>Ga0080004_1118102_pt1 | contig 159463 bp, 165 predicted proteins | sample WasSprMetagenome_FD_69207 | JGI IMG/M metagenome (GOLD analysis project Ga0080004, IMG submission 69207) | Sulfidic aquatic microbial communities from Washburn Spring, Yellowstone National Park, USA - WS (SPADES assembly) (version 2) | ecosystem: Environmental > Aquatic > Thermal springs > Hot...
CCCGCATTGCGGAGGTTTCGCGCCTGGTGCACCCCGTAGGGCCTGGGCCCTTGTCTCAGTGCCCATCTGGGGGCTCCCGCTCTCACGGCCCCTACCCGTCTTCGGCTTGGCGGGCCGTTACCCCGCCAACTACCATGATAGGCCGTGGCCCCATCCTCGGGCGGTCAGACCTTCATAGCGGTCTGACCCTTTTGGGGAAGGGGCCTTCCAGACCCCTTCACCTATCGGGGATTAGTCCCAGTTTCCCGGGACTATCCCCGTCCCGAGGGTAGGTTAGCCACGTGTTACTCAGCCGTACGCCACGCCCTGCACTTGCAGGGCGTTCGACTTCCATGGCTTAGCCTCACCCCGATAGCGGTCGGGTCCGGCAGGATCAACCGGAGCCGCGGCCGCAAGGCCGCGGGGCGGTGGTAGCATGCTGTTATGTGATCTGAGCCTGGGAGAGACACCCTGTGAGACCCGACCTTCCCAAGTTATAAAACTTGGGTTGGATCGGGTCCCCATTCGACAGGATTTTGGTGCACCAAGCTTATTCCCGCGGCTGGAGTCCAAGCCTTTCATTCGCGGAATATACTCCGCGTCCAGCTTTGCCGCCGGACCGCGGGATGTGATGCGCAATATAGTTTTTGGTGTGTAGAACTTTATAAGCTTTATTATACATGGTTTGAGAAATTACATCTTTGGGATGCATGTTAGTTATTTTGAGTTAAACATAGAAAGGTTTAACATAGTTAAGGTAACTAAGTTACAATACTATGTTTATGCACAAGCTTAACCACTATCCATCGCTGAGCTGATGACATCTATAGCTAGAGACTTAGTCACAACTACATTACTATACAGTGTATATAGGATATAAGCTTTGAGTGTAGAAAAGCTGGGCAACAGAGTAGAGTCCACTAGGTATAAATCATGGGCCACGAAGAAGATTACACTTGTGGATGGTTACTACGATGCACTGTCTGTGGATCTATATGGGTTTTAGAGGTAAGCTTCGATATCAGAGATACGAAGAAGTTATACCATTACTGCCCTAAGTGCAAACGAAACACATTTCACGAAGTGCTAGCTAGAGTAGATGAGAAACCAGCTAAATAGCTAAGGCGATTAACGTTTTTAACCCACAATAAACTACGAAAAATATTCATTGGTTGGGCCGGTAGCTCAGCCCGGAAGAGCGCTCGGTTTGCACCCGAGAGGTCCCGGGTTCAAATCCCGGCCGGTCCACCAATATCCTCATAAAAAACTCTACTAACCCTTTCACAAATAACTATCTATCTTTATTATCATAGGCACTAAATACCACTCGAACTCTGAATCTCTATTCTAAGCTAAAAAGAATGACAATAATATTGTATTTATTAACATATTACGTATAATGAACCACATTACATTAAATGCTCAAGCGATTAACTCTATATCTATGGTTCATGAGATTATTAAAAGGTTATAAGCTTAAGGAGCCTTCCCTATCTCTGGAAGCTAAGAATATTAGAGCGTTTACAACACATAAAGTTTGTTCAACACCGTTGAATAATATCAAAGAGTTGACACTTTTACCTACAGATAACGAAGGTTATAATGTGAACTCTATTCCAACTATTTACAAGTATATAAACTCACCATCGTGAACAAACCATTGATAAACCTTACCTACTATACGAAAGAATGCTCTTACTACGACTTAGCTGAATTTGCTTTAGTGTAATAAAGCTTGCTATCCAAATATGTTTGATTCAAGCAAAGTAAATATAGCATGTTGCATAACCTTACCTAATGGGTAAGTGTTTACTACCGTTTCTCGGTAAATAATAGTTCACAGCTTTTCATCTTCACAAATTCCAGCTCCCCACCATCTACTTCTCAATGGCCCTTCAAGCCTTCTCGCTGCAGAGCATCACCCCCAGTTGCCTAGAGGTTCACCACTCAGCAGATCCCTGAAACCCGAGGTAACCGTAGAATACATTAACTAAGTATTGTTTACAAGTTTTTTGTAGAGATTCTAAGCATCATCATACATTAAAACTTAAGAAAGCTTACATATCAATAAATACGAACACTACAGGTGATCACGAAAACAGAAACAAACCAGCTTTTACATGAAGAGCTATGTAGATAAAACATTGAGAGTAAATGAAGATATAGCTACAGATTGCTGAGTTATAGGATAGGAATAGACCTTTGCACTCTTAGTTTGATATAACATTGTGAATTGTTGGTGCGGGGGGTGGGATTTGAACCCACGCAGGCCTACGCCAGCGGGTCTTGAGCCCGCCCCCTTTGGCCGAGCTCGGGCACCCCCGCACCGCGTTTTCGTGTCTATATATCGTGGTTACAGTATGGAGGTTTATAAGTATGATCAACTTTGGCTTTGGAGAACTTGGTGGGCCCGGGGGGATTCGAACCCCCGACCTCCCGGTTATCAGCCGGGCGCTCTACCAGGCTGAGCTACGGGCCCTCAATGTATCTTTGTTGTGGGTCTAGTTAAAAACCTTATAACGTGTATCCCATGGGCTTTCCATATCCGCGGCTTTAGCTCTACAATGGTTCATCATCTTTCAGGCCGCCCATCGACCATCATCAGCCTTTGCGGTACTATATCTGTATGTTTTTGTTAGGGTAATAGCTTTAGATGATGCTTATCTGTTTTTGGTACTGTATTTAATATGGTATTACAGGTGTTGAAATTGTTTTAGGGTTACAATGCCTAGGATTGATCTAGGTAAAGCGCCACCTGAGATAGATAGGTCTAATTCGATTAACGCTGTTGAAGTTTTTTTAACTGCTTTAGAAGCAGCTGGAGCCGATGAAAAGACTGTTAAAAGCTATCGAGCAGCTCTATACGATTTCTTTACGTTCTTGAACTGGAAACCTGCTAAAGAGGTTACTCTTAACGATTTTTATTCGTGGAGAATTGAAAGGCTTAAGAATGGTTTCCCTAATGCTAAGTATAGCGACAAACGTTCTAGAGAAGCTACTCTATACTACTACACTCTATTTATAAAGAGGTTCTTCGAGTGGCTAGGCATAAATCTATCCATCCCCTCGGTCAAGAGACCTAGAAAAAGAGACATACCTGTGCTAAAACCCGAGGAAGTAGTTAAACTTTTCAATGTTGCTAGAGATCACATCGATCTACTTATCCTATCGCTACTCCTTGAAACAGGGCTTAGAGCTGAAGAAGCTCTCAGCTTAACATTCGAAGATGTAGACTTAGCTTCTAGAGAGATAAAGGTTAGAAACGCTAAGTACGATGAAATCCGAACAGTATTCATAGGGGATTTAACAGCCTACATACTCTCCCAAGTAATAGCTTTCAGAAAGCCTTTGCCTAGCGAAAGAGTTATACCTCTAAGCTATAGTGGGCTTTACAAAAGATTGAAAAGCTTAGCTAGGAGAGCTGGTATAGATGTTAAGAAAGTTAGACCCCATATATTTAGACACACCTTTGCCACTGAAGCACTTAAGAAAGGCCTAAACATTGTCTCACTTCAACAACTCCTCGGGCATAAGGATCTGAAGACTACTCAAGTATATCTACACATGCTAAAAGAAGATGTAAAAACTCAGTACTTAAGAATCTTTGGAGCTATGAACGTCTATACTCAGCCCCTGTTACAACAGCCCCAGTATACCCTATCCTACCCCAACATACCTATACCCCAGGTTCCGAACCAGATACAACCCCCTCCACTCTACCAACAAGCTCAACATATCCCTGTAACACAGCATAACCCACTACAAAATGTACAACAATCCAATCAGCAGGAGAAAACATGCCCCCAATGCCATTCTCAGATACCTGCAACAGCAAGATTCTGTCCATACTGCGGAGCTAGAGTTAGCTAGCTAAGATACTAAGTGAATTTAAAGGAGAAAAAGAGGTGTTTAAAACTAGTTCTATAGCTACTTGACCCTTAGTCTAGATTTCCATCGAAATTCTGGGAGCCTATTAAGCTATACCTACCCTCTTCATCAACAACAACTATGCCTTCACTTACTAACCTCATTAAACACCTCCTAATTTTATCTTCACTAGCTATACCAGCTAGCTTAGAGTGTATATCCTTAATAGTCTTAGGCTCAGATTTCAGCATATCTAGAACTATATTTCTAAGCTCGCTTTCATTAGGTGCCATAGCTACAACGATCTCTGTATCCTCGTATAAAACTTTCAGCTTTAGATCTTTATCTAGTTCTAACAGGTTGTATTTCCCATCGATTATCTGAGCTTTTTTAGACATTTACTAGTTCACCTAAGGGTCACGATATACAGGAATTCGTTTGATTTGTTCTCAAATACAGCTTATATATTTATTGGTAGAAACAAGTATATCCAGTAACAACAGCTCAACATCAACTCAAAAACTTAGATTAAATATTCTAACCTAAGCTCTATTAGACGCTCACCTTTAAGATTTTCATAAATATAAGCTTTAAATTTAAATAGATCAGGTGTGTATAGCTATGCCTTGTCCATGGTATCAATACGGTCTATGTACATCACCAAAACTACCTGAGCCAACAGATGCTGTTGTTGCTGTTGATAGATGTAATTCTGAAGATCTATTCGTTAACTGTATATATTACGAAGAAACTGCGAAGAGTACAGGTAGAAGAACTTCTTCTACAAGAAGAGAGAAAACAAAGCTATACTTACCCATACATGCAATTCCTCCACAACTTGAATGTTCATGCCCTGAATGCGAAGCTAGTACAACTGAAAATAGTTTTAAAGTTGTTTACTGCAAAATTCTAGATAGATACTTAACACGTTACGAAGTTTATACCTGTAGTAGATACTGGAGAGAGTGTCCCTATAGATATCTTCAGCTATAGCTCTATACATACTTACTGCAGATAGCTAGAAATCCTGTTTAGATGAAAACCCAAGGATTTATGAAGAATATCCTCTACATCAATAAAAGGTTTACTCTTTTAAATAAAATATCTATGTATGAACTTTGAAAATTATTCTTGTATATAGTCTGATGAAATGTGAATAGGTATGATTACGCTCATCTCTGTTAGAAGCTATAACAAGTATTTGTTAGTTCTATGTTTTACCTACTCTATAGATTTAGTGGATACCTAGCTATGCCTACAATACATCCGAACGTATCTTTAAACCATTGGTATTCATCAGTATCAAGCGGTAATACAACGAATTTAGCACCTTTCTCTAGAGCTAGTTTCTCTAGTCTATCTATCTCTGGATGATCTTCGCATACGATTAGCTTCTCTATAGCTCCGTGGTCTAGAGCTTTCTCAACATCTTGTAAACCGTAGATAGCGTATCCATCGTCTCTAGCTATATGGAGTTTAAATTCTTCAATTGTATCCACAACTTCTACAAACTTGTGCTTCGTAAGCAGATCTTTCGCCTTCATAACAACTTCTCTTAGCCCTACATAGCCTTGATATGAAACATCTATAGGCTCTCCCATTATCAGCTGCCTAATTCTATAATCCAGGTTACCAGCCTCTTTTAGGAAATCCTGTTTTGCGTAACCAGGGCCTGCGATTATAACCCCTTTAAGTTTCTTCTCCTCGATTAGCGGTATAAAGTAGTTGTTAGCTTTCTCTGCAACATGTTTATAGAATTCTTCGACCATCTGCTCTATAATTCTATCAAATCTTCTCTGGCTCTGACCACCTTTATGATGTTTACCAGGTATATACCACTCTATCTCATCTAAAACCTGTACACCTGAAGGTTTCAGCAAACCTATTGTTGCTTCATCTCTCTCTATAATTATTATCCCGTATACATCTTGTTCCTCAACCATAGGCTCTAGGAACTCTGTATGAAATTCTTTATCTGTTCTATAGAAGAATACAGGTACAGGATCAGGTGGTGATAAAACTATAGCTATGTTATCCTCTGTATCCTCATTTATACCGCAGAAAACTGCCAACCCATTCTTAGGTACTTGCCTTATCATTGTGAGTCTATCTATAGCAGCTGATAAAGCCCATTGAACAGCTTCTCTTGTTTTTTTAAGCTTTATGTTCTCGGTTATAGCGAGCTCTTGCCTAAGAAGGTTAACAACTTCGCTTATAGGCCTCCCAGGTGGTACATAGAGACTCAACAATGTTGTTGCATGAGCTCGCCACTTCTTAAGCTCTTTAATAATTTGTTTAAGAGTTCTTCTATCAATCGATAGCTTTTGCTCCCATTCACTAAAGATAGTTCACCTAACCCACCTACGCACAGGTGTAGATATCATTAGTGTTCTTAAACTTAAATATTAGTAAGCTTAAAAACTTTTCGGCAAGTACACATATCTGCACCACTGATTAAATAATTTGGTTCAGGTGCTGTTCTAGTGTATAACCATTCTATTGAAGATCAAGACCTGGGCATAGACGCTTATCCTCGTTTAGTTAAAGCTATTGATGAGAACATCACCGAGAAAATCACTTTAGAACATGATATCTCTAACACTAAAGGCCCGAGATCTAGATTTGTCGAAGCTATTCTACTACTTCTCTACGCTAGACCTATGAGGAGCTCAGAAATAGCGAAAATAATAGGTAAAAACAGTAAACTAATTAGTAGTTACCTAAGTTACTGGAAAACCCGTGGATATGTAGGTTATAGATCTGGCTACTGGACTCTGACGAAGCAAGGAGAGGAATACGTTAAGATCCTTATAGAATCCCTAGGCGTTCCAGTGCTATCGCCTCAGGATGTGGTTTTGTTAGCCCACAAACTGATAAGCGAACAGGTACAGCCGACAATAAATAACTGGGCTCAGCTAAAGAGGAATCAGCAAGAGACAGAAATACAGCAATTCACTGTCAGTAAATCCGGTTCAAAAGTAGGTAAACAAACCCAACAAGTTCAACCATCAGTACTACAGAGAGCTCTAAACTGTGTTACAAAAATACTAGAATCAAAAGATCTTCTAGAAGATGAGATGACAATACTAAATCACTTAATAAAGCACTACATAGAATGGGGAAGCACATATCTATACCTAGACCAGATATCTGAAGAACTCCATTACCAAGTGCAGGAGCTAGTGACAATACTTAGGAAACTCCAATCAAAAAGGCTTCTATACCTGTACACCGATAGAAGATTCGGTATAAGGGTAGGCCTTGGCAAAAGCTTTAAACAGTTATTAGATCAATGTATTTCTAAACAGTGATAACCATAACTCTTTATCAAAACCTTCTAGTATAATTCACTATTACATCTTCTACAGAATCTCTTTTAGGCATTCGAAATCTGCTACTCCAAAAATTCAATTAAATAGATTTATATATCTCTTAAATATACATTTTATTGATTAATCTTTATACAAACTTCTCATATACAGAGTTTTAATGTAGGTTTTTCTTTGTAGTTGTAGTAGATATTCTTAAAAGGTATCGTAATCTGTTTTCCAGCCATGTTCACCAATAAGTGGGACAAAGATACAAGGTATGGAGTATTTTGTGCTGATTCTTCCCGAGGGATCCTTTGTTACTATCTGTAGTATTTGTTCGTATCGTGAACCTACAGGTATAACTATTAACCCGCTTGGAGAGAGTTGTTCTATCAATGGCTCTGGTATTTTTGGTGCCGCTGCTGTTACGAGTATTCTATCGAATGGGGCGAACTCCTTCAATCCTTTACTTCCATCTCCAACATATATCGTTATGTATTCTAGGAGGTGAGGTACTCCTCGGTTTAGATTAGTTAAAGCGTTTTGAGCTAGCTCAGGTATTCTTTCAACTGTATATACATGTCCACCTCCTTTAGATACTATATAGGCTAGAATAGCTGCTTGGTAACCTGAACCTGTACCTATCTCTAGAACTTTATGGTGTGGTTCTACCTTCAGTTCTTCGGTCATTATAGCAACCATATGGGGAGCGCTAATGGTTTGTCCATAGCCTATGGGTAATGGATGGTCTTCGTAAGCATAATCACGTAGAGGTTCAGGTATGAAGTGTTCCCGCGGTATAGCGAGGAATGCTTCTTCAACTAGCTTGCTTTTTATTAAACCGCTTAGCTTCAAGTATTTAACGAGTTCAACTCTATGACGATAAGATCTATCGTTCATAAATGTAACCTTTAATACAGCTCTACACATCTTAGTGTACTAGTAGCTTTACTAAGGTATTATCCTTATGCTATACATATCCATACCTATGTATAGAGACAGAGTTACAGCTAGAGGTCATAAAGCAATAAAAGCTCTACATCCTACAACATTCGAGCTTACAAAAGATAGTTATTTAACAGAAAGAGGAGATTGTATAATAGGTGTAAACCTCGATAAAGCTGTATCAGAGCTAGACCCATATCTTAGGAATGCTTTAAAGAGAAGATCGTCTATCGTAATACTAGTTCTACAGGTTGAAAACATTGTAGATATAGCTATAGCCCAAGGACATGAAAACCTTATTTTAAGCGATAGCAGGAGGATAATAGTAAGAAGGAGTAGCTACATAGATCCTGCAACTCTTGCAGTAAATGCGAATAAAAGTTCTAGAAATATTAGGAGAGACCTAGTTGATAAGCTTAAGGATCCTAGCACCATCTTGACAATGGATATATACGTCTTCGACCTTGGTCAAGTAATAAAGTTTTGAATTGAAACCCATGCAATCGATGTTATACGTGTTTTAAATCGTAAAGCTTTTGAACTTCGAATATAGGAGATGTATATGATAACTATATAGAGCGGAGCTCTAGATGAGAATGGGCGTTGTAGTTAAACGCGGTAGTGAGCTTTCGTATAGAGTTGCAAAAGAGGTGCTTAGCTATGGGTACAACGTTCTAGGGTTAGAGATGCTTTTAGATGAGGAGCTCTCCAACGAGATTCAATGGAATAAGTTATTCCGCTTAGGCTTCGACAAAGTCGATTTCCTGATAGTTATAGGAGGGGATGGGACTCTCTTTAGAGCCATCCAGAGGTTAAAATCTTTCGAAACACCTATAATAGGTATAAAGACTGGTAGAAGAGGGTTCCTTCTAGATGTAGACCCCCGAGAAGCACTAGATAAACTGAAGAAACTTGTTGAAGGTCTATACACAGTTCACGAATATATGTTGCTTAAGATAGAACCAAGTACTGGAGAGCAATTCTACGCATTAAACGATGTCATCGTAGCTAGCTTAAGGGATACCCGGTCTACAATAATCTCTCTAGAGGTTTATGTCGATAACGATCTCCTCTATAGTTTAGACGGCGATGGAGTTATAGTCGCTACACCTGTAGGCTCTACAGCCTACACCTTCTCTGCAGGTGGACCTGTTGTAGATGAAAATCTTGAAGCACTAATTATAACCCCTCTGGCACCTCTACAAACCAATGCTAAACCTGTTATACTATCACCAAGAAGAGTTATCAAGATTATTCACCTAAGCGATTGGGAGAAAGCGGTCTGTGCACTAGATGGCGATGTGAAGTTTAAGCTTGGTAAAGGAGACAAGATCTCTATAAGTAGAGCTAGTACAGGTGTTAAAATTGTCAGATTCAATAAATTTACAACACTTAAACGACTCAAGGTATGCGACTTCTAGTAGAGATAAAAAAATTGTGTATATATTTGATACAGCTGCTTTTCTTTCAGCTCTACAGCTACATATATACATAGGAGATATCGTTACAACACCAAGTGTTGTTGAAGAGGTTAAAGATAGCGAAAGTGTGTTAAGGCTAGAAGTGGCTTTAGCTATTGAAAGGTTTAGAGTTGAAACACCTGAACCTAGGTATATAGAGAAGGCTAAAAACATTGCTAAAAATAGGAAGCTTCTCGATAAGCTTTCGCAGACAGATTTAGAGGTAATAGCGTTAGCTTTACAGTATAGAGATAGAGGTTTCAAACCTACTGTACTTACAGATGACTATGATATCCAAGCTATACTCAAACTAGTTGGTATTGAGTTTAAATCTGTTAAAAACATCGGTATAAATAGGGTTTAGCATATCTTAACAAGTTTTGCTATAAAGTAGCCTGGGGTATCATGCATATGGGGATGGAATCTCACATAGGCATAGCCGTACCTAGAGGATGATATACCTCTAGAGCTTCTAGATATTTTAATAGGTTCGGTCTCGAAACATCTTTCTTCTTCTAGAAATTTCTCTACAATATCTTCGTTTTCCTCAGCAGTTACTGTACATGTTGAATAGACTAGTACACCACCTTTCTTAAGTATTTTTGAAGCAGACCTCAGGAACTGGATCTGATAAGCTGCAGCATTCAATACATCGCTATACGTTTTTCTATCGAATAGCTTAGGTCTAACACCTAGAGCAGTACAAGGAGGATCTACAATAACTCTATCTGCTTTAACCCAGCTAAAGTCTATGTGTATATACCTCGAGTCTGCTTTCCATATCTCTACAAAAGATGTATGCCCAAGTCTTTCAAGTTCCTCAACCATAGACTTAAGACGTTTCTCAGAGTGATCAAAAGCAAGAACTTGTGCTCTTCCTTTGGTTAACTCAACTATATGTCCTGTCTTCCCTCCAGGAGCAGCACAAGTATCAATAACAAGTTCACCTGGTTTAGGATCTAAAACTCTTGTAGCATACATAGCGGGTAAACTCTGGGGATATACCAAGCCTTCTAAGTACTCAGGCAAGCTTCTAATCGGGGGAACACTGTAGATAGGTAGAGATATTTCTACAGCTAACCCTTTACGTTTTCTAATCATCTCTAAACAATCCATAACTGCAATGCCCTCACCCACAGCAATACCATTTTCAGCAACTACTGTAACTTCATCGCCTCTCTTGATATTCTCTGAACACCTGATGACACCTGGGGCATATAAATGAGAACCCATGTAAACAGATTCAGCTGCGTATTTATCGACAATAATGATCTTATCCCTCAATACAACATTGTTAGGACCTTTAACAGGTATGTACATAGCTTCTTCAAGTTCTTCATCTCTAAAAACCTCTACACCTCTAGACCTAAGCCTATCGATAACAACGCTAGGGGAGATCTTCATCATGTTAACACGTAGATAGTATCTACTCCCAGGCAAAGCAAGAGACTTTAATAATGTTCCAACATCACTACTATACACACGTGCTAAAGCCTTCAGCAAATCATTATCATAGAGTAGCACTGTTTCTCACACTCTTAATCAACAAGACTAATAAAACCGGTAATCTAGCTTCTAAAACTTGGGTATCTTAGATTTTAAAAAGCGCCGGGGTGGCCGAGCGGTCCAAGGCGGTGGGCTCGAGACCCACTGGGGGTCCACCCCCACGCGGGTTCAAATCCCGCCCCCGGCGCCACCTTACAAACCTTTGTATTAAATATTAAAAATGGCAACAGTTTCTACATTCTAAGAGTGATCAGTAGGTCGCTATAGATCTCTTCTGATAGCTTAAATCCATATTGTACAGATAGGTACTGTTTCCTCAACTCTATAACCTTTACTTTTACCTCTTTAGGATCTTCTCTATCTATAAGAACTTCTCTGATGAGTTTCGCTACTTCCTCGAAATCTTGTTCCATCATACCGAATCTAGTCATCTCTTGAACTCCGAACCTCAGCCCGCTAGGGTTGTTTGGGTCGAGGGAATCCCATGGGAGGAGATTCTTGTTAGCAATAATGTTTGCTTCTTCGAGAAGCTTGACTGCTTTAGCTGCTGGGCAATGTTTACGTATGTCAACTAATACTATATGAGAGTTTGTATAGCCTAGGTGTTCAGCTACAACGTTAAACCCTTCAGCAGCTAAGCTTTCAGCAAATCTTTTCGCGTTTCTAATAATCTGTTCTGCGTAGTTTTCACCGAAGTACATCATCTCGATAGTTGTTATAGCAAGTGCTGGTAACCTATGTAGATGATGGTTGCTTACAAACCTAAGGACATTGTTTGATACAAGCTTGTATAGATTAGTGTTATCGATCATTATTACCCCTCCCTGAGGGCCGGGGAATGTCTTATGGGTAGACGCTGTAACTACATCAGCTCCTTCGTGAATAGGGTTAGACCATTTCTTACCAGCTATAAGCCCTAGTACGTGAGCTACATCGTGAACAACTATTGCACCAATACTTCGAGCTATATCAGCTATAACTTTAGTTGGGTGTGGGAATAGGTAAGCTGATGCACCTAGAACTACAAGCTTTGGTTTCTCAGACTCTATAATTTTTCTAGCAGCATCTACATCTATATTCCAAGTATCGATATCGAAGGGAATCTCAATGGTTTTTATTCCTAGAGCACCTAGAACCCCTTTCTCCGTATGGGATATATGGGCTCCAGCCTGGATAGATACAACAGCAGCTTTATCACCATGAGTAGCGATCGACGAAAATGTTATAGCATTAGCAATAGTACCACTGATAACCCTAGGCTCAATAAATTCTACACCGAATAGTTGGGACATCAAGTTTTGAACTAGAACCTCGATCTCATCAACGTATAGTAGCCCCTGGTAATACCTTCTACCGGGTTTTCCCTCAGCATACCTATGCATCATATCGCTAAGGTAGACAGCTTCAGCAAGAGGAGACATAATGTTTTCCGATGCTATAAGGTTTATAGTTTCAAATCTTCTCCAGCTATTATGCTTCTTAACAAGGCTAACTACATGATGTACAAGATACGGATACAGCGCCGATTGTAACCACCATTCAAACTACTCTAATGACAGGACATATAAATGTAACTATACATAAGCTAAGCAAAAACAGAGAAGTACTGATCTAATTTTAGATTTTAAAAAATTGTTTTGTTTTTGTTTTTGTGTTATCCGCATTCTGGGTAGTCGTCTGGTACTTTTGCTCTAAAGTATTTTCCTGTTGCTGGGTCTTGGAATAATCCTATTTTAACTCCTTTCCTACCTCTAGGTGCTAAACTCCAAACTTTCTTAGGTACTAAACTTTTTTCTGATCCATCTGGTAATTTTACTTTAACAGTTTGTGTACATGCAGCCATATTTTCCACCAAACCTAGAAACAGAATAAAACAAACAAAACTTATAAACATGACGTTAAAAACATTGAAAACCAGTTGATAGATCATATTAACAATACATTGAAAACTTAACATATTTATATGTCAAATTTTACTCTAATTTGTTAAAGTTAACTAAGAATAGTTATATTAAAAGAGATTTGTTCATAATGTTTATAACTATGTTAGAGTTTATATAAAGGTGAGAATTTTGTATTATAGGGTATAGTGATGCGTACCTATAGACGTCGTGTTCAAAAAATTGGCAAGAATACATTTGTTATAACTTTACCTAGCTCTTGGGCTAGAGAAATTGGATTAGAAGGTAAAAATGAATTGTTGTTGGAGGTTCTGCCAGATATGTCTTTGAGAATATACAAAGCACCAAGTATTATCAGTAGTAGAGATCTCATGGCTGAATTAAGAGTAGATGCCTCGTATAATGAATACGATGTTGCTAGGGAGATTATAGCTTATTATATTACGGGAATCTCAATAATAAAGGTTGTTTACGAAGGTGTATCAAGATCTTTAGTTGATAAAGGTATAAACATTGGGAGAGAACGACTTATTGGACTTGAAGTAATAGATGAAGATACTAACTCCATTACTCTGCAAATCGTAGTAGATCCTAATCTACGTGATATTGAAAGTGTTGTTAAGAGATTGAAACGCATAGCCATATCTATGCATAGAGATATAATTAGGTATTTCTTAAACGAAGTTGATAGATCCATACTCGATGCAGTAATATCTAGAGATAACCTCGCGGACAAACTATATCTACTAGCCCTAAGGCAACTTTCACAAATACTCCGAGATCCTTATGAAATGGGTAAAAGAGGATTGAATTATATAGAAGCAATTCATAGAGCTATGTTTATAAAAAGCTTAGAGAGGGTAGCAGACCATGGGGTAAACATGGCTAGGATAGCTAAAAACATTGAACGTATACCAGATGAGCTTATAGCTCTATATAGAGATACTATCGATGTATTTGACTATATGTCAGATTCATTAATTGAAATGGACAAACGTAAAGCTATGGAACTTGTTCGACATATCGAAAAACTAAGATTATTAGATGAAGATATTAGACGAAGAATTGGTTCAGATAAAGATTTTGGGTATTACTTATCTAGGGTTCTAGATATAATATCAAGGATATTGGCAAGAACAATAGATACAGAGGAAATAATTATTGATATCAGTGCCTTAAAATCATTAAGCTATTATACTAGTGCATAGGATTTGAATATTATGAGAGTAGTTCAATCTTGAAGTTCTGCGAACTCTCTTATTTTAGATGCAAGTTTTACAATAGAGTCGTAAGTAGGATCAATCCTCACATTTTTTAGCATGTTTCTCAATTGAGGATACAATGTATTGATTATCTTAATTGCTTTAGATAAAAGTTTCATACCCTCAGAATTAAGTAATAAATCTTTAGTGTAGTATGTGTTTACATCGTTAAGAAGATCGTTGAGTATGTTGTTCAATTCCTTAAGTAACCTGTAACGTTCTTTCAGATTCATTTTATACAGCTCTTTTTAACTTGGTTATACCTTATTTAGATTTTATTTAGATAACCTACTAATAAAACTTACTATGGTTGGCTTCATAATATTTAATAATTACAGACATAGAAATTTGCACAGGTGAAATTATGCTCGAAGCAACAATTAGATATGGGAAGACTATAGTATATTTCGGTGTAGGGGTAGTTAGAAATCTTAAAAATATTGTTCATAAGAATAGTAAAGTACTTATTATTACAAGTAAAAGTGCCGCTCAAATTAGCGGAGCTCTTAAAGATGTCGAAGATGTTCTTCAAGAGCTAGGTGTGTCTTACGAATCTTTTAGTGGTGTAAAACCTAATCCTTATTACTTTATAATTGAGCAAGCAGCTGAAAATATCAAGAAATATAATCCGGACTATGTTATAGCTATTGGAGGAGGTAGTGTAATAGATACAGCCAAAGTTGCATCGGCCTTAGCAGTGTGCGGTGGAAGTACTAAAGACTACATTTTTGCAGGAACACAGATATGCGGTTCTAAGCCATTGATAGCAGTAAATTTAACTCATGGAACAGGGTCTGAGGTTAATAGATATGCAGTTGTAACACTAGATGAGCCTAGAACAAAATTTGGAATTGCTTCAGAACACTTTTATCCTTTAGCAACTTTTGAAGATCCTAGATACACACTTACACTACCTCTAAAACAAGTCATATATACCTCTCTTGACGCTTTCTATCACGCCTATGAATCGGCAACAGGAAGAGATACATCGTCTTTTGCCTTAATGCTAGCCGAAGAAGCTGCTAAGCTTATCAGTAAGTGGCTACAAATAGCAGTTAAAGAGCCTATTAATTTAGAAGCTCGTTACTGGCTAATGTATGCATCTATGTTAGCAGGTATGGCTATAGATAGTAGTAGAGCACATATAATACATGCAATTGAAAATGTACTCAGCGGAATAAACACTGATCTCCCTCATGGAGCAGGGTTAGCTATGTTGGGCCCAACCTCAGCTACATATATACATAGCGCAGTTCCTGAACTTTCATACAGGATCTTAAGGCATATATATCCATCAATAAGACCTGTGAAGGACGATGCCGAAAAGGCTAGTAAAGCTATTGATATATTTCAAAAGCTTCTAGGTTTTAATGAAAGATTAAGTATTTATGGATTTGATGAGAAACACGCTGATATAGTGGTTAAAACAGTTATTAATGTGCTTAAATATAGTTTAAGGCTTGTGCCATTCGATGTCGATTCCGAGATTATAAAATTGATATTCCTTAAATCGCTTTAATAATCACTGAGTTGTAGGAGTCTCTATATGAAAGTAATGATCACGGGTAATTTAACAATTGACTTTGTTGAAAATACGTATAGGATTGGTGGTTCAGGTTTTTATGGAGGAAGAGCCTTATCAGAAGGATTCAACGTAGAAACATACGTATTGACTAATATTGATAAAAATTACCGAAGCTCTATAATAAATACTATGAATAGCCATGGTATTAAAGTTCTCGAAATAGAATCCGAAACAATGCCCATATTCATAATTTCTAAAGGAAAAGCAAGAGAATTCAAAGGGGGCTCTCCTAAAATCTCGAATTACTTTATTGAAAAATATGTTAAACTTTTGAACCCAGAAATAGTGATATTAGCACCAATAATGAGAGAGTTAGATATAAACTCTATTGTTTTTATTGAGCAGAAGTTCAAAGGTATTCTGTCGGTAGATATACAGGGTTTTGTAAGATCAATAAAGAATAGCGAGATATTATGTGAATGGGATAAAGACCTAGAAAAAAATTTGACCCTAGCAAATATAGTTCATGGCAATATAAACGAGTTCTGTTTTAAATCTTCAGAAACACAGATACTAAAAAAGATGTCAAATCTGAGTAGTATATGTAAAACACTTTTCTTAGTAAGCCTTGATCAAAGAGGTACTTACGCAATTTACAAAGGTGAGATCTTCTATATACCATCTTTAAACATAGTGCCTATAGATGATGTTGGTGCAGGAGATATACTCTTAGCTATAACATCATACTATGTAGCGAAAGGTGAAAACGTACTTCAAGCTACTATTAAAGGAGTTATAGCGGCATCACTTAAAGTTGGAAACGCTTGTACGAAATGGTTTAACAAAGAAGATGTAGAATCTAAATATAGTGAACATACAGGTAAAATCAAGGTAGTTACACTATGACTTATACCAAAGATATTGTTCGAGAAATTACTTCAAGAAAAGATCCTTTCGGATACTATGTATTAATAGCTGTTAACAATGACCAAGTTCATAAACTTATTGAGAAATATAAGAATCGTAATCTGATAACCGAGGCTGTAGGGAACATCCTAATCATCCGATGTAGATCTAGGAGAACAATAGAAGAACTAGCTTGTAAGCTCATACCCAGAAAACTCCTCATCCTACAAAATCCTTAATATCCATGAACCTCTATAAATACATTACGTACATGATTATACACAGACCTTGTCTCTAACAAATAAATTTCCTCGTCAGGGTTTAGCAGAATTTTTTGCTCCATTACAGGTAAAACTAAGTTTGTTGAAATAAGCGTTGATATAAGATGAGCATAGGCATTACCATGCCTCCAACCTTTAAATGGAATAATACTCGTTATATACTTTATAAATTCCTTCTTCTTTGTATTCAATATCAAGAGAGCTGGTGTAGCACCTTCAACTGATATCCACACAACACCATTTCCTATACAACTTTCAGCCACGACCTCTTCCACAATCTTTGTTATTGGATGTAACTCCATAGGTCCATAGGTACGGATTTCAACTATCCTTGAAAACACCTTCAAGTACTATCACCATTGATTTTTGTCCTGGGATCCTAGATGTATCAATCAATACTATGTTTTTAAATTGTCCTAGAAAGAGACTACCATTAACTACAGGGACAATAATATTCCTACCTAATACAACGTCACAGAGATTCGCATTAATACAACCAAGTTTTTCTAAGAGAAATTCTAAATCAGCTAAGAGCTCAGGTTCATACTCTATTTCAGCTAGAGCACATCCCTTTTCCTGAGTATAGATTACCACTATACCTTTATTCATCTTGAATTCTAAAACAATATTTTTAATGTGATTTGTAATATCGATAACAGTATAACCTTCGCTTTCTATTGAAATTTTTAATATTCTTACATTAAGGTTCAAAATCTCCCCAAGGACTCTCTTAAAACCTAGGTCACGTATTTAAGCTGATATATACATCATCTCAACCTAAGCTTCAATCTCTTTACCTATTAGACTTTCAAGGAAGGCTATCCTTTTATGTATTGGTGGATGTGTTGTCAATAGTTCCTCTAAACCTACAAATACGTCTGCTAAAGCATAGATAAACAATGGTTTTAATTTAGAGTTTGATATAAGGGTTTTTGCACCTGTATATTTATAGAATTTATCTAAAGACTTTAACGCATTTATCATCGAATATGGAGATGCAACTTTAGCCCCATGTGCATCAGCGAAATACTCTCTTAACCTTGATAGAGATAGGACTAGTAACTGGAATACTATGCTTATAACGATTAATACAATACCTAAGAGGATCATTAAAACGTTCGACGACTCGGGTCTTCTTCTTTCTCCTCCATCACTATATCGACTTACAATTCCAATAAATAGTAGTGATCTTCCCATGAAATATACGATGTTTGGTATAATCCCAAAGAACATCATAACACTGTTGTCTCTATGTTTATGATGCCCTAGTTCATGGCCTATAACAGCTTCAAGTTCATCTCTATTCATAATTTTTAGAAGACCTGTAGTAACTGCTACATACCTACCCATTAAAGGAGATGAATAAGCAAAGGCATTGGGGATACCCATATCTGCTATCATTGCTTTCGGGGCTTTCATACCTGCTTTTGTAGCAACTCTATTTACAATTTCTTGCAAATTAGGGTCATGTTTACATCTATATACAACGTTAATTATTGCTGGGGCAAGAAGCCAGGATATAAACGATGGTATTAATGCGAATATGAATGCCATTAAGATTAGCGATGAAGCGAATTCTAAACCAAATAGATATGATATTAAGTAGAATACTAGAATAGACCCACTTAAAATCCCTCCAGAAGTACTTATCATGGACGCCTTAAGGCTATCTAATCCCATAGGAATTCTCTTCTCTAGTGTTCTTCCAATAGCTATGCCTGTCATGAGTAATACGCTAAGTGAGAGGACGTATACGAGGAAATCTACTAACATAAAATACCACCAAGGTAGAAGTAATGGGGTTCTACTCCAAATGATCGACATTATCGATGATATTAATGTTAACACAAGTATTGATATAGCTGCTAAACTTATGATGACCAATATTTTTTCCTTCATGTCAAACCCCGATAGAATAATCAGCTTGTTCCAGGGTAATAAATGTTTTATGAAATCTAAAAAGAAATTAATAGTGTAGCATACTTTATATGTATAAGTTTTAAATGGGGAGGGACATGAACTTAGAATGCATTCAAGAATTCATCAAAAAGGAATACCTTGATAGAGATTCTGCAAGAGGATTATATGCGACGTTTACATGGCTTGTTGAAGAAGTAGGAGAGTTGGCGGAAGCTTTGCTGAGTGGTAATAGAGAGAGTGTAGAAGAGGAGATAGCTGATGTTTTGGCATGGACAATCAGTATAGCGAACTTACTTGATATTGATATTGTTAAAGCATTTATAAAAAAGTATGGGGCTTCGAGGATATGTCTTGAAAAGTATAATATAGAACAGAAGACCTAGTGAATTACGTATCATTAACGCTTAGTCTTAGTAGTGATCTATGTCTATATAAGCTTATATTTGCATAATCGAGGATTTAATTGGGATTTAAAATGGAGGTATTAATTTTAAATGAGAATGATGTTCGGTTAATTCTAAAAACGGATAAAGCTATAGAGCTTGTTGAAGTAGCTTTTCGAGAAAAAGGATTGAAAAGAGTTCAAATGCCTTCTAAGGTATATCTATTCTTTGATAAATATCAAGGGGATTTAAGGGCTATGCCAGCGTATTTCGAGTTTCTAGATATTGCAGGAGTTAAACTAGTTAATTCTCATCCTCAGAACCCATCTTTATATGGTTTACCAACAGTAATGGCGATCATCATACTTTTTGAACCTAGGACTGGTAGACCTCTATGTATAATGGATGGAACATTAATAACAGGTATGAGAACTGCAGCAGCAGCAGCTGTTGCAACAAAGTACTTAGCTAGATCAAATGCTGAATCACTAGGAATAATTGGTGCAGGGTATCTAGCAAGGCATCATTTATTAGTATTTCCATATGTTATGAGCGTACAGAAAGTATTCATATACGATATAGTAAAGTCTAAAGCTGAAAACCTTGCTAGAGAGTTTGAAAACAAAATAAATGCCAAGATTTACGTAGTCGACGATCCGAAGAGTGCTGTTGAACCTGCAGACGTATTAGCAACTTTAACACCATCAAGAAGGCCTATAGTTAAAAATGAATGGGTGCATGAAGGTTTGCATATAAATGCTATGGGTGCAGATGCTCCAGGAAAACAGGAGCTCGACCCTGAAATCCTCAAGAGAGCAAAGATTATTGTAGATGATGTAGAGCAAGCATCTCATAGCGGTGAAATAAATGTACCTTTATCACAAGGCATAATAACATTAAACAATATATATGCTGAACTCGGAGAAATAGTTGCTGGGCTTAAGAAAGGGCGTGAATCAGATCGGGAGATCACGATATTTGATTCAACTGGTTTAGCTCTCCAAGATGTTATAGTAGCTCACTATATTTATATGCAAGCTATAGAACGAGGGATAGGGTTAAAGATCCAATTATAATTTTAGTTTTCATTATTTAATGGATAGATATTAAAATAATCGTTCATAGATTGAACCTTGCACCTTATTTTCACCTCATATGTGTACACTTAGTATAGAGGTCATAACATGGAAATGCTAAAAGCTTTTCTTGAAGGTAGAGAAGTGTATGCGGATTGTGGTAACGGATTACAAAAGATCTTAGTTGATGACGTTTTTAGGATTAGAGAAGAATGTCTCGTTTATGCATCATTGATAAGAAGAGCTAAAGCAACACCTGCTATAGCTGTTGAAGCTGAAGGAGATGTGGATGACTATATCATCTTGAGTATAGCATCGTACCTAGCTAAAGCATTGAAGATTTTAAAATTTAGTTCTACGTATATCGTTTTTCATTGAAAAGGAGCTGAAATACTTATAAATGAGGATTCCTTGCCGGAGGAGATATTTAGACAACATTCATCACCTTTAGAAGCTGCGAAAATTGTTAGTAATTACATGTTAGAAGTTCTCGAAAACAAGTTGTAAAGATTTCAAGGTTTTTCAGAGGGAGGGTATGGTTTTCAACAGATTTAGATAAAGTGCTTATACCATGCAGTCGAATTCCTTATGAGAATAGATACACTATTTATATAGATGTAGACGAAGTTGATAAAATTTTGGAAATAGAGTCTTATAGCGATTTATGTGTATTAGGATCGCCTTTCAGTGTAAAGCATGAAAATTTATCATCGAGATCTTTCTTATTATCAGACACCTTGAGAAAAGGATTAGAGATTAGACCCATGGTAATAAAAGATAGTAATCCATCGATGCCAAGGGTTATAGGAAGATTTGAAATTATGGCGTTGTTACAAGCTGCGAGATACTATCTACTGACACATAATATTGAGCAAGCAAAAAGTTTTGGATTAAATAGAGCAATATTCTATACATGGATTAAATACAACAAGCCTCATGGTCGATTCATAACAAACTACAATACCTCTCCTATGAGTAAAACTAAGAGTGCTATTGATAATGGTTATACTGTGAATAGAAAAGTTGTTAAAGATGAAATTGAGGTTCGAGGAAAATATTTTGTCTTTGGCGATCAAGTACAAAAGCCGGAAGATTTCGATAAAACTGTTGCTCAGAAAATAGATTTAGTAGTATCGTTTGAATTAGTTTGGTATTTAACTTTAAAATACGTTAGAGCTTTTAACATAGATGTGCTTAAGGGTCCAGATAAATTCTACAAGCATGTTTATGAGCCTGTTAGAGACATATATTTAGAACAACTAGAAAAATCATTGAAACAGTATCTAAAGATAAGCATAGAAAAGAACAATCAAGGGAATGCCAAAAATAAACCATGTGAAGAATCTAGGTATATACCTCCAGTTAAAAGAATTACTGAATATATAAAACCTCTGGACACCTCTAGCTAATTCTTAGAATAGGAGAACCTACAACTTTAGCCGCTTTTAAGTCTTTTAAAGCTTTGTTTATTTTCTCAAATTCATACCTTTGAATATGTATACTTATACCAAAATTCTCAACAAGTTTCAAGAATTCTATAACATCTTTCCTAGTTACATTTGCAACTGTTTTAATTTCTTTCTCTAGCCATAAATGTTTAGCATAATTGAGTTCGATAGATTTTTGCTTCCTAATAACGTTTATAACAAGCCTTCCCCCACGATTCAAGACCTCTAGAGCTCTTGGAATAATTTCTCCAGCTGGTGTAAAATCTATAGCTTTATCAATCTTTTTAGGAGGCTCTTCATACGGATGTCCAACCCAATCCGCACCCATTTTTTTAGCCAGATCTTGATGATGAGCGCTTCTTGTAAAGACATATATTTCAGATGATGGATATAACTTTCTAGCTATCTGGATAACTATATGGGCTGAGGATCCAAACCCAAAAAGCCCAAGGCTAAGGCCATTAACCATATTAGTTAATTTAAGAGCTCTATATCCTACAGCACCTGCACAAAGCAATGGAGCAGCATGTTCATCGTCTATATTTCTAGGGAGAGGATATACGTAGTCCTTGAAGACTGCAGCATATTCAGCATAACCACCGTTAACATGGCACCCAGTAGCTCTGAAGTTTTCACACAAGTTTTCTTGATCTGTTTTGCAAAAGAAACATTTACCGCATGTATAGGCTATCCATGCAACCCCTACTCTATCACCTAAGTTAACATTCTTAACATCCCTACCTATATCTACAACCCTACCAACAATTTGATGACCTGGTACTATAGGAAGATAGCATTGAATTCTACCCTCTATAATATCTATATCTGTATAACACACACCACATACACTTACTTTGATTAAAAGCTGATTAGGATCTATACTAGGCTCAGGCATATCTTCGATACTCAAAGGACCGTCTTCCACATCTTCAACTTTTACCAAAGAGACCTTCTTAAGAAAAGCAGCTTTCAAAATTCTTCACCACCTAGCTTAATACACTAAAAAGTTATACCTAAAATGTATACTTATATGCATAAGCTTAACTAAGTTTATACCAACGTATTCCTACAGTTTTTGTACAAGTGATAATGCTTACATTGTATAGTCCTGTAGATTTTACAAAGGTTTTTCTCAATAAGCAAAACGGTTATATACTTCTTAAACGTTGTCCTTTCGGAGAAATTTATGAATATATGGAGTTGGCTTTCCGATACTCGTAGGAAAGAAGTATTAGATATGTATAGAAAACATGTTGAACGAGTCCACGAAGTGGTGATACACGCAAAAGATCTCATCGAAGCCCTAGCTAAAGGTGATGGTTACTTAGTTCAAGATGCATGGAAAAAAGTTTTCGTTTCAGAGAAAGTCGCTGATGAGATAAAGAGAGATATTCTTTCGCAACTTACAAAAGGAGCTTTTCACCCAATTGATCGTGAGGAAATTATAAGGCTTATACTAACAACAGATGATGTAGCCGACTATGCTAAAGCTTGGAGTAGAAGAGCTATACTTTATTGGCCTAATAAACTTCCAGAAAATATAAGTTCAAAACTTTTCTCAATGTCATTAAAAGTACTTGAAGCTATGAACTTAATAAAATTATCAGCTGAGGTGCTTACGAAAGATCCAAGAAAAGCTCTTGAACTAGCTGATAAGATAGAGGCTATAGAAGAAGAAGTTGACGATTTAAGGCACGAGTTGTTCAAGGATATTTTAACTTTCTGTGACAATGCAAAACCTTCGTCATGCATATTAGCAAAAGAGATTATGGATTCTATAGAGAATGCTGCTGATAGATGCGAGAATGTAGGGGATCTATTTAGAAGATTAGCTTTACTATTGATATGATGTAACAGTTAAGAGATTATGCAGAGAACATTAATTCTATTCAGTAAAATATTTTATAAACATAACCCACCTAGAGGAATTTATCATCCTGAGAATTCTTTAAGATTAGACATAGCTATAAATGCAATTCGAAGGGAAAACTTATACGATCGAATAAAGATTATCGATAACTTAGATCAAAAATATTACTCGTATAGGGATCAAGTTCACGAGAGGCGTTATGTCGAATTCATTAAAGAGCTATGTATGGTAAAAGGAGAAAGTTTTATAGATAGTGATACTTATATTAATTCACATAGTTTTAATGTAGCAACGCACGCCTTAGGATGTGCTGTTTATTCGGTAGATATTGCTTTGAATATGAAGGAATTCTTGGTATTTGCATTAGTAAGACCTCCAGGACATCATGTTGGTTTAAAAGGAAAAGCCATGGATGCACCAACCCAAGGGTTTTGTATATTCAATAATGTTGCAGCAAGTGCGTTTTATGCATTAGATAAAGGTTTAAAACCTGTAGTTATATTGGATATAGATGTACACCATGGAAATGGTACTCAAGAGATTTTCTGGACTAATCCCGATGTTATTCATATAGATATTCATGAGGATAGTCTATATCCAGGAACAGGACGTGTAGGGGATTTAGGTGGGGGAGAAGCATATGGTACAAAGGTAAATATACCGTTGAAGCCTTTCAGTGGGGATCATGATTACTTATATGTATTTGAGGAATTGGTAATACCTCTGATTTATTCAGTAAAACCTAGGTGTATTATAGTATCAGCAGGATTTGATGCCCACGAGGGGGAAGAGATTGGTGATATGAGGGTTACTTCGAGATTTTATAGATACCTAGGGTCTCTACTTAGGATAATTTCAGCTAGGCTAGGTTTAGGTGTAGTGTCAGTTCTTGAAGGTGGGTATAGTATAGGTTTAGACGAAGGACTTCCAGCCTTTATTAAAGGATTCGAGGAACCCAATATTAAAGAAGGTAAGATTAATACGAAGCCTTCCAAATACGTATTGAATATAGTTAAACAAATAAATGTTTTGCTAAAGGATCAGCATATCATTAAATAGAGAATTAAAGATAAGTATTTGCATTAACGTAAATCTTCAGCTAAAGCTAAACATATATTGCTGAAGTAATACTAGTAGATATGGATTATTAGAAGAAAGCGTATGGATGAATGAAATGAAAAGGTTTATACTCGTCATAGGTGATTCGCATATTCCCGAGAGAGCACTTGAAATAGATAGAGGAATAGTTGAACATATACAAAGTAAAACATACGACGTAATAATACATACTGGCGACTTAGTTGGAGAAGAAGTATTAAGGTTCATAGAATCTCTCGGTTCTCGTTTCTATGTTGTTCAAGGAAACATGGATTACCTCGATTTACCTGAGAAAGAAATTTTTGAAATTTATGGACTTAAGATAGGTGTTATCCATGGAGATCAAGTAAGACCTCGAGGAAATATACAAGCTTTATCTAATATTGCCAGAGAAATGGGTGTAAAAATACTTTTATCAGGTCATACACATATACCATTTATGGTCTTCGACGCTACAGGTATATTGCACATCAACCCAGGTTCTATAACAGGAGTTTGGGGTGGTGGAGGAGGCTCTATGATACCATCCTTCGTTGAAATTGAGATAACAGAAGATAAATACGTGTACGTGAAACTATACGAATTAACATATTCAGGTTTGTTATTGCGTAGAGAGGAAAATTATAGATTTATTTAGTAAATCTCACAAATTTACTCCACATGTAAATACGCTTCTTAATTATGCTATTCACCTCAATCCCTATTATTTTCAAATAATCTGATTCCCCCCAACCATATGCATAAAGTTAGCTATATATAGGGATATTAAATACAATGTTATAGGCTATTACGATTTTGAAATAGTTTGTAAATATTTTATGGATATTTATCTCATTGTTTGTTAATGTTTCGTCAGTAAAAATCGAAATAGCTCTGCTTCTATTATATATCTTCATGTGATTTGCTTTGCACCTACATATAGGGAATGAGATGAGACCACTATGGATGTTAGACTTGACAGACACCTATGAAGTATAACCGACCTCCTCCCCGCCATGAATGGCGAGGGTTCTTGCTATTGTGGGGAGGTTTGGGATTACATCCCCTCTTTCTGAAGGTTTAATCTCGGGCTGGGTTTCCAGCTCATTACCCCTACCCCAAGCGGGGGCTCGAGGTTATGAGTAGACTATTTATCATCGCCACTAGCTCAAATACTTAACACTCATCATCAAGAATAATTAAATAGAAGAATTTATAATCTCTTCTCCCCATCCCCACCTTAAAAAGCAAAGCTTTCAGTTGTAAAGATAACAACCTTGTTTAGAGGTGCAATTCCGTTAATAGAAGCATAGGATATTTAAAGATGTTGCCAAGTACTGTTAGCGGAAATAGGTAAAGTAGATAATGTGTAAGTTCTCTATGGGCATTCTTCGTTTTAGTCGTAAACTCTCTACACTCATCAACTACTAGTTCATTTGTAATTAAACTTGGAAAAACGTGTTTTGATATCTATTCGCTAGTGTAGAAATTATGTATAACTATATTCTGATTTAAATCTAATTCATTGTATACATAATACAGCAATATAAATACGAAGAGTGATTAATTCCATTAATAAATTTAAACCAAAGGTTATAAAAAGGAACCAAATGTTTATTAATGCTTTATCTACTAATTTAGATATCCTTAAGCTTCATATTAAATTTTGCTTTTTAAAATTTGTATAAGTTAGGATGTACTTGACCGATAGATAGATATCGGATATAGATATGTTCGTAGATCTATCCTAGTTAGAGATTTAGTAAACTAGATTATATATTGCAATGTTGTGTATGTATACAATAAACGAATTTATTTCCAGTCATTAGATAATGTTATGGGATTATCTAAGTATAAGGTTAAGGTTGGATATATGACTAGCAATATCATAATGACAATACCTATCTTAATGATCTCAGCTGTATTTACGTTCTTATCATCAATACTCTTAATAAAAATTGAGAAGAACCGTGGAATTCTTTGTAAAGATGTTCATAAACCTTATGAATACTATCTACCTTGTATTGGAGGATTTCCACTATACATTGGAAATTTGACAGGTATTCTATTATTGATGTATTTCAAGTTCTTGGACTTGAGATTGAGTATATCGATTATCCTTGTAATGACGTGCGGATTACTGATAGGTTTTTTTGATGATATAAATGGCTTAAGATCTAGGTGGAAAATATTATTAGGGCTTACTCCGGCAATACCATTAATATTAATGGGTTGTTATACCCCAAGACCATGGATACCTTTTATTGGGCATGCACGATTACACATATTATATCCGCTATTACTATTGGTTTCTTCAACAGTTTACTTAAATGGTGCTAATATGATTGATACTCATAATGGTTTGTTGCCTATGTTTGCATTTGCATTATCGTTTTTTGTTCTTATTTTAAAGATTGTAACAATTCATTCAATAGAAGATGTGGTATTGGCATCTCTATTCATTGCGACTTTATTTGTATACCTATTGTTTAATATGTACCCAGCTAAGCTATTTAATGGTAATACAGGTGCTTTTCTCGTAGGTTCCATACTCTTTCTTATTGTAGCAGTTTTTAGAGTTGAATTCTATGTGATTATAGCATCTATACCAATGTTTCTTAACGGGTTCTATTATATATCATCAGTAAAGGGGTTCCTTCAAAAAGAACAAGTTAGTAGACCTACTATTGTTGATGGACATGGATGTATACATCCATCGAGAAAAATCCATCCAATAACATTTATAAAATTAACTCTTCTAATAAGCGGGAAACCATTTAGCGAAAAAGAATTAGTGGAAATCCTGTACCTTGTATATATTACAACAGCTTCAATAAGTTTTACAATATGCTATATACTTGGTTATAATTGAGCTGTAAAATTTTGTAATAATTATCGTAACGATGTCTCTCTAAGATAAATCTCCGCAAGCACATGTTATCTCATGGATAATTCTATGAAGCTCTTCTAAACCTATAAAATTCTTTGCTGAAACTTTAGGCACACGTATAGCTTTTGAGTAGAGGGCAATGATATTTAGAATGTTTTCCAGCATTTCACCATAAACACCTAAGCCTTTCAATTTCTTTCCGATGATATCTACATCGCTTATAATATCACCTATTAGATCATCTATAGATGCTAGGTCAATTTTATTGATTACAGGAATAACATCTACACCTAATCTAACTTGAACAGCTACAGATATTATTGACAGAAAAGCGTAATCTTCGTAACGTTTTATTACATCAGCATCAATTACAAATATAGATACAATACTCCTAGATACCTTCTTCAGCCATTCAATCAATTTGAAAGCTATGTCACGGAATAGGAACACCTCCATCTGACCAGGAGTATCAATTAATACAAAGTCGACATCAGCATTTACAAATATGTCCATGAAATCTCTTATTTTCTCAGCTATAATATCCATAGCTTTTACTAAAGCACCATTAGGTCCCAGACCATACTCTCTAGCAATTTTATCAGCATCAACAAAACACCTTATATCGAAATCAGGCTCATAAGGTATATAATCTGCTGCAGGATCTAAATTAACTTTGAACGTCTTAATACCTATGGTATCCTTTAACCATTTTGAATAAGCATAAATTAGCGTAGATTTTCCAGAACCTGCAGGACCTACAAACACAATGAAGTTATTTTGATTCATAGTAGTTTTACCATATGTTATACTGGGACTGCATCATATTACATATACTGTATCACAAATTTAAATGTAATGCTATGCTGAATACCATATAATGACCGAAAGTTTTATGTATTCCCCGAATAGAGGAGTAAGACAAATAAGTATAGCGCTCTCCAAGAGGTAAACATCTATGGATATAGATCCACGAGACTTAGCTCACAATGACGAAATAGCATCCGGAGAGAAGGAGAAGAACATCATATTAAATCTTGGGCAAGGAATTACTGTTGCAGTTAAAAACGTAAAGAATGTGAGTATAGATATCTTAGATGAGATAGCTACAGCAATTGTTGCAATAAGGATGTATTTGAAATCGAAGAAAAGAATATCTAGACCAAAACTAAGATCAAGAACAAGAAATATATCAACTAATATAAATGGAGAGAACAATAATAAGAGTTCAACACTATGGATTAAAACATGGTTAAGAGAAGTTATGAACGATTTTGACTTTAACCCATATAGACAGGCCAAGACTCTAGACATGTTTCACAGAACATATTACTGATAAATACAATTTTGTGTATATAGTTCGAAGATAGTATATCGAATAATTTGCTCTACTGTAAAACCCTTTTCTATGTTGTGAGCCTGTAAACAATGACATAATGCTACTTAAGAAAGGCTGTTGTAGAGTTTATGGTATGTTTAGATATTTGTGAATACTTATAAATACTTGGTGGTACAAAATAATGTTTAAACAGCTCTATACACTATAATCTTTTAGATGATCTACACTGAAGTGGTATAGAGGGGTTCAGATAGGAGTTTTGTGGTGTTAGGTTCGTCAAACACCCATGAGGTATGGGTGATGCAAATCAACCTACACTAAGGTGCAATCCAGCTAACGAAATTACAAATACTCACAAATACATTCAACTACCGTTAACAGGGAAAACGCATTTACCAGAAAACATCTATACATAGGGTGGAAATATTAATTGGGTTCGGCAAAACATTCTTTAAGAGCTTTCTTCACGTTTGGGTTATGTATATTTAGAAGAGATGCAAAAAGTAAAGAAGCTAGTGATGAAGCAATTTTACCGCTATAAATCGAAGGGATGTTACTGTAGTTTTTAATTAGGTTTAAAGCTATGATTAAAAGTTTTAGCCCAAAATAATCTATATACAATGCAACATCTTCAAAGTGATCTTTGATTATTGTACAACATGCAGATGAAGAGTCCTCGAGTATTTCTCTTATTTGATTTCTAAGCTCTACTACTCCGTTAACTAAATTACATAGGGTGTTGATGTTAGCCTCGAATTCTTCTGTTAACCTACTACTATTTATAATATTGAGAAGAGCTATCGATCTACCAACAATATTAATTGAGAGATTCTTTATTATACCTAGTTTATTATGTAATCTAAGATCAGTACTACACCTAGAATTCATCTCAATATATTTTAATACCTTTGAAACCACATTAATAATATATGAAAATTCCTCAATATCTATACAGCATTCTCTTATACATAAATACTTACTTTTATCAGCGTGAGCAAATAGGTTCTTCATCCTACATTACCGCCGCAGTCTGTGGCTGCCCACATCATCATCTATCTTTTAGATTACATTAACAATTTATAACTTTATATATCAAAAATGTTATATTAATGATAGTACATTCATCAACAACCATAATGTAGAACTACCAGCTGAATAATTGGTGTATGTGATGTCATGCGTAGATACATACTATGTAGTAAAAGGTAGAGTTATAGATGGTATTGGTGAAGGGGCTAAGTATGTCAAGCTATATCATCATGTATTAAAAAACATATTAGGGGCATCCCCATACCCTGGAACTCTAAACATCCTATTAGATTCAAGTGAAGTACAGAAACTTAAGGATCTGCTACAAAAACATAGTTGCAAATACTTTATACCCCCTCCTTGTGAATCATGTGCTCATGCATATGCATGGAAAGCATATTTAAAAGTTTATGAGAGATGCTTTACAGTGTACATTGTAAAACCTGCAAAAACTGTTCACAGCGATAATATAGTAGAGTTGTTATCGGAAGTATACCTACGTAAGACCTTTAGCTTAAAGACAGGAGACGAAGTAGAGATATGCATAACTTTAGACTGTGAAAAACCTTGCAACTGTTCATAAAAGCTGTAACAGAACTGATGATAAGTTTAGATATCTGTGGATATCTGTAGATACTTGGCGATATAGGGTAATGCTTAAATATCTCTATCCTACCACATGTTTTGGATGATCTGCACTAGAGTGATATAGAGATTCAGATAGGAGTTTTGTGGTGTTAGGTTCGACAAGTATCTATGAAGTGTGGGTGAAGCTGGTGAACCTATGTAGAGGTGCAACCCCACTAACAGAACTACAGCTATCTACAAATATCGTCAAGTACCGTTAGTAGAGAAACACGCAACATACTTATATTTTGAATCTAACCAGAAAATCCTCGATTAGTGGAAAACTATGTCATCAGCATTACATAGATTTTGGAAATTCGTTGAGCTAGGTATAGATCCATACATAGATGTATATCGATATGATGTGGATATAGACGTCAAGACATTGAAAAATAAGTATAGCTATATAGGCAAAGGTGAAGAAGTTCATGATAGATTTAGCATAGCTGGGAGGATTACAGGTTTAAGAAGACATGGTAGGATAGTATTCGCAGTATTCGATGATTCTACAGACACTATGCAGCTAGTTTTTAAATACGATGTATTAGGAGAAAAACTTTGGCATGTAGTTGAATTACTAAATGTTGGAGATATTGTAGGTGTTAGAGGTAAACCTATGAGGACTCTTAGAGGTGAATTTTCTCTTCTTGTAGAGGATCTTAAAATACTTTCTATTACATGGAGAGACTATCCAGAGAAATGGCATGGTTTAGCTGATGCTGAAAAAAGGTATAGAATGCGATACCTTGACTTTATGTTTAATCCAAAAGTTAGAAAAGCAATAATCAATATGTATAGAATAGAGAAAAGCTTTAGAGATTTTCTAGATTCTAAAGGTTTTATAGAGATTCATACACCTAAACTCCAACCTATATACGGAGGTGCTTTAGCAAGACCTTTTACAACGAAAATGTACGCTCTCGATAGAACAGTTTACCTAAGTATAGCACCAGAGACATATCTAAAGAGATGCGTTGTAGGTAACCTTTTCAAAGTCTACGAAATAGCTGTATGTTTTCGAAACGAGGATATAGATGCTCAACACTACCCTGAATTTGTACAAATAGAGATTTATTGGGCGTTTGCCGATTGGAACGAAATGATGAAGCTTGTTGAAGAAATGGTCTCAAAAGCTGTTAAAGAAGTTTTCGGAGATTATGTTATTGAGCTAGATAGAAATGGTGAAAAATTAGAGCTAGATTTTAAACCTCCATGGAAAAGAATACCGCTTGAAGAATCTATAGAGGGATATGGAGGTATTAAGGTCAAAGGTAAATCTATTGAAGAGTTATTAGAAGTAGCTAGAGGACTAAATATAAAGATCGATGATTTTAGGAGAGGTAAAATAATTGAAAAAATATTCGAAAAAATTGTAGTACCTAAAATTATTCAGCCAACCTTTGTAATACTATTCCCAAGAGATATATCACCTCTAGCAAGACCTTATAGAAATGATCCTAACTATGCTGAGAGATTCGAAATATATATAGACAGATTGGAGATAGGTAACGGATACAGTGAGTTAAACAATCCTATAGTACAGTACTACTTCTTCAAGAAAGAGGAGGAGCTGAGGTCGAAGTATGCAGATAAGCTTGGTACTGAAGTAGAGTATCACCCAATGGATAAAGATTACGTGAGAGCACTAGAATATGGTATGCCACCTACAGCTGGTGTTGGGATAGGCATCTATAGATTGGTAATGATTTTATCAGGATTAGAATCAATAAAAGATGTAATACCTTTTACAATAGTTGAGCAAGAAGAATTTCAAACCATAGCAGAGAGACACCAAAATATCCTAGAGTACTATGTAGAGAAATTACAGCTAAATAAATATTAAAATAAATTCGCCAAGCTATACTTTATATTTACTTAATTAAACTTATATTAAAGGAAGTTTTAATATATCCGGGTAATACTCTCTTAAAACTCTAATCATACTAACCCTAGGTATAAATGATCTTATAGTAGATAATGATACATCGTAAAATACTTCTGGTTCTTCTTTAAACATTTGGTAAATCTTAAGCAACTTAGCTTTAAGTTCACTGTATTCTTTCTCATTTATATTACGTGCTTCATTGCTTCCTAAATCTACAGGTTCACGTATATCGTCTCCAAAAAGCCATCCATTAACATTATCGACTATAAATTCTAATACACCACCATCTCTTGAAGCTAGCGTTGGCACTCCATTTATAGCTGCTTTCATATAACTTGTTCCACAAGCTTCTAAACCTGGGAAAGGTGTAAATAGAAGTAGATGTCCTGATGATAACAAGGTTTTTGCTTTAATCACATCGTAATTATGTATAAATATGAAGTTCGGCATCTCCATATGCATTCTCCTAAAAGTCTTCACGTACTCTATCCCTTGAGAGTCATTTGGATGTGTTTTACCACCTGCAACAAAAACTATTGGAAGATCCTTAAGTTCTTTAGCTAACTGTACAACCATCCATGGTCTTTTGTACTCTGTTATCCTCCTAGTCCATATAACAACGAATTTGTTTTCCAATGTTATATCTTTTTTATAATTCTGCAAGAACTTTTCCAAATCATAAATAAGTTTTTCTTTAACATCGGCTAACATGTCTAGAGTCATTCTATGTGATTCGTATACTTTTCTTACCTCGGGATGCATCCAGCGCTCTATATTAACTCCATTAGTTACAAAGACTAGTTTATCGTTAAAATGTGGAAATATTTTACGTAAAATATCGTAATGCTTTGCAGAAACAGCAAAAGCTTGTTGCGATGCTGCAAGACCTACTTCTGTAAGGAGTACTTCGTTTTCTATGAATTCATAGCCGAATTCTTTCTTGAGGTACTCCCTAGGAAATGAAGGATGTCCCCATATGCCAGCAGTATGTACAACAAGTCTATATCTCCCAGGGATCTTTAATTGAAGTGGAAGTATAGCCGTATATGCTTCCTGTAGATCTATATAAGCTATTTCGTCAAGATCTATGTTTCTCTTTAAGTATTCAGCTACAGCTTTAGAAAAGAATATGTATTTATAGACACGTTCCTCAAGGTTATCCTCAATATATATTCTGTCTATAGCTTTAGAAATCCATTGAGGAGACAAAACATTGAAAAATACAGCTTTAGCTGTACCAAATTTGTAGACAAGTGCTTCTACTTCAGCTTTCTCCCCCTTAATAACCACATTGAATTTATCCTCAATACTTAAACTCTTAACAAAATTCTCAGGCTGTTCTTGAGGTTTAGATACGGGATTTCCATTTTCATCGAAATCCCAATCTACATAACCATGTTTATAGAACAATGATAAAGCTATATACTTTAAACCAAGACTACCTGCAGCATAGAATTTATCTCCCTCTAAAACTCCTAACCCACCAGCATAGGTATAACCAATGTCAAGAGCTATATCTGGCGTTACACTTATAATATATTGCCTTTCACTAGCTTTGCTAATCACTAATTTCACCTATGTATTAGCATCTAAACTATAGTTAGCTACACTTTGTGATTCCTAGATTATAAATTCATTATATCGTAATCTAATTAACTAATAATCTCGAAAATGAATTAATACAACTATGACTTAGTGGACTGTATAACATTAAAATTGTATGGCTAATTATGTAGCTATAAAAAGTAATTACTTATTGTTGTGCGTATTTATCAAACTCTGCTATCCATAGGTTTATCATTTCTTTATTCCAGTATTCAGCCCACCAATAATCACTATCAAGGATATGCCATAGAGCCCACTCCATTTTCTTAGCTCTATCATCCAGACCATGTTTTGATACATATTCTTTGTATTTCAATATTCTTTGTTCAACTATATTCCAAAACTTTTCATGTTCTACTACTTCTCCTCTCCATTTTGCATACGATCCTAGCCACGTTGTTGAAGGAATATTTCTTAATTTCCTTACAGGTTGAACTAGTCTAACAGCTTCATCAGCCTTTACAAGTTTTATTAATCCTAAATTATTTAACCTCTTGAATATAGAAACCATTGTTCTGAAGAAAACAGCTGTAGCTGGAGGATTTTTTGAGAGTGCCATCCAGTTTTCTCCATCTAAGGCTACAGTCAATAGCTTTGCCTTATTGTTAATACATTTATTTATTAGCTTCTTGATGAAACTATATGCACCCTTAATAGCATGTATATCGCTACAGTAATTATTTGCAAAAGCTATATCGTCACTAAGCTCTGTATCTCTGAAAAAGATAATTAGCTTATTACCAGAGATATCTTGTACCTCGTAGAGTTCGTAATGATTTTTCACATCGCCTTCGGCCGATCTGAGATGATATCTTTCGTCAAGAAATGTGTACTCTATGCCAAGGGACTTTAAGATCGGTACCAATTTCATGGAGAAAGACATTTCAGGTAGCCACACTCCTTTAGGTTCGGTACCTACAAAATTCTTAGATATATCTAATCCAAACTCAAGCTCTCTCTTAACGATATCCTCAAGGTTATACGAATCTACTAGGTACCCTGCTATTGTATGTGCATAGATACTAGTTAAAACCTCTATTACCCTATCTTTCGCAAGATCTTTATAAACATCTAGAGTTTCTTTAATTAACATAGCTAAACTAGAAGTAGATTCAATTAATTCACTAGATGCTGTTTTAATTCCTTTCTCAGTTATATCAAGCCATTGTTTAATTAGCGAAGGACTTATATTGTATACGAACTTCACATCACCTCCGTATTTTTTGAGAAGAACCGCGTGATAATGGTATGGACCTAGACCATAAGGAAAGAGTACTGGTTTCCAAACATAAATGAAAGGCCATAGAAATCTATATACATTATCTGGACCATAGTCAGGGGGCTGATGATGATGAAACACCATGACTATTTTTGAAGGTGTTTCCAAGAGCTCTACTCTAGGCTTAGATAAAATCTCTGTATCGAGTAGAACTCCGTTAACTATCAATTTAGCTTCACATTTTTCCTTCGCTTTTACATAAAATTCAAGTATTGTATCCTCACCAGTACTTAGCCTAAAATTCATTTTAGCAATAACATCGTCGCAAATTTTCAACTCTACTTCAGTATTTTTGTCAACACCATAGTTTCGAATAAAGATCTGTAATTTAACTTCATTATAATCAGGGTTTTCGAAGGGATCGGCAACTATGTAACCTTCTATAGAATTCAAAAATCTTGGCTCAACAAGACCCTTACCGCACATAATTGTGGTATCCAATTGAATATCACCTTAGATAATTTATTCCAGGTATTTCTCGATAGCTTTTACTATTAGGTTGCGTTTCTCATTTATTGATAGCTCTGTTCTCGTTATTTCATCTATTTCTTGAGCTAGCTCGTCTAAGAAGAATACATCGCGTAGCCACTTCTGGATATCACCACGGTTTATATTATAAACTAAGCATTCATCTGGGATAGCTTTCAGAATCCACTTTAACTCTTTAATCGATGTTGCAGTTAATGTTGGGATTTCTCTTTGTGGGCACTTAAAATGAAATCCTCTCTCTATCGGTACTGTGAAGTTGCTTATGAATTTAGATGGGTTTTTGCGTATTTTATCAGCTACGAGATAGAATAGAAGGGTTAGAGCTTGAATATATAGCGAGTAGGCATCTACAGCGTTTTTATATGGACTAAAGTATTTATGAACTTCTTCAAAAGAACCGAATTTTGTAGCCATGTAGTAGAAATGATCGCTTATCGTTAGAAGTTTCCACATTCTCAGTAGATCAAGATCTTCGAGAGCATCTATATATCTCTTAACCTCTAGAAGCATATTGAAGGCTGATTTCTGTAGGCTGTTACCAAGCCATGCACTTATATCTCTTTCATCGGCCCAGCTTATAGTAGTCCATGGAGGTACATCGTATACATCTACTGCTGGATGCGAGTAAGCTGCAATAGTTGGTGTTGAGAATCTGAGGTAAGGATATTTACTAACTTCTATTGGTAACCACTTTAAAAATTCATGGATGCCCGTCTCAGGCCAGTGATGTTCCCCAAATGTTTCATAGTCCATAGCTAGAAGTACTACATCTCCAGGAGTTGAAGCAAGCCATTTAGCGAATTTCTCAGCTGTTAAAGGATACTGATCCCATGCAATATTGCTAAATCTAAAACCTATATCATCGCTTAACCTGTAGTTCCTTGTCAAAACCCTTATGTCACAAAGATAGCTTCTGTAAACAAAGTTAGGGGTTCTCCACCCTAGAACCCAGTCAACACCTTCTGTCAATATGACTTTGAAACCCATCGAATAAAGCTCACAAGCAATATCATTATTATACATAAACTCTGTATTCTCAACAGCTGTTGGTATCACCCCAAATAACTCCTTCAACAACTTTATATATTCCTCCATCTGCTCCCTCAGCTCTCTATGCCCAGGTATTAGAGGGGCTATACTATGATAATAAGTTTGAGCTATAAGTTCAACACAATCTGTTGATAACAATTCTTGAATTAAATCTACTACCTTAGGAGCCCATCTCAATGCTTGTTCAATAAAAACACCTGAAATACCGAACGAAACCATGAACTTTCTATCACTATTCATAAACTTTTTCACATTCTCAAGTATTATAGACGTTGCAGGTATATAGCATTTGTTTGCAGCTCTCTCAATAACAAGTCTGTTAAGGTCTTGATCAAAAATTATATCCTCTATATGCTTAATATCTAGCGAGCCTTTTAAAGAAGCTTTAACAAACTTTTCATTCATCTGCCTATCAAGTCTATAAGGTTGGTGAACCTCGAAAAACAGAACTATATCTTTCATTTTAACACCACTTATATATAAACAATGTATGGAGTATAAAAATCACTTAGAGATTTTACCAGAAATAATTTTATTACAATAAAAATGTAGAACTCTTTTTATATCCAATACCTAAGAATATTTTAAAATAATAAATATAGTTCTTATGATTATCAGACTCATATATTTTAACGATATCTAGAAGTTTTCTTTAAATTCACCATATTCTATTACATCTATCTACCTTAGCTTATAATCTTTTAAATAACGATGAATTCCTCTAATTAAATAAAAAAGAACTACCCATCAATAATATAAAGATAAACTCCAAGCTTCACTATCTTTAGGACTTAAAGTAGGAATACCATTGATGGCAATTCTCATAAAGTTGATTCCATAATCTTCCCCAACTAGAAAACTATATGAATAAATTAAACTCTCCGACTTAGAATAAGCTTTGTTTATCTACATCATTATAGTAAATAAAATACTATATTGACATACTTTTTGCTAAACTTTAAGAATTTTACTATATTTGCTCATTTAAATAAACGAGGTTAAACTTTTCCATTATCCCTAGCTTTTGTCTAAATTATAGGGACCTTATTTATTTTATAATTGATGCATCTTATTTCTATAGAGAAACATTATAACAAAATAATTAACCTAAGTTTTCAATCTCTATTAGTTTATCTCTTTCTAAAACCCTTAGACTAATAGCGTAGCTTCTAATAGCATCAAAAACTATTTCAGATTCGCAACTAGTTAATCCATATAGCACAACATCTGCCTATACACATCGTTATGTGTGTGCTCTGTAATAAGCCATTTGTCTTGCTAGCTCGTAGCAAGCAAGTATACTATTAACAGTGTGCTGGGGTCTGAATAACATATCGACATAAGAGATAGCTAGTTTTCGTAGTTTCTCGCCAAATCTAGGCTCTCTAAGCACTATATCTCTAAGCTCTTTAAACAATATTTTATCTAAACCTCTACCTGTTTCGCTATAATACATTAAATAGCCTAGGCTTTGTAAAGCAAAGGCGAGTTCTACTGGATTATCGGTCTGAACTACAAGACCTATACCTGTTAGTATATATCTTAAATCAGATACATACTCTTTCAAACCACCTACATTCGTTACTACTACTGGTGTACCTAAGGCGAGAGCTTCTATACCCGATATTCCGAAAGGTTCATATCTCGAAGGAAGGGTATAGACATGTGCTACATAGATAAGTAATTGATAAGTCTTCAAGTCTACATCGTTTATAACTAAGAAAGTTTTTCCTTTCACCTCATCTATTAGAGTTCTCAAGTAATGTTCGTAACCTTTATCACCAACACTTTTTCCAAGAACTACAACTTTAACTGTTGATGGAAGGTATTTAACAGCTTGAATTAGAGTATCAAATCCTTTTTGAGGAGTTAATCTACCTGATGAAACGACCAAGACTTCAGCATCGTTGAAAACAATATTACCCCAGCCACCATAATGTTGCAAAATTTCTCTAAGAATTCTCCATCTAATTTCATCCCTTTTATTTGTACCATATACTTTAAAAGAGGACTCTTCAACATCTTTTAAACTCCATGATGTTGAATTATATGAGTAGCAGGTTTTCCCTTTCACCCACGATCCGTAATCTCTCGCTAGTAAATCTAATTCCGATTTGCTTACAGTAACTATGGCATCTATAGTTTTTACTATAAAACACTCGATATTACCCCAACAGCTATCCCATAGGCTTCTAGTATACTCGTAGACATGGTTTGCAACAGCCCAAACTCTATGGGGTTCATCTCGAAGACCGCACCATTGTTCAGATGCGTAATGCCAAGGATATGAAGGGGATCCTCTTAAGTGTATTTGATATATAGTTGGGAGTGAATAGCCTTGGAGTTCAGCATCGATTTTAAGTAGAGCAACTGCTATAGCTGAGTGCCAATCGTTTGCATGAACAATATCTGGATAACCAAGTTTCTGAGCAATACATCTAACAGCCCTAGCTAATAGACATGCTTTTTCTTCAGCATATCTATATGGTGGCCACGAATCTAAAACCATTGAAGTAGCTGGGGAATCACCTTTAACAATTAAAATCCTAACGTCATCAACAAAACCCTCGAGAATAGCTAGGTTGTATGGGTATTCACAGCCATCAGTACCGTATCTACTCCCTCTGCACTCAATCTCGATTTTCCTAAAGTTATACAGTGTAATCCCATGGGAAGGCATTATAACGGTTACATCAAAACCTCTTTTGGAAAGTTCGCGGGCTATTAATGAAACAGCTTCCCCAAGTCCTCCAACCTTGACTAAACCACTAAATTCGAAACTAAGTATCCAAACTTTCTTAATACTTACTGGTGCAAACACTTCAACTTCACCACTTATTTTATTAAGCGTTACATATCATTTCGCTATAAAAAGATATATAGCTGTTGTACCTAACTATATTGAGGGATACCTTGTATAAACTACGAGCATCCATAATACCTGTCGGAGGAGAAGCTGTTAGGCTCCGACCTCTTACTGTAGAAACATCGAAGGCTTTAGTACGTATTCTAAACAGACCTATACTTGAATTTGTAGTTCTAGAACTTGCTATGAATGGTATTGAAGAAGTTTACCTAGGGGTTCGGGGATACTATAATTACAGAGCAGTACACGATTATTTTAGAGAAGGATACTGGATAAAAACTAAGTACCCTTTTATTGATCACGAAGTTCGAATACGATACATGCCAAGATATGAAACGTCCGGTAATGCTGAAGCAGTAAAAATCATTGCTGAGTATTACGATATAAGAGATTCTTTTGTTGTAGTTCAATGTGATAACTTATTCAAATTAGATTTAAAGAAAGTATTCGAATTCCATAAGAACAGTGGAGCGGATATAACTATTGTTTTAAAAGAAGTTGAAGATATTACAGGCTTCGGTGTTGTGGAGATAAATAAAGGTTATAGAATAAAAAGATTTGTTGAAAAACCAAAACCAGAGGAAGCACCAAGCAATTTAGTGAACACTGGTATATATATAATAGAGCCTACGGTAATAGATTTCTTCAAAACAATGCAAGGACAAGAACTTGTAAAAACGGGTCGAATGGACTTTGGGCAACATGTTATCCCCAAACTTGTAGAGCTAGGATACAAAGTCTATGGACATATAATGAGAGAAAGTTACTGGTTTGATATAGGGACACCAGATAGATACCTAGAAGCAATGAAATTCCTACTAAACCTAAGAGATTATAGAATATTTGAAGCAGAAGAAAAACTACCTGGGGTCTATATGCAAGGAAAATCATCTAAATCAAAAGAATTCCACGAGGATCTAATAACGAAAACTAAAAAAGGATTATTAAAATTCTCAGGAGTAGTACTAATAGGTAGACATACAATCATTGAAGAGAACACAGTTATAGAGCATTCATCTATAGATAACTATTGTATAATAGGATCAAACAGTAACATATCGGGATCAGCCATAATGGACAGAAGCTATATAGAAGACGAAGTAAAAATAATAAATTCAATAATAGGTAGACATGTATACATAGGAAAAAGATCAACAATAATCAACAGTTGCATAGGGGATAACGTCTATATAGGAGAGAACAGCAAATTAATAAACGTTAAAGTTTGGCCCCACGAGAAAATACCTCCCCAAGCACATATAGAGAACTACGAAATTAAACCACACTACGTAATACAAACATGATAATATTTAATATATCAATAGTAATAGCATTAACTTAGGCATTAATGATTATTGGTTAAAGTTGTTAAATAGTATTAATATTGTTAGATGCTACAATCAGAATATAGATCAAAGTTATAAACTTAAAATATTTATAACCTTTATTGTTATAAAGGTAATCACCTTATATCAATACCCTAGGTATGATATCATATTCAAGCAATTACAAGTTCGACTATAAGCTTAGATATCTGTTTGAGAATATTTAAAATATCTAATGTTTTTGTTAAACACCAAATATAATAAATCAAGATACAATATAGAGGATTATATTATTCTTTCTTTCTAATATTTTTAGCTTCTTATAATTGCATGATTGATATACATAAACCATTTGAATAGAATTATTTCGTTGTTGTGCGGCCGATATTTATCGCATGCAATGGTCAGGACAATTCGTTGAGAAGAAGAAAAACATGGATCCGTGGCTATTTTCTATTGTTTGGTGCCGCGGCCGGGATTTGAACCCGGGTCACGGGCTCGAAAGGCCCGCATACTTGACCGGGCTATACTACCGCGGCGCTCTGCTTCTAATATATATAGCGTGGTAATTAAGTTTTGATTAAAAAGTTTTTGTACTTTACGGTAGTTCATGGAATTAGATGAGTTTATATAGCGCTATGCATTAAACTTGGTAGTTTGGAGTGATAAAGTAGTTGATGAGGGGTGGTTAGATGAGTGCACCATCTAAAGGCAATGTGAAAACGATACTACTTGGTAATAAGCCTCTTAAAGAGTATCTTGTAGAGGCTATTGTAAGTCTTAATAGGGAGGTAGATGTTATTGAGATTATTGGTCGTGGGAGGAATATATATCGAGCTGTAAATCTATACAATGCCTTATTGATGAGAGTCGGTGATAGAGTTAATCTTAAAGATGTTGAGATTGGCAGTATTCTTGTTAGAAACCGTAGGGTATCGTATATTAGGATAGCTTTGCAAAGAGTTAGTTAAAGAGCTAAACTATTGCGGTAGTGGAGTTGACGTTTATAACATTAGTTATATGTGTAGGAATACCTTGAGTGTTTTCTATGTAGTGCATAAAGGAGTTTATATTCTCGTATATATTTTGGAGTATTAGATCAGCTCTAACTTTACCCTCTTCTATCTGGTCTATCAGTAATTCAATTTCTTTTGTAACGTTTTCCCCTACAAACTCTTGGAAACTACTCTTTATGATATCAGCAACATTTAGACCTAGCTTAGTAGGTATTAAAACTTTCCTTTTCTTGCTTAATACTATATACCCATGCTTAACATTATTATCGATAGCTTTTGCATATGTACTAGGTCTACCAATACCTTTTTCCTTCATGATTTTAATTATATCTGCAACACGGTAAAGTGTTAGAGGCGAAGCTTTGATAACCTCCGCATTCTCGATCTTAATCTTCATCGACTCAGTATCAATATTCTTAACAACGTTGCTGTAAAGCTTCATAGGGTAGACAAGAGTAAACCCTGGAGTTAAAATCTCTACGGGTAACTCAAAATGTGTTCTAATACCTTCAACTTCAGCTTGCACTATAATGTATTTAATTTTAGCGTTAGGCATTTGGCTTGCGATAAAACGTCTAAAGATCAGATCATACAGCTTAACATGGTCTTCACTAATCTTTGTCAAAATACCTACATCTCCTCTGATAACCATTTCGACAAGTTCTTCAGATGTTATAGGGTTTGTAGGTCTTATAGCTTCATGTGCTCCTTCTTTACCATCTCCACCCCAGGTTCTAGGAATAAACATATCTTCAAAACCCATTTTCTTTACAGTTTCTCGAGCTATACTCAAAGCTAATGTTGAAAGTCTTGTAGTATCCGTTCTATGGTATGTTATCAACCCTAGCTCGAATAAAGTTTGCGATAGAGACATTGTTTTTGATGCTGAGAAACCGAAGAACGTATTAGCTTCTTGGAGTAGGCTATCAGTTGTGAAAGGTGGTAAAGGAGGAATTTCCTTCTCAACAAATTCAAGGCGGAGGATTTTCAAACCTTCTTCTAGCAATTTGTTGGCTATTTTCAAAGCTTTTTCTTTTGCATTTCCATCTTTACCTATGTAAAACCTTAAGCGATACCCACCTATATCGGCAACCACCACATACCCAAAAGTATCTTTGTATTCTTTATATCGTGAAGCTACCCAAAGTAAAACAGGGCTTTGAACTCTTCCAGCTCCTAACCACGGTTTATCAAATTTTGTTTGCAGCCATATACTTAACTCAAACCCTATCCACCTATCAGCAATTCTTCGGATAATCTGGGCTTTCGTTTTCTTTAAATCTATTGTCCTAGGGTTCTTTAATGCACCTAGTATAGCATTCTTAGTTATTTCCCTAAATTCTATTCTAAATATTCTCTTATTATACGGTATGAGGAGATTGTATATATCAAAAGCTATTTTCTCCCCTTCTGTGTCAGGGTCTGTCGCTACATAAATTTCATCAACTTGCGATGCTAAAGCTTTCATAACGTTGAATATAGATGAACTCGACATTATATCAATTGATCCGCAGTAGGGGCACGAATCATAGATACCTACATGCTGAGCTCCACAGTTTCTACATCGAGATACGAAGTCGTAGATAGGTTTGAAGATATTTTCATCAACTTTAATACCATATACACCTTCATCAGTAACAAGATCTGTTATATGCCCAAGTGTAGGCATTATTGAAGCAACTATCACATTGCTAGACGATAGAGGTATCAGAGTCTCATATACAACAGAGTTTCCAAGTAAACGTTTAGCAGGTTTACCGAACATATTTGCTATGGTCCTAGCTTTTGTTGGGGATTCAACAATTATTAATGCTGTAGATATAGATACATTACTGCTCGGTGCTGATTCCGATCTGCTTTTCTCAATCTTTTCAACAAATATGTCAATATTATCTACATCAAGCTTTGCTATAGCGAATGTATTGATATATTTTTTCAGAAATGTTTCTAGTAATTTTAGAAGTTGGTGGCACTCATCGAAGATTATTGATATACCAAATGTTTTTCTACTCATTAGTAATCTAGAGCATCTACCACTTGCCTGTATATATGTATATGGATCAGGTTTAATCATGAGGTATCTATTAGAACGTTTAACAATTATACAGCTTCTACCAATCTCTAGAACCTTTAGTTTATCTAAAGTATCTTTAGCTATTTCATAGACTCTATTCCTAATATCGATAAGAAGCGCGACCTTAGCTCTAGTATCATCATCTATTGAAAAAGTGTCATCTCTAGCCTTCTGCTTCATTAACTTCGAGTACATGTAGAGCATGGATGGCGTTGAAGATGTTATTATTTTAACTACGCTATTTAACATATCATCTACCTGTATCCCTAAGTCTTTGAGCTTGCGCAAGACTAGGAATAGAAACCTTGGATTGTTTAAACTTTCTTTCAGATCTCTAACTATACTTGGGATACCTATAAATATAGTGTACCTCACCCTAATAGGTTCATCGAGACCTCTTACAAGGATACCGTAATACGAAGCAGAACCTATCAAAACATCTATTTCTCCACGCCTAAACTTATCGACAGCTTTGCTACCACTTTTAACAACTTCGACTCTAATACCTCTCTCTCTAAGTTTTATGACCATCGGCTCGATAAGCTCTTTGTAGAGAGAGGATACGAAGATTATACCACTACCAAGCTTTTTAACAATATACGTTATCTTATCTTGAATTGCTTCATCTGTTGGATAGTACAGATCAACTATATTTCGCCAGTATTCGAAAACAGCACCAGCATCGAACCCTAGGAGAAGCTTAAGTACTTGAGATTTCAATCCTCTAGCTCTTCCTGTAGCAGAAGCTACAACAAGCTGTACGTTCTTTTTAGCTATACTGTTTCTAAGGATTGCTTCAAGCTCTATCAGCTCCTTCCTAACTTTCTCGTAAGATTCTAGACCCTTCGAAGCTTTAACTAGAAATGCATATTGCCGTAGTTTAACAATTTTAGTTGCTAATTCTACATCATTGTTATCGAAACCTAACAAAGTTAGAATTCTATCAACATTTTTAGAATTCTTCATTATAGAGTCCAAATCATCAGCTATCACTATATCTATTCTTTTATCAGTTAAAACATCTTTATGCCTTGACAGAAATGCTGCTGATGTTATTAAGATATCAAAATCACCACTTTTTATACTTTCCTTAACTCGATTAGCATTTCTATTAGAAGAATCGTATAGTACTATCTTAATAGATAGCTTTACTCTAGTGGAAAACTCTACTATCCTTATATACATTTGTTTAGCTAGCTCTCGAGTAGGTGTAATTATATATACTTTCGATTTATAGAAGTAGGCTTTATACAGAGCATAGACAGCTAGAAGCGTTGATTTACCAACACCTGTAGGTGCAACCATAGCGAAAGATTCTCCGGATATTAATCTTTTTATCCAATATCTTTGAAGAGACCATGGATTAAACCCTGTTACACCTATGAAAAAATCGACGAAGTTTTCAACTTCTTTATTAAGCACTTGTAAAGCTGCAAACTCTAGGTCATTACTGTTATCCGCTACAGAATTCTCTTTACAGTAATCACCAACGTAGAGTTCTTCATCTTTTAACACTACATCTAGATGGCAATTGTTTCTATAGATAACAGTTATCGGCAACTCTTTTTACCCACATCCTATAATTCAAATATTCAAGATTACTCAAAAAGCAGTACCCCTAAACACATATTTCCAACAAACTTTTTATTCCAGCCCTTAGCAATATAGATCATAGTATATATACAAAACTGCAGAGGTAGTAGGAATGGCCCAGACACCTTCAGCAGCCAATACCGTACTTGTAGGAAAGAAACCCGTAATGAACTATGTACTAGCTATACTAACCTTAATAAACCAGGGAGTAGGAGAGATCGTAGTCAAAGCTAGAGGAAGAGCTATAAGCAAAGCAGTAGATGCGATAGAGATCGTTAGAAATAGATTCCTACCTGGAAAAGTGGATGTTAAAAACATAAACATTGGAAGCCAGACAATAACAAGCTCTGACGGAAGACAAACAAGAGTATCTACAATAGAAATAGTGATATCTAAGAAAGATTAAAGAACTAAAGTCAAATAAAAATAGATAATATAATAATAAAATCTTCAACTTTTTTAAATTAAAAACATTTAACTTCAATGAGCTTATTCAACACATCAACTACAGATCTTAACCTATTGTCACATTCATAAAGGATTATATTCTCACAACCATTGTACTTATCAAGAGAAACTTTCAGACCAAGTGATTTCAAACGTTTATACATCCGTTGAACCAAGTATGGTTTGAGATTAAGAAGTAATGCAGACTCTAAGTCTTTTACTCTATATTGATGGATTGAAACTTTTTCCAGGAACCCCCTAGAAACAAGTATTTTCATTATTTTTCGTACTGTATGTTTTGATCCGAAAAGTGTGAGAATATCCATAGCTTCTCCTAAATTGAAAACACGATCTCGGAATATTTGCTTAAGGATTAGGTAATAAGCTATTTCACGCTTAGTAATCCAAACCATTTTATCAGCATCCCCATTTACATCATTTAATCAGACCTTACGAGGTTCATCACCGAGAGTCTCGATAAAGTGATTGTAAATGCAAGGACGCTAACTATCGTTTATTTACTTTCTCGATCTTTTCTTTAATCCACTCTAGTTTGCCTAGGTAAGGCTGTCTCATGGTCATACTAATTCTAGGCATTTTTGTTTGGCCACCAAATGAAACAGATGTTATCCTAGCTCTGACGATATCTCCTTGAGATATCATTTTCTTGCTTTGGGTTAGCACAATGGCATTTCGAAGAGGATCATACTTAGCTTCTTCATCAGATATCTGGGATATGTGTACAAAGCCTTCTAGAGGCCCTATTTTCAATGTTATACCCATCCTTCCAACAGTGTTGACAGGTCCTTCAACAATCTCATTGATTATTGGGACATACGATAGTACTTCGAGCTCTACCTTATGGTAAGGCGCACCATCACCAAGAGGTATATACCCTTCTGGATCAATACGCATATTTATAATTGCTAAAACTATCCCTAGGTTTTTATCTTTCAATCCCTCATATTTCTTTCTAAGTTCTTCCAAAGCTATTTCTTCTAGGGGTTTGCCCATTTTTGATGGCTCAATTCTTACAATATCTATTAATCTATATATTCTGAACATGTAGAGCTACCTCGTTATGAATTCATTTTCATGTTTTTATTTTTATTTCTGCTAGATAAAGAAAGAAGGTTCTAATTTATTTTTAGCTTTTCTATACCATAAAACTTCAATCCCATTTTCTACTAACAGTTTTTTAAGCTCGTTATCAGCCGTTAGAACAGCAACTCTTGTCGACTTGCTCAACTTCTTAGATAACTGGATTATAACGCAGTCAACTTCATCTACTTTACAGTCTGGAACCTCATCATAAATTATGTTAAGTTTTCCAGCGATATTATTAAGAACCCAGAGAGCAAGTCTTCCTTTCTCTGTAGGCTTTAATGATAACTTCTTCAACTCGTTTAGTACATGTATAGGTATTACGGGGGTGCAACTCTCTATAGTTGCAAAAACATCGTCTAATTTTACGAGATTCTGTGCTATAAGGAGAAGGATACTTGTATCAAGAATTGCAATACATTGACTGTTTATTACTATATCTTTATGCGTCCCCATCCGATTAATCGCCACCTCCCTTTTATCTGCCTAGATATAGCAACGCTAATCTTTGGCACAATAACCACAGGTTCTCGAAGTACAACTTCTAACTCATCTTTAGTTACTTTAGTTACAATACCTAATCTAACAGCGGTTCCAATTGTGAGAAGCAGGTTTTCTTTAGGTTTAATAGGTTCAACAACTTCTTGAGATCTGCTTCCAACAGCTCGTTCAAACAGTCTGTAGTCTATATGAAGAGAATTGACTGAATCAGGAACATTATGTCCGGCAATACACCCAACAAGCGAGTCTGCTTTCGTAAGCGAAGGGTCTAGAGAAGTACCTATAGCTACAAGTCCACCGGGTATAGCTCTATCACTTCCACGAGTTCCATACTTAATACTTGTGACCTTCGCTATAAGTGGTACAAACTTTGTAGATCCTTTCTCCATGATGCGTATCCCAGGCTTTATCTCTATTTCGTCTCCTACATTTATTTCTCCCTTGATTAACCCTCCTCCGATAACCCCACCAACAAGCCTATCAGGGGGTATCCCAGGAGGATTTACATCGAAACTTCTAGCAATCAACATATAAGCAGGTTTACTTAGATCTCTCTTAGGTGTTCTGAATAACTTAAGCATAGCCATAACTAGTAAATCTATGTTGAGCCTATGAAGTGCACTAACAGGTATTATTGGGGCTTTCGAGTATCTTGTCGATGATATGAAATCGATGATCTGTGTATAGTTTTTCTTAGCTTGGTCTTTGTTAACTACATCCACTTTGTTCTGTACAACTACAAGTTGCTCTATCCCCATTACATCTAGAGCCATTAGATGTTCACGAGTCTGAGGTTGAGGACAAGGTTCGTTAGCGGCTATAACAAGCATGGCGGCATCCATTAAAGAGGCTCCTGATAACATAGTTGCCATCAAGATCTCGTGTCCAGGAGCATCTACGTAAGAAACAGCTTTGACTACTTTAGGCTCGGATCCTTCAGGACATTGAACAACAGTTCTGTATTTATGTGCAGGTTCAATATCGTTGCACTGGACTAGATAACCATCAGCGTAACCAAGTTTTATAGTCATAGACCTCTTTAGTTCTTCCGAATGACGTGCTGTCCATTGCCCTGTAAGAGCTTGTACAAGCGTTGTTTTCCCATGATCTACATGCCCTACAACGCCTATGCTTAACTCTGGGATAATATTCATATTCGTGTACCTATCACCTAGAATTAGAATCTAATCTACCTTAAAATATGTTTATATGTTAAGCGACTACGATAACAGTATTTATTTGAACAATATCTGACGAAATGGTGTTACCTCTAACTAATTTTCTTCTCCTTTCCCCTTTCTCTTTAGGCTTAAAACCAGGGCCTGATGAGAGTAGTAGGTATTTCTTTACAGCACCTTCGACATCAAGTCTCATTGGGAACCCTGCTAGATCTGAACCACCTCTAATCTCTAAGGTTATATTGGGAAACCCTATTAATCTTCCATCAACTCTATTGCCTATTTTCATCCCGACGAATTTGGAGGCAACATCTTCAGAAACTCTTACTTGGAACGTTGGTGCTGCAAATATTTCGCCCATAACTTGACTTGCACCAATTTTTTCTATAAGAAATGCTAGAGGTACTCCAACAGTTGAAATATCTAGTGAATTATCGGAAACAGCTTTACCTACCAATTTCACTTTTTCTCTAGCTGCTTTGTTCTTCCATATCCTTACAACAACTATACCAAGTGGCGGGCTAATTATATTTAGTGCTTGGGGATTCACATGTATTTCAGGTAAAACTCTCTGCTCTTTGTGTTTATCACTATACTCTATGTTTTCTAAACCTATTATTTTTACCGGTACTACACGAGGTTTTTTCACACGAGGATCTGATACCACAACAATGAATTCCGGCATCTTGATTCAGCACCCTTATCGCTACCAAGCTATACATCTAACCCTTAAAAATTATTTTGACTCAAAACACCATATCTCTTTAAGTAATAGTTGCTAAAAACTTTTGAAACCTACAGATGTTAATTTATGTATACGCTGGAATCTATGCACAATCGGCTGTTCTTCGATCCTCTAGGTGGGAAAGAAGCTTAGGTACGTCATTTTTTTTTAACTTTCTTAGCACAGATAATCATATTTAGTTCTAGCAGGTAATGGTTGATGTCTTTAATAGAAAGAGTTAAAAGCGGTATACAAGGTTTTGATGAGCTTGTTAATGGAGGTATTCCCAAGAGGAATGTTGTCCTTCTAAGTGGGGGTCCTGGCACCGGAAAGACCATTTTTAGTTGGCAATTTCTATACTATGGTTTAACACAAGGTGAGCCTGGGGTTTTAGTAACTTTAGAAGAACACCCTGTGCAGGTTAGAAGGGAGATGAGCGCATTTGGATGGGATGTGAGGAGGTATGAAGATGAAGGTAAGTTTGCTATTGTAGACGCGTTTACTGGAGGGATAGGGGAAGCAGCTAGAAGAGAGAGATATTTAGTGAAATCTATAGATGATGTGGGAGAGTTTATAGATGTTGTGAGAGTTGCTTTAAAAGATGTTAAAGCTGAGAGAGCTGTGATAGACTCTGTCTCAACTCTATATCTAACAAAACCATCTATAGCGAGAAACGTTGTTATGCAGTTAAAGAGGGTTCTATTGGGTTTAGGGGTAACGGCAATACTTGTATCACAAGTTAGTGTAACTGAAAGAGGTTTCGGAGGTCCTGGGGTAGAGCATGCTGCTGATGGAATAGTGAGACTAGATCTCGATGAGTTGAATGGAGAACTTATAAGATCTATAATTATATGGAAGATGAGAGGTACAAAACACGACATGAGGAGGCATCCGTTCGATATAACTGATAAAGGTATAGTAATATATACAAATAAAGTTGTTAAATTTTCTAGGATAGGTGTTTCATATGAGTGAAGTCCCTTTAAAACCTCTAGGAAAAGAAGAAATACGTAAGCTAGAATTAGCTTTAATTCTAACTACTTTAACAAGATCAGATGTGTTAGAGAAGATTAGAAGTACTGAAGATAAACTTACTTGGTTAGATAGCTTAATTATAGCTGCAGCAGCTTTTGCTAGAGATAAAGCTGGGTATCCTGTTAGTGTTATAGCTGAGGAGCTTGGTAGAAGCGAATCAACTATAAGAAACCACTTAACGAGAAAAACTGAAGCTGGAAAACTTATCCAAGAGTCTTACGAAATTCTCAGAGCTTCTGGAGGGTGACTCTCTATATCTATGCATACTTCTGCTGAAATAGAGTTGCTCAAGAAGAAAGTTGCAGAACTAGAGAGTAAACTTAAAGAGAAGGATGAATTCGTAAGGATTTTAAACGAAAAGTTGTCCAAAGCTAAGTATTATATCGGTGAAGCATTGAAGGAACTAAGCTAAATAATAATCTTAACATCTTTTTATCTTAAAACCTAAATTTTTTAGCGTGGTGAGCTAAGTGGCTGATGCAGTACAGCAAGGAAGTTATAGAAGACTTAGGCAACCAATAGTTGTAGTTTTAGGGCATGTTGATCACGGTAAGACGACGCTACTAGATAAGATTAGAGGAACAGCCGTTGTTAAGAAAGAACCTGGCGAAATGACCCAACATGTAGGTGCGAGTCTTGTTCCTGCTTCTGTAATTGATAAGATAGCAGCTCCCTTGAGGAAAGCGATAAAGTTTAAGCTTGATATACCGGGGCTTCTATTCATAGATACTCCAGGTCATGAGCTTTTCTCCAATTTAAGAAGAAGAGGTGGTAGCGTAGCTGACTTAGCGATACTAGTTATCGATGTTAACGAAGGTATAATGCCACAGACTGTAGAGAGTATAGAGATACTTAAATCTAGGAAAACCCCCTTTATTGTAGCTGCAAATAAAATAGATAAAATACCTGGGTGGAGACCCTATCTAGATGAACCAATAATAGAGAGTATTAAGAGGCAAAACCCCAGCGTTGTTAAACGCCTTGAGGCAATGATATATAGGCTAGCAGGTCAACTAGCTGAGAAAGGAATAAACGCTGACTACTTCGAGAGGGTCAGAGACTTTATGTCTACGGTACCTATAGTACCAGTTTCAGCAAAAACAGGTGAAGGGATCCCCGAGCTCCTAGCTATTTTAGCAGGCATGGCTCAAAGATACATGACTGAAAGGCTTAGATATGCAGAAGGAACGGCTAAGGGTGTTGTTCTAGAAGTAAAAGAGCAACCTGGATATGGGACAGCACTGGATGTTGTATTATATGATGGAGTTCTACGCGAAAAAGATATATTTATAGTTGCAGGAATCAACGGACCTTTAGTATCTAGGGTTAGAGTTATTTTGATGCCGAAGCCTTTAACCGATATAAGGGTAGCAAAAACAGACCTAGTGCCAGTTAAAGAGGTATATGCCGCTGCTGGTGTACGTGTAACTGCTCCTAATATAGATGAAGCTATAGCAGGGTCTCCTTTCTATGTTGTACCTAGTGAAACAGAGATTGAGAACTATAAAAAGATGTTATTAGAAGAGGTATCAGCCATCAGGATTAAGAAAGATATCAATGGCGTTATAGTTAAAGCTGATACATTGGGAACTCTAGAAGCTCTAATTGAAGCGTTATTGCGTAAATCTATACCCATAAGAATAGCAGATGTAGGACCTCTCACAAGGAGGGAAGTTATTGAAGCATCTATAGTAGCTAAAAACGATAAGTATCTAGGGGTGGTACTTCTCTTCAATGTTAAAATGCTACCAGATGCCGAAGAACTTACTAAGAAGGAGAATATAAAGATATTCAGCGGAAACATCATATACAAACTTGTTGAAGACTATTTAAACTGGGTTGAGGAAGAAAAGAAGAGAGAGCTTCAGAAAGAACTTGAGTCTATAGTCTTACCAGTTAAGATAAAAATCTTACCTGGGTTTGTATTTCGAAGAAGCGATCCAGCAATAGTTGGGGTTGAGGTATTAGGAGGAGTATTAAGATCAGGCGCACCATTGATGAGAATTGATGGAAAGAATGTAGGTGAAGTTCTTCAAATACAGCATATGGGAGCACCAGTAAAAGAAGCGAGAAAAGGACAAGAAGTTGCAATATCCATCAAAGGCCATATTATGGTGGGACGCCATATAAAGGAGGGAGACATATTGTACTCAGACATACCGATCTCCCACATAAAAATTATCATGGATAAACTTAAAACTACATTAGACGAAGATTCTTTACAAGTATTAAAGGAGATAGTAAAAATAAAAGCTGCTCTTGATCCTGAGTTCGCTGTTTTTCTAGCACATCTATAAGCTCTACTAATTTAACGACCTCTATGCGATATATAGTACTTAGTCCACGCTAATTTTTTCGGGTCTCTACCTAACTTAAAGTTCTTAAAACATTTGCTAGAGCAAAACCATAATATGCTACCATCGTTTTTTACAAACATTAGTCCTGTTCCAGGTTCTATCTCATTTCCACAAAAGCTACATACTTTTTTTGTAACCATTTTGTACACCATTTTCTCAGTTACAGTATATCTCGTAGGTTACTACATGGTTAAAGCTTATAAGCGCTAGGCATAAATTCAGTACACAGTATGGTGATCTAGATATGCCGAAAACTGTTGTAGAGGATAGATCTAAGGATTACGAAGTAAACGTAGTTGAAAAAATAGGGTTTCCCGCAGAGGTTGTTCAAATAATTGGTAGAACAGGTATAACAGGTGAAGTTATACAAGTGAGGGTAAGAATACTTGAAGGTAGAGACAAAGGTAGAATACTTACCAGAAATATTAGAGGACCTGTTAGAGTAGGCGATATAGTGATTCTTAGAGAAACAGAGAGAGAAGCTAGGAAATTAACTGTCAGAAGGTAATAATAGCAAAAGTTTTAATCTTGACGAGAATACGCAAAACATACTTAGTCTAATCATTAACAACCCTAAAGTTTTCTATATAAAATGGTATAGAGCTAACTTAACTATCAACAATGTTTAGATTAGTCTAAAATGTTTTACAAACGTGTTGAAAAAGAAAATATGTAAAAACATTATCTTTTCTATACTATGTCGCTGTTTTAATTCTAGTTTACTTACCAGCCTTAGTCCTAAGTTCTTGATACCTAGATATAAGTTCTTCTAACTCAGCTTTAGCATCGCCAGGTTCAACAATGCATGCTGAAGCAGCTGCCACCTCTATTCCTGTAGCTTCACCTAATCTCTTTTTACTTGGTACGTATAGATATGGTACTTTCTTTTCTTCACATAATAATGGTAGATGAGCAACTATTTCTGGCGGATCAACGTCTTCAGCTATTAATACTAATTTGCATAATCCTCTTTCTACACCTTTTGTAACTTCATTTGTTCCTTTTCTAACTTTACCTCCTGTTTCTCTCGCTTTCTTAAGTACTTGGTATGCTTTTTCTGCTATTTCTGGAGGTACTTCGAATCTTACGTAAAACGGTTTTGACTTGGACATGTTTGCTCAACCCTTTAGCGTTACAATATCTGCTACCAATGATAAGACTATACCTCGGTATTTAAGATATTCTGAAAATGCTAATCATGCGCATATATAATTGTAACAATATTCCTACCTATACTATCAATACGTCCGAATCCTATTCTAACCATCTGTACAATTTCTCCTATGTTCAAATGTTTAAGAACTTCTTCGCCTAAGCCTACTAGCTTGAGAAGACGTAGTTTTTCTCCTATTATGAGTCTAACTTTTACTGCATTATCTACAGGTACCCAGTGAATAATTTGTGCACCTAATTTCTTTGCTTGGTCAACATCTCCTCCTATGTTCTCTGCAATTATTTCATTATCTTTATATTCAATAAATTTAATATTTGTAAACTCCATTAACCTGACGAAACCATTTTTCTTGAGGAGATTTGCATCACCTAAATTAACGTATACCTCGGGCTTAGCAAGCTTAATCTCTCTATAGCCCAGGTTAGCAGTAGGATGGTAGGGGATTCTAATAGTTATCGGAGTAGGTAATCCAGTTATCCTAACCTTAACAGGGTTTAAAATAACGAATACACGTTTTGATCTAGGATCTAAAATTTTTCTATTAGTAGAAGCGATGTTTTCCCAGCTAATTATAGCATCTATACCTTTAACGCCAAGCTCAAGTATTATCTGCCTTATAGTTTCAGGCGAAATTCCTCTTCTTCTTAGAGCTGCTATAGTTCCAAATCTAATGTCATCTATACCCATAAAACTATCAGATTTCAACTTTAATTGCGATTTAATCCACGATTTGCTTAATATTGCCTTCTCTAGGCCTACTCTTCCAAGGTTTATTACCTCTGGGTAACTCCATCCAAAGTATTGGTATAGATACATCTGCTTTACAGTATTTACAGCATGTTCCCTTCCTCTAAAAATATGTGTAACACCCATTAAATGATCATCAAGTGCTGCTGCAAAGTTATAGGTAGGCCATAGATTATATTTATCTCCGGTAATCGGATGAGGATATTTAAAACTATCTATTATTCTAAACATTACCCAATCTCTTACAGATGGATCTGCGTGATTAAGATCTGTTTTAAGTCTAACTACAGCTTCTCCTTCCTTGTACTCCCTAGAGAATATCTTGTCAAGTCTTTCAAGGTGTATTGAAGGATCTTCATTTCTATGTGGGCACGCCTTACCCTTATTTCGTAATTCTCTGAATTCCTCGGGTTTGCATAGATCTATATAAGCGTATCCTTTCTCTATAAGCTTTCTAAGATAATCGTAGTACAGCTCCATTCTTAAACTTTGGATATATTCCTCGTCCCAAGATATGCCAAGCCATTTTAGATCTTCTCTAATGAAATTGTAAGCTTCAGACATAGGTTTTTTTATCCTTGGATCAGTATCTTCAAATCTTAGTATAAACTTCCCCTTATACATAACGGCATAAGCATGACTAATAATAGCAGCTCTAGCGTTACCTAAATGTATTGGGAAGTCTGGGTTAGGAGCAAAACGTGTTACTACTATACCACATTTATCAACGTTTGGTAGGGGAGGCAATGTTTTTATAGAGACCTTGGTTTCTCCTTCTAGCGGTACTCCTAGTTCTTCTGCAAGTCTCTTAACTTCATCGATAGTTAAACTGTTCACATATTGAACAACCTCTCTTACAATAGCCAATACTTCTTTTGCAAACGGACGCACATCTTTAAATTCACCAAAGATCTTATTTGCAACAGGCTCAGGTTTGGCTTGACCATACTTCAACTTATTTACAACTGCTTGAGCTAAAGTACGTTTACGTATCTGTTCCTTAAGAGGCTCTGGCAAGCTTGATAACATTTTCCTCGCCTATGATGATTATATACAAAGCTTTTCTTTCCCTTGGAAAAACTTCACCTATATAAAAGACAATACCTCTGTTAAAGCTTTTTAGAACTCTAACTTCATATTTCCTCGTCACAATGTAGCATAGCCGTGAATATTTATCTACTCTTTGTCCTACCCTAACTAGTGGAAATAGTTGTCTTCCTTTCGCCTCGATAATCTCTATATCAATGTTTTCTTCAGTCATTAAAGCTTCTTTAGTATTAGGTTCTACTACAACTGTTTTACAAATAGTCTTTTTGTTTTCTAGGTCAAATATCATTGCCATTGCACTTTCGTACACTATTTCAACAAATTTCTTAAGACCTTTCACAGGATATGTATAGAAAACCCTATTATTGATATCTACGTATATAGCATTCTTATCATTTACATAACGTTGTACATCTGGCGTTAAACCAAATTCTTCAACATATAGTTGAAAATTCAAACTATTTTGAATCTTATTTATACATGTTTCATCAATATATACAACCGGGAAGTTTGCATATCGGGTATTTCCAAGTGTTTCAGTAATTCCTTTTCACCATGAATTCTACTACGTCCTTTAGCATATCTAGAGCTTCACTATCTACAGACTCGATGGTTCTTAGCATGCTTACAGCTTTTTCAGCATACGAATCAGCTAAGCTATCAGCATACTCTATAGCTCCCAACCTCTTAATTATATCCGCAACTTCTCTAAGCTCCTCTATAGATGCTGCTCTATTTCCAAGGATAAGCCTCATCTTCTTCTTCTCATCATCGCTAGCTTTATTATAAGCATATATAACGAGAATAGTCATCTTCCCTTCTCGAAGATCACTATAGACAGGTTTTCCTAAAACTTTTTCATCACCTAGTAAACCAAGTATATCATCACGGATTTGAAACGCTATACCTGCGTATATCATAATTTCCTGAAGCTTCTTCATAGTCTCTTCTTTAGCCCCTGCAAGAGTTGCACCTATTGCCGAAGAAGCTGCGAAGAGTGCTGCTGTCTTCTTGTTCACCATCTCTATATAATCTTCTGGATTAATGTTTTGACGTAGCGGGAGAAGCATATCTAAAGCTTGGCCTTCAGCTATGGTTATAGTTGCTTTAGTTAAGTACTCCACGGACTTCAAGACCCTCTCTAAGGGAATCCCAAGCTCTATAGCACCAAGTAAACATTTATATGCATAGGCGTGTAGTGTATCACCTGCAAGTATAGCCATATCTATTCCCCATAGTCTATGAACAGTAGGTACTCCACGTCTGAAGTCATCCTTGTCTATTATATCATCGTGAACTAAGGTAAATGTATGTAGAACCTCGACTGCAGCAGCACCTGGAATAGCTACATCCTCCCCTCCTCCGGCTATCCTACATGATAAAACCGATATCAAAGGTCTTAACCTTTTACCTCCCGCTTTTAGGTAGTGAAGAGAAGCTTCATAAAGTTCTGCAGGTCTTCCTTTTATCGTGTTAAAGATGTAGTAGTCCACTTTGTTTGAGATTAGCGTAGCGTACTCGAAGAGATTCATAATGTTCACATAATACAATGGTTACAGCAAGATATATAAGTGTTTGGATTTCTTAGCTTCAACTTTCTTGCACAGATCCATGAAGCCAGCTTATTGATTATAACCATGGGGGCTCTTCTCAAGTCATCAACACTCTTCGACCTTGTCAACATCATCACAGTCTTCAGCTGCGTTAAAACCATTTGAACAAAGCTATGGACAGTTTTATTTACAACATGTTGAACAAATGGTTGAGCCATACCAGCAATATCAGCTCCTAAAGCTATGGCTTTAGCAACATCAAGACCATTCCTTATACCACCACTACCTATAATAGTTAACCCATTCACAGAAGATGCTTCAGCAATCGATATAGCTGTTGGAAGACCCCAAAATCTGAATATATTGAATATTTTTTCATTCTCTTTTGATGTACTTCTCGCAAGTTCGATTGAAACCCAGTTAGTACCCCCAGAGCCAGCTACATCTAATATCTTGACACCTAGGCTAAACAAAATTTCTGCACATTCCCTAGAAATACCATTACCAACTTCTTTAACTATAACAGGTACTCTGAGTTTATCCACAACCTTTTGTATAGCTTCAGCAGAGCCTTTGAAATCTCTATCGCCTTCCGGTTGGACAAGCTCCTGCAGAATATTTAGATGAATAGCTAGCGCATTAGCTTCTATAGCTTCTACAAGCCACTCAATAGTTTTTATATCAAGTTTTATTACCTGAGCAATACCTATGTTAGCTATAACAGGTACATCTTGAGCAATTTCGCGAACAATTTTATATGTATAAACAGTTTCTGGATTTATAATCATAGGGCGCTGGCTTCCAACACCTATCCCTATTCTAAATCTTTGCGCTACTTCAGCAAGAACTTTATTTATTTCATAAGCTCTCTTTGTACCTCCAGTTATAGCTGTTATGAGAAGAGGTGCCCCTAGTCTATACCCAAGAAATTCAACGCCTAGATCAATATCATCGAAAGAGAAATCTACTAGTGGTTGATGTACTAAATATACATCGTCTAACAACGTATTTAGAGGACCTTGGTTTTCCAGTCTTAGAGCTAGATCTATATGATCTTCCTTTCTTTGCTCGATACTCAATATCGTAACACCTTAGAACATCTGTTAATGATTCCACATATAGCTTCATATGTTCTACCTTCAACAAGGCCGTTGAATATCACGACCTCTTTAATCTTATCAGAATAATATTTATATGCCAACTCAAGTTTCAATCTCATACCTCCGGTCACATCAACGCCTTGTACATTACCAAAGAGAATATTGCTAAGATCACTTAACCTAACTATCTCAAGGAGTTTCGCATCAGAGGCTGAAGGATCTTTATTGAATATACCGTCAACTGTTGTTGCAAATAATAATCTTGAAGAATCGAAATGATTCCCTAGATACCAAGTAATTTCATCACCTGAAACAACTCTTACTTTATTGCCGAAGACTATATCACCATAGAGTAAAGGGATGAGACCTAAATCTAGTGATCTTAAAATAGGGTTTACATACATATAAAGCTCGCCATCCTGTAACATTGCTAGTGCATGTGTATCGAAAACTACAATTGGTAATCCATATAGTGTAAATATATCTGAGATAATCATACTGAGTTCTCTCATAAACATTATAGTCTGGGTAATAGATTCAAGAGTTCCTACACCCCCATGAATGCTAACAACATGATGTCCAAAGCTTCCGCCACCATGAACAATAATGATTTTCGGGCAACATTCTCTATAAGCTCTAGCTAGTTCTTGAGCTAATCTTTTCAAAACTTTGTATCTAATTGAAAAAGGCCTAGTTTTATCTGTTATAAGGCTACCTCCAAGCTTTAAGATCACTGTAGCCATGCTAACACCACATTATTCATTAATTGATTCGAAATGTATTTTATAGAACTTTATTGAAAATATATCAGCTATAGGTTTCATAGGAGTTGCATCAATAATTACAGAATCTTTAGGGTTATTCAGAATTTCAAAGGCTATCCTAGTCTCTATATCGTATAACAATTTTAAATACTTCAAGGACTCACTAGTTATGAAACCTTTACTCGTCATATTTTGAGCTATCTTCGATATGACATGTGATGAATATTTTAGTAAGAGTGATGTAGTTAAATTATCGTAAGGCGACACTAGCTCAAGACACAGGTCAGGGCATTCAAACTTTTTTATATATCCTAACTTGATGTCTATAGAACCTAGCCTTACATTCTCATGGATATCTCTCACTATACATAATTCTTGATAAGCATAAGCACATCTGATGGATGCAATGTACATAGGATCGATAGACCAGAATTTTCTGTCAAGAACAGCTAAAGTTTTTAAATAATCGTCGTATTCCATCTTCTTAACATTGAATAAATTGAAAATAATTTCAGTAGTAGCAATAGCAAATAGCACTATATCCGGTAGCTCACAATCACATTTTATATCAGAGAATCCTTCTAAACATACGTCAAGGATCTCAAAGAAAAGATCATTGAGATAACTGTTTATATAAAAACCTAAGCTATGTTCATCAACTTTTCTAAGCTGTTTCTGGGGATTTGAATCTCTACACTGTGCAAATCTATAGTTTATTCTCAGAGTACATCTACATGGTATCTTAGATGCTGCAAATGTAATTCCATAGCCTTTTAATGGCAATCCGATTAAGGGTATTACCGGTTTAATTATTTGCGATTTAACTATTCTATTCATAGTTAATACTGATAAACTCCTATCATTATCGATAAGTTTTAACAAAGAGTTTATGCTATGTTTAAGTTGTTGTAGTTTCGAATTGTTCTACAGGTATAGGTAGATTGTCAGTTGAACCTAGTTCTCCACGTTCTCTAACTATCTGCCTTGCTAGTATCCAGTACAGTAAGGCTATGGATTTTCTTCCTTTGTTATTACCAGGTATAGCTAGGTCTATTCCTATAAGCTTGTTATCAGTACTTACAAAAGCTACTACAGGTATACCCATTTTCAACGCTTCGATAAGTGGTTGTTCATCTACACGTGGATCCGTTATTATTATCACATCAGGTTCTCGATAAAATTCAAGTCGAGGATTAGTTAACATTCCTGGGGGAAATCTTCCAACAATAGGTATAGCTCCAATAACTTCAGCAAATTTTAGCACAGGCTGTTTACCATACTGTCTTGTTGATACAACCATTATTTTTCCTCGTTCAACTCTGCTCAGAAACTTTCCTGCTACTCTTAATCTTTCGTCTGTTTTCCTTATGTCTAGTATGTAGAGACCATCTGGTCTTACTCTAAAAACGAATTTCTCCATATGTTTTGTGCATGTATGCGTCCCTATGTGAACACCTGCTTGTAGATATTGTTCTAAAGGTACTAAAAGTTCTTGTTGGCTAAACGTCTTCTGTTCTTCACTCACTTTGAGCACCTTACTTCACATTTCTATATCTAATCACTTCCTGGAATAGATCAACATGCGATAAAAACATTCTTCTACAGCAGTATCTCTTTATACCTAGTTGATCTAAAACTTTTCTAGGATCTTCACCTTCTGCAACACGTTTTTTGAATTCTTCCCATTTAGCGGCTATTGGATATCCACATGTGAAACATCTAACCGGTATAATCATATGTTTCACCTATAGGATTTCTGTCTAAATCTTCTAGCGCTATACCTCATCCACTTCTCAGGCTCGGTTCTTCTAGGATCGCCTGTTAACATAGTTCTATCATATTCTTTGAAGAAATCTTTAAGGGCTTGGAAACCAAAGTAGGCAACAATACCTCTAGCTACAGCAATTCTAACAGCGTAAGCTTGAGCCATGTATCCTCCACCTTCTACACAAACTTCAATATCTATAGTGTTTCTAAGCTCTGGAGCTAGAAGTAAGTAAGGTTCTATCATTTTCATTCTTGACAACTCTATAGGCCATATCTCGATAGGTATACCATTGACTCTAAACCTACCTATTCCATGTTTTATCACTGCTCTTGCAATAGCTGTTTTTCTTTTTCCAACACTTACAACAATCTTCTTTCCGCTAACTATATATGGATAAGCTCCTAATACTGATATACTAGGAGTAGTTTGCGCTGTCTCAGTTTCGCTACTACTCATGGTAATACCCCACCTTTCCATCCAAGTTCTTTAGCTACAACACCTAAAGAGACGATTTTTCTCCTCTTTAGATACGATGCATCGCAGTCTAAAATCTTTATTATAGTCTTGTTCATGAACTCTTGTGGTATACCTATGTATGCTTTAACTTGTTCTAATATCTCAAAACGAGAACTGCTATGTTTAGGCATCATCAATTTTACAGTTTTTTTGAATATATTTACTGGATGTCTAGGTCTATGAATTGAATGTCTATAGGGATTCTTATGTGTTTTGACCTCCAATAGAAGTTTATAACTGTCTACAATAGATTTCTTATCACCGCTTATAACGGCTTTTTCAACATTTACAACATACACTTTAAATCCTAGCATAGCAAGTTTCGCAACTCGTGTAGCAAGACGGCCAAGAAGAGCGTTTTCAGCATCTATAATAATTTCTCGTGATTTGAGAATATTTTTTAGAGCTTCCGGATCTAATTGAAGAGTTTCTAATTGCTTGGAGGTTACATTAACAATATTTTGGGAGCTCATATTATCACCTTTGTATTGCTACCACTAGGATTGATCTGGATCAGCTCTAAAATATGCATAACCTTTCCACCAGATGCTTTTATCTTTTGTATTGCTTGCTGAGAAAAAGCTAGTGCAGCAACTGTAACTTTGTGATCCAGATTACCTGCGCCTAATACCTTACCTGGTACTACAACTATGTCGTCATCTTTTGTATATCTATTAATTTTCGAAATATTCACAGCAATTCTTCTTCTAGCTGGTTTTTCAAGCAATTCTGCAGCATATCTCCAAATATCAGCATTGTACTTATTCGCATAACTCTTAAGGATCCTGATGGTCTTTCTCATAACATAGTTTGTGGGGCCTGTTCTCATCACTTTACATCACCTTTTGCAGCTTTTCTATGAACTTCTCAAATTCATTCAGTTCGTTTAAAAGTATGTATACAGCTTCGCGTACAATCGTTTCAGGTTTAAGCGAACCAGCACTTTCAATCCTCAATATGTAATGGTCTTCTACATTACCTATATCAATTGCATTATTAGGACATGCTTTTGCACATTGTTTACATAGAATACAACTATATATATCTACAATTTTTAGCTCTGAGTTCTCTATCTTTAGCGTACCTCTAGGGCAGATCTCTACACATCTTCCACATAAATTGCATAGTTTTTTGTTGATTTTTATATCTGCAATATACTTAGTTATAGCAACTGTAGCTGGGCTCCATTTAGCGTGCTCTAACCCTCTTCCAATCTTTGCCTTCATCTCCAATGCTATTCTCTGTCCTGGTGCTAAGATAATGATGGGAATGTTTTTGTATACAGGTACAACATTAGGGTTATCACTTTTAATGTCTCCAGAGTATACTGTTATTTCTTCAGATGTAGCTTCAGCTTCTAGTACCATATGCACAAAACATTCATTACAAGTACTCGTATCTATCTCTTCAGGTATTGTTGGTGAGCATTTCTCGCACAGCTCAGGATCTATAGCTCTTATTTTATCTATAACCTCCTCTGCCATCAAAGGTATTAACGCCAATCTATGTGCTAAAATCTCGTCAAACATAGATGATGTGTTTACAACAACCATGACTTCATCTATAGCGTACGTCGGTACCTTAGCTAGGGCATACCTCCTTATTACATTTAGATAAGGTAAAGGAATCCCTTTAACCTCTAGCTCTATTACTTCTTCTGAACGCTCTTTAATAGTCATCTCCATTAATGGTTACACCCTTCTTCCACGTCTACCTCCAGGTCTCCTAGTAGTATCATGCGGTATCGGTGTCACATCCTCAATTCTTCCAACAATAAAGCCTGCACGGGCAAGTGCTCTAATTGCGGCTTGGGCTCCTGGACCAGGAATCTTAGGTCCATGACCACCTGGGGCACGCACTTTTATATGGATTGCTGTTACACCTTTCTCCATAGCTTCTTGAGCAATACGGTAAGCAACCATCATTGCAGCATATGGGCTAGGTTTTTCTCTATCAGCTCTAACAACCATACCTCCTGATCCTCTAGCAACAGTTTCTGCTCCACTTATATCAGTGATATGAACTATAGTGTTATTGAATGAAGCATATATGTGGGCTATACCCCATTTAAGTTCTCTCTCTGCCATAGATGCCATAGACATAGGCTCCACCTACATATATAGGTCAAGATTGGGGAGAAGAGGTTTGGATTTTTTGTTTTGCATAAGGAGAAGCAGAGTGATAGTCTATGTACTGCTCTTCTTCTCTAGATACAAGGTAACCAGGTGAAGTAATTCTTCTCCCTTTTATAGCTATATGTCCATGTACCACTAATTGTCTAGCATGATAAACAGTCTTTGCTAGACCTTTTCTCCACACGATTGTCTGTAGTCTTCGTTCTAGTATAGACTCAACGGTTAGTGATAATATGTCGTTTATATCGATATTCTCCTTGTCTACGAGACCCATTCTGAAGAGTCTTCTACCCAAGATCTCGAGCTCTTTCTTTCTTTGTTCTACTGGAAGCTCTAGTAATGATCTAGCCCTATGTCTAATCTTTCTAAGCATTGTCTCTGCTATCCATAGCTCACGCTTATTCCGGAGTCCATAGGTGTATACCAGCTCAAGTTCTCTTTCAATTCTAGCTTTTAACCATGGGTGTCCAGGGGTCTCATATTTTTTCCTTGGTTTCTTTGGATCACCCACTAATGACCACCTTACTTTTGTTGTTGTTGCTGTTGTTGTTTCTTACGGGCTACACCAACAGTGGGCCCAATTCTTCCAGTGGTATGTGTTCTCTGTCCTCTTACCTTATAACCTAATGCATGTCTTATACCTTTCCAACTACGTATCCTAGTTTCTCTATCTATATCTTGTCTTGCGTAAAACATTAGCTCTGAAGATACTAAATGCATATCTATACCAGTTTCATAGTCTTTTCTTCTGTTAAGAGTCCATGAGGGAAATCCATATTTTGCAGGGTTCTTTATAGTCTCCTCTATTCTCTTAACATCTTCATCTGATAGAAAACCAACAATCATATGAGGATCATAGCCTAAGACTCTGCACAAAGCTAGCGCCATATTATACCCTACACCTTTTATCCTCGCTAACCCCCATACTAATGGTAGCTCTCCAGGGATATCTGTCTCAGCGATTCTAACTATATGCCTATATGACGATATTGACACTCGAAACACCTGTACTTTTCGTGATTTTTATTCAATGTGGTAAACATTACCTCTTGCTTAAGCTATACCCTCGTACTAGGGTTAAAAGCTCTTTACATAATTATAAGCTTAATTTGGCCGATTGCAGAAAAAACTTCGACAAAAACATGAAGTACAACGTTAAAGAAATTCTTGTTGTACATACTATAGAGATAAAAGTAGTATAGTCAATACTTAGAAACAAGAAAATTAAACACCTAGCAAATAAAAGTATTTAAAGCAATAAAAGTGAGATCAGCTGAGACAGGTTCAATCACTATATCATACATAAGGGGATCGCTCATCATCAACTATGTAGTAATATGTTAGTTAGACAGTAAAAAAGTTGTAAGTAAAATGATGATACGACGGTCTCCTGATTTATGATGTGACTTCTCTTCACTGATTAAGATTCTGTATAACCATAAGTATCTCTATATAGTAAATAACACTAATAATTAATCTGAGCAACTTGGAATATTGCAAACTTTGAATGGTAAAGCCAAAGCTAATCAACACGTTCTTATAAAGTATCTACTGAAGTATAACTAAACTATGTTTATCTAATTAATTAGCAGAGAAGAACACTATACATAATTTTCTCTATTAAATACAAATAATTAAAGGATTAATGTATTTCAATTGGCGCCGGGGGCGGGATTTGAACCCGCGCGGGGGTTTCCCCACCGGCTCTCAAGGCCGGCCCCTTAGACCGCTCGGGCACCCCGGCACTTATAATCTGTACTAACTGTATGTTATGCTTTGTGTAGTTAAAAGTTTTAACCCCGATTTCTTGATAATAAGACTTTGTAACCTTTCTTTGAGCATAAGATTTCTATATTTCCGAAAATCTCTAACATCAACTTACGCATTTTTTCCGATCCTTTTCTCACAACTATTTGTAGTGTGCCAACTGGTTTAAGATTTTGTGGAGCCTCTAGTACAATTTTTTCAACAACATTCATACCAGCTGAGAATGGAGGGTTTGAGTATATAGCATCGAATTTCAATCCTTTTACAGGTTCATAAAGATTTCCATGAATAACCTTAACCTTTTCGGGATCTAACTTATTCCTCAAGATATTTCTTCTAGCTATTTCTACAGCATCTTTGTTTATATCTACCATATATACCTCAAGTTTTGGATTAAGTTTTGCTATAACTATTCCTATTACTCCATATCCACATCCAAGATCTAAAATAACCCCTTCTTCAGGTATTTTTGCGTACTCCAGTAAAAGCCTTGTACCTTCGTCAACTTGTCTATAAGAGAAAAGCCCTGGTACAACTTCGAATTCTACGCTAACACCTCTAATGAAATCAGATATCAAGGCATATACACCTTTGCGAGTTCTAACTTTATAGTAGTGATTAGCATCCATCCTAAGCCACTTGTTACAATTTAGTCTAACTAATGAGTTTGGTACTTCTCTTTGGATTTCTTCCATACCCTCGGATATACATTGGGATCCATAGCAACACGGTTAATTTCCACAGCGATACCTTTCTCAGCCTTCAAAATTTCTTCACTTGACATAACAGCTTTACCTATAGCTACGAGTTCTCCCTTCAAAGACATTACTGCTACAGTGTCACCTCTCTTAATGTTTTTCGATATAATCGCTATCCCTGGTACAGCTAGTTGAGCTCCATGAGCAATAGCATCAACAGTGGTATCCCTTACCATTAGCTTTGGTAAATGAGCAACTATATACTCCATAGGCATGGTGTATTTTCTAATAAGTACATCATCTTTATATCTACTCCAAATGTAGAGGGCTTCTGATAAATCATGCATAGTGACAAGATTTAAATCCTCAGTTAAGTGTGCAACAGCAGTCCTCCTCAGTTCCCGCATATGAGCACCTATGCCTAACAAAAGTCCTATATCATGGCATAGCTTTCTAACATAAGTACCAGATTCGCATCTCACCTTGAAGAGAACATGTTTATTCTCTATTTCCAGTACGTCTATCGAATATATTTCCCTAACTCTTAAAGTTCTTTTAACTGAAGACCTCAGAGGAGGTCTTTGATATATCTTGCCGACGAAGAGCTTCATAGTCTCAACAACAGTATTTTTATCAGTATTCTCGTGTAGTTCCATAAGAACTACGTACTCTTTATAGGAATGCATAAGTATGCCGATGACCCTTGTAGCTTTATCTAAAGCTACAGGTAGTACCCCTGTAACCTTGGGGTCTCCCTACCTAGCCCTATCCTACAGGGCTAGGTTCTAGGGTCCCCCCATGACCAGCTTTGCTCAGACCGAACATCTTCTTTATCCAAGCAACTACTTCGTGACTAGTTGGTCCAGGGGGTTTATCGAGCACTATAAGACCATTACGTATATAGACTTCAGTTGGGCGTTCATATGGTATGTACCCATATTTTTCACTTGTATCTTCATCTATCTTCATTACATACTCGTGATTTAAACCTGCAACTCTATCTAATGTTCTTATAAACTCTAAGCCTTTTTCTTTCATTTAGTTACCACCGTATACTAGAGTAGAACTTTGTTACAACAGTTAAAAACTCTTAGCTATGAAAGGATATCTTTAAGTATACTAGAGATTATTGATATCCCTACTTCTTTAAAAGCATTGGCGTTAACTTTACTTTTACACGTTCCTTCATGAATTCGACAAGCCCTGATTGTTCAAGTAATTTAGCGATTTCTTCATCTGAAGCGCCTTTAGGTATATCTATCTTTTGATCTAAAATCTCTAGATGATTTATATTGCATCTCCTTCTCTTAACTCCACTAATATTTTTAGGTCCAGTGATTAATACAAAGTTATCGTCTATGATGTCAACTATTACACACTTATGACCTGCTTCACGACCTGTTATTTTTACACATATCCTACCAACTTCTATTGCCGGCATAGCTTTAACCTCAAACACAACTTTAGATCTAGATACAATTGGTCTAGCTTATAGGTTTTAATTGTATCGCAACTTAATTAAACCTATGAATATTGACTATTATGGGTTGTGTAATGCTATTTATAAATCTTCTTAGGATTAATATGTTCATAGGTGCGATACATGAGTACAGTAGTTCCGCTTACAATAGAACCTAAGGTATTGTTTGCCTATCCAAGTGCACGTGACTTTACTAAAATACTTAAGACACTATCTGAGATAGTAGATGAAACAGCTTTCCAAGTAAATGAGTCTGGAGTGCATGTAAGAGCACTAGACCCTAGTAGAATAGCCATGCTTTTAGTAGACATACCTTCTGAAGCTTTTCAAGAATTCAATGTAAAGGAAGGGCTTTCAGTAGGCTTAGCAGTATCAAATCTTACTAAGGTTCTCAAAAACTTGAAGAAAGGCGATAGAATTGTAATTGCAGCAAACGAAGAGTATGTTGAGATAATAGTTGAAGGTGCTTCAGGAGCTAGAAGATATAGGTTTAGAAACATAAGTGTCTTGTCCGAAGAAGTACCTGAGATTAATCCGCAGTATGATGTTGAGGCTTCGGTACTTGCTCCACCGCTAAGGACAGCCCTTAAAGAGATTACAGATGTAGCTAACACTGTAGGGATATCTGCTTCACAAGATGTTCTAACGTTTTTCGATTACGATACTAAGAGAAGCTCATTTAAAATATCTACAGCATCAGGTAACCTGCTGAACTTAACTATAAAGAAAGAAGCTACAGTTGCCTTTGATAGTGAATATCTATCAAAGGTTCTCGAGATCATAGGTCTAAGTAATATAGTTGAAATTAAATACGGAGTAGAAGCCCCATTAAATATAACGATAGAATTTTCGGGAGGTAAGGCTACTTACTATCTTGCTGCCAAGATCTAGAATACTCGTATAATGAAATATTTAACTATCTTTTTGTCTATCTTTTGAAGTAGCTAAAACCTTGCGCAAGTAGAGAATAGGATTCTTTATACCGCAATCAGCTTTGCACATACCCAAGGTCTTCATAGTATTACAGCTATACACAAAATATCTTTTCTTCGACCCTCTTAACCCTGCTAAATGCTCTATTTGATACCTAGCGATTTTTTCATTGAAATCTGGGCTACGGCTGAAGAGTTTAATCATGAGCTCTATATCTACGCTAAGATTTATTAGAAATGTTGCAATAGCAAACCTCTGATGGTGAGATAGATTTTCGCCTCGTAGCAAGGACTCTAATATGTCTCGTATACATGGAGGAAAGAGTTTCTGCGATATAGAAACAAGTTCGTCAACAGTAGTTATCTTCGATATTTCATCTAAAGTCTTTACCCCAGTTTTCTCAAGTATACCTACTGTAAATGATCTAGAATTAAGTTCAGATTTTGATAAATTTTGAATAAATTTTTCAATAGCTTCTGTAAAATCAAAATCAAATTCTCTTAGAATGTTTAAGAGCCTAGTCTTAATATTCTCTCTGTATCCGCATACGCTTCTAATATTCTTCAACTTTGTATTTATGATGTTATATATCTGTTCAGAAATCAATCTCAATATTTTTTCTCTATTATCTAGATAAACATAGCCCTTTCCTAGGATTAAAGATGATAATCTCCATGGATACTCTGTAAACAGTTTTCTAGCAATGCGTAGGTAATCAGATATAGGAAGTCTGTATCTATAGCATATTGTTAGAATAGAATCATTCTTAGTTATACTACTTTGTATCTCTTTAAAGCATTTAGATCCACTGTACTCAAGCCTTATACCAATCCTTTGACTAAAGTGAACAATATTTTCATCATCTAGATTTTTTAAGAATTTAGCTCTAAATATTCTAGAGAATCTCAAGGCGAACTTATGTATATACATCTCACCTAAGGCTATAGATAATATCGCCAAAGTGAGATATACGTAGTTAGGTAGGGAAAGTTCTACACTAATACCTGTCTCTATATCGTGGGGGTATTCTTGGAACATCATCTTAAAGATGTCGTCAAAACTTCTATGCGATGTTAGTAGCGAACCCAACTCTATTTCATGTAAAGATCTTTCTAAAGCTTCGAAAAGATCTTCACAAGAATTTGCTTCAAAAATAGCTAAAAGTATTTTATCCATGTTACCACTTCTCGAATTTAACACAGTTCGATGTAGCTATAGCTTCTTCCACGTACTTCAATATATCTTTAGTTTTATACAGTTTATCTATGTATATACAGGATTTATCTTTTTCTTCGCTAGAGGTAATTTTTATCACTAATAAAGGATTTGCAGGTGGATCTGGGAGCTCTGGAGAGGGTTTATTTTTACCTACATATACCCACTTCAGCTTTCCATTTCTATAGATAACTTTATACCAGTACCTACCGTAGTAATGGTACACCTTAGTGTTATAAAGATTTTTCTTTACGACAATATGTAGAGGCTTAAGGTATAAACCGTAACTTTTCAACAATGTATTATAGCTATATAAAGCTGTTTTATAAATATCAATTAATGTACTTAGTATTTTACTTATACACTTAGAATTTGTACAGAAAAGTAATTGAAAATCTTTGTGCTCTTTTACCAAGTCAAACCCTATTATAACTACTTAGCTTTGGCTTCTATATATTTTTACAAACTAATCAATTAATTCAATGCAGATCTTTAATAGGGTTAATATATTTATTATATTTATTAATGTTTTAAATTCTCGATTATAGATTGAGCTTTTTTAATATGTTTATCACCTATATTCAATGTTAAACCTTGGTCTAGTGTTAGTTCTCCAGCTACTAATACTGTTTCAACAACGTAGTTAAGCATTGATATCTCGTTAACAATATCTATCTCAGTTATAGGGATAGGACCTACAGGAGGTTTTGAATAGTCGAGCAATATAATATCTGCTATGTTGCCTTCTTCTATTGATTTAGTACCTATACCTAGATTTATAGGATTAAAGTGACAAAGGATATCTAGTATTGTTCTAGGATTATCAAAGGCTTTACTTATAGAGTATATTATGTTACGTGGGTTTAGATTTAGAGGATCATGCGATATATACCCTAAGCCTTTTTTCCATTGGTTAATATTGTTTATAACAACTTTCTTAATATTTGAAGGCACAATAGTAGGTCTTTGGCTTATAACTATAATATCTTCTGGGTTCTGGATTAGAAGTTCGTTGTTTGCTAGGATGCCCTCTATGTAGAGTTTTACATTTAAAGATTTTGCAAGGTCTAGGAATTCTTTACTAACTTGTTTCTTGGCGTAGAAACCGAAGGTTATAACCCCTTTTACTGATGCATCAGGTTCTTTAATACTTTTCAAAGCACTCTTGATAAGATCTTCAACTGTTTGAACATCTAGACCATCTATAGGGATAAGCATTCTTACACGTACCCAACATTCATTAGCAGCCATAGCTATACCCGATAATATTTTAGTATTGAGCGGATTTACATACGTCACAATAGATGTGACACCGTTAAGTACAAGAGAAGCTAGTGCAACTGATGCAAGTGTTTGGATATCGCTTAAACTTAATGTTGTTAGTATATCCTCTTTTCTATTAGCTAAGCTTTTAAAACGTAACATGTAATCAACAATATTGCCGATACCTACGGCAAACCCCGGTAAAGCCACAGCATATTTACCATCAATAATATAATCAGCAAACTCTAGCTCAGGAGGGGGCATACCTTCTCCTACAGCTATAATAAGTCCTTTATCTATGTATAGATAACCTTTGTCTATGAACTCTCTATTCAAAGACTCTGTGTATATAGCTATATTTTCAATTAATATCTTCATGCTCTTAAACACCTAATGTTTATGTTCACCATGTTGTATTAAAGTATAACGTTTTTATCAATTCTTACAAGAATTCATATAATCTAAGAACCTTGAATCTCTTAGAGATTATGAGGTTCTTTGTATTTTAGTTTTATAAACTTGTTTCTATTTCTATCTATTGTTTCTTCCTCTCTTGTCTTTCTCTTTCAACTGCTACAACTCTTACTCCAACACCGAAAAGCCTCTTAAATATTGTGTCTAAGAATTTAACATATGTACCCCTCTGTCCCACAGTTGCTCCTACAGTATCCTCATACACTTTTATTTGTAGACTAGGACCAGCAAAATCTACTTCTGGAATGTGTTTCCATATCCATGATGTTGGGTGTACAGCTCTAACCATTTCTTTAAAATCGAGGTTTAGTTCAACGCCTCTAAGTTTTTTCCCTAGCTCTTTCTCTGCACTGTTTATTCTTTCACCACCTCTACCTATAAGTCTACCCATATGACCTTGTTTAACTATTATAAGGGCGTCTGGTACATATTCTTGTGTAATTTCGTAGATTTTCTTAGGTTCAGCTAGATCAATAACAGTTATTATATCAGCGTCTGGTGCTTTAGCTTTGGTCACATCGTATACATGCTTCTCCTCCTCAGTTAAAGCCCTAGATCTCAGCTTATACTCTAGTAGGAATCTTAAGCCTCTCTTAGCTCCTTCTCTGACAATATCCTTTATCCCTAGATCTACAACGTAAGATTTTTCTTCACTTAATAGAACTTCTCTTATAACTGCGGCTGGATCATGTCCAACTTCTCTAAGTGCTTGAAATACTGGGTCTCCAGCTACAATAAGCCTACTGTTTCTACCAACTCTAACAACAGCTTCTATAATGCTCTCAGGTTTCATTAGCTGTATATCGTCTAAGAATATAACGGAGTTATCGAAGGATCTACCTCTGAGATATTTAGGATCTGCTAAAACGATTCTACCCTCGTTTATTAACGACTCCACCTTGATCCATTCAATGTAGTCGCCGATGATATCGCGTATATAGCTCTTCATAGTATTGATGAAAGCTTCAGGACCTTTAGATATATCGAGTTCTTGTCCTGAAACAATGTCTACTACAGGTCTTATTATTATAAACCTCGAGAATTCGTTCTTCATAATACTATCAATGCCGTAGGCTAAGCTAAACAATGATTTACCTGTCCCTGTGGGGCCGAAGAACCCTAGTATTTCGTAGGTTTTATCTTTCAATGCTTTATACATCTCTTCTTGTCCTAGTGTTAAAGGTTTAAGGTTCTCTAGTACAACCATATATCCTCACCTTTGAACTACATATCTTCATTTGAATGTTTTACATCTAAACTATATATCAGCATCTTTAAACATCTTAAATAGTTTTTCTAGCTTCTTCTTACCTTCGATAAGGATCTCATTAGCTATTGATACCACTTTGCCTAGATCATTCACAAGTACTTTATCGTTATCCTTTAGTATGAAAGATGTCCATGTCCCACTTATAACCTCTATAACAATGCCCTCTTCGCTTAACGATATAATACCACTATGCTTAAAACCTGCTTCTCGAGCAACGAATAGAACTCTACATGCTGTTTCAAGATCCGATGCTATAAAATGTATAATAGGCCCACTAGATATTAGCCAAAACCTGTACAATGGCTTATATTTAATTATTTCAGTGATTTCATCTATGGTAACTGGGTCATGTTTTTTGAATACTATGTAAGAATCTTCTCTTAGCCAGGGGTACAGAGTGTCTACAATAGTTATCCTACCGCTACAAGAACTAGTTGTGAAAACACTCTTTTTTGTAAATACAAGCTTTATAAAATCAACTATGTCTCTATCAGCATAACCTATTTCCACATCTTCTAAAAACCTCTTCAACGCTTCTTCTCTACGTTTGACCCACGAAACTTTATCTACCAATACACAACAAGGTTTTATCATGTTTTTATACCGATGTGTTAAAGATTTTGGCGAGCTCTTCTCTCACTATAGAAGCGACGGTTTTACCATCAGCTCGTCCTCTAAGCTCAGCCATAACTTTTCCCATCACGAACTGGAACGCTTTTTCACCTCTGGCCCTCACCTCATCGATATTCTCTTCTATCTTGGTCTTCGCTATACGTCTAATTTCTTCATCAGATATCCTAGTTTCTGATGTGATTTTCCTCAGTTCTTCATAACTTATGTTAGGATTCTTAACGACTAAGTTGATAATGTTTTTTAAAGACTCTTTATCTCTTATATTATAGGATTCCATAAGCTTTACAATCATATGCAAATGTCTATCTTCTAAAATCGATATATCAATGCCTTCGCTTCTAAGTTCGCCAAATACTGAAGTAAGTAGGGTGGCTATAACCTTCGGTTCCACTTTGTATGTTTTCACAAGTTCTTCAAATACATTAAGATACTCACTATATAATATCTGTTTAGCTAACTCTACACTAAGACCGTAAACCTTGGTTAACTCATTCATCTTGACTTCGATAGGTGGAGGAACTAGTTTCTCTGCCTCTGCTAAAATGATTTCATCAATCTTTATTGGCGGTACATCGGTCTCGGGATACATTCTTGCCGCACCTGGCTGAGGCCTTAGATACCTTGTTGTCCCATCTTCGATTGCACCTCGAGTCTCTTTAGGTATACCGTAGAGAGCTTGACAAGCTCTCTCTTTGATTATTTCGAGTGCTTTTAGAGCTTTCTCTCTCTCGTCAACAACAAGAACAAACGCGTCTTTCTCTTCCACGTTTAGAGCTTTTTTAATTAGATCAACTGTTTGTTCGTCAATTCCATAATTAGGCAGTTCGTCACTATGAATTATACCTCTAACTCCAGCCCACTGTTTTGCGTAATCGGCGAGCTCTGTGCCAAATCTTCTGTTGGTCTGCAGTTCTATTCCAAGGATGCCGCTAAAGTACGGGAGTTTGATAGAATAGACCTTGTAGCCTTTTTTTAAATTGCTTTGGATAATACTACTTTTGCAATTCTTAACATAATCGGTAATATCGATAGGTTCTTGGGTTTGTATCTCCTCAGCTTTAGCCCCTCTTTTCTCAAGCTCATTTTTAATCATTAAGAGTCCTAAAAGCCTCCTAGCTTCTTCTTGTATAACCTTGGGTATGAGCTCAAGTTTTTGAACGCCTTTGATCTCTATTTTTGGGCTACCTCTAATCGATAAATTAAGGTCTTGCCTAATAGTGCCTATACCTCTCTTAACCTTGCCGGTCATTCTAAGTAAAAACCCTATTTTCTCAGCAACCCGTTTGGCTTGTTCTGGAGATCTTATATTGGGGGCTGTTGAGATCTCTATCAACGGTATACAAAGTCTATCAAGAGAGTATGTTACAGATGAAGAATCTTCAGCTATCTTCCTAGCAGCATCTTCTTCAAGAGCTATCGTTTGTATATTTACTACCCCCTCATCATCCTCTATATATCCACCTAAAGCTATGATAGCTGTTCGCTGGAAACCTGTGGTATTCGATCCATCAACAACTATTTTCCTCATAACATGTACTTCGTCTATGGGCTTGGCTTTCAATGCTTTAGCGATAGCTAAAGCAATTACAAGAGCTTCGCGGTTAAGTTCGTGAGGAGGTTCTTCATCTAATTCAACAAGACACGAGCTACTCGATGGGGCTATGTACAGATATCTTCTCCCTCTCTGAGTTTCAAAAGCTGCGGCAATATCGATTTCACCTAATTCGCTTCGAGTAGCTCTAAGATATCTAACAAACGATGTTAAAGTAGAGATCTCCGATTCTTTAACAAGTTGAGTTTCACAATTGCAAAAAAGTTTCGATTTTGTGTCAAGCTGTTGGTGTATCTCAAGTCCAACAATAAGCCCTAGCTTACTATAATCTAGGTTTTTCGGTACCTCAAATGAAGCTTTCAACCTTAATCGCCATGTGTACAACTTTACCTTTATATAAGAAATACTTGTCGTAGACAATAAATATTTTAGTTAATCGTTAAAGTATTGTTGAAGATCGTTAATTGAAGTATTTAAACCATTAAATAGCTAGGAAACAATAGCAAAGCAATATAGTTACATTATTAAAATAGCTGTCTCAAAAGAGAATTCATGACATTCCATAGATTCTTTGAGAGAACTACATCCATCATCTGCTATGTAGTTAAGATGCTTGCAGTTCTCTCCATCTATATGATTCCAACAGTAGTTCTAAATATGCACCTCGCAAGGAATTTAAAACAACAATTTTTAATACCAGGTCAAGAACAATTTATTATAAGATAATCTATAAAATTCATCTACAAATTCTTTAACCATCATTAAGTTAAGCTTTTAAAGTCTTTAATTTAGACTTAGTTTAGTAGCTATAGATGTGGTGATCCTTTATGCCTTCACACGGTTCGCTTACAAAAGCAGGAAAAGTTAGAGGTCAAACACCAAAGATACAACCAAAACCTAAGAGAAACCTAGTTCCAAGGATAAGGAATAAGCGTGAGTACTGGATTAGACAAAGAAAAGCTCAAGGACTCCCTGTACCACCTGTTGTTCCTCCATCATCAGTTCCCCGAAGAAGGTAACGGCAACACCTGCAAGCTAACGATCATTATATTTCAACTTAAGTTCTACAAATCTTTATTGTATTATTATCAAAATACTTTAGGGTTCATGGTTTAATCGGGTATTTGTAATTATAATCAAGTCTTTTTAACAACAACTTATATATTTATTAACCCTATGTTAGATATTGAGTCCTAGGTGTTACATGATGAGTAAGAGAATATACATAGCTGACACAGTCATTGGAGCGTTTGCTGTGGATGAGAATGGGGATGTCATAGACAAAGTTGTGTATCCCAAAGATCTAGGAGCTGTTGTAGAAGAGCTTTTAGTGATATCAGAAGGTAAGATAAATAATGCTCTCGCTCAACTAGTAGAAAGTATAAAATCTAAGTTCGGATCCCAGGATTATGTACTTGTTGTTGAAGACCCCGATATTGCAGGGTTATTATCGCAAAAAGGAATCAAGTGCGATGTTATTGTAGCTCCAGAGCCTTTAGAGAAAATCCGTAGGAACATGTCTAAAATAGCAGTAGAACTAGGATTATTTAGCAACGAGAAAAGCTTTAGCGAATATGTTCATATGCTATCTCTAGAGTTGACGAGAAGAAAACTTAGGAGATTTGCACAGAAAAGAGATTTGCTAGCTGTTCAAGCGATTAGAGCAATCGACGATATAGATAAGACGCTCAACTTATTTGCCGTAAGACTTAGAGAATGGTATAGTGTACATTTTCCAGAGCTCGACGATATTTCAAAAGAGCATGAAGAATACGTAAAGATTGTAGCCGAGGTTGGGTACAGAGATCAAATGGATGTTAAAACGCTGACTAAGTTAGGTATTACCGAAGGAAAGGCTAAGAGAATAGCTGAAGCAGCTCGTAAAAGTATAGGTGCAGATCTTTCAGAAATGGATTTAAATATAATTCGTCAATTTGCTAATATATGGTTAGAACTTCTGGAAGAGAGAGAGAAGCTCACAGAATACATTAGCCAGGTCATGAAAGAAGTAGCACCGAATGTAACAATCTTAGTAGGACCTTTATTAGGAGCAAGATTACTAAGCTTAGCAGGTAGTCTTGAAGAATTAGCAAAGCTACCGGCTAGCACGGTTCAAGTTCTTGGAGCAGAGAAAGCTCTGTTTAGAGCTCTTAGAACAGGTGGTAAACCGCCAAAACATGGTGTTATATTTCAGTTCCCAGAGATTAGAAAAGCACCTAAATGGCAAAGAGGTAAGATCGCTAGAGCTTTAGCAACAAAACTAGCTATAGCAGCTAAAGTTGACTTCTTCACAGGTAGATATATAGGTGAAGAACTTAAGAGTAAGCTATATGAGAGGATAGAAGAGATAAAGAAGCTCTATCCAAAGCCGCCAAAGAGAGAGGAGAGGAGAGAGGAAAGAAGACCCCGCAAAGCTGAAAGAAGAAGAGGTAAACAATAGAATAAACTTATTAGTTTTCAAATGTAAATAATGTTATAGGTGGTTAGATGTCTGAAGTAGTAAACCTATATGAACATGAGAAATATAAGCATGTATATGTAGTTGAATTAGATGATGGTACAACTAAAATAGCGACAAAAAATCTTGTACCAGGTAAAAGAGTTTACGGAGAGCATCTATATAGATGGATGGATGGGGAATACAGAGAATGGAATGCATATAGAAGCAAACTTGCTGCTGCACTTGTTAAAGGACTTAAAGAACTCCCTGTTAAACCAGGGCAGAGAATACTATACCTAGGTGCCGGATCTGGTACAACAGTAAGTCATATCTCTGACATAGTAGGTCTTGAAGGAATTATATATGCAGTTGAGTTTGCTCCGAGAGTTATGAGGGAGCTTATAGTTGTTGCAGATGATAGATTAAATGTGGTACCCATTCTTGAAGATGCTAGAATGCCTAGACGCTATAGATTTATTGTAGAAGAAGTTGATGGATTATATGCTGATGTAGCTCAGCCTGAGCAAGCAACTATAGTTGCAGATAACGCTGATATTTTCTTAAAGGATGGTGGATGGCTACTCCTAGCTATAAAAGCACGTAGTATAGATGTTACAGCAGAACCTAGCGAAGTTTATAAGAAAGAGACAGACACTCTTAAGAATAGAGGATTCGAAATAATTGATGTAGTACACTTAGAGCCTTTCGATAAAGACCATGCAATGGTATATGCAGTTTTCCATAGACGAAAGTAATCTGTATGTTATGTTTTAATCTGAAACTATAGATAAAAACCGTAAAGTTTATTTTGTTCTTTATAATATCTATTAAAGAACAGATGATTTTATTTCAGAATAGTTAGGTAACAGGGCATAAAAGTACATGATAGAGAATAGTGCTCTAAATCAACGAATTGAGAGTAAGTTAAAAATTCTTGGTGCTGAAGTACTTCACAAAGTAGAGTATCCTCGAACTGATAAAAAATTGCTAGATTACGTGATTAAAAAAGATGGGGTTACAACATTTATTAAAGTTACACACAACATAAATACTAGTAGTAGTGTTTTCAAAGAGCTCAAAAGATTTACTAATTTTCTAAACATGAACGCTCTGATAGTAGCCGATAAGATTAATGAAGAAAATGTAATCGATGGTGTTCTACATATAAAGGATAGAGTCGGTATTGTACAAGTTAAAACTATACTCAATGTTGCTAAAGGCGAAAAAGTATATATATACGAATTCAAGGGAGCATTCTATGTTAAGATTGATGGTAGAAAATTAAGAGAATTAAGAGAAAGGAAAGGTTATGGATTAAGCGAGTTAGCAAAACGTGTTGGTGCATCTATGAAAGCTATGCATATGTATGAAGAAGGTTTAATAGATATGACTGTCGAGAAAGCGTATAGATTTATTGAGATATTCGATAAGGAGTTCGAGGAAGCTCTTAAAGAGGTTGACATATTTAGAGATCGTATACAAGATTCATCCGTTCACAGAAGGTCTCTATATAATAAAGAGGACGAGGTTAAACAGAAACTTGCTAAAATATTTAGTGATCAAGGTGCCGATGCTGAGATCTTCAACTACCTTCCATCAGATCTTATTGTCAGCAAAAAAGGTAAAAGGTTGTTCGTTTCTTTGATAGATAATAAAGTTGATTCTGAATTAGCTATTATAAAAGCTAAAGAGAACAAAATGTTCTCTAAATCTCTTGAGGGTGTACCCGTTAATATTGTTAATGATAATACATCAAGAGATATGCTTAGAGAAATCGAGAACTACGGTATAACACTTAGATATGGTCAAATAGCTAAGCGTGATATTGAAATAGATTTGGAGAGTGAAATCGATTGATAATAGCTATAACAGGTAGACCTGGGGTTGGGAAGAGCACAGTTTTTAATAAAGTTGTTAATGCATTAAAACAGCGGGGCCTCACTATCTACGGTTTTTATTGCCCTGAGGTTAGGGAAGGTGGAGCAAGGGTAGGATTCAGGATAGTTAATATATTAAATGGCGATTCTGGATGGCTTGCGCTATCTATTGATAAAGCAATTAAGCTTGGCTATAGTTTAAAAAGTAAAAAAGTAGGGAGATATGTTGTTATAGAGGAAGAGGCTGTTAGAGTAGGAGTTAACGCACTAAAGATGTTTGTAAACGATAGAAATTCAATTCTAGGGATAGATGAGATAGGGCCTATGGAACTTTCGATCTCTAAGTTGAGATATGAGATGCTGAAGAGTATAGCGAATGCTGAGAATGCTTTATTGGTGATACATAGGAATCTTAATGATAACGAAATCATTTCATTACTTCAAAAAAAGAATGCAAAAATACACACTGTTACAGAAGATAATAGGGAAAGTTTACCGTCAATCCTTATAAATGAAATGACGAAAAGTTTGTAAAAACTGGTTATGGTTATGAACATATGTCCCGAAGGATTTATAGAGATAGTAGAAGGATTAGCAAAGATATGCTCACCTGATCTAAAACTATATACAAGAGCTAACGGTGTTTTTGAGCCAGCTATAGCACCAGTATTCTATAACCCAAACATGGTTGAGAACAGAGATATAGCTATAGAAGTTGTGGACTATATTATAAAAACTTTGCCACAACCTAAAGAACTTGTCGTAGTAGATCCTCTTGCTGCAACTGGAGTTAGAGGTATTAGAATTAGCCTCGAAGTAAGCAAACCCGAGTTAATCAAGGTCTTTATGAGTGATATTTCTGATGAAGCAGTAAAAATTATGAAATTTAACATCAGTTTGAACAATCTTTGGAACAAGGTTATTGTTGAGAAGAGTGATGCAAACGAATTACTTTACAGATTGAGAAGATTAGGTATTAGAATTGACTACATAGATATAGATCCCTTTGGCAGCCCTGCACCTTTTTCATATGCAGCAATCGCGAATATAAAGAATGGAGGTGTAGCTGCTTTTACAGCAACAGATCTTGCTGTTTTAGAAGGGAAGTATGTAGATAAGTTGTTTAGAAGATATGGTGTTGTAGGATCTATAACACCTATATCTAAAGATATTGCTATTAGAGTACTGTTATCTTATATAGCTAGAGTTGCTTACGCTTTCAATAAGTATATAGAGCCGATACTTTCATATATTTATAAACACTATGTAAGAATCTACGTAAAAGTATTCGATGGAGCTACTAAAGCGAGTAATCAATTTAAAACATGTCTTAAAAAAATAATTGTATGCCCAAACTGCAGCTATAATAATAGTGTAGATCTACAGAAAGAAATCAAAGAATGTCCTTTATGTAGTTCTCATATTATAGAGATAAAGCCTTTATGGGTTTGTAGAACAGTAAGTAAAGAAGTTATTGAGATACTCACTAAAAACTCTGAGTTAAAACCTTGGATACAGAAAACAACAAAACAACTATTAAGAATACTACACGAGTATTCATATATAGACACAGTTACGATTAGACTTTCTTTTTTAGCAAGGATCCTAAGAATAAATACTCCTCCAAGAGATAAGGTAATAGACTGCTTAGTGAACCTAGGACACAGAGCAATGAAAAGCTATACATACCATGACGGAATTGAGAGTACAGCTTCAATAGAAGACATCGTCAAATGTATGAAATCTTAATATGAGAATTGCTCAGAAATTGAACTCGGAATCAAAATTTAGAGACTAGTATAGAGCAAGACCTCGATATAAAGGCATATCTTTACCATGGGGCAACTCTCTTTAGAATTACGATCTATAGATTACACCTGATTTTTCAAGGATAAACTGTGTTATCAAAGGACACCGGAGAGGATCATAGGGACGTCCTATACCGCACTCAAAAACATGTTTACACTTCATGCACGGTATATCTAATAAATTAACATCTATATCAGTTATACTGGGAGCTGTAGAAGTGGTTGCAATCGGTTCAGCTAAGATACTTTCATTAGGTTTCGTCACCATGTTCTGTGCAGACTCTTCTTTCTCCTCTTTTGCAATTAATAAATAGTGACGTTTACCTCCTTCGTTAACAAGGATTCGATCAACCAGATTCATTTTTGTTAATTTCCTTACAATTTGCGTAATTTTTTTAGGATCAAGATCTCGTAATTCTGAATGTTTTCTAATTTGGGTTTGTTTAATACCTCCAGAAGCTTTTGTTTCACGTTTAATTATTTCATAAACTCGGGTTTCCTCGGAAGAGAGTTCAAACTCGCTATCCATAAGCTAATCCCAATATCTTCCAGTAGACAACTATAAATATAATACTCCAAAGTTAATAAGGTATTAAGATATCATACCCTGAATCAGGTACCCAAGGAGATATTAAGATCAATTTGTAGTCGATTATTAAAGGATAAAAAATTTATAATAGTTTTAGCTTCGCATATTTTATCACAACTTGCCTAAGTAATCGGAGTTTTAATTTAAGTTGGATTGATTAGAATAGATAAGAACTCTATTCTCTTGCACTACCTAAGTTGTCCATTGCTCTGTAAAGGTATGAAAGTTTTGAGTTAGATTGAGAAGAACTCTAAGGTAACTATGGATAAAATAAACAAAATAATAAGAATGATCATTGAGAATCAAGAAACTCCGGAAATGTATTACTTTTACATTTTTCATATATTCATTAACTACCGAATCTTCTCTCTCTACGTTGGTAAGATCTTATAGCTCTGTAGAGATCTATTTTCCTAAAATCAGGCCAGTACACATCACAGAAGTAAAGCTCACTATAAGCTATTTGCCATAATAGAAAGTTGCTTATTCTAAGCTCTCCTGAAGTTCTAATAACTAGGTCTGGTTCTGGGAATGGTAGATGAGATGTTGATAAATAATGTAGTAGTTTTTCCTCGGTTACATCATAAATACTAACTTTACCTTCTATAGCATCTTTAATGAGTGCTTTAACTGCCTCAAGTATTTCTTGTCTTCCTCCATAGCATATTGCAATATTTAGAAATCTATCATTTGATTTTTCTGTTCTACTTTCAAGTTTTTTTATATATTCAACAATTCCGCTATCAACAAGACTAAGATTACCAAATGCCTTGAATCTAACCTTGTACTTTTCGAGAACATCTTCTTTATCAAGTTCTATAAGCCCTCTCTTTATTATATTGAATAAATTTCTACGCTCTTCTTCAGATCTTTTTAAACAATTTTCATAAGACATAGCATATATAGTGACAACACGTATTCCTAAATCGTAGAGCCACTGAAGAACTTCTTTCATTTTTCTATAGCCATATTCGTGGCCTTCCATCGGGTTTAGTCCATGTTCTCTAGCCCAACGTCTATTTCCATCAGGAATTATAGCGACGTGTTTAGGTAAGGGGCCTCCTTGTATCTGTTTTAAGAGCGTTCTCTCGTAAAATACATATATCGTATCTATCAATGGTTTTAATATTTTGTTGACTCTAGGGTTAAGTAAGAATTCTATTAACTTATCTACTACCTTATTTTTAATTCTATCTATGCTTATATTAAGCATATTTGTCTCTCTTAACGTTATGTAGTTCAATAAATAATATTTAAACTCTGTTGTTAACTTACTTTTCCTATCGAAGTTGTCATCAATATTGAAATCTAATAGCTTTATTTAGTATTCGCATTGCTGGCATTCAGCTTTAGATATTCTTTCTATTGCTTCTGATAAACTCTTATACCTAGGAATGTTTTCAGTTGTAGTTTTAATAGTTTCTTCTTTTTCACTTTGATGCATCTTAACACCAACGTATATAACTTGTTGTCTCTTTGACTTATCCCTATATACTGTTATGCCTTTACATCCAAGCATCCAAGCTAGTAAGAAGACTTCTCTAACATCGTCTATTGAAGCTTCAAACCTTAAGTTTACAGTTTTCGAGACTCCACCACAGATCCATTGTTGCCATATAGCTTGGTGTAAAACATGGTATTTAGGTTCTATATCGTAAGCTGTTTTAAATAGCATCCTCAGGGTTCTTGGAATGAAGTAGAGATCAGTTATAGCACCTCTTTCAGCAATGGTTTTTATAAGTTTTGGGTTGTCTAATTCATATTTCTTTAGAGATTCAAGGAATAGCCTATTTATTTCAATAAACGTGCCTACTGAAACATATCTTTCAAAAGCTACGGCAAATATAGGTTCTATGCTAGGGGAAGTATCGGCTATTATACTGATGGTGCCCGTTGGAGCAATGCTCGTCAATGCAGCATTTCTTATGCCATATCTCTTCCTTAGCTCCTCTACGTATCCCCAATTTGTAGGAGGTCTTTTACATACTATTTTCACCACTTTATCACTAGGTTTATCCTTAATCCCAGCTATATTCAGCAATTCTTCAAAGGATCGAGTAGTTGACCAAGTTGGTTTATATCTATCACCATTATATTCAGGAAATGGTCCTCTCTCTTTAGCTAGCTCTATACTTGCAATAGCTAAGTTGTACTCAATCCATTCAGCTAAGTGATATGCCAGGTAGAGAGCATCAACACTATCATACGGTATACCTAGCTTTATGAGCATGTGATGCCACCCCATAACCCCTACACCTATTTTTCTGGTCTTCTTAGTCGATATCTCGAGCTGTTTTAAAGGCCATGAAACAGCATCGATAACATCATCCATAAACCTGGATACAATTTTAATATCTTCAGCCATTTTCTCCCAATCAACTTGAGGTTCCCCGTCAACATCTATGTAAACATACTTCTCTAAGTTAATACTACCAAGATTACAACTTTCCCATGGAAGAAGTGGCTGTTCCCCACAAGGATTTGTTGCATTTATTTTACCTAGATACCAAACACTATGTCTTCGATTTATCGTGTCTATAAATACTAAACCAGGGTCTCCAGAATCCCACGCGTTTCTTGCTATCTGTTCGAAAAGCTTTTTAGCATTTATATAACGGACTACAGCACCCATATCTTCAGCTATAGCCATAGCCTCGTCGATCGTAACTATAACTGATTCGTCTAACCATACACTTCCACCTTTTGCCTCTATTTCATTGATGATCTCAGTCTGAATCCATTCATCTAATAGATAACCCCTGGCTTTTACAATTGCGTAGTTGCGAGAGTCGTTTCCCAAGTCTGCTCTAAGATTTGTTTTTCTCGGGTTAACGAGGGGCACCATCCCTCCATTTATTACTGCATACATGAAGTAGTCATAGACACCAACACTTATGTTGAAGTTTTGGAGATTTGTATCCTTTAGTTTACCAGACTTAGCCTCAATAAACTTCTCTACATCTGGATGCCACACATGGAGAACACCCATGTTTGCCCCTCTCCTTTTTCCACCTTGCTTTATAACTTCGGTATTCACATCGAACATCTTCATAAAGGACAGTGGACCACTAGAGACACCGAAAGTAGTTGATATAGAATCGCCTTCAGGTCTTAATTCAGAGAAATCAAATCCTGTTCCTCCACCCTGTTGGAAAATTATTGCCTGAGCTCTTAAAGCATCGTAAATACCTTCACCATCAGAGGTGACAATAGAATCCCTAACAGGTATTACAAAACATGCTGATAGAATACCTAGTTTTGTCCCTGCATTCATTAACGTTGGTGAGTTTGGTAAAAACCTTAGATCTCTAAGAAGTTCATAGAACTTCTCTTCCCAGTACCTAGAGATCTCACTACATTTTTCATTATTCCCATCTTTTTCCATACAGTACCTATACTCAATAGATGCTATATTTTTTGCAACTCTTCTAAAAAGCATTTGAGGAGTTTCAATAAAGTGTTTTGTATTTGGATCTCTAAGAAGATATCGACTTTTTAATACTTTGATTGCAGGAAAGCTTAACTTTAGATCTTCTGGGTCAAAGCGGAATTCTTTAGATTTATAAACATCTCTGTAAATTTCACCTAATTCATATCTTTTAGCTACTTCAAACCACTTTATATCAGATAAACCGTTATTGATAAGTATCTTGGCGATTCTTTCAGCTATTTCTTCTGTTGTTATAACTACTGTTTGCTCTTTGTTTAATTCATCGATAAAAATCCTAACTACATTCTCTATTTCCGAGAATGTACATAGATCTTGGCAAGCCCTCTTAAGGCTTTCAACAAGTTTATCTATGTTGAAATTTTCTTTTCTCCCATCTTTTTTGATAACGGTTAACTGCGTTAGCAATGTCTTCATTCTCTGCTCTTCACTTGAAGCCATAGTTTAACCCCTATCTATCCATATTAACATGTTTTCAAAAGTAATAAATACATATAGGGTAAAGAAGTTTGAAAATCCTATGATTATACTATGGTATTTTTTACTGTAGATTGATTTAGATTATGAATTAATAGCATCTGTTCTACCGTATATAAACCGAGAATAGAAATAGATTACTCAGTATAACACATCCTTATATAGGTAGCACAGCATCGCTGGTGCATATAAATGCCTAGGAAAACAAAACCGTCACAGGGTAGAAAGAAGATATCATCAACTGAGTCCACTTTACAAGGCAAGCTTCCAATACCTCAACAACCACAACCAGCAGAACAAAAAGATGTTTCTCCACAAGAATCTTATTCTGAACAGCTCAGCTCATCATCGAAAAGATTATCACAAAAAAGAAAGTATACTGATACAGAAACATGGGTTGATAGAAATCTAAGTGATCTTATAGAGATTTTTAACCTAGCATATCTAGACCTGAAAGAGGAGGAAGCTAGGTCAATTGCTATAAAGCTTGTCGACATGCTTAGAGGTGAAGCATCAACAATCGATAAAGATACCATAAGGAGGAGGTTTACTAGAAATATACAGCAGGCATACCAAGTAATAGCCCAAGCTATTCTTGAACTAAGAGATGATCTAACTTTGAATCAACTTGAATTCGTAGCAAATAATATTGGAGAAGCTATTCTAGGCTATGCTCCAAGGCTATATAAAGAAGTGATAAAGCACAATAAACATGATCTTTTGGAGAACCTTAGAACATTATGGAGAACGTATTGGGTTCAAAGGAAGTATCAAATGCTTCCAGTCGAATGCCCTCGTTGCAGGTTCAATTCTTTAATGCCTGATTTAAGTTGTGTTGTATGCGGAACTCTAGTTTCAGAAGAAGAGCTAAAAAGGCATCTAGGTTTTGAAAAATTGCTACAGGATTTCGTTAAACAATATTCTGAAGAAGACATAAAGAAGACCATAACGTATGGCTATGTCTACTTAAATAGCCTTGGATTAAAACCTCCGATACATGAAAGAGATAAACTCGATATAGAAATCTTATTGAGTACTAAAGAAAAAGAATACCTAAAGTCTTTCTTAGCATCAAAAGGTGTATAGATTTTGGTCACTGAACTAGTAAATGATTTTGAAGTAGTAGAGTATATTCATAGAAATAAGATAGCTTGTATAGTAATAGCTAATAAAGAGATAGAACATCTATGGAACTACATTATCGATTTGTTTAACAAGTTAGAAAGTATGGTTCAACCTAAGATAAGTTTTGCTATAGTACACTATAAGGTAATGCTAGATACATTAAAACCTTTTGAAGTAGAGATCGCAAGGAAATCAGCCTTGATAAAGCTTTATCTAAACGGTAATTGTATTTTCGAACAGGAAGGGTTACTTGGTACAAAGTTAAATGATGAAACGACGTTGAAGCGGGGAATACGTGAAAGTCTTAAGCTTTATTCAGTAAATATAAGGTTCAAAATTGAGTGATGAGTATTGCCAAACTTTTTTGAAGGTGATAAGAAAATATGCTCAGCATGTAGAAAAAGAGAAGCTATCTATAAGCGTATAAGCTCTGGCGAGATTCTATGCAAACTTTGTCTTTTTAGAAGTTTAGTGAAGCAGGTACGCAAAGCTGTTCATTACTATAAAATGGTTAATAGATTAAGTTCTGTTCTATTCATAATAAGACCTGATGCTGTTTCAGAATCTATTGTTGGTTTTAATATCTATAGAAGAGCTACTAGAGATTTTGAATTAAAATATAATGTTCTATGCATTGATAGGTTAGTAGATTGCGAAGCAGTTAAAAAATCCGTAGATGAGAAAAGTGTTAATCTCATAGTTATCGAATCGAATTTTAAAACACAGAAATTCATTGAATTAGTGAAATATGTAGATGCTATTGCAGTGAAAATTTCTAAGAAACTTGGTATAAATTTTGTGGTTACACCTTTATTTAGAGATGAGCTAACAATGTTATCGTTGTTGGGTATTTTAACAGTGTCGAGAACAATTTTTAGCGAAGGTTTGCCTATTAAAATTGTTGACAATGTTAAGATCACGAGGCCATTCTTCTATGTTATCTCACCTGATGTAGCTATGTTAAGATACCTAGAAGGAGTAGATATAGATCCTCTAATTCTAATAGAATGTGATGGCTTTACTCAAAAAGCTAAGAAGATGTTGTTTAGCTCAATAGAATTAGCATACTCGAGTATAAAAACTGTAGAGTTACTGCAATCTTATGTATTTGGTGTATCTACTAGATGTAGATATTGCGGAGCTTTTAACTTAAATACTGTATGCGATGTATGTGAAAAGTTAAGTCAATACATTGATATTATAGGATAAAAATAGTGATGTTCATAAAAATTTATATAGAACCTCACTAAATCAACCGTATTGGTGTAAGGTATATGGCGATGTATGGAATACCTGTACTAATACTGAAGGAAGGTACGAGCAGAACCTATGGAAGAGAAGCATTAAAAGCTAACATAATGGCGGCAAGAGTTCTAGCTGAAATACTTAGGACAAGCCTTGGTCCACGTGGATTAGATAAAATGCTTGTAGATAGTTTTGGTGATATAACTGTAACAAATGATGGAGCAGCCATAGTTAAAGAAATGGAGATACAGCATCCCGCAGCTAAACTATTAGTTGAAGCTGCTAAAGCTGTTGATGCAGAGGTTGGAGATGGAACTACATCTGCTGTTGTATTAGCAGGAACCCTACTGGAGAAAGCTGAAAGGCTTCTTGACCAAGGTATCCATCCAACTATAATTATAGAAGGGTACAAAAAAGCTTTGAATAAAGCTCTTGAGATACTAGATGAAATAGCTATAAAGATTCCGATAGGGGATCTAGAGAAACCTGAAGATAGAAATAAAGCTAAACAAGAACTAAAGAAGGTACTCTATGCTACACTTGCAAGCAAATACATAGCTACATCAGATGTTCTAGACAAAATCATGGACATGGTAATAGAAGCTGCTTTTACAGCTTCTGAGAAAAGACTTGATGGAACATACGATGTTAAGCTAGATATGATCAAGGTTGAGAAGAAGAGAGGTGGAAGCCTTAGCGACAGCATGCTAGTGCATGGTGTGGTACTGGATAAGGAGGTTGTGCACCCCGCTATGCCTAGGAGGATTGAGAACGCTAAGATAGCTTTAATAGATGCACCTCTAGAGATTGAAAAGCCAGATATAACTGCTAAGATAAACATTACTTCACCTGAGCAAATAAGAGGGTTCTTAGAAGAAGAAGCCAAGATTTTAAGAGACTACGTCGAGAAAATAGTTAGCGTTGGCGCTAACATTCTTATATGTCAGAAGGGTATAGATGATGTTGCTCAACATTACTTAGCTAAGAAAGGTATAATGGCTGTTAGAAGAGTTAAGAGAAGCGATATGGAGAAGCTAGAGAAAGCAACAGGAGGTAGGATTATTACAAGCATTAGAGACCTAACAGAGAAAGACCTAGGTGAATGCGGACTTGTTGAGGAGAGAAGGGTTGGGAACGATAAGATGATATTTGTTGAGAGGTGTAAGAACCCGAAGGCTGTTACGATATTACTTAGAGGATCAAGTGACATGCTGTTAGACGAAACAGAGAGAAGTATTAATGATGGACTAAACGCTGTTCGAAATGTACTTAGAGATCCAAAGATAGTTCCAGGTGGTGGAGCAACTGAGGTAGAGGTTGCCATAAAGTTAAGGAGATGGGCTGAATCGATAGCAGGTAAAGAACAATTGGCGGTCTTAGCCTTTGCAGAAGCTCTTGAAGAAATACCAGCTGTACTAGCTCAAACAGCTGGTATGGATACTTTAGCAACAATTATGGAGTTGAGGAGGCTACATGCTGAAGGTAAAATAGCGGCAGGTGTTGATGTACTTAACAGTAAGGTTTCTGGGAATATGATCGAGTTAAACGTGTTAGAACCAGTGATAGTCAAGAAGCAGATATTCAAGAGTGCTACTGAAACAGCTACTACAGTAATGAAGATAGACGATGTGATTGCTGCTTCGCCGAAGAAGGAAGAGAAGGGGAAGAGAGGCGAGGAAAGGAAAGAAGAAGAGGAATTCAAACCCTCGTTTAGCTAAATATCAACAGTTTTTAACTGAAGTACACGAATAGATAGATCTAAAACAAACACCTTTTACTCGATAACGCTTTTTTCCTCAAAATTTAGGTATATTCTTTTGATTAAGGTGAGATACAATTGGTGCAGCAACACCATCAAAATTATCCGCGGCTCGTTAAGGATATAGACGAAATAGTTATAGGACCTAAAAGGATGACAAAATATGAACGGGCAAGAATAATAGCCGCAAGAGCGCTGCAACTAGCTATGGGAGCTCCTCCACTAATTGATATTTCTAAACTTGAATTCAAAGACCCTGTTATTGTGGCTGAGAAAGAAGTTGAAATGGGGATTCTCCCCATGATCATAAAACGAGAGCTCCCCAACGGAGAATACCAGTTGATTCCTGTCAAAGTATTACTTGAAGCTAATAAAAAGTATAGAAATGAGGTACAAAATATTATTAAGGATATATTCGGGGAAGAATAACTCAATCGCTTACAAATGAAAAATCTTGTTTCTCACGGTTAAAATGAAAAGGAAAATTAAAATTTTCTTGGTGACGTATATAAAGTTCTACAAGCTTTATACGATAATATTGCATAGGTTTACAGTATTAAGACATAAAAGGGGTAAAGATAATAAGCTAGAGATTAGATTCATGGCAAGACCTCTCAACAAAGAAATAAAACCTCAAGTATTTAAACGAGAACCTCACCCTCTAGTTCAGAGAAAGGCACGTTACTAAAAAGTTGCATATTTTGTATTTTGTACTCGTCTAAACTATGTTAATTGGAAAAGAATATGTCTATAAATCTTCCCAAAAGTTTTCCTAAAAACTATGTACTTGTTATAGCCGAGAAACCTAGAGCAGCTGAAAAAATAGCTCTAGCTTTAGGTAAGGCTACGAAGCATTATATAAACAGGGTACCCGTATGGGTAGTATATAGAGGAAATGATTACTATGTTGTTGCTTCTGCAGTAGGCCATATGTATAGTCTTTACACGGACGAGAAAGGTTATCCTGTTTTTAGATATAGATGGGTGCCGAGATATATTGTTGAGAAAGAATCCAAGCATGTTAAACAGTTCATAGAAGTTCTATCACTATTATCTAAATACGCTAAATTGTATGTAAGTGCTTGTGACTACGATATAGAAGGTTCTGTCATTTGTTACATGATATTAAAACACCATGGAGATGAAGATAAGGCTTTAAGAGCAAAATTCTCAAGCCTTGTTCGCCAAGAGATTATTAAGGCATTCGAAAACCTTTCTAAACTGGATTACGAAATGATTGAGGCTGGAATTTGTAGACATATCCTAGACTGGCTCTGGGGTATAAACATATCCAGAGCATTGATGGATCTCTATGCTTATGCTTTCAAAAATAGAAGAATACTTAGTGCAGGAAGAGTACAAACACCTACACTAGCTTATGCTGTAGATCTTCTTATAGAGCGTAGACTCTTCATTCCAAAACCGCTAGCTTATCCATTGATATATGTGAGAATTGGTGGAAAAGAGTACTACCTAGAATCCTTAGATCCCCCATTCAACTCTATTTTAGACGTTAAATCATATATCGAGAAAGTCGAGAAAGATCCTAGAGCTGTCGTTGAATCAGTTTCTTTAAACGTGATTGAATATCGTCCTCCTCATCCTTTCAACCTACCTGATTTGCAATCAGAAGCCTACAGAATATTGAAGTTGTCACCATATAGAACACAAGAAGTTGCTGAAGACTTATACCTAGAAGCTTTGATAAGTTATCCTAGAACCAATAGTCAAAAGCTTCCCCCAGGTCTTAACAATAGACAAATACTAGAAAAACTTGCCGCAAATCCGATGTATAAACCTTTTGTTGAAGAGTTATTTAGAGAAACTCAAGGGATTCTAAGTCCAAATAATGGACCTAAAGAAGACCCAGCTCATCCAGCAATACACCCAACAGGAGAAAGTGTTACGAAGAAGTTGTCACCTCTACATCTGAAGCTTTATGATTTAATAGTTAGGAGGTATATTGCTACATTTGCTCGATCAATGAAGATACAGTTTGCTAACGTAATACTAAGTATACATGGTAGACAATACATAATGAAGGGAACTAGGATTATCGAGAAAGGATGGTCAAAGTATTACCCTTACATATCAATAGAAGAGAAATTCATTCCTATAAACATGCTATCTAGAGGTTCAGTTATTCCCATTGAAAAAGCTAGATTTAGTATTAAGTATACAAAACCACCACAGCAACCTACTAGACTAACTCTCCTCAAATGGATGGAAGAAGTTGAAATAGGCACTGAAGCTACGAGGGCGGAGATCATAGAAACTTTATTCAAGAGAGGCTATATCTATATAGGAGGTCGACGTATAGCTGTTTCTGATCTAGCTATAGCATTGATAAATATTTTGAGGAAATATGTTAAAGATTTAGTTAGTGTAGACCTGACGAGAGAGTTCGAACGTATGCTAAAAGATATAGTTATGAGGAAAACTAACTGTAGAGATATAGAAGAGAAGGCTAAGGTTGTTATAAATAGATACATAGGAGACATAAAGCTGAATCTAGATAATGTTGCACAAGATCTCTACCAATATATAGAATCAGATGCTAACCTTAAGAATTCATTCTATAGAAAATGCAGCATATGTAAAAGACTATCTTACAGAGATGGCTACTGCATATTTCATTATGAAGCGTTGAAGAGAATTAAAGAATCTTATACTGATTGGCAAAAATTTAATTTTACTTGGGAAAAATATTTAGAGAAACTATTCAAACTAAATTCAACAGGTCTCTACATAAAGGAGGTCTGTAGCTACTTATTAAAGTCAAGTCAAACTTTTAGATCAAGGTTTTAAACTAAGCAACCCTGTTATTTTAACTACCATGTCGAATAATGAAAGCGCTTTACCTACAATTCTACTACTTGGTATACCTCTAATGTTGTTCCCTTGAACTGCTTGGTGTACGTATGGCTCAAACCCGTTAAGAGTTTCTAACTTCTTTACAGTGCATTCAGCGCTAATCCTTAGTGCAATACCAAAGCTAACACTATCTACAAACAAGTTATTATCACCTTTAGTGACATAGAGCTTGGATCCGTCTAGGCATTCTGCTATAGCTATAACTCGATGGATAACGTATTCACCTCTATCGTTTTTAAATACTACTATATCTCCTAAACTAATGCTTCTGCTAGGTAGTATTACTACGATATCGTTTTCTTGTAGAAGTGGTAACATACTTGCACCTTTTACAATTGCAAGAGTAACTTGACCAAAGATGTAATAGGCTATGTTTATGTAGAGTAAGAATGCAATGAGGAATAAGATGAAAACGCCTTCAATTATTTCAATTACTTGTTTAAACTTCATATTAACCCTCTTCGCCAGCTAAATCCTCAAGATCTAGCTCTATAACTGTACCTTGCCTAGATTTACTAGGAGCTGGTTTGGCATGCGACTCCTGCTTACCAATACCCTCTATCTCAACATCTTCTCCTACCTTCATCTTAGATACAACACCCCTCCACCTATATCCACAGTTTGGGCACTCAAAACTACCCATAATAGTTATAGTTACCCTTCCCTGGCTATCTGGCAAAGGTGATACAAGTTGCCATGTCTTAGACGGTTCTACAGAGGTACCGCACTTCGGACATACATTACCACGTATTTTTTCTCCACGTTTTGGCATAATCTACACCTCGAGTTAATGTTATATCTAGGATTTAAATACTTAAATCTTCGTTGATGTAATACGGTGTAAACAATGTCTAATCCCTATCTGATAAAGAATGTAGACGCTCTACAGGTCATCGACTCTAGAGGAGATCCAACAATTGAAGTTATTGTTGAAACTGTTGGTGGAGGTATTGGAAGAGCTATAGCACCTGCTGGTGCATCTAGAGGGAGATTCGAGGCTGTTGAAATAAGGGATGGAGATCCTAAGAGATTCAAGGGTAGAAGCGTAATGAAAGCTGTTAGCAATGTATTGAATTTCATAGCTCCTGCTATTCAAGGTATGGACTCGAGGAAACAGTTCGAAATAGATAAGATATTGATAGAATTAGACAGCACTCCAAACAAGGAGAGACTAGGAGGAAATACTACAATAGCTACAAGCCTAGCTGTTTCAAAAGTAGCTGCAGCTACAGCTGGACTTCCGTTGTTCCAGTATATTGGTGGTGTACGGGCGAGAACTTTACCAATACCAATGCTTAACATTATAAATGGAGGAGTTCACGCAGGAAATGAGCTTTCAGTTCAAGAGTTTATGATAGTTCCCATAGGTTTTGACAGCTTTTCCGAAGCCCTTAGAGCAGCTACAGAAATATATAAGGAGTTGAAGTCTGTGTTAAAGAATAAGTATGGAGCATTAGCAGTTAACGTAGGTGATGAAGGAGGTTTCGCACCACCGATGAAACTAGTTAGAGAAGCAATAGAAGCTCTTCTAACAGCTATAAAGAACAGTGGTTATGATTTTGAGAAACAAGTCAAAGTTTCTCTAGATGCAGCAGCTTCCCAGTTCTTCGATGAAAATAAGAACAAGTATAGAATAGATGGAAAAGAGCTTAGTGGAGAAGAACTTCTAAACTACTGGAAAAATTTAGCAGAAGAGTTCAATATATTAAGTATAGAAGATCCATTTAATGAAGACGACTTCGACTCATATACAGAACTAAGAAAGCTAACTAGGGGCAAAGTTATAGTTGTTGGAGATGATCTTACTGTTACAAATGTTAACAGATTGAAAGAAGCTCTATCAAAGAACTCTGTAAGCGGAGTCATAGTTAAACCAAACCAGGTTGGAACGTTATCAGAGACATTAGAATTCATAGAGCTTGCAAAACAAAATGGTATAGCAACGATTATCAGCCATAGGAGCGGTGAAAGCGAAGATACTTCTATAGCACACATAGCTGTTGCAGTAGGAGGACCTTTCATAAAAACAGGTGCACCAGCTAGAGGCGAGAGAACAGCTAAATACAATGAGTTGCTAAGGATAGAGAAAATACTAGGAAACCAAGCTAATTATGCAGGTAAATACTTTTTAAATAGTTAATCAGCCACGGATTCACACATCATAGGTCAGCAGCGCCTCGGCATCATCATGTTTTACTAAGGACACTATAGGATAATAACCTTTCTCAGGATATTAAAATTTATGAAGAATATCCACATTGCGAAAAAGTAGTTCTATAGGTGCTGATGCAATGGTAACGAATCTGCCTGCTGAAGCTAAAGCAAAGTTTGTTAAGTATATGGAGGCAAAAACTCCTGAGGAGAAGCTTAAAGCATTAGAGGAGTTCTTGTCGACGGTTCCTAAGCATAAAGGTACAGAGAATTTAGTTAGATGGGTAAAGCGTAGAATGGCTGAACTAAGGGAGGAGATAGAGGAAAAGAAAAAGAGAAAATCAGGGGGAGGTAGTGGAGGACCCTCGTTTTTCGTCGAGAAAGAAGGTGCAGCTCAGGTAGTTATACTAGGGCTAACAAAAGTTGGCAAAAGTTTATTCCTCAAAACTTTAACAAATGCTAGTGTAGAAGTGTCAGATGTACCATACACAACTAAGTACCCTGCAATAGGTATGCTTAAGTACGAGGATATACAATTCCAGCTTGTTGAATCGCCTGCAATAATACCTGAAGGAGGTGGATGGAATACTAAGGTGGCGGGATTAGCGAAGAATAGCGATGGACTAATAATTATGCTAGATGCCTCAAGAGATGTAGAAAAAGAGTTTACATTTATACGAAGTTTCTTAGAAGATCATGGGATATACATAGTAAAACCTAGAGGATATGTATCTGTGGAAAGAAGCTATAGTGGTGGAATAAGGTTTGTATACTATGGTAAACTTTCTTGTACAGAAGAGGAAGTGATAAAATTATTGAATAGCTATAGAATATACCATGCGATAATTAAAGTTTATGGAGATGTAGATTTAGATTCTGTTGAGAAATCTTTGTTTGAAACAACGGTGTATAAGCCAACGATGGTCTTAATTAATAAGATAGATGTTGATGAATCTGGACAAAGCTATAGAAGAGCCAGGCAAGTGGTATCCAAGGAAATACCAGTAATACCGATATCTACATTAAGGAGAATAGGACTCGATGACGTAGGCAACCTAATATTCAAAACACTAGATTTAATAAGGATTTACACTAAACCTCCAATAGGTAAACCTTCAAATAAACCTCTTGTAGTTAAAAGAGGTGCAACAGTTCTAGATGTAGCAAAAATAATACATAAAGATCTCTATGAGAATTTTGCTTATGCACGAATATGGGGGCTCTCTGCTAAATATCCAGGGCAAAGAGTAGGTCCAAACCATGTTCTTGAGGATAGAGATATAGTTGAAATTAACACGAAGAAGTAACAACCAAAACTTTAAATATGCAGAAAATATGTTTACAGCCTATAATGAATACAACTTTCCCACTATCAACATTAATTATATATCATTCACACAGAATATATCATGTTTTAAACGACACTGAAGGTTAGGCTGCATTACAATTTATATCTCTGAACTTTCAGAAACTCTAGATGTGGTCTATATGGCTATAAAGAAGTTGATACTAGTAACAGCAAGCTATCTCCCTCAGCATAAGCACTTCAAAAAATTGGCGGAGGATCTATCAAAAGAATTAGATGTGGAACTCGAGGTTAAGGAAGAAGATTACGAGTTTGTCAATATGTATGGAGAGAAAGATGAATACGGTATGGCGTGGCTTCCACAGCTACTAGCGTTAGTTGATGAAAACATTATTCCAGTACTAACTAAGTTCCCTATTAATGAGAAAACCCTTGACTACGATTATGAACAGGCAAAGAAAGAAGTAAAAGAGAAACTTAAGATCTGAGGAAGAAGTAAGCATATCTTCATTCTTCCTCGAGTTCCTCTTCTTCAGCTTCCTCTGGGGATGTAATGCTTTCAGAAAGTTCAATAATACTAGAAGCTGTCGTTTCATCGATATAAGGTGCTACAACAAATACTTTGGAATCTCTAATACTATCTTCAACCCACTCATTCTCATAGCTTACAACATATATAGGTATCTCAAAAATAGCTTTATCCCCTACGCGTCTTAAATTGAATTGTGAATATAACTCATATTGTTCTCTTTTTAATGGAAGTTGTATACCAACTTCGTGTTTATGTTTTACAACTACAAGATCTGAGCGCTGTGGATCCCAAATATTCAAAGCTTTAATAACAGTATCTTTAAGTACATTCTCTAATTTACCTTCGAGAACCTGCTTATCTTTTACCTTACCCTCTTCTGCTTGGACAACCAGTATCTTCAAAGATCTCTACCCTACATATGTGGTAAACGCATCACAAAATTCAATGTTTCTGGAACAATATAAATTTATCTAAACCTTATACTACAGCTAGGAATAAATTATCAAAAATTAAAATTTACCAATTCTTTTATAGAAAGCTAAAGATAGGTCTTCAAAAAGTTTTCAACTTATAATAGATAGCTCTTAGACTAACTATGCTCTAAAATGTTTTAGAAGTATCAACACATTACAACTGAGCTCTTTAATATTTTAAAAGCCTAAGATCATATACCAACAATACTCCATAGTGGTCGCTATAGTTAAGCAATTCTTTTTCGAGTAATAGATCTTTAATAAAATATTTTGATGTAAGCATATTTTGTGGGGTACTTATGGCGTTAGACGATGTTGTAGGTGTATTTAGTAGAGTAGCAAACCTACTTTACAGTAAATCATTAGGAGTATCAAATATATTCGCCTGGATAGGAATCATCTTAATAAGTATAGTCGTAGGTTACTATATTGTATTTGGAATAGTTAAAGCGATAAAAATGTTTCTCAATATGAAAATTAAATATATAGGAGTCATCACATTAATGTTAGGGTTGATATTCATAACACTAGCTATACTTTTACCATAAAGAATTATAGTGGATTTAATAACATCATTACAGAGCTAATATTCTTAGTTTTCCTACTCGAAATATTAACAGATTAAGAACCACCTTAGTATCGCATTAAATATTTTAATTTTAGACTTTTATTAAATTTAACTAGATTACAGTATTTTGTAAAGCTGGTGATGTAGGTTAAAAGCTCTGATATTATGATGAAGGCCCAGATGCTGATGAAGATTCTAATCTAATATAATTCATTGATTGATTGTGGTATTAAATATCGCTAAAATAGCTAAATCATATAGGATTTTAGCAATACTATTAGACAGATCTAGTGTAAAAATTATTCCTTTCCCTATTTTAATAATTGTAGGTTTTTCGTCGATCATCATAATAGTATTGGCGTACATGTTCAAACTTTTATCAATATCGATAGGGCTGTATTCTACTTCATTCATGTTCTCTACATAGGTTTTTAACACATCGAGAACATTTTTGAATAATATCGTTAAAGGATCTCGTGAAACAGTGATGGTGATTTTTCTTCCAAGGTTTCTTTTACTATGATTAACTTCTATAAAACCTCCCCTAAGAATTTTTAATCCTAATTCAGTATCTATATGTAATTTATCTGTACACACATACGGGATACCTTTTGATGGATTTATTGCTAGGCCGAGGTTTTGAGCCCTGGGGTTTATACACGATATGCTGGTTGCATAAGGTGTAACAATTCCAACCCTAACCCATGTACCTTCTTCAACTTTATAAAATCTCTTGGCTAAATTTATCTCAAGAGAATTGCAGACAATACTTGAAAACACTGGGAACATTATTAATCTTTTAATATTTCTCATCTTTATAGTTATAGGTGTTGGCTCTAGTAGAAGATAGACATCTGTTTTCTTTGATAAGTAGAAGAGGTAGTTAATGTAGGAATCCATACGAATTACTATGTCTTCTAAATTCGCTGTGTCTATCCATAGTGGAAGAGGAACGATGTAGCAACTTTCCTTTATCCACATGATAGTAGTCTAGATTTATCTCAAATTTTGCGAACCATAAAAACTTTTTGAACTTTATAACAATAGCTAGGTGTAACGCTTAGGTGGTATTATGAGCAAAAGTAGTAAAGTCTTTAAAGCATGTGTAAAATGTAAAGCTCTTGTAAAACCAGAGGAAGAGAAATGCCCAGTATGTGGTTCGAATGAGTTTACTTTTGAGTGGAGTGGTATAGTAGTTATTTTAGACCCAGAGAAATCTGAAGTAGCAAAAATGCTTAATATCAAGACACCTGGTAGATATGCTTTAAAAATCGGTGTATAGAACTAGATACCTCGTATCAATGTATGGTGTATCTTATGCAAATAACTGAGTTAGAAGGTAAGCTAAACCGTAAAGGAGCTACATTGAAAATAGATGAGAACACTAGTTTAACAGTAGTTGAAGAAACAATTAATAAACTCCTTAGAAGATTAGAAATAGATGTATATATAGAGCACATTACTACAAGTACACCATCGAGAACAGCTATAAGGAATGCTATAGCAAATATATATGAGGTACCAGAGGATCTAGTAGTTGTTAAGGGTGTAGCAACAGAGTATGGGGTAGGGATATCCAAGGCGCATGTACATATCTATGCTGATCAGAACCTTATGAAGAGAGTAGAGCTTAAACATATTCTAAAAAGAAATGGTTTACAAGTGTAATATGGTGAAACTCTATGGCTAAAGAGAAAAGGTTTAGATCACAATTATACGAATACGATTATAAAACAGAAAAGATAAAATTAAAGAATAGGTTATGCCCTAGATGCGGATCCGTAATGGCATTTCACAGGGTTGGTAGACCTCGTTGGCATTGTGGAAAATGTAACTATACTCTATTCGTAGAGGAAAAAGCGACGTGATCATCGTAGGGATTGAGTCGACAGCTCATACCTTCGGCATAGGAGTTGTTAGGGATAATGGAGAGAATTTCATATTAGCTGATGAAAGAGTTAAATACGAGCCAAAAGAAGGTGGGATACATCCTAGAGAAGTATCAAGATTTTTTGCAGAAAAAGGACCCGATGTTCTTAAAAAAGTTTTTGAGAAATCAGGTATAGATCCAAAAAATCTAGATGCAATTGCTGTTGCACTTGGTCCTGGAATGGGACCATGCTTAAGAGTTGGAGCAACAATAGCTAGAGCGATAGCCTCCTACCTAGATAAACCCTTGATCCCAGTTAACCACGCTGTCGCTCATATTGAGATAGGGATAAAGTTAACCAAGCTGAGAGATCCTGTTATAGTATATCTATCTGGAGGTAATACAGCTGTAGTAGCCCTTGTAAATAAACGTTATAGAGTATTTGGAGAAACATTAGACATAGCGTTAGGAAATCTTCTAGATTCTTTCGCTCGTGATGTTGGGCTGGCACCACCATATGTTGTAAACGGTATGCATGTTGTAGATCGATGTGCTGAGAAAGGTTCTAAGATTCTTAAGGATTTTCCTTACGTTGTTAGAGGACAAGATGTATCATTCTCAGGACTCTATACAGTAGCTATAAAAGCTTTTAAGAAAGGAGAAGATATTCATGATATATGCTTAACCCTTAGAGAGATAGCTTACAACAGTATGCTAGAAGTAGCAGCAAGAGCTCTTATGCATACCAAGAAGAGAGAGATTATGGTAGTAGGTGGAGTAGCGGCAAGTCCTGTATTAAGAGAAAAACTTAAGATGCTAGCTGAACGCTATAGTGTTGATCTAGGCATCGTCCCCCCTAGCTATGCTGTCGATAATGGTGTTATGATTGCATGGACAGGTCTCTTAATGTACAGAGTAGGGATAACAGTTGAACCTAAAAAAGCTGTAGTTAACCAACGATGGCGTGTCGACGAGGTTGATATTGTTTGGAGGTAGAAGCTGAGCTAGTCAAAGTTTTAGATAGACTCTTAAGCGAGAAAGTAATCATAGCATCTGCAGACGGAATAGAAGAGAAGAGTATATTAAAAGGTATAAAATTCTTAAACATGGGGGCTGAAGCTGTTATAGCTAGGTGTATGTTCCTAGACGTCGATGCAGTAATCAAGTGGAGATTTCCTAAACCCTACATGCCTAAAGAACTAGATAGAGAATTTAGAAGAAGCAGAACTATCACCGAAGCTAAAGCGTTACTTAAAGCACTATCCCTCGGTATTAATACTCCTATACCACTCTATATAGAATCTGACGAAGGTTTACTGATAATGACTTATATAGATGGCTATGTTTTTCGAGATATTGTTGATAAGATCAACCTGAAGAAGGTGTGTGATGTGTGTAGAAACATTGGCGTTTTCGTTGCTAAACTTCATGAGAAATCTATAGTCCATGGAGATGTAACTACTAGCAATATTATACTCAGTAAAACATTGGAAGAGATATACTTGGTAGACTTTGGATTAGCTAACTTCGTAAAAAGGATTGAAGACCAGGCTATAGATGTTCACATATTCTTTAGATCTATTGAAAGTGCACATCACAATGTTGAAGATATTGCTAAGGAATGCTTTATTGAAGGATACAAAATTATCAGAGGTGAATATGCAGATAAAGTTTTGAAAATGGTCAAAAGCATACGTAGGATGGGTAGATACATCGCGGAGAGAAAGATTAGAGGAGTTTGGGTGATGCAATGATAAGACTTTACATTGCAACAAACAATAAGCACAAGATATTTGAAGCTCAACAAATACTCAGTAAGTACTCAATAGTTTTAGAACCAATAGACGTTAAGAAAATTGAGGTACAAAGCGAATCGCTAGAAGATATAGCAAGATATGCAGCATTGCACGCATATAGAATCGTTAAAAAACCTATTATAGTTGAAGACTCAGGACTTTTCATAGATGTGCTAAATGGTTTTCCCGGCCCCTACAGTAGCTATATCTATAAAACATTAGGGTTGAAGAGAATACTAAAACTGCTTGAAGGTGAATACAATAGAAGGGCACGTTTCATAGCTGTTGTAGCCCTAGCTATAAACGATGAAGAAATTCATTTGTTTAAAGGCGTTGTTGAAGGTATAATAGCTCACGAGATACGGGGTGAGAAGGGGTTTGGTTTCGACCCTATATTCATTCCAATCGAAGGAGATGGAAGAACTTTTGCTGAAATGGATACCGTGGAAAAGAACAAGATCTCCCATAGAGGGAAAGCCTTCAACTCTCTAGGTGTATGGGTTTCAGCAAATAAAGATAAGCTTATATATATTCTGTAACCATATATAGTGACGATAATTCAGGGAAAAAATATGGCTGGTAAGAGAAGAGATAAAGGGCAAGCTCATTCCGTAAGACCTGTAAGAGTTGGGCCACCTAAATGGACAAGGTATAGTGCTGAGGAGATAGGAGCTCTAGCAGCTGAGTTAGCAAGGATAGGCTATATGCCATCGATGATAGGTGTAATTCTAAGGGACCAGTATGGAGTACCTTTGGTTAGAAGTGTAACCGGCATGAAGCTTACCAAGCTACTCGAGAAATTTGGGGTTAAGTACCCTATACCTGAGGATCTACTTAGGCTTATGGCTAAAGCTGTAAATCTTAGAAGACATCTAAGCAAACATCCAAAAGATACTCCGAGCCAACGTGGTTTAATAGAAGTTGAGTCTAAGATAAGAGCTCTGATAAAGTACTATAAAAGAGAAGGAAAGCTACCACCAGACTTTGAATACGATCCTGCAAAAGCAGAGATTTGGGTCTCTCAATACTTAGGAAAAGGAGTTCTAACAACGGAGACACAGCAACAACCTCAGCAGGTAGCTCAGTAGTGGAAGATTTTATTCATGAAGTATTTTAAAGGGTTTCTGCACCTATAGTATCCAAGGGTTTCGATGAGCAATACACAACAGATAAACATTGTTTCTTTTATAAAAAGTGTTAAAAAGCTATACATAGTCTTTTCATCGGATATAGACTCGATTATAGCATCCTCCTTATTGATGAGGATAGCATGGGAGGAAGGCGTCGAAGTATACTCAGCACCTTTTTATAATGCTACAAAACCCTATGAACTAGGTTCAACAGTTCTACTAGTTAAAGTTCTTCAAAGAACTCCTATCAGTGGAATAAAAACTATTCAGCTGGATGAATTAGTAGGTAAAGATCCTAAGGTGATATCCTCCTTAACGATGCATATTGTTAAAGAGCTTAAGAAGCAGATAATAGTTCCAAGGTATATAGAAACTTTATCAGTCATATCTATGCTTTCGCTTAGCAGAGGATCTATATACGATAAAAACCTAGTAGATGTTCATAAAAATCTACTAGATGAATCAATAGATAAAAATCTATTCACATTTATAGACACCCTCAGGTTTTTCGGATACCCAAAAAGAGATATAGTTGAATCACTTGCTAAAACTGTTGATCCATATATTTTAAAAGCATCTCTTGATTATGAAGGTGCAAAAATAGTTTTGGAATCTGTTGGAGGGTCTCTATCTAGTGATGAGGCTAAATCAAAACTAGTAGATATACTAGCTTCAAAACTATCATCGTACTGTAAATCGTGTGAACCTCTTGTAGGACCTAAAATTGTATTAAGAGAAACTTCATATATAGATGATGTTTATGAAGCTACATATGCTTTACATAGTTATATGGATGTCCAAGGTATAGATCCTCTACTCTATATATGCTTAGATGATAGAGTTATAGGAATAGCTGAAGGGGTTCTTAACTACATGTCTAGATATGTAAAGGATATAATTGATAAGATAATCGAAGGAGCTGGAGTTAAGAAAATGATAATTAAAGGTGTTAAGGTGGGTACTGTAGATATCTCATCTGTAAACCGTGTACCACCTCTATACACAGTGCATAGGATACTAAGAGCTATAGGGTTTACAGAGGATGTAACAGTCTTTACAGATGGTAAAGAGTGGCTCTTACCTCTACCTTTTGTCGCCCCTAGATGGCCTTATGATAAGGAGCTAATCTTGGAGAAAGGTTACGCAATATTCAAATCTCTCCAGGATATCGGTGAGGTATTTAAATGAAGTTCGAGATAACACTAGAGATACCCATGAAATCAGAGAAGATATGCAAAAGTATTGTAGATGCTTTAACACCGGATAATTATACAGCTCCGCGGGGTATCTCTATTGATATGGAGTGTAATGGGGGGAATCTTGCAGTCAATGTTAGAGCAGAAAGTGTAGGGGTTCTAACAGTTAGGAACACTGTAGATGATATATTAGCACATATAAATATTGCTTTAAAAAGTATATCAACTATAGACTAAAAATGAACTGCTATTAAGATTTTTAAGCTATCCCCAGTAAAATCCATAAGCTAGCAGTGTGGCTAGGCTATGTCAACGAGAAGCACTAAGTTTAAGCTGACGGGCAGAGAAAGGTGGAGACTCAAAAAGTGGTTTACAGTAATAACGCCTACAGTATTTGGAACTATCCCTGTAACTTCGACACCTAGTGATGAGCCGTGGAAACTCTTAGGAAGAGTTATAGAGGTAACACTATATGATTTAACAGGGGATATAACACAAGTGCATGTACATCTATATCTCCAGATATATAAAGTAGACCAAGATAAACTTGAAGCATACACTATATTTAAAGGACATGAACTAGCTAGGGATTATTTAAGAAGCTTAACCCGTAGGAAGAGCAGTAAGATAACAGCTATTGTCAATGTAACTACTAAAGATGGTTATGTACTGAGACCTACTGTCATGGCTTGGACCACATATAGATGTAATACAAGTCAAAGACATACCATTAGAAAGATCATGATGGACATGTTGACGAAGATAGCTTCAGAGAAAACATTCGATGAATTTGTGACGGGAATGGTACTAGGGGATTTTGTTCAAGAGATATTCAACCAAGTTAAGAAGGTATACCCTGTGAGGAAAGTAGAGTTCACCAAATCAAAGCTCCTATATGTACCAACAAGCGAAGGTCTTAAGAAAGCTGTTATAATTCCTAAACCAGGTATGGTAGAAGCAGTTTTTGGAGGTTAAAAAGTAATCAAGTTTTAGATCACTTTTGTTTATTGTTTGAATATCCTCACGTTAAATTCATATTCTCAGCTATTGATATAAGCTTCAGTAATAGGTAAGTAGTATGATAGGTGTTATATTAGCAGCTGGTAAAGGTAAGAGGTTAAAACCTTTAACAGAAACAAGGTCTAAAGTACTTATTCCAATACTTGGAAAACCTGTTATTCAATTACATTTAGAGCTTATGAAAAACTTAGGTCTGGAGAAAGTAGTAGTAGTAGTTTCATATCTTAAAGAACAACTTAAAGATAAGATTAAGAAAATAGCTGATGAAATTGGGGTTGAGGTTGAGTTTGTAGATCAAGTCGAGGAGCTTGGGACAGGTCACGCTCTTAGGGTTGTTGTTGAGAAATTTGAAGATGATATGGTTATAGTTTATGGAGATCTTTATATCGATGTAGAGCGTGTTACAAATATCTTATGTAATGTTATAGATAGAAAAGAAAGTTATGTTGTAGGTGTAGATGTTGAAGATGTTTCTAAGTATGGGAAACTTATTCTTGAAAACGATAATGTTTTAGGTATCCAGGAAAAGCCATCCGAAGGGGGTTCTGGGGTGGTTAATGGTGGTATATATGTAGTTAGAAGTAGTGTAGCTAAGCTAGCGAATGAGATAGTTGTTTCAACTAGGGGAGAATATGAATTAACAGATATTGTATCGATAGCACGTTCCAAAGGATATGTATTCAAGGTGGTTAAAATAAGTAGAGATTCTTGGCAAGACATAGGCTATCCATGGGATCTTCTAAATGCAGTAAAACTAGGGTTATCAAAGATTAGAGGAAAGGTTATTAAAGGAGATGTAGAAAATGTTGCTACTATTAAAGGACCTGTTGTAATTGAGGAAGGAGCTGTAGTTAAAGGAACTACATATATAGAAGGACCGGTATACATAGGAAAAGATGCTTCAATAGGACCTAACAGTTACCTCAGACCTTATACAGTTATAGAGGAGAAAACCCATATAGGTTTTTCAGTAGAAGTAAAAGAAAGCATCGTGCTAGAGAATACTCATGCAGCACACCTAGCCTATATAGGCGATAGCATTATAGGTGAAAATGTAAATCTAGGTGCAGGAACACTCATAGCAAACTTTCGATTCGACAACAAAACAGTGAAAATGACTATAGAAGGAAAAAGAGTAGACACAGGTAGAAGAAAAATGGGATCAGTAATAGGAGGATACGTAAAAACAGGCGTAAACGTCTCAATAATGCCTGGAGTAAAAATAGGTTCACACTCCATTATATATCCAGGAGTAGTAGTGTACAGAGATGTACCGCAAAACACAGTAATAGATAAAGACTGGAGATAAAACAAGAACAATAACGCTTATTTAGTTCTACACAAAAACATTTCAAATTAAGAAGCGGCGGTCGTCTAGCCTGGTCTAGGACGCCGGCCTGCCAAGCCGGAGATCCCGGGTTCAAATCCCGGCCGCCGCACCAAGTAATTGAATTATAATGAGAACTTCTTTCTATATACTTTAAATAAACTAATTTTATATTACATAAAATGAATATCAACTACACAATGGTAATCTATATATGGCTAAACATTATAAACCCTATAGTTAGCCAGTTCAAATCTTGAACTATAATCTTCTTGTTTATTTCTGATTTATATATGGTTCTGATCGAATTTATATTATATTAAAATCTATGAAAACCTATGGATTTTTATATAGCAAAATTAGAATGAAAGTCCTTATGAATTAGGATTACTACTATAACATAATGCATTTGTGAAGATGCTTTTTATTTTGAGTTGAAAACCATAGTTGAATCATTCATCAATTTTGGCAATGCTATAAAATACTATTAATACATTGTATATTACATCAATGATAAATCTTTCAGCTATTTAACAATGTTAAGGTTTATAATGTTGAAAGAATGTTTCTTAAGTTCTTAAAGGATTTCTTTATAGATTCTATTGGTGGTTTATATGGATATGTTTCCTGTTCAATTATAATCCATTCAGTCCCTCCATAGTCTTTTAAAGCTTTTAATATATTTAACCACATCGCATCACCTTCTCCAATAACTACCTCATAACCTTTCTCTTTCGAGTAATCTTTTGCATGTACTGATATAGCTCTTCCTCTATACCTCTTAATAACATCTATAATATCATCATTAGTAAGACCTGCTCTAAGTGCATGACCTATATCTAACTGCATTATAATATCTTCAGAAGTTCTGCTGAACACTAAATCCCATGGTCTTTCACCTTCAATTAATGTAAACTCTACAACATGATTATGATAACCTATCCTCATATTGTATTGTCTAAGTTTTTTAGCAAGATTATTTAAAATTTCCGTAAATTTTATCCAATCATCTCTCGTTCTCACCATATCTTTAGGAAGACCTGGGATAATGAGATATCTATTTCCAAGCGCTACATTAAACGATATTGTCCTATCTATTTCTAATTCACTAAAGGCTTGTATAGAGATATGAGCACCAGCAATATCAAGTCCAAGGCTATGTAAAATCTCTTTTAACTCATTTGGATCTTTTCCATAAAATCCAGCAAATTCAACACCTTCAAACCCTATGCTGGCGATCTCTTTAAGTACATCATTAAATCTTTTTGAGAGATCATCCCTTAGGGAATATAATTGTAAAGCTATGCGAAAAGTCAAGTTATTCACCGTATCTATGTAGTTGTTTCGATGTAGTTTTTAAGTTTATAAATTTTATATCTGAAAGCATTGTCCTATAGAGTGGGGAGGAAATCAAGTAAGTAATACATAGGTAAATCTTATATATCTCGAACATGACATAGTTACTACGGGTTATTTATGAGTAAAGAGAAAGTTATTAGAATAGGTTTTATTGGAGCAGGTGGTATAGCCAGAGGACATGCAAAGTATTATAAGAATATACCATTTGTAAAATTTGAGGCTGTTGCTGATATTGATATTGAAAGAGCAAGGGAGTTCGCTAATACGTTTGGAATTCCGGAAGAAAATGTGTTTAAGGACTATACAGATATGCTTGATAAACTACAGCTCGATGGTGTAAGTATTTGTACTCCTCACAAATTACATGCTGCACCAACAATATATGCTCTTAAAAGAGGCGTTCATGTACTTGTTGAGAAACCTATGGCGACCACAGCTTCAGAAGCTTTAGAGATGCTTAGAACTGCTATACAGTATAAAAGGATTTTAATGGTAGGATTTCAAAATAGATTTTCACCTGAGATCGTAGCTGCTAGGAAATTTACAGAAGCAGGTCTTCTCAAGGGTTTCTACTACGGAGAAACTATAGAAGGTAGACAGAGAAGAAGGCATATACCACCATCCTTGACATTCATAAGCAAAGAAATAGCCGGTGGAGGTGTCCTTCTAGATTTAGGTTGTTATGCGATCGATAATGCTATGTATATACTTGGTTATCCCGAAGTCTTGAAAGTAAGTGGTCACATATATACAGCACTAGGAAAAAGTAAAGAAGCAGCTTCAGTATTACATACATGGGGTCAAGTAAGCCCATGGTTTGGCCCATGGGATATCGAAAAATTCGATGTCGAAGATTTTGCAGTAGGTAAAATTGTATTTAGAAATGGGGCTGTTCTATGGCTTAAAGTTGCATGGGCTATGCATAACGATGACTTAGGTAGGCCATTCTTCCTAGGTATAAGAGGAGGAATAAAGCTTTATCCTCTTGAAATTTTTAGAGATGAAAATGGTTTTATGACTACAACAACAGTTGTACTACCACAGAAAGATGCGTGGATCGATAAAATAGGGAAATTTGTTGAAGCTATTAGAAAAAGTTTAGAGAATCCTGTAGATCCGATAAAGGATAGTCCTATAGATCCGAGAGAAAATGTATATGAAATGATAATACTAGATGCAATATATCAATCGGCTTATAAAGGTGGTGAAGAAGTTAAGGTACAGATATACGATGAGTTTAAACCTATAATAAATAATACCATAATTTCTATGGATTGAGCGGATCTGTCATGAAGTTAAAGATAGCTTTTGCGGGATTCGCACATGTTCACGCCCCTGGGCATGCAGAATACCTAAGATCTAGAAATGATGTTGAGGTTATCGGAATATTTGATGAAAATAGAGATAGAGGTTTATACTATGCTAATAAATATGGTTTTGAATACATAGAATCTTTAGAAAAACTTGTAGGAAAAAGACCAGATTTAGTTGTTATAGATAGTGAAACTGTAAGGCATCTAGAATATGTTAAAATACTTGCTGAAAACAATATTCATATATTCTGTGAGAAACCTATTGGAGTAGATATTCGAATGGCTAGAGAAATAAAGAATATTGTAGAAAAACATAGAATTCTCTTTACAACAGGATTTGGGCTTAGATTCAACCCTGATATACAGAAGCTTAAAGAGATAATACAAAACAATGAAATTGGCGAAATCTACACCGTTAGAGTGAGAATAGCACATTCAGGCGCCATCGATAAATGGTTTAAAGATTGGAGTCTTTGGTTTACAATAAAAGAACTTGCTGGAGGTGGAGGGCTACTTGATTTAGGTATTCACGCAGCTGACCTACTGAGATACATATTAAATGATGAAGTTGCAGAAGTTCAAGGAATTAATTTAAACTTAACAAAGATATACAATATAGATGATTTTGGTACAGCAATAATCACTTTTTCAAAACAAACAATAGCAGTATTAGAAAGTGGCTGGGTACAAGTAGCAGAAAATCCCTCAATATCTCCGGAAATACATGTATATGGAAGTAGGGGAACGGCTCTAAAAACTTTCATGGGAACTATATACTATTCACGAGATAAAAATGCATGGATTAAACCAAACCCTCCACAAATAGCAATTAAACATCCTTTAGAAGACATAATAGAAGCTATAAAAACAGGTAGAAAACCCACTGTAACAGTTGATGATGCAGTTAAAGCTCAAGAAATAATAGAAGCTGTATACATAAGTAGTAGGGAGAGAAGATCGATAAAACTTCCTCTCCCATAATAGAGATAAAGAATAGCGCAATTTGTTGTAAAACTATGTTTTAATAAGAAAGATGCTCAATAATTGTACTTTAATCAATTTTACACAATAAATAGTATTAATGTTGTTCGCTTATCTAATAAATATACTAAAATTGGAATGAATAGATTGTTTAAGCATCTTAAAGTATGAATAAGTGTTGAATATGGTAGAAGAAGTATTACGATAGCTTAATGGTAGCATATTCTTAAATCACGTAGCGTATAGAAACACTAGTATTGAATCAATTCTTCAATTTTAATTTTAATATAAATTCTTTTCACGGTATTCATGGGAAAACTATGTATTAAGCATGGTGAAGATTATCATAGTTAAGTAAGGTATGGATCCTATAGAGGCTAAATTTTGCTAAGTTTTAGGAATGTTAAAAGTTCTCTTAATGGTATCATATATCGGAATTATTTAGGCGTAATGAAGGGTAGAAATATAAACTATTGCTACAGAAAGTAGGTCATGACAGAATTTCTTATGAGTGATCTTTAATGAGTAGAAGAAGCGGGGTTTCAGCTTTCCTCGGAGCTATAAGAATAGTTCTAGGTAACCCTATTATCAGGGTAATTCTACGTTTAGGTTTGAAGAAAGCTTGTTGTTTTATTAAATCTGATAGGGATACTTATTTTGAGGATGGTAGAAGCTTGATTTATTATGCATTAATGAGTTTAGAAGGAGCAGTACTTCGGTGTTCATTAACTCCGAGATTCTTTGTAGACTTTATGAAGTTAATTGTAGAGTTTGGTGTAAAAATGCTTGGAGGGGATATTGATGAAGTTAGAGAGATTCTTAAAGTTCCAGGTATTAAAAGAGGTATAGAGGCTGTTCTTAAGGGAATAGCATTATATGGTGTAACTGTACCTCAGAGAATGCCAGCACCTTTTATGGTGGTATGGGATTTTACTAGCATGTGCAACTTTCGTTGTTTACATTGCTATAGAGTTGCAGGTAATTCTTTACCAAATGAGCTTACACTTCATGAGAAATTAAAACTTATTGATGAACTTGATAAAGCTGGTGTAGCTGCTGTTGCTTTGAGTGGAGGTGAACCTACAATACATCCTGATTACTTAACCATAGTTAAAGCGTTGGCAAAGAGAGAGTTCTATGTTTCTACAGCAACTAATGGTTGGAGATTTGCTGATGTAGATGAGCTGAAGAAAGCTGTTGATGCTGGGCTAAACTACGTTGAGGTTTCTGTAGATTCTGCCAACCCTAGAAAACATGATAAGTTTAGAGGTGTTGAAGGTTCTTGGTATAGAGCTGTAAAAGCTCTTGAAAACTCTGTAAAGTTAGGGCTTGGTCATGCAATGGCTGTTACAATAACGAAGTATAATTTGGATGAGATTGACGAAATTCTTGATCTAGCTGAAAGTATTGGTGTTAGAAGGGTTGTGTTCTTCAACTTTATCCCTACTGGGAGAGGGAAGGAGATAGTTGACATGGATCTAGATCCTTTTGAGAGAGAGGAGTTTATGAGGAAAATTTATAAAGAAATGAGGAGGAGAAAGATAGAGATATTCACAACAGCACCTCAATATGGTAGAGTAGTTATTCAGATGAGTAGAGGTAAGGAGGCTGCACCAACGCATTTCGTTGTTAGAGGAGACCCGGTGGTCACCGCTATAGCCGAGTTCGTAGGGGGTTGTGGAGCTGGAAGAATATATGCAGCAATACTCCCAGAAGGAATTGTTACACCTTGTGCATTCTTACCTATACCTGTAGGTAACATAAGAGAAAAACCTTTCTGGGAAATCTGGGAGAAAAATCAATTATTCCAATCACTTCGAAACAAAAATAATTTAGGAGGTTTTTATAGAGTATGTCCTTATAGAACCGTTTGTGGAGGTTGTAAAGCTAGAGCTTTTGGATATTTTGGCGATCCACTAGCTCCAGACCCAGGATGTATCTACAACTACCGATTTTGGAAATATTTGAAGAATTCTAGATAAATACAGCAACTAAACAATATTAGAGCTAGCTCCTCGGAAGACCAGCCTCTAGAATCCTTTTTGTATTTTCACATGATATACGTGATATAGTCTTGAAATCTATAGTGTTGCTAGCATTAATATTACATCCCTAGGTTTCGGCGATATATTGAAAAATTTGTTCATAGAGTAAGTATTGTAACGTATTCGAAAATTATGAACATAGTGAATCAATCTTGACTATTGGTTAGATCATATTAATAGTATGAAAAAGATTTGCTTAATGAATACAGTAAGGGCTTATATGAAGATATTGTACAAGAAGTAAATGTTTACTAAGTTATGGAGGAAGCATAATCTATTTTAAGTTAAGACTATGTTCTCGATAATCGATTTAAAAGGTTATTTAACAAGGGTTAGGGTTGATTTAGTGATGAATTTCACTATTTTAAACAAGGTATAAAAAATAGACACTTTTCTAGTGAGTGATTCGGTGATTATATGAGTGATGCATCGAGAACATTATTGATTATGACATTTATCATAGGTGTTGCTGTGGGCATGTTCTTAGCTTCAGATATTTTTCGAATTCCCAGCGGAATAGCTAGTACTACAACTATCACTATTACTTTTACTCAATTAACAACCGTAAGAGAGAATGTTACAACAATTGTTCAAGGCGTGCCTCAAATAAGTCCTCAGAATATCTTATGTCAAGTTTATGTGCTTAAAAATAAAGAGTACTACTCAAAGCTTTTTGATATTGTTTCTAAAGCGAATAAAAGTGTTGTTGTGGTAATGTATGTTGTTAAATATGATCCTAAAGATATAAATGATCCTGTTAATAAGCTTCTCGAGACTTTAGTATCCCTACATAGGGAAGGTGTAGAAGTCAAGGTTTTAGTTGATGACGAAACCTATGACAGCTATCCAGAGACCATAGAGTATCTATTAAGTAACAATATTTCTATAAAACTCGATCCTAAAGCTGGTATTACAACGCATGCTAAGATCGTAGTTGTTGATAATCTCTATGTATTCATTGGTAGCCATAACTGGACAGAAAGTGCTTTAATGTATAATAATGAAGTATCTGTCCTAATAATATCAAAGGAAATAGCTCAGAATGTATTAAACTATATCAATACTTTATGGGAACAAGGTAGAGTATCGCGATAGACTAACCTATTTTAGAAGTATTATAATTCAATTACTTCAATATTAACCTATTCAGTTTACTCAATTATTCGCAAATATAAAATCTGCTGAGTTCTTAAACCATCTGAATTATTAACATTACTTTGTCTGGGAAAACATAGATTTAGAACTTTGCCATATAGTATCAAAATCTTTCAATAGAGATTCACGTTTTAATGTATAAGAGATCTAAACCACGGAGATTTTTGCAGGACTTAGAATAATGTACGTAATTACTTCCTAAATCCTATTTTAGTGTTATTCGTTTATTCAGCAACTAGTTTTCTACATTTACTTTTCGCTTTATCTCTAACCTCAGGGTTCACAGGGTAGAGGGGGTCTTCGCATTTAAGTGCTCTTAGAACTTCCTCAGCTACTGTTCTAGCCATAGCTATTCGCGATTCTTTCGTAAACCATGCTATATGAGGAGTTAGTACGGTATTCCTGGTCTTTGTTATAGAATCGTTTTGCGGAAGAGGTTCAATAGGGAAAACATCTAGTGCTGCACCAGCAATCCATCTCTCTTCAAGAGCTTTCACCAGAGCTTCATGATTTATTATGCTGCCTCTAGCGATATTAATTATGTATGCCGATCTCTTCATAGATTTTAGTTCTTCTTCCCTTACCATGCCCAGAGTTTCTTTTGTTAAAGGTACCGCGATTACTACGAAATCTGATACCTTTAGAAGACTATGTAGATCGAGATATTCTGCACCAAGAGTTTCCTCAACATCTTTCTTCCTAATCTTGTCAAAGTATACAATTTTCATACCAAGCCCTTTAGCCTTCCTAGCAATCTCCATCCCTATCCTACCCAATCCAATGATCCCTAAAACCTTGTTCTCAAGCAGTAAACCTTCAAATTCTTCCCTACTCCAAACACCTTTTCTAGTAGCTTCATCGGCTAAACATATCCTCCTAGCTAAACACATAATCAAAGCAATAGCATGTTCAGCAACAGCTAAGAAGAGCTCTTTAACAGGTGTAACTGTTACCCAAACACCGTGCTCAGTAGCTGCCTCAACATCAACTCTATCATAACCAACACCGTGTCTAGCAACGATAAGAAGTCTTGAGCTATTCTCAAAAACTTTCCTAGTAATAGGATCACTCCCTCTGACAGCAACAATAGCTACAGGGTCAAGTTCCTTAACAAGATTTACGATATCTTCTTCACTAAGAAGCTTATTAACGACATACACATCAACATATTCTTTAAGAATATCGATATATACATTATGTATAGGAGCTGTAATTAAAACTTTGAATTTCTTCATATCTGAAAACCTATCAACATTATCAAAAGATTTAAATATATAAGCTTTATCTTGAGGACAACATAAATCACGAACACGTTTCATCATAATAAAATAGTCTATTACGTATTGTTAAAACTCCAAATTTAAGTCTCATCATTACAAAGCAAATCTCTTACTATGTCCTTAAGCTCCTATACGGTAATAATTTCGGTACTAATCATTAAACTAAATGCTTTGATAAAAATGCTTATATAGTTAGATCTTGAGAATAGATGTTAGGGAATCTCATGGAGAAGAGCTTCGTTGAGATACCTTTCGGTTTAGGTAAAATCGTTGTTAAGTTCTATGATAGTAACATTGTTAATATTATCCACATTCCCCACGGTGTATCCGTAGAGGAGAGCTATGCTGTTGTAGCTAAGCCTAAGCCTGTGTCTATAGTTGTTAACGAGAAAGACGGCAAGGTTGTAGTTGCATCAGATGAGATTTCTGTATATATCGATAAAGTTGGAGGTTCTGTAGAGATAAGGTTTAGTGATCTAATCATTAAGGAAGTTGGTAGAAGAGTTATTAAACAATATCATTACAATATGGAGTTTTATAGTTTTGAACAAGTATTCGAGATAGATCCTGATTCAGGTCTCTATGGTCTTGGTCAGCACGCTGGCTACTCTGCTCATAGTGTTTATAACTATAGAAACCATACTGTATACCTCGTTCAAAGGAATACAGATATAGCTGTACCATTCCTAGTATCTAGTGCTGGTTACGGGATTCTATGGGATATGTATTCTATGGGGGTTATAGAGTCTAGAGGTAATGTCCTTAGGGTATGGTTTGAAGCTGGGGATTATCTAAGCTATTTCGTAGTGTATGGCTCTGATTTAGATAGAGTTATTGCTGGGTATAGATGGTTGACAGGGAAAGCTGTTATGCTACCTAGGTATGCTTTCGGTTACTGGCAATCGAAAGAGAGGTACGCATCACAAGAAGAGATTGTTTCTACAGCTAAAATGTTTAGAGATAGAGGTATACCTATAGATATAATTGTTCAAGATTGGAAATACTGGGGAAAATACGGATGGAATGCATTTAAATTTGATGAAGAATTTTACCCAGATCCAAAGAAAATGGTTGAAGATATTCACAAACTAGGTATCAGAATACTCATATCTATATGGCCTTTCTTCGAAAAGAAAACAGATATATATAGGGAAACTGAGGAGAGGAGATGTATAGTAGGTGGAGGACATGGCAATTATGGATTAGTTAACGTATTTAAGGAGGAGTGTAGGGAATGGTTATGGAGAAAGATAGAGGAGGTATTCTTTAGAATAGGTATAGATGGTTGGTGGTTAGATGCTTCAGAACCTGAGGTAGGGCCTGGGCTCGTTTACGATACTTGGCAGAGAACACTTGATATAGGTAACGGTAAGAAGATGTTGAAATACTTGAACATATATCCATTGCTAGAAACGAAAGCTGTTTACGAAGGTCAGAGGAAGGTATCGAATAGAAGAGTATTGATATTAACGAGGTCAGGTTTCGCTGGAATACAGAGGCATAGTGTAGTGAATTGGAGTGGTGATGTAACAGGGGATTGGACAACTTTTAGGACTCAGATATGGGCTGGGTTAAATTATAGCTTATCAGGTCTACCTTATTGGACAACAGATATAGGAGGGTTCTTCAGTGGAAATCCTGAGACAGAAGGTTACAAAGAACTATTCATTAGATGGTTCCAATGGGGTGCTTTCTGCCCTATTTTCAGAGTTCACGGAACTTACTATCCTAAAGAACCTTGGAGATTTGGTAAAGATACCGAGGAAATTCTAGTTAAATACACTAAGCTTAGATATCGATTACTACCATACATCTACACCCTAGCCTGGATGGTATACGAAAAAGATTACACAATTATGAGACCTCTAGTCATGGACTTCAGAGAAGATAAGAACGTTATTAACATAGATGATCAATACATGTTCGGCCCTTTCATAATGGTATCACCTATAACAACCCCGTCAACATTTGAGAGAGAGGTATACCTGCCCCAAGGCCTTTGGTACGATTTCTGGACGGGTAAGAAACTTCTTGGTGGATGCAGGATAAGGGTACAGGCACCTCTAGATATAATACCGCTACATATAAAAGCAGGTGCATTAATACCTCTAGCTCCTAGCAACATAAAGAATAGCGATGAGATAGGAACAGAGTTTGAATTGAGGATATACAGAGGACGTGATGGGGAGTTCACCCTATATATAGATGATGGAGAGACATACGCCTACGAAAACGAAGTGTATGCTTTGATACCGATTAAATGGATTGAGAAAGAGAATAGATTGGTGATAAGAGATAAGAGAGGATCGATGAACATGCCTCAGTTAAGATTTAAGATAGTACTTGTTGAAGAAGGCAAAGGAGTTGGTTTAGAAGAAGCAAAACCAGATACTATAGTAGAGTACAGTGGTAAAGAAATCTCGTTAAGATCATAGCCTTGAATAGAGAACAAAAGACTTTCAATGTTTTAGCTAAAGAATTCTCATTAATGAAGTAGAGCATGAAAAGTTATTTTAAGAAACTCTTGTATTAAGTTAAGTAGGAAGGACTACAGGTGTTTTATATATGAAACGTGTTTATGTAGTTCCTGAACCGAAAGTTTTAGAGTTTGATGGTACTTGGTATGAATGTGATGGGTTTCAAAACTTTCCTGAGTTCCTAGCGGAGGAATTTAATATTGAGAAAGGTAGCTGGATTATAGAGAAGGTTGAAGGGCCTTCAACAGGGTTATCTGTGGAGAAAGGTGTTGTTAGAGTGTGGGGCGATGAGAGGATAGCTTTTGCTACTTTAATTCAGCTTATCATGCAGGGCAAAGGTTTCTTACCTAGGGTTAAAGCAATTGAAGATTTTAGGTATAAGTTTAGAGGATTTCATCTAGATGTCGCTCGCGGAGGTGTTCCAACGGTAGATTATCTTAAGAAGCTTCTCAGATGGTTGTACATATTAAAGTACAACTATTTAGCAATATATTTCGAGGATCTATTTCCTTGGGAAAAATACCGCGATATAGGTTCTACTAGAGGTAGGTACACTAGGGAAGAATTGAAAGAAGTTATAGAGTACGGGAAGAAGTTAGAGATAGAGGTTATACCTTCGCTCGAACTTCTAGGACATATGGAGAACATGCTCATCCTTCCACCGTATAGAAAATATAGTGAATGGCATCATCCCTCCGAAGGAGTTCTAAATGTACTAGATGAGGATGCGAAGAAGTTTGCATCAGAACTTCTTAAGGAGGTTGTTGACTTCTTCTCCTCAGAGTATATTCATGTAGGAGGGGATGAGACGTGGGCTTTAGGAAGAGGTAGAAGTTTAGATAAAACCTTGAGATTTGAAGGTCCTAGGCTATACGAAGAACATATGAAGATGCTCATAGATATTGTTAAAGAGAGTAATAAAAAACCTATGCTATGGGGAGACATGATAACAGCTTCTTATCTTAGAGAAACGGAGCGCGATTTATGGAGGAAGATCTTAGACAGCCCTATATGGAGAGACGCTGTAATCGTTAACTGGGATTACACACCAAGATCTATAGACCACTTCAAGAATATAATCAAGATTGTAAGTTCAAGAGGTTTGAGGCAGATAATAGCCCCAGGTCTATGGAATTGGAATAGATTTTACCCAGACTTTGTAACAGCTCTAGAAAATCTCAAGAACTTTTTTGCAGCAGCTAAAGAAGATCCATCTGTGGAAGGATTCTTAGTTACTGCGTGGGGTGATGATGGTAGTGAATGTCTTTTTGAATACCTCTACCCATTGATTCTAGCGACTATGGAAATAGCAGAGGGTAGAGGTGAATGGGAAGAAAAATGGCTAACTTTAACAGGTGAAAGCAAAGAATTACTAGAAGTAAGGAAATCGTTCGGAAGTATATTTACGGCTAAAGACGAATTCCGGGTTAGATGGGGATTCTGGTTACCTAAGCACGTAGTGCTGAAAACAGATTTGCTTAAGATCGCCAGCATTTACTTAGGAGAGGATGTTTTTGAGAATCTGAAGAAGGAAGTAGAGGAAGTGCTTAAGAAAGCTCGCTCTATGCAACTACCCCCAGAACTAGAGTTTATAAGGAAATTCTATGAACTTGTATTAAAAGTTTTAGACAATAAAGCGACAGTATCAGACTACATATCCTTAGCTAAGATATATGCAGAGTTCTGGTTAAGAGAACGTAAACATCAAGGTTTAGACAACGTAATTGGTAAATTCTGGAGAGCAGCAGGTCTAAATGAACTTGAAAAAATATTGGAACCTAGCAAACATTGACTTAATTAAAAGTATAATCATCAAATGAATGTCTACATATTCCAAGCCTTAACCTAACCTCATCAACATTAACAACATTTCCAGCTATAGTATTTTCAAGAGCAATTCTTTTAAACTTCGATATACCTAGCTTATCCTTACTAATTAGATATACGTAGGAAATCTCTAATTAACTATCGTTTCACTCTTAGTCTTGAAGAAGGCTAGAGTAATATCTATATTTCTTTTAACTATGGATGTAGTTTCTCTAACATTCATCTTAACAGTTTCTTAGTAGATAGCGATTTATCACAGGTTTAAGCTAGGGGGTTTATATGTATAAGCGTTGGATGGAATTGTTTTTAGGTTGTATTAGAGTGGGCAGTAGGTAAGATTGTGGTAGAATGGACAATGACCACAGTTGGGTTCTCCTCCGAGGCAATCGGCTTCATTGTTTCTTGTTTTCATACAGTAGTTCGCTAGTGTACAAGTGAGGCATGATGGTATTGATTTTCTTAGGTTTAGTCTGTAGAACATTTTTGCATATCTATTCCTCCATATATCGATTATCTTATCTTTCCCTATATAGCCTAAGACAAAGCTTTTTATAGTTCTTTTTATACCGAAGATTGTTGTTGTCCAGCTGTAAGCATAGTATATGCAAGGTGTTATAGCTCCATCGCTTCTAACGAATAATGCTCTACTAGAAGCAAATGGGCATTTAACGTTAGGTGTAAAAGGTTTAGGTGGTATTGTTACACTTACTCCAAGGTCTTTGAATTTCGTTGATATCTTCTCTACCTTGGTGTAGAACTGATCAATACATTTTATAGAATTCAAACAATTAATACTATCTTCTGTAAATGGTATAGAGAAAGAGAATACAGCTTCGTTAATACCTATTGAATTAGCTAAATCGAGGAATAAATTTATATCATCGATATTCTTTTTCGTTAATGTATATAGAACTATTAGCCTAGGTTTTAAAGATCCTTTCAACTGTTTAACTTTTGATATTTCTTTTAAACTATCTATAACAGAATAGAATAGCGATGACCCGCGAATAGAATTGTAAATTTCTATCGATGCGGCATCAAGAGATACGAATAGCTCATCTACATAATCAAGAACCAAATTGAGAAACTTGCTGAGGAGAACACCGTTAGTATTCAAAGCTACCTCTAACCCATGATCTCTACACATCTTAATCAATAGATCTACATATGGATGTGTAAGAGGTTCACCCCATCCAGAGAAAACAATCTTTCTAACACCAATCTCCTTAGCCTCTACAACAATTTCATCGAAAAGATTCAAATCCATATAGTGTAGTTGGAGATCTGATGAAGCTCTTCTAAAACAATGCAAACAGTTCATATTACATATAGAGGAAACTTCTACAACAATTTCATCGGGATGCGATTCAGGGGATAATTTTATAACCCAATCTCTTGTATTAACTTCAAACAATTTTGCTAACCTAGTTAACAGAGTATACTATAAAATCTGTTAATAAAGAAAAATATGTATATTGATAAAAATATGTTTTAGATTTAGATATGATATATGATATGTATGTTCGTTAAGCTGGTAGTAGACCTTCTTTCTCTAGTTGGTCTGCTAACCATTTTAGATCTAGTTCTTCTAACCTAGCTCTTGTTGGTCTTCCTTTAACCCATCCTCTAACGGTGTAGTACTCTGGTAGCATTTCGTTGAGTTTAACTACATAGCCTTTTGAAGGTCCTTCAGGCATAGGTTCTTCGAGTAGTCTCTTCGGTAATGTATCGTACTGGTCTCCATCGCCAAATGATAGTATATTGAATACTCTTTCTGCATTGTATATTCTCTCCCCTATTCTTCTGAATTCATCAGCTGTTACATTCCATCCTGTTACAGCTGATAGCTGCTCTGCTAGTACATCTGCCCAATAAGCAAAAGATACAAATTTACATACTACAAGACTATCTAAAGCTGCAAATACGTCTTGGAATTCTTTAACCCATTGAGCTTTACCCTTAGTCTCAAACCTATTGAGTAGCTGAGGTACTCCAACAACTTCAGGTGCTATCAGATATGCTCTTAAGTGACATCCACCTCTATTACTAGTTGCATAAGCAAGACCGTGTCCCTGCACTCCTCTAGGATCGTAAGCTGGTAGCTCTTGGCCTCTCACAACCATAGCTAGCTCCGGTGCTCCATACTTTTTAGCAAGTCTTGCTGAACCTTCGGCTAGGTCATCTCCTATGCCTGACCTATAAGCTGTTCTCCAAACAAGTTCTACCAATGCTTCTCCGTTACCCCACTCAACTCTTAAACCTCTCAGTTTCTCTTTAGGTACTTTACCAAGTTCTACAAGCTCCATCAATGTAGCTATAGTAGCACCCATAGATATTGTGTCGAGTCCAAGTTCATTACATAAGAAGTTAGCCTTGGTTACAGCCGCTAAATCACCTGTACCTGTGTCAGCTCCTAAAGCCCATACAGTTTCGTACTCAGGACCACCACCTTCACCTGTGAACGGAGGTTTAGAGATTCTTGAATATCTAGCGCATTTAATTTCACAACCCCAGCAAGCTTCTTCTTCAGACATCTTCCAGTCCATTATCTCATCAGCAATTTTTTCACCACTAATATTACCAGCTTCTGGGAATACACCAGTTCTAAAGTTTCTCGTCGGGAAGATTCCGTGAGCATTTATAACATTTACAAGAGCAGCTGTTCCATACTTAGGTAGTGTTTGAGATGTTACCGGGGACTTCTTTATAATATCAAGAGACTTCATAGCAACTTCTTCAAGTTTCGCTTCATCAGCTACAGGTGGTTTCATATGACCTCTAACAGCTATAGCTTTCAACTTCTTAGAACCCCATACAGCTCCATGACCACCTCTACCAGCTGCTCTATTCTTATCATTTATAATACAAGCGATCTTTGCAAGATTTTCACCTGCGGGTCCTATGCAAGCAACTTTAATTTCTTTAGCTTCATCGCTTCCTATAACCGGTGCTAACTCTTCTTTAATCATATCTGTTGTAGAATGCGTATCTTTACCCCATAGATGTTTAGCATCCCTAAGCTCAGCCTTGCCATCATATATCCATAGATAGACAGGTTTCTCAGAAGCACCCTCAATTATAATCATATCAAAGCCTGCGAACTTAAGCTCTGGACCGAATTTCCCACCGCTTTGAGAATCATGTATAGCATTATTTAATGGTGCTTTTGTAACTGAACACCATCTACCAGCTGAAGGTATACCTGTAACACCTGTTAAAGGACCTGTAGCTACGATAGCTTTATTCTTAGGGCTTAGAGGATCTACCTTAGGGTCTACTTCTTTAAGAATATAGTATACTCCAAGACCTCTACCACCAACCCACTTCCTAAGAACATTGTCTGGCGGTAGATCTTCAATAAATAGCTTACCTTCTGTTAGATTAACCCTTAGAATTCTACCCATGTAACCTCCTAAAGGCATAACTAACACCCAACATATTCCTGCTGTAAATATGCATATCTCTAATATATAAAGCTTACATTATGTTAACATATGTAGAGCTACAACTAAGGTAATGTAATTTCAATTCGAAGAAATCTATAATAGATCCTTACACTAGAGAAAAGAAATATTCATTCCACGATTTAGATGTTAAGGATTTTCAGAAATAGTGTTTTTAGCATAGCTTAACCTTATTAAATTGTTATAATCCTCCAGCAGCTGGAGGGAATATATCTATAGTTACATCATCTGTTATTTCAGTTTCAAGTTCTTTAAGAAGCTTTATGTTTATACCATTTATCAGTATTATGTAGTTATCTAAGTTATTTATTATTGTATCTCTTAAATCTGTAAGAATTGCTAGTACTTCTTTTAACGTTGTTTTTTCTCTATCTATTGAAAGCTCTTTTCTTCTCCAACCAAGTTTTTTCACTAAATCCATGTATATATTTATTCGTATGTACACAATGTTTCCCGTTTTTAGAGCTATGTTAAGAAGTTTTAAACTTCTCGATAGTTTACCTAGCTTTGGTGGAGTTAATGAGGTTTGCATTCTTATGTAGAGAACCTCTTTCAGCTATTAGAAAAAGAGTAGCTATTGTTGGAGCAGGGCCTGCTGGTCTATCTATAGCTGGTTATCTTGTTTGTAGAGGTTATGAAGTAGATGTATATGACAAGCTCCCCTATCCAGGAGGTTTAATGACTTTTGCAATACCTCGCACTAGGATATCTTTAGAAGAAGTTTTAGAAGGTTGGAGAGATCTTGAGGAGAATTTCGGTGTAAAGTTCTACTTCAAGACTAAGGTAGCACTAGGAGAAGGGCATGATGAAGGAGATGAATTTGTTGAGAGAAGAGTAGATCTACTTGAGCTCTCGAGAAAATACGACGCTGTTGTTATTGCTACAGGTACTTGGAGATCTAGAGCTCTAGGTGTTGAGGGGGAGGATGCTAGGAATGTTACTACGGCACTGAAGTTTTTATATAACAGGAGATTAGAGGAAATAGGCTTAGCTAAACCTATCTACACCCAGAGTATGAATAGAGCTGTAGTTATTGGGGGAGGTTTATCTGCTGTCGATGCTGTTGACGAATGTTTATCCATTGGTGTAAACAATGTTTACCTAGTCTATAGAAGAAGTATTAAAGAAGCTCCAGCAGGTATACATAGAATTAAAGAACTTGAAGCTAGAGGAGCTAAATGGGTTGAACTTGCACAACCCAAGAGAATAATTGTGGAAAACGGTTATGCAAAAGGTGTAGAATTTGTAAAAGTTCAGTTAGGACCACCAGATGAAAGTGGTAGACCTAGACCAATACCTACACCTGGAACAGAGTTTGTTATAGAAGCTGACCTTGTTATCCTTGCTGTTGGTGAAATACCTACGCCACCTATCTATGGAGGAGATTTAGCTAAGTATGTTGATCTTTCTGGAAAGCTTATCGTTGGAAACGATTATAGAATACCTAATACTAATATATTCGCAGTTGGAGATGTTGTTACAGGGCCTTCAAAAATAGGGTTAGCTATAGACCATGCTCTAAAAGCAGTAAAAATTATCGATGTTATTCTCTTCGGGGAAAAGATTAAGGTAGAAGACATGCTTAAAAAACTGAAACCAGTTGAAAAACCACAGCTAGTATTTGAAAAATGGGATGAAGGTATAGCTAAAACTCTATGTGATTTCCTCAACAGATACGCTGAAGTAGATTTAAACACCTGTATATCGATGGCATCTTTCCTAAGGGTATTCGACTACAGTAAATGCATAGGATGCGAAACATGTAATATTATATGCAACTTTATACACGATGGACGATCATTTATAAGGATTAGGAAAACAGATGAAGGTTTAGTATTCCCAACATCATGTTTGCATTGTACAAATGCTAAATGTGTCTCAGCATGTAAAAGAGATGCCATAGTCAGAGGAAGCCTAGGGGAGATAATCATAGATATGAAGAAATGCAATAAATGTATGGACTGTCTCTACGCATGTCCAGTGAAAGCTATAAGGATTAGCAGAGGAGATATAGTTAACTGTGACCTCTGCCAATCACTTAGAAAAGGAGGATTAACACCAGCATGTATATCTATGTGCCCATCAGGAGCTATAAAGTTAATAAGTAGATAACCTTCTTCAGCAAAGTACAGCTCTCTATTAATACACCAATATTGCTACACCGATACCTTTAAACATCGTAGCTACAGATAGGAAACGATAAAAAACTCCCTAGATTAGAATCTATACCTATGAGTGTGCAGCTTGATGAAGAGGTTGTATACAAGATTTACTTTACTAGCTATAGTGATTATCTTGTTAACCCTATACCTATACAGCTGTACTGGTTCTGGTTACGTATTAGCTGAGGTTATATATAGAGCCGAGTACACTGTACCCCCTAGAACCTCTGTAATCATAGCTATCCAGCTGAATCAACAAGATAGTGTTGTAGGTACATTAGAGAGTTTAGCTACGTGTACTGTTGAATTCTGTATCGATGTAGCTGGAGTAGTTCTAGACCCCAACAACAGAGTTGTAGAGATATTCAGGATAAACTACACTAAACCGCTAACGAGATTCTCTATAAAGACACTAGACGCAGGTGTGTATAGAGTTATCTTGGTGAACCTAATATCTTTCGAAGCTTATGTAAGACTAACTATTGAGAGAGTTAGCGGTATTGTAGCTACACCACCTAAAGTAATAATACCTACAACAACTATCTACACCACTATAACCACTACCACTACTGTACCGATACCTACAACAATACTATCTACAACTACCACAACTCTTGAGAAAACCATTGCAATCCTTATCCCTACAACATCTACGTATACAAAAACTACAACCTCTACAGAAACAATCACTGTAACAACGACAACTACTATGTATACTAAAGAGGTAAGCTATGTAGAGAAAACCACTACATACATAGTTACCATAACTACAACTATTACCAAGGTAACCGAGGTAGAGAAAGAGAAAACTGTAACTATAGCGTTCCCGATAACAACAACGATCCAGATCCCGGCCCCTACACCCAGAGGTATATCAGATATCTGTATATTGATAAGCTTTATAGCTGTCTTAGTCATAGCTGTAGCCGCGGTAGCAGTGTATATATTGCTGAAGTTTTTGAGAAGAAGCTAGATCTCATTGGGTTGTGCAAACCGAAAAACCTCTATTGTATAGAGAGCTAGAGTTGTAACGCTATATTGAATCTCTTAAGATATCTATACGATGAATATATAGTGTAGACAGCTGCGAATACCTCGTTAGATGTTTCTATAGGTCCGTAGAGAAGAAAGTCCGAGCCTATGACTATAGGAGCTAAATTCGATGCCAACTCCATTATCTTTACCCATTCAGAACCGAATCTCTCTTTAAATGCTTTTCTTTGAGCTGAGATAGCGTTATGAGCACCACATCCAACAGGTAATCCGAACCTCTTCTTAATCTCTATAGCTGTTCTCATAGCTACTGATAGCGATGGTAAGTCTATTACGAAGGTATCGACCATGTACTTATCTACTCCGTAAACCCTGGTCTTCTCGAGCATCAACTCTAAACTTTTTATCCTAGCTTCTACATCAAGTACTTTATCTGTGTAGAGAAGTAGAACAGCTTTATCTACCCCGCTCTCCTGTAGAAGCTTATACTCTTCGTCTCTAGATTTTGCTGTTAAAGAATTGTAGATAACTCTATCGATAAGCCCAACCTCTTTAACATATCTAAGAGCTACCGAAGCTACATTTACATCGCCTAGAGGATCTACTAGTATAGGTGCTTTAGTTATACTCGATACAAACTCTATATACTTAACAATAGCTTCAGGAGAAGCCCCTACAACATCTAGCATAAACGGTATCTTAGTTCTATCCGAAAGCTCCTCAACATTCTTAATAAGTTTCTCAGCTTCCTCTTTCCTGAAAACACCTTTCTTCTCATCTTCTACAATCTTATGTTTGTGGTAGAATATAGAGCCTATAAGGATAGGGGGGTTCTCCCCCGGTTGACTACCTACCTTGACACCCTTTATCTCGAAAACTTTCTGCTCTAAACTATACCTAAACATACTTATCACTGCGTATAGAGAGTACCTAGAGCTAAAGATATAAACCTTGCTATAGTTATTGTTTCTACGAGGTGTACATCTATAAAGTTAGGGATAGCTATAGAAGGTTTCTTCTACAGGCTGAGAAATGGAGATATATTCTATGCGAAAGGTGTTACCCATCCACCTGGACACATTGTTGCATACCCTAAGTACGTTGTAGATATGAACGGTGATAGAGTTGACAGATCTACAGGTAGAAGGTATAGACGTATCCCGACCCTAGTCGATGAATATAGATACCTTGTAGAGAGGTACAGCCATTTCATCAACTTCGACGATTTCTACGGCAGAGAAGTTCCTTTAGTACCTGTAAACAGTATCGAATTCATCTACAACCCTTTAAAGAAAGCTGAAGAACTTATCGCTTCGAGTACCCCTCTAGACCTCGTTCTAGAAGATGTTAAAGAGATGGTAGAGGATATAGCTATGGCTACAGGTGTTAAAGATATAGGTGTATCAGGTTCTGTACTCGTCAACCTCTACACAAATACATCAGATATAGATATAGTTGTATACGGTATAGATAACGGGGTTAGAGTTTATAGATACCTACTAGAAGTTGTTGGTAAAGATCCGAGGTACAGAAGGTATTCCCCGGAGAATCTGTACGAGCTTTTCCGTAGAAGAGTTCTTGAAACACCTATAACATTGAAATACTTCGTTGAGCAAGTGTCTAGGAAAGTACTTGAGGGGTATTTCAAGAATAGAGAGTACTTCGTAAGACTTGTTAAGTATAGTTGGGAAGAGCCTAGCTACGGAAGTTATAGGTGTCGAAAACTTGGGAAAACATTAGCAAAACTTAGGGTTGTAGATGATAGAGAGTCTATATATACCCCATGTAGATATAGAGTTGAAGTTGTTGAACATATTAAAGGAGTGAAAGTATATATAGAGGAGGTCTACAGCTTGAGAGGAAGATTTGCAGAGATAGCGAAGAAAGATGATATTGTAATAGCGTTCGGTACCGTTGAACTTATAGATATGAAAAACTGTAGAGTTTTCTATCGTCTTTACCTAGGAGATGAAGGAGATTATATGATGGTTGCTAGATAACGATGAGAATTTCCTTGGCCCTAGAATAGCGACTGATTTAGAAGCTATAGAACAAGCGTTTTTTACAGCATCAACAAATTCTAGTCCTTTTAAAAGATTGTATATAAGTATAGCAGTGAATAGATCTCCAGCACCTACAGTATCTATAACATTAACTTCTCTTCTAGTATCTATATCTATAGAGTTTCTACCTATGTATATAGTTGCTCCTTTCGAACCTTTTGTAATAACTATTTTTTCAACTCCCAATTTTATAAGATCTTCTGGAACTCTAACTCCTTTCTCTACTAGTAAACGGGCTTTTCTACTGTTTAACACTAGGATCGGGTTGTACTGAAGAATGTTTTTACACTCATCGAAATAATTAATAAGGGATGTTTCAGAAGGTCTATATACAACGAACTTATTTTTCAAATCAATGTTTTCGAGAAGCTCTGTATAGACTTTACATATACCTTCACCTAGGTATATAGCTTTAGCTTTACTGCAAGTAGAGATAATATCGTTGTTAAGTTTATCTAGTACAGGAGGATTCTCTTCTCTATAAAGACATCTTATTAAAGGTTCGTCTGTAGCCCATCTATCTATAACACATAGAGGTGTTCCAGTACCAGACTCTATTTGAGATAGAGATATATCTATACCATTATCTACAAGCTCAACACCTAACCTAAGGCTCAACACATCGGTGGAAAATTTAGTTATAAAAGATGTTCTTAAACCAAGTTTACTAAGGTTGAAAGCAATATTAGCACCAGAACCTCCTGAGAAAACAATGGGTTTTTTATCGAGATAAACATCTAGAGCTATAGAACCGAAGACTATTACCTCTGGCTCTACTCTTCTCCTAGATTCTTTAACAATACTATTTAGAAGACTTAGAATAACTTTTTCTGTAAACTCCCAGTAATTTCTATAGACACGTTCTCTAACAACTATCAATCTCTCTAAGAGTAATAAGATAATATTGTCAACTAGATTACGTAGCGAACTTTTATCAAGTATTTCAATATTTTTAAGAAATACATTATACCAATAGCCTACTTCAGTTAATCTATAACATTTCAGCTTAACAACCTTTTTTTCTCTGCGCTCAACTCTCTGATACTCTCTAAGTAGACCAAGATTAACAAGTTTTTTAAGAATAGTGATAACAGTTTTATTCGAATGATGTTTAAGAACATTTATCAACTCTTTTTGACATAGTTCTTCACCTTTATCAAAAAGCAATAGAACTTCTATGGCTACAGGTGATGAGAATAATGTTTGTAGAAAACTTATTCTCTTACTCACATCGCTAGGCATTAACAGTACGAAAGGCCAGAGTCCACTTGTGTTCATAGATCCTCTGTAGAACGTTTACACAGGAATCTTTATAAAGTTTGTCTAGTGTTGAAAGTTACAGTGAGAAAATGAGTAAAGGATTTCGTCTTGGAGGTGTTTATCTAGTAGCGTTTGCAGGTGTTGGTGCTGCACTATACTACCTACTTCTATGGCTCCCTGGTATACCTGTCATAGGTTTACCTACGCTAAAAATGGAGATAGGAGCATCTTTAGCACCTCTCTTAGGGATAATCTTAGGTCCTTATACAGGCGCTCTAGCCGTTCTCATAGGTAATATAGCTAAGTCTCTTTACCCTCCAAACTTATTAGGTATGCTTATGATACCTTGTGCTCCTCTTTCAGCATTTGCAACAGCTATGCTTATAAAAAGGAATCGTTGGATTCCTGCATTAATTCTTGCAGTAATACTTATAGTATCATTATTCCTACCTCCGTTCTATCCGTTAACAGATTACGATCCGAAGCTAGGTGTTTATATATGGCAAGTTTACCTACTTACATTCTTCGATAAAATAGCAGCACTTTTACTAATACCAATAGCTCTAGACCTAGTCACTATGCCTAGATCTAAGTACATCGGATTATATATGCTGATGTTCATTGGGAGAGAAGTTGATAAAGCTCTTGGATGTATGATATTTGCCTTACCTCCAGTTTACAGCGGTTTATTCGGTTTATCGTTGAGAAAAACAAGGTCATTATTTATTGTATCACCTCTATTCTACTTTATAGAGTACCTCTTTGAAGCATTGATAGCCATGTTGATAGCTATACCAGTTATAAAAGCGTTGCTAAAAGTTCCTGGGTTAAGCGAAATACTGCATGTTAAAGTTGTGAGGGATCAAAAGATATTATGAGTAAAGCTCTAAACATTGAAAATATAACATATTTTTATCCTAGATCAAATGAACCTGCACTTAAAGATGTTTCTATATCTATTGACTACGGGGAATTCGTAGTTATAGCTGGTCCATCAGGTGGAGGTAAATCAACATTATGCAGAATAGCAGCAGGTCTTATCCCCCAGCTATACGGAGGGAAACTCGTTGGAAAAGTTTTCGTCGATGGTATAGATATCTCGAAAGTAGATGCGAGATCACTTATAGATAGAGTAGGTATTGTTCTTCAAAACCCAGAGAATCAGATTGTAAACCTAGGTGTTGAAGAAGAACTTGTTTTCGCTCTAGAGAACCTTATGTATGAAAGAAACGATATTGAGACTAGAGTTCTAGAGATCTCGAATAAACTTGGTATTGATTATCTAAGGAATAGATCTACATTCGAACTTTCAGGAGGTGAAACACAGAAAGTTGTATTAGGTAGTGTTCTCGTTGTAAAACCGAGGATACTTATACTAGATGAACCTCTTGCACATCTAGATCCTCCAGCTTCTCAAGAACTTCTTAAACTCCTTTACTACCTAAATAAAGTTGAAGATAAGACTATTATTATTGTAGAACATAGGCTTTCAGAAATACTTAGATATGCATCAAGACTAGTTGTACTCGATAGAACAGTTGTAGCTGATGGAGATCCTAGGGAGGTTCTAAAGAAGCTAGATAACATCGATTTAGTCTACGGGGTTGAAATACCATCTACAGTTAAACTAAGTAGATTTCTTAATATTAGTGAGCCTACTCTGAGTGTTGAAGAACTTGTAGAGAAAGTGAAGAATAGAAATCTCTATATAGATAACGCTATAGATAACTATAACGATGTTTATAGATGCTCCGAAAAAATTATCGAAGTTGAAAATCTGTGGTATATCTACGATAACGGTGTTGAAGCTCTTAAAGAAGTGTACTTAGATATATGTAGAGGAGAGTTCGTAGCTATTATAGGAGGCAACGGTTCAGGTAAAACAACACTTATAAAACATTTCAATGGGCTTCTAAAACCTACTAAGGGTAGAGTCAAGGTATTGGGCATAGATACAGTGGAACATTCTGTTGCTGAGTTATCTCGTTTTATTGGTATAGCTTTCCAAAATCCTCTACACCACTTCTTTAAAGATACAGTATACGAAGAAGTTCTATTCACAGCTAAAATTATGGGTGTGAAAAACGCTGAAGAGAGAATTAGTACTATTATCGAGAAACTAGGTTTAAAACATTTAGCAAATCGATCTCCTTACGAGATATCAGCAGGAGAGCAGAGGAGATTAGCTATAGCATCTGTACTTGTCTACGACCCAGAGATAATTGTTCTAGACGAGCCTACAGCAGGTATAGATTTTAGGCATAAACTTGAGCTTATAGATATTCTCACCGATATATGGCGAAAAAAGAAAACAATTGTATTGACTACACATGACATAGAGTTTCTAGCTCTAACCCCTGTTGATAAAGTTATTGTTTTAGATAAAGGGAGGGTGGTTGGTGTAGGTAATCCTAAGGAAGTTTTCTACAATTTAATACCTAAAGATTTAGAGACCTTCGTTCCACAGATTGTGAGATTCATTAAAAGAGTAGGTCTAGATAGATTTTCCAAGGTATTGAATGTTGAAGAGTTCTCAAAAATTTTAAAAGGTAGTAATTATGAATGGGAAGAGGTTTTTTGAATATTTAGCGACATCTCTACTTTACGAATCTAAGGAAACAGTATTTTCTCGATTAAGCCCTGCTACAAAGCTTATCTATATAGTTATAGTATTTGCAGTAGCTTTTCTAGCTACTAATATAGTTCAACTCCTATACTTTCTAATTATCAATATAGGTATCGTGATCTTCTGCAAGATTCTTCGTAAAAAATTCTTCGATATGCTGAAAGGATTATGGTTATTCATAATCTTCATAATTTTATTCAATATCTTGGTAACATACCTGTTAGGAGATACAGATATAGCATCTGCACTTCTATATCAATCCTACGCCTTAACAAGAATCTTCATCATACTCCCACCAATACTCATATTTATTTCAACAACAACACCTCTAGAGATAATCCAGTTGTTCTCTAAACTTGGTATAAAATACTACTACCTATATCCAATTGTAATAGCCTATAGGTTCATCCCTATAGTATTCCAAGAAATGAAGAATGTCTACGATGCTCAAAGATCTCGTGGTGTAGAACTAGAGAAAGGAGATATACGTGAGAAAATTAGAAAATTATCATCGGTAGTAGTTCCAACAATAGTATGCTCGTTTATAAGGGCTAAAGATTTATCAGAAGCTTTGATATTGAGAGGTTTTGGTTATAAAGATAAGAGAACATTCTATAGAGAGTTAAAATTATCGAAGATAGATGCAGTATTCTTATGCATAATAGTTTTAGTGCACATAGTCCCTTTAATATCTTGGTGTATTCTCAATTCCATAACATAACTATCTACTTCTATTTGATAAAAGTACAGTGTTTAACATAAATTCTAGGTAATCGCTATTTAATACATAGAGGTAGCTATAGTTCAACTTCTTTTTGATAATTTTACTGATATCTAAGACCATAAATAAATATATAGGGGTATCTTCAGTAACTGTAATGGTGCTTCACAGTTATGGATATAGAATCTCTAGTTACATCATTCCTAGTTATCTGTATGCCTATCTATATAACATCATTTCTTTTATACCTTGTTAGATTAATTAAAGGTCCTACTCTACCTGACAGAGTTATAGCTACTGATGCTCTAGGTTTTGATCTAGCAGCATTTTTTGTGATCTTAAGCATATTATTTAGATCACCTATACTTATAGCTTGCGCTATAGTGTTATCTCTATGGATTTTCGCTTTAGATATATATGTAGCTAAATATTTAGAATCACGAGAACTAGGTGAGTAAATAATGGCTGTAGATATTGTAGATTGGATCTTAGTTATAATAGGTCAAATACTTATAGCAATAGGTATTATATGCGATTTTATAGCAGCAATACTTATGATAAGATTTCCTAATTTCTACGTAAGACTTCATGCACTTACTATAGGGAGTATCGGTGGAGCTGTTGTCCCTTTAATAGGTGCTGTATTTATTGTTTTAGGAGCTGAATACCTAGGGATCTACAGATTCTTTTTAGCTGGTGGAGCAATTACGACAGCTATATTTGTATTTATACTAGGTGCTATAGGGAGCCATGCTATTGCAAGGGCTGCTCATAAATCTAAGTCAGCTATACTAACCCCTTGTTATGTAGATCATCTTTCTGAGGATAGAGGTGAAGGTGGGTGCAGGCAGGGATAGGGTCTCTCGAGGATCTAGCGTTTATTTTACTAGGGATAACATCTTTAACATCTGTATTATTTGTTATTTTAGCTGTAAAATCTAGAGATTTACTTATGGCTGTAATATATTCAGCTGTTCAAAGTACTTTATATTCACTACTTCTTTTCCTACTCTTAGCTCCAGACATCGTCTTAGTTTACGTAGCTGTCTCAGTAGGTCTCCTCCCACTATTGACAATAATGCTTGTGAAAAAGGTAGGTAGATATGAAACTTAGAAATATATTCTTCATAGCGCTTATAGCTTTCATCACTTTTATTCTTCTCATCCCAACATTACTAGGCTCTATAGGAGTAATACCACCTAAAGATGTTAGAGATATCGCTAAACTCTATCTCTACTTAACATATAATCAATACAATAGAAGTCTATGGGCAGCTTCACCAGAAGCTGTAACAGCTATTGTATGGGATTACAGAGGTTTAGATACATTATACGAAACAATGGTTTTCTACACAGCTATAATAGCCGCCTTAATGCTCTACAGCGAGATCTTGGGGCAGAGAGATGTTGTTGGAGGTATAGGGCTTAGTTTTATAGTGAAGAGAGGATTCTCGATAGCGTTATTAGCTATCATAGCTGTAGGCTTTTCAACAGTTCTACACGGTATGTTAACGCCTGGTGGTGGGTTCCAGGGAGGAGCTATAGTAGCTGTTGCACCAGTTATAGCTCTCATAGTCTTCTCGAGAAAATTGTTCGACTACTCAAAACTTTCATATAGACTTCTTGTAGCGTTGAGAAGCTTAGCTTTAACAGGTATAGTTTTAGTACCATTGATACCTCTAACTTTAACACTCGGGAATGCCTTTATCTTCCAGAACCAGGTCAAGACTTTGGCAAGTTTCTCGTACCCTTCAACAATAATCGATGTACCTATGGGGGGATCACTACTACTACTAAACCTTTTCGAAGGTATAGCAGTATTTACGGCGTTTATGTTAGCTTTCATAGTCCTTCTATACAGCGAAGATCTTTCTAAGAAATTTCTAGAAGGTGAGGATATTGGATATTAGGTCCGCTATGTTCTTGATAACAATAGCTTCTCTATACCTAAACATCGCTATAAGTATCTACGGGGTTATAGCTAAACCTAATCTTGTTAAGAAATTCATAGCTTTAACTATAGCCCAAGACTCTATAAATACAGTAGCTATACTTATGGGTTACAGAATTTGGAGAGGAGCTATACTTCAACCACCTATATTACTAAGCTGGAGCCCATCACCAAAAGATCTACAGGATTTCATGAATAGAGCTGTAGATCCACTACCTCAGGCCCTAGTTTTAACAGCTATAGTAATAGGTTTAGCTGTCAACGTATTCCTTGTCAGCGCAATCCTCCATCTATATAGACATTTTAAAACAGTTGATATGGATGAGATATCTAAGCTTAAGAGAGGTGCTATAGTTGAGGAGACTGCTTAAAGCTATTGCGCCGAGCATCTTCGTATTCTTCATATACATAGTTTACAGTGGTAACATCACGTTATTCGATATCGTGACAGGTCTAGTAATAGCTATAGCAACAGGTGTTATCCTAGGACCTCTAGTTGTTGAAGATTGGAAGAAAAGCTTAAGCTTGCCTAGGTTCTTCAAGCTCGTCGCATACATAGCTAGGTACTTCCTTATAGACGAAGTTAAAGCTCATTGGAATGTCATAAAGATAGGTTTGAACCCTAGAATGCCTATAAAACCTGGTATCGTTAGAGTACCGATTAGATCTAAAAATGAGTACGCTATAACCTTGGTAGCCATATCTATAACCAATACCCCTGGAACCGTGGTTGTCGATGTAGATAAAGAGAGGGGCATTCTGTACGTAAACTGGATCTATGTTGTAAACGAGAAACCTGATATTACATATAAAGAGATTGCGGAGGTTTTCGATAGGTATGCGTCAAAGATCTTCGACTGAGGTGGTGCTATGGAGGTACCTATACTTCATGAAGTAGGTCTGATACCTATAATATACGCTTTTGGAGGAGTGTTAACTCCTTTGATAAGGCTTTTCGCTGATAAGAGAAAGGTATACTCCATCTATAGCCTAGTAATAGCTTTGGTAACTACATGGCTATCGTTTAGAGTTTTCGAGTACGTAATCAAGTACAAGGTGATTGTATACCCCTTCGGTGGATGGCCACCACCGCTAGGTATTGTATACACTGTAGATTTCCTCAATGCTGTCTACGGATTAATTGCGACAACGCTGTTCTTAATAGTATCCGTATATAATCTATGGTACTTCAATGTTGTAGCAGATCCTAGCTGGCTTACAGCACTTCTACTTCTGAACATGGCTGGTGTTACAGGGTGTATATATACGGGAGATATATTCAATTTCTTCGTTATGCTAGAAGTCTTGGCCATATCCTCTTACGCTCTAGTTGCCTACTTCAAGAAGAGGAGATGGGCTTTAGAGGCATCTCTTAGCTACGCATTCATAGGGGCTTTAGCAACATCGTTCTTCTTCTTCGGTGCTGTATTCCTTTACGCAGGCTACGGAACACTAAATATAGCTGATATCGCGGCTAAAACTCATGGGGTAGATACCTCTACTTTATCGCTTCTCAGCGGTAGGTGTATAGATACTCAGTGTTTCGCAAACATAGTATCGGCATCTGCTACAGCTATAGCTTTAATGTTGTGGGCTTTAACATTCGAAGCTGGGATCTTCCCAAACAACTACTGGCTCCCAAGCGCATATACAGAAGCTCCATCACCAGCTTCAGCAGTATTTGCAGGTATTGTAGATAAGGTTGGGACTTACGGTGTGCTGAGGATGTTCATCACCATGTTCTCTCCGTACGCATCTATAGCTATGTTCAGCATCTTAGGAACACCGTTTAGAGATCTAGTGCTATACATACTCAGCATTCTTGGGTTTGTAACAGCGTTTCTAGGAGCTATCATAATGGCTGTGCAAAACGATGTAAAGAGATTGCTATCCTATAGCACTATGATGCATATAGGCATAATATTCATGTCTATGGCGTGCCTTACCTCAGCTACAGACCTAGATGTAAGGGTTACAGCTTTAACAGGGATCCTATTCCATAGCTTAACCCACGCTTTAGGAGAATCAATGCTTTTCCTAGGTTTAGGAGCTCTAGCTACTATAGCTAATAGTAGGAGGATAGATTCGATGCGTGGCTACGGCAGGGTTTACCCTGTACTCTCTACATCTATAACTATAGGTATCCTCAGCCTTATAGGTGTTGCTCCTCTAGGAGGGTTCTTCAGCAAATACACTCTATTCCTAGCAATGATAGGTACAGGTATGTGGGTATATGCAATATCTTTGATAGTGGTATCCGGAATCTCAATCATAGGGTACATCAAGGTGTTGTATACGTTATACATGTTGAAGCCTATGAAAGAGGTGAAGAAGATCAACTTAGCTATAGTAGATATAATCTGCGCTTTAGTAGCTATAACGTTAATCGTTGTTGGTATAGCTTATGCCCAGGGATATCTATTCGATATGTTTAAGATAGGGAGCAAAGATGTAGTATTAATTGAAGGGATACAAAAGTATATAAACACCGTTGATCAGGTTTCTAAACTGATCATAGGGATTAAACCGTGATTACAGACATAAGCATCGTTATATACATCGTTACAGCGTTATCTATAGTATGCATACTCGTAGGTAGTTTTGCTAGGTTTAAGCTGTTAAGAGCTCTATGCTACGGTATACTATTAGTAACCTTGTTTGTAGCTTATGTACTGAACATCGCAGACTTCACGTCAATGCTATTCTCAACGTTAGCTCTTGTTGTAGGTATGGTATCGGCGTTCTACTGTAGTATGTACGAAGTTGAGAAGTATGGTGTAGCAGAGCTCCACGTACTTATAGACTTGTTCGCTATATCTATCTACCTAACATTCTTTGCACCACACATAGGCTTTTTCATAATTGCATGGTTTTTAGCTGAAATCGTAGGATTCTTCACTATCATCTACGAAGTTAGAGCTGAAACTTTTAGAGCTGGTTTAAGGTATCTCTTAGTATCCATGGTTCCAGCAGATCTAGCAATAATAACGTTGCTAGCTTACCTCACATACAATATAGGTTTTACACAGGCTATAGCAATCCCTATGAAGAATCTGCCTAGCGTTGTACCTAAGATGCCTTGGTATATATCTTTAATAGTAGTTCTAGGGTTTTCAGCTAAAGCAGCTATAATACCTCTACATTTCTGGCTACCTGATGCCCATTCCCTAGCCCCTGCTCCAGCATCATCAATACTCTCCGGAGTTATGGTTAAAATGGGTTTATATGCAATATGGAGACTGCTCCCGATAATAGATGACATGGTTACGCCCACAACGTTCGTCGTTCTAGGAGTTTTATCGGCAATTCTAGGAGGGTTGATGGCTATAATACAGCTAGATATTAAGAGGATACTAGCTTATAGCACCATAGAGAACACGGGTTTAATGGTTATCTCCCTAATGCTCTTACGTAGCTCAGGTATAGCAGATTTCTACAACGCCTTCATAACGTTGTTGATAGCTCATGCACTGTTTAAATCAACACTATTCTTGAACTCAGGTACTGTCGAGGTTATAACTCATACTAGAGATGTAACAAAACTTGGATATCTATCCAGAGTTGCTCCAAGAGCTTCTATCACAGCTCTATTATCTACGTTATCGTTGATGGGTGTGCCGCCGACGATGGGATTCTTAGCGAAGCTGTTCTTAGTAATGTCTTTAGCGATGTATACGTTGAACAGTATAGTTAGCGGATTTCTGCTACTGATATCCGTTGTTATTGCGCTTGCCCTAGCTATTATATACAGCCTCAGGTATCTATCGGTGTACTGGGGTTCATGGAGAAGTTCGAAGAGTAGTAAAGCTGAGGTTGAGAAAGTTTTAACGAATTGGGAACTAGTTCCAGCAACACTAAGCATAGTCTTAACACCTGTAACCCCGTTAGTAATGGGTATGGTGTACACAGTAGAGTTATTCATAGCTTTATCCTTACCAGTAATAATATTTATAGGTATCCTCTACTTCATGTATAGCAGAGTAAGAAAAGCTGTAACCGATGTCTCATGGCTAGGAGGTGAAATTCCTTGAGCTATGCAGTAGCATCTGTTATCGAACGTTCGAGAGATGCTATAGCGGATTTGCTAAGGAGATTGGTGAAGAGGTTGAGGATCAGAATCACATCACCTAAGCTAAGTATGAAAGTGCCTGAGGTAGATATAGCTCAAAAAGCTGTGGTAACAGTTGAAGATACTGTTATAAATGTATTCAGAGCTCTAGGTAGAACTATACAGATGCTGCAATGCTCTTTAGAAGATTCGTTATCAGCTTTATCACTTATCTTAGAACTACTCTCAACTCTATCACTAATTCTACTACTGGTGACTATCCATTGAACTTATCGACATTGATATCCATACCTATATCAATTCTACTCTACATATTCTTACCACCACTACTCGATGGGGTAGAGAGGAAGGTTAAAGCTGATATCCAAAGCAGAATAGGTCCTCCAACAATTCTCCAAACATGGTACGATATACTGAAGTTGATATCTAAAGAAGTTGTACTATCGATGAATCCTCGTTACGTAGTTTTAACGTTATCTCTATCTCTTACAATGCTTATCTCTTTAGCTGTAACCATATCCTACTCCATCTCTTTACTAAACCTAGACATGTACATCGTGATAACGGTTCTAATCCTCTTACTAGCTATACACTCACTCTATCTAATTCTATACATCTTCTCCTCAAACCCCTTCTCCATTGTCGGCACCTTCAGGATAGCCACAATCGATATACTGAACGAAGCAGGTTTAGTAGCATTCGCTATACTTACAGCAGTATCTATCTCTATATCTAGGGCTTCTCCTAAAGATTACCTACTACTAACAATAGCTTTAACAGCTCTAGCTATAGCTGTGTACGTATCTCAGAGAAGACTTCCTTACGATCTTCATGAAGCTGAACCAGAACTTGCATCTGGTGCTATCATAGAGTTTTCTGGAGCCGTGCTAGGATTCTACACATACTCCCATCTCTTAGAGAGATACATACTAGCATCGATACCCATGATATTCATAGCCTATGTAATGAGTAATATGCTTCGCCTAAACCCTGTCACAGCAACGTTGATGGTACATGTACTAGCTTCTCTCATATACATGCTGTATGCTGTTATAAGCGCTTTAATTGGGAGGTCTAGGGTTAACTTAGCTGTCAAAACAATAAACCTTATATACTTCTTAGCTATAGCTATCTGGTTAGGTGTTTACATTCTATGGAATCCTTGAGTACAAGTAGTGAGTTTGAGAATCTCTACAGTTATTTAAAGAGATTTTCGGATAGGCTTGTAGAGGAAGAGGATAATCTAAGAATTGTAGTTGAAAGTGAGAAACTTCGAGAGGTAGCTGAAGTTCTATCTAAAACTGAAGGTGTATTCTTAAGAACTATAGCTGCATCAGATGAGAGATCTGTGAACGGTTTCTACAAAATGTACTATGTCTTCGGTATAGATAAAATTCATAGAAATATAGTTATTGAAGTACCAGTAGACTCAAGTGATCCCGTTGTTCCAAGTATAACTGATATAGTTAAAGCTGCTGATTGGTATGAGAAAGAAGCCCACGATCTAATGGGTATAAAGTTTTCTGGTAGAACTTTATATAAATTTGTTTTACCAGATGATTGGCCTGATAATGTCTACCCACTTCGAAAAGATTATACAGTTCAAGATTTAGTTAAATTATATAGACCAGAAATTGTTACAAAAGCTAAAGAAGTTGAAGCAGAAGCGGCTATTATCATCCCTATAGGACCTTACCATCCAGCTCTACATGAACCAGAATACTTTGAGCTATACGTTAGAGGGGAGAAGGTAGTAGATGCACGCTACGTAGGCTTCATGGTTCACAGAGGTATAGAAAAACTAGCTGAATCTATGAAGTATGACCAAGTACCGTTTCTAGCTGAGAGAATATGCGGTATCTGCGGTTTTGTACACTCTTGTTCCTACTGCCAAGCAGTAGAAAAAGCGTTGAAGATCCCGATACCAGAAAGAGCAGAGTATATAAGATCTATTGTGCTAGAGATTGAGAGAATACATAGCCATCTTCTATGGCTTGGTGTAGCATTTCATTTACTAGGCTACGATACAGGGTTTATGCATATTTGGAGGATAAGAGAACAGGTGATGATTCTAGCTGAATTGTTAACAGGTAGTAGGAAAACATATGGATTAAATATAATTGGAGGTGTTAGAAGAGATATAGATAGAGATAAAGCTAAGAAATGTTTACAAGTTTTAGATAATATTGAAAAAGAATTCAAAAATTTTGTAGATGCAGCTATTAACGTTCCACAAATCAAATCTAGGTTAAGAAGAACAGGGTTGCTTCCTAAAAGTGAAGCAACTTCACTATCGTTGGTAGGTCCAACAGTTAGAGGTTCTGGTATACCAAGAGATATTAGGAAGGATTATCCATACGCCGCCTATAAATACATAGACTTTAAACCTGTTGTTAGATCTGAATGCGATAATATGGCACGTACAGAGGTTCGTATCTACGAAATTTTCCAGAGTATTGAGCTTGTGAAGAATTTTTTGGATAGAATACCCGAGGGAGATATAGCGGTAGATTCATGGGAACCAGAACCATATAAATTTGGTATCGGAGCTGTTGAAGCACCTAGAGGAGAAGTAATACACATAGTTATAACAGGTCGGTATTCACCATATAGATGGAGAGCTAGAGCACCAACATATCAAAATCTACCAGCTATACCTATAATGCTTAGAGATATAGAACTAGCTGATGCACCGATAACTATAGCTAGTATAGATCCTTGTTTCTCTTGTACAGATAGAGCTCTTATAATAGATATTAGTAGCAATAACGTGAAAAGCGTTCCTTTAAATATTCTATCTTTGAAAAGCTCTAAACTTTTTAGGTGATGAAGAATATGGTTAAATTTGTTAAAGTAATACCTATAGCTACTAAAGTAGGTACTGTAACAATAAAGTATCCTTATGCAAAACCATTGGTAACAGACTCATTTAGAGGTGCAATAGAAGTAAATCCAAGTAAATGCACAGGCTGTGGTGCATGTACAAGGATATGCCCGCCGAAAGCTTTGTCGATGAGCATTGAGGGAGAGACAGCTATCCTGAGATACTTCATAGGTAGATGTATTTTCTGTGGAATGTGTGCAGATGTATGTCCAGAGAAAGCAATTAAGATTACAAAGGAATTTGAGCTTGCTTCTGAACAAGTTTTTGATTTATATGTAGATGTTGAACACGAGGTTGTAACTTGTAAAAGATGTGGATCAAAGTTTGTAACAAGTAGACTTCTTAACAAAGTTGAGCAGAAACTCGAAGAATTCCCTAAGGAATTGCTATATCTTTGTCCTAGATGTAGAAGAATTGAGATGTTGTCGAAACAAACGTATCTAAGGTGATATAAATGGAGGTCCAGAGACAAACAAATTTGGAAACTTTCAGCAGTAAGGATCTTGAAAAAGCGTTGCAGAGGATTAAGAAGAGTATCTGGGTATTCCATCTAAATACAGGTAGTTGTAATGGTTGTGATATAGAGATTCTCGATGTATTGACTCCTTGGTTCGACGTTGAAAGGTTTGGTATAAAGTTAGTTGCAAGCCCTAGACATGCCGATGTTGTTCTACTAACAGGGCCTATAACGATAAAAACTCTTCCTAGACTTGTAAAAGCATTGAGGGCTGTCCCTAGACCAAGGCTTGTACTAGCCATTGGTTCTTGTGCTGTAGGAGGGAATATATGGTTTAATTCTTATGCAACTCTTGGGGGCTTCCCTAATATAATTGATAAACTCGATGAGTTAGGTATTATTATAGATAAAGTTGTGTACGTTCCAGGGTGCCCAGCAAGACCTGAAGCTATAATCTACGGTGTTGCAGTTATGCTTAATTTAATTAAACAGAAATCACATTATAAAAAGGTGAAGACTTGAGTACAGTTATAAAGATAGCTATATGTGAAGCTAAAGATAAACCATCTACACCTGTACCACTCACAAGACATATAGTTGTATCTTATGTAGTATGTAGAGAGATTCAAGTAGATATTGAGTTACCTAGAGAAATTATTGAGGAGGTTACTAGAAGAGGATCGATAGTATTAGATAAAGATTCATCGATGAAGATCCTAGGCTTAAAAATTAATGAGAATGAGTATGTAAAAATTTATATTGTGAGGTAAGATTTTCTAGAGGATTAGAAAACAGGGATATTATATGCGGTTTGCATTTATGTGTAAAAATAGAAAAGGTAGAAGAGGTTCTATTGCTATTATTGGAGCAGGCCCGGCTGGTTTAGCTGCTACAGGTTATCTAGCTTGTATGGGTTATGAAGTAGATGTATATGATAAACTTCCATATGCAGGAGGCTTAATGATGTTTGCTATACCTAGCTACAGGGTATACCCTGATAACGTTTTAGAAGGTGCTGAAGATCTTAGGGATAGACTTTCTGTCAAGTTTTACTTTAAAACAAAAGTTTTTGCGAAAAACCAGTCAAGACATGATGAAGGAGATAATTTCATTGAGAATTTTGTCAATTTAGAGGATCTTGTAGAGAAATACGATGTAGTTTTAATTGCTACTGGTACTTGGAGTTCAAGAAAACTTGGTGTTGAAGGTGAGAATAGTAAGAATGTGTTAACAGCTCTTGAGTATCTTTACCACTGGAGATTGTATGAAGAAGGTTTAACAATTGAGAAACCTCCTATGGGTAGAAAGGTTGTAGTTGTCGGAGCAGGGTTATCAGCTATAGATGCTGCAGAAAAAGCTTTTGATACGGGTGCTGATGTCTCTATTGTTTACAGAAGGACTATAGCTGAAGCACCTGCAGGGGTATACCCAATTAACGAGCTTATTAAGAGAGGTATTAACTTTGTTGAACTTGTCCAGCCAACGAAAATAATATCTGATGGAGGTTATGCTAGAGGTATAGAGCTTATGAAAATGAGGCTAGGAGAACCTGATGAAAGTGGTAGACCTAGACCAGTACCTATACCTGGAACAGAGTTCATTATGGAAGCAGACCTAGTGGTATTAGCTGTTGGTGAAGTACCTACACCACCGTTTACCGATAAATTCATGAATATAGCAATTGATAGATCGAGGAGGATACAGGTTAATAACAAGTATCAAACAGCTATAGAGAAAGTTTTTGCAGCAGGTGATATAGTTATAGGTCCTAGCTTTATAGGGAAAGCATTTGGATCAGGTCTTAGAGCTGCTAAGTATATAGATAACTACCTTGTTTATTTGAAACGCTAAACAGGTGAACACTATGGGTAAAGAATTAAACCCTGGATCTGTACTAGGGATAAGCGTAAGAAGATTCATAATGGTGGACAAGTGTATCGGTTGCTACACATGTGAAGAAGTATGTAAATTTCTAAACGATGAACAGCAGTTCATAAGGTTATACGAGATTGAGAGTGGATTATCGAAACCTATCTCATGTTTCCACTGTGTAAAAGCTCCATGTGTAACCGTTTGTCCAACAAACGCACTTATAGTTGATAAAGATGGAGCTGTGGTTACCAGAGTTACAAGATGTATTGGATGTACATCGTGTATAATTGCCTGTCCCTTTGGTATACCGGAACTTCTACCCGTTGGACATGTAGTTAAATGTGATCTATGTTCAAAACTACGTTCTGAAGGTCTAGAACCTGGATGTGCAGCTGTTTGTCCAACAAATGCTATCGTAATGGGAAGCCCTGAAGAAATAACAAAGATATTAAGGGAAAGAACTCTATCGAAATTGGTAGAAGCATTTAGAAGAAGTTAACAATATTAAGGAATTCCATAGAATTTTAAGGTAATCTATATTTTTAAACCAACCTAGCCATGAATTTTCAGGGAGAGTTGAAATGTCTTCCTCGCACCCTTACAAACTAGCTATAATATTCCTAGATACAGATAAACACGTTAGTCCTTTTGAACAACTAGCAGTAGTAGATATATTCCCAGATGTATTTATAATAACCTACAACAATATCGATGTTGATGACGCTAAGAAGATAATTCAAGACGCCATGTTCCCCAGAGGTCCTAAAGGAGTTAAATTTACTAAAATCTTTGTAGGAGGCTCTGATGTTGCTAAAGTTGATAAAATAGTTGAAACAATTAAGAAAACGATGTTCCCACCATTCGAAATGGCTGTTCTAGTTGATCCTAGAGGAAACAATACAACAGCAGCTGCTGCTGTTGCAAAAGCTCTTCAGCTACTACTTAAACATGGTTATGGAGATCTAAAGGATAAGAATGTTACGATCCTAGCTGGAACAGGTCCTGTGGGATTTGCGTGCGGTGTTCTATCAGCATTAGAAGGTGCATATATAGTTATAACTTCTAGAGCTATAGACAGAGCTCAAGATGTTGCTCAAAGAATCAATAAAGAGGTTAGTGTAGAGAGAGCTAGAGGTGTTAAAGCAGCATCTCCTGAAGAGTTTGGTAAAGCTATTGAAGAAGCCGATATAGTAATAGCTACTGGAGCACCAGGTGTAAGACTTCTTACACTAGATGTTTTGAAGAAGTATGGTAAGAAAGTCAAAGTTATTGTAGATGTTAATGCTGTTCCTCCAACAGGTATAGAAGGGCTTGAACCTGGAGATGAAGATAAAGAAGTTATCCCCGGAGTCTATGGTGTTGGAGCTCTTAGAGTTGGAGCTTTGAAGAACCTTATCCTCGTAGAGTTATTCAAGAAGCTAGCTGAAACTCCTAAGGGTATTCTAGATTATAGAGCTGCATATGAAGTAGCAAAAACACTTATATCCAAGAAATAGTATTTGCGGTGGATTTTTGTTGAGTTTGAAGATAGGAAGCGTAGTAGTTGAGGATACATTCGCAGAAGCTTTCCCGATGTATACAACAAGGATTATAATAACAGCTACAACAAAACGCTGGGCATTAATAGCGGCAAAAGTAGCTACAGGTTTTGGGACTTCTGTTATTGCATGCCCTGGTGAATGTGGTATAGAAACTTTTCTCTCTCCTAGGATCACCCCTGATTCGAGACCTGGTATGGCTATACAAATATACCATTCAGATCCTGCAAACCTTAAGCTTGTTACAATAACTAGAGTAGGGCAGTGTATACTTACAGCACCGACTACAGCTGCTTTCGATGGATTGCCAAAGGCTAAAAGGAGAATGGGTGTTGGTAGAGCTTTAGCAAAATTTGGAGATGGTTTTGAGAAAGAGGATACTATCTATGGAAGGAAGGTGTGGAGAATCCCTGTTATGGAGGGTGAGTTCATAGTGGAAGACAGCTTCGGTATTATTAAAGCTGTTGCAGGTGGAAATATACTGATACTAGCTAAAGATAGTATATCAGGTCTTAGAGCAGCTGAAAAAGCTGTTAAAGCTATTAGGAGATACTGTCGAGGTGTGATAACGCCCTTCCCTGGGGGTATAGTTAGATCTGGATCTAAGGTAGGTTCGCTAAAGTATCCAAAGCTTAGAGCAACAACAAACCATCCCTATTGTCCAACATTAAAAGGTACCATTAAAGATTCTAAACTTCCTCCTGAAGTAAACTCGGTGTATGAGATAGTGATTAATGGGCTTAAGAAAGATTACGTTCTTAAAGCAATAGGTGTAGCCATACTAGCAGCTACTTCAGTTCCAGGTGTAGTTAAAATTGATGCAGGTAACTATGGAGGTAGGCTAGGTCCTTATCATCTATACTTGAGAGAAGCTCTTGAAGCGGTTAAAGGTCTTAATATCGCCTAGGTTTAGGAAGGGGATGTCTTGGATATGAGTGAGAAGCATCTCTCTATTATTCTCAATACTGGTAGAACGATGAGGCAAGGAATGTCGATGGAGAGCGATGGTAAATGGTCTAAGAAGTATTTTGAAGACGTTGCATATATAGAGTTGAACCCTGAAGATTTTAAAACTTTAGGCAACCCTTCTAAAGTGAAGATAACAACAAATCAAGGCTCTATAGTTCTACTTGTTCGTACAAATAATAGAGTGAAGCAGGGATCGGCTTTCATACCTATGGGTCCTTTTGCAAGTATGTTAGTAGACTATGATAGTGATGGCACAGGTATTCCTTATCTAAAAAGTACGAAAGCCGTTATCGAATCTACTACTGAACCTACTACAACACTTCAGGATATACTAAAGATTTTAGAAGCTAAGGTTACAGAAATACCTATGATGGATCTTGAAACTAAGCATGGTGAGAAACGAGTTATCGAAAATGTTTCCTGTCCATTCTGTGGAGATGTATGTGACTATCTCAGGATAGAAGTTGAGGGAACAAAAATTGTTAGAAACGTTGGGGGGTGCGCTATCTCTATCTCTAAATTTCTAAATTATAATAAGCATAGAATTTTAAAACCATATATTAGAAATGGTAATCGTTTTACTGAGGTAGGTCTAGAGAAAGCTTTAGATATAGCAGCTGAAATTCTTGCTAACGCTAAATACCCTTTAATCTACGGACTTTCAAATACTTGTGTAGAAGCAATAGATATAGCAGTTGAAATAGCTGAAGTAACCCATGGTATTATAGATAATACCTCTGTTGTATGCCACGGACCTACAATATTAGCTTTGCAAGAGGTAGGAGCTGTAACAGCTACCTTCGGACCTATGTTGCATCTTGCTGATCTTGTTGTATTCTGGGGTTGCAATCCTAGAGAAGCTCATATGAACCATATATCTAGAATAGTTATGGCTAGAGGTAGGTTCAGTGAAGGACGTAAAGCTAGAAAGGTAGTTGTTGTAGATATTAGAAAAACTATGACTGCTGATTTTGCAGATCTCTTTATCCAAGTAGAGCCTAGTAGAGATGTTGAATTGTTAAGAGCTTTAAGAATGGCTATAAAAGATCTAGAGATAGAAGCACCAAGAGTTGCAGGTGTTCCTAGAGAGAAAATCCTCGAGTTAGCAGAGATGATGAGAACATCGAGGTATGGAGTACTCTTCTTTGGTATGGGTTTAACTCAGAGTGAAGCAAGGTTTAGAGCTATAGAAGAAGCGATAAAACTTGTTCAAGATCTCAACGAATGGACTAAATTCGTCTTACTTCCGATGAGAGGGCATTACAATGTTAATGGAGCTAACCAAGTATTGCTATGGAATACAGGGTATCCTTATGCAGTTGATTTCGCAAGAGGGTTCCCTAGAATGATCGTAGGAGTAACTTCGACGCCGGATCTGCTAGCCAATGGGGATGTAGATGCAGCTCTTATAATTGCAAGCGACCCTGCTGCTCATTTCCCAAGGAAAGCAGTTGAATATTTATCGAAGATGCCTGTTATTGTTGTAGACGCTAAATGGTCTTTAACAACAGCTTTTGCAGATGTTGTTATCCCAGCTGGTATGGTGGGTATAGAGTGCGAAGGAACTGTATATAGAATGGATGGGGTTCCTATATATATGAAGAAAGTTCTCGACCCACCTCCAGGGATTCTATGTGATAAAGAGATCCTCGGGATGTTATTGAAGAGAATTAAGGAGTTGAAGAAGGTGGGTATATGATGGAGATGCTGATAAAGAATGGTATTGTTATTGATCCTCTTAACAGTATTAAAGGAGAGGTTATGGATATAGCTGTTAGAAATGGGAAAATAGTTGATCCTAGCGAAATAGATCTAAGTAAAGCTATGGTCATTGATGCTAAGAATAAAGTTGTTATGGCCGGTGGTATAGATATCCATAGCCATATAGCTGGGCCTAAGGTAAATATAGGCAGGCTTATGAGACCTGAAGATCATTATTTAACGAATAAACCTCACGCCTTACCCTTTAGAAGAGCTGAAACAGGTTTAACAGTTCCAAATGTATATAGAATTGGATATGGATACGCAAGACTTGGCTATACATTTGTAGTTGAACCAGCTACACCACCAATAAAAACTCGTCACACTCATCATGAGCTCGATGCTATACCTATAATAGATAAAGCTGCTTACGTATTAGTAGATTCAAATTGGATGGCCTTGGATTTGATCGCTAAAGGTGATAGAGATCTTTTAGCAACATATTTTGCATGGCTTCTATACACTACAAAAACCTATGCTCTTAAACTAGTCGATCCTGGCTCAGATTTCTCTTGGATCTACAAAGGTAGAGGCATAGATATAGATGAGCAAATACCTTTCTACGGTTTAACACCTAGAGATATAATAAAGAGTATTGCAGAAGCAGCTCAAATATTGAATATTCCGCACAAAGTTCATATCCATTGTAATAGACTTGGCTACCCTGGGAATTACTCAACAACGCTAAAGACTATGGAGATAGCTGGAACTGTATCAAAGCTTACCCCGGGGTACACTCTTCACGTAACCCATGTCCAGTTTACAGGCTACAAAGGAGATTCCTGGGCTACGCTAGAGAGCGGAGGAGAGGACATAGCTAAAGAGCTTAATAGAAACCCTGATGTAACTCTAGACCTTGGCCAAGTTATACCTGGAAGACCTGCTACAACAATGACTGCTGATGCCCCATTTGAGTTTGTTCTATATCATTTAACGAAGTGGAAATGGTATAGCACAGATACAGAAGTTGATTCAGCAGCAGGTATAGTTCCCTATAGATATAGAAAGAAGAACTATGTTAACACAGTTCAATGGGTTATAGGGTTGGAGATAGCTCTTCTAGCAAACGATCCTTGGAGAATATTCATAACAACTGATCATCCTAACGCTGGTACATTCCTAGACTACCCGAAGATAATCACGTGGCTTATCAGTAAAAAAGCTAGGGAAGATACGATGAAGGAGATGAGCCAGAGAGCATTGAAGAGATCAGCTCTACCATCTATAAACAAGGAGTACACATTATACGATATAGCGATTATGACTAGAGCATCCCCAGCAAAGTTGATAGGTTTAGAGAAAGTGAAAGGGCATCTAGGTATAGGTGCTGATGCAGATATAGCTATATACGATATCAATCCATTCGAAGTAGATATATCAAAGAACTATGAATTTGTTATCAAAGCGTTCAACAGAGCATGGCTTGTTGTTAAGAATGGTGAGATAGTGGTAAAAGATGGAGAAATTGTGAATACGATCTATGGAAAAACATACTATGTGAAACCTGAGCTACCTGAAGACCTAGAGAAAGAGTTGATGAAGATGCTAGAACCTAAATTTAGAGAATACTATACTATAACCCTAGAGAATTTCGTAATAAAAGATCACGAGATTAGGAATCCCGCTGAGATAAAGATCAAAACCTTGCTTAAAAGATGATGATAATGAGTTTCGTATTAAAACTTAAATCAATTCCTAGAGTTCTTACAGATCTCCGAAATATATCGCCAGATAAATTCGCTGGTAAAAATATCGACGAGATAAGAAATCTAAAGATTCTCGAGGGAGGAGCTCCATCGACTCTCGATACCCTATTCGATATAGATGGTCCATCAATAGCTCCAGCTGAAGTTAAAACTATTGAGATAACTATCGAAAATAGTGTTGATAAACTTTGCTTCGTAGGGTACAGAATGAGCAATGGGAAAATAGTTGTTAAAGGTAATATAGGGCATTTTATTGGATACAAAATGAAGGGAGGTACCATAGTTATTTATGGAAAAACTAGAAACTATCTAGGAGCTAAGATGGTTAACGGGGTTATAGAAGTATTTGGCGATGTAGGGCATAGAGTTGGGTGTAAATTGCAGGGTGAGAAATCTGGTAAAGGAATGAGAGGAGGATCAATAATTATCCATGGAAATGCTGGAGCAGATGTTGGCTGGGGTATGGCTGGAGGAACTATAGTTGTTGAAGGTAGTGTAGGGAATTTCGCTGGATCTGATATGGTTAGTGGAGTTGTGGTTATTAAAGGTGGTTCAGGGATATACCCTGGTCTAGGGATGGTTAGTGGTAGAATAGTTATAGGTGGAGAAGTTAAAGCTATTGTACCTAGTTTCTATTTAGACTCTCTAATCCCATCGCTAAAGGTTAGAGGTATAACATTCCAAAAACCTTTCGCTACATTTATAGGAGATGCAATTGTATCTGGCAAAGGAATGCTTCAAATATCTTATGAAGATAATAAGCATATCTTAGAGCTGTATAAAGATACACTAGAGGAGGTTAGATCATGACTGTACCCAAACCTATGAATAAGATCACAGTTAATATCGTTGTAGATGCTATTAATAGAGAGAAAGAGTTGAAGATTCAGGTACTTAAGATTGGGGGTGCTACTGTTCTCGATATGGGAGTGAAAGCTAGGGGAAGTCTTGAGGCAGGGCTTGTAGTATCGAAGATATGTTTAGGAGGGTTAGCTATAGTAGGTGTAGAGCCTTTCTATCTAGGGCACATAGTTTTACCTGCTGTCACAGTTTTAACAGACTACCCTGTAGAAGCTTGTATAGCTTCTCAATTAGCTGGTTGGAGGATACAGATGAAGGATTTCCAAGCTAATGGAAGTGGACCTGCTAGAGTTTTAGCTAGAAAACCTAGGAAACTTCTAGACGCTATAGGCTATACAGAGGTATCTGATGAAGCTGTTCTAGTTCTTGAAACAGATAGATATCCAACAGAAGAAGTTGTATCCTATATAGCTAGCGAAACCAAGGTTCAGCCGAACAACCTCTACCTGGTTCTAGTATCCCCTGCATCTATAGCTGGAAGTGTGCAAGTGAGTGCAAGAATAGTTGAGACAGGAATATTCAAATTGAACATCCTTGGATTCGATATAAAGAGCATTATCTACGGCTACGGTGTATGCCCCGTAGCTCCTCTACACCCAGATCCATTGATAATGGCTGGTAGAACAAACGATATGCTTCTCTATGGAGGTACAACTTTCTACATCGTTGACTACCCAGATGATGAAAAACTTAGAGAATTCGTAGAGAAATCACCTAGCTCAGCATCAAAAGACTACGGAAAATCGTTTACAGAAGCTGTGAAAACCTATGGATGGGATTTCCTATACAAAGTAGATCCATCTATATTCGCACCAGCTGTAATAACTATAAATAACGCTAGATCGGGAAGAACATACACAGCCGGTAAAATAAACACAGATATACTGAAAAACGCTATAACAAGTCCGTAGAATAACCGAAACACCGAGACATCGACACAAACTCTAGGCATATTGATTAAATAAGATAGAGACTGCATCAAACATTTTTCTGTACTATTTAACAAAATCGATATTTGCTAAAACAGGTACTAAGATATCTATGAATAGCTGTTCCAACGACATCTAAGTAAATATGATGAATATACCTGATCTAAGATGTGATGTAGAGCTGGTGATCTAAACTCAATGAAAAACTTTTACCTAATTGAGAATACCAAGATGTTAGGTGTAGAGATTTATGAGCGATATTAAGAAGCTTTACAGATCTAAAACGGATAGAATTATCTGCAATGCTTGCTGTGGTATAGGTGTTTACGTAGATGTAGATCCTAACATTGTTAGACTTCTATGGGTTCTTCTAACAATCTTTAATCCCTTTATAGGGGGATTTGAGATAGGGTTAATACTAATGGTGATCGGGTTGATGTTGACATTGGTTAGAAGAGGTGGTTAATGCTAAGTATTGTAGGTTTTGTCTATGCCTTTACATCATATTCACAAGTTTTGTGCATCTCAGCTCGGTATACCTGAAGATGTTGTTAATTATGTTGATGACCTTGTAGATAGTGGGAGATGCTATGTTCATGATATAGGTTTAGAGGATTCTGTTATAGTAGTTGATGAAGGAGATGGACAGAGGATATATATTGTTCTAGGTATTCACGGGGTTCTCCATTGTCTTTATAGAGAAGGTAGGGTAGATGATGAGTATCTTAAAGCTTTTGCTCTACACATACTTCTAGATTGTATAGATAGGAAGCTTAGGATGTATAGAAGAGTTCCTGAAGATGTTATAGCTAAGGCTGTGGATACATGTAGAGAATTTGTTGTGAATAGAGTTAAGATATCTCTAGACACCCCCGGAACCTACAATACACCAGCTCTATATCTCCCACTACCAAGAGAAACACTTCACGAATTGACGTTGAAACTCTTAAACGTTGTTCAAAACATCACTGCTACAGCTATAGATAAGCTAAAGACCTGTATAGCTTACCGATAATCTAGAGTACCCTCTCAGGGTAGGAGTAGATATTCATTCTATCCCCTCTAACATGGGCTATAAGTGTTATAGAAGCTTTCCTAGCGAAATCTATAGCTTCAAATGTTGGAGCTCCCCTGAAAACAGCTATAGGTATACACAAACTAGCTAAAGCTTCAACAAGTTTGAGAGCTGCTCTCGAAGACATTAAGACTATAGATTCCCTGAAATTTACCCCCTTAAGAAAAGCATCGCCTAGAGCTTTATATAGTGCACAATGACGTGAAATATCTTCTACAACCACAACAATTCCACTATATACAGTAGCTAGTGCTGAGACATGGAAACCACCTGTTTTCTTAAAATACTCAGCTTTATCCATAGCTTCTCTAAATAGTTCGAAAATCTTCCTACGATCAACCTTAACATCGCTGAAACCACATAAGCTCTGGGTTTCGATAGGGTTGTTCTCAGTATGTATGTATATATCCCTACCCTTTACCTCAACCTTCCTAAGATCATCAACTCTATACCCATGTACTAACGCAAACCCTATACCAAGTTCGAGAAGTTTATGAGGAGACGTCTCTAAAGATACTCTTAAACTACGACCAATATACACATTGACTGTAACCTCTGAAGCTACATCATCTTCATCATCAACAACTTTACCAGATATATAGACTTTTCTCGTAGTGATTTTGACTATGAGCTCCAAGAACACCACCTCTAAGCCTTGTATCGAGATTTCAATAATTTTAGTTCAGAGCATAGATCTACTGCAAGTTTTTCTGGATCGCTATAGAGTTTCACAGGGTTTGATGTTCTTAAATCAATTCTTTCTGGTAGAAGCTTCAGTATATCTGTTGGAAGATCTGTATCGATTAATACGTAAACAGGTTTACCTTCGTTATGAGCTGTGATAACTTCTTCAAGAGTTCCTACACCACCACCTAACGCTAACAATATATCCGAGGAATGAACAAGGATCGAACTTCTCACTATAAACGTTACACCAGTTTTTATAACTATAGCTTCTTCTGGAAATCTCTGATCCTCCTGTTCCACAGGAGGGATTAAGACAACTCTAAGTCTATGGTCTAAGACTTTATCTATGAAAAACCTCATCAAACCTTCATATCCTCCCACAAGGAAAACAACATCATTTAGAGCATCTCGGCAAATCTCTACAAAATATTCAACAAGTTTACTAACTTTAGATACCGCTTTCGGTGGAGGACCTCCTGAATAAGCAGCTATACCGATCTCTATAACCATAATCTACACCTACCACATATACCCTGATTCTCAATACCGAGTCAGGGTCATTAAGTAGTATATCTACTTAAAATCTTTATACATATCTTTTAATCAAAGTATGTAGACTTTAGACGTAAAGATTATTAAAGGTACTCTAACCACTACTGCTCTAGATAGCTGTATACCTGAGGTTGTTAAGTATGACTAGAATCAAGGTTAGGATATATACGAGAGAAACAGGTTATTTAGATGCAGAGCTTTTCGATGATTTTAGCCCTATAACGTTTAAGAAAATTGTCGAAGCTCTACCTATAGAAGGTGTGGGTTATAGATGGGGTGACGAGATCTACTTCTCAACAGGTATCGATGTTGAAGAGGAGAACGCTGTTGAAGTTGTTGAGAAAGGAACTATAGCCTTCTGGCCTCCCGGGAAAGCTATATGTATTTTCTGGGGTCCAACACCAGCTAGTAGATCGAGGAACGAGATTAGACCTGCAAGTCCTGTTAATGTTGTAGGGAGAGTTCTAGAGGATCCCACGATCTTCTCGAAATTTAGAAGTGGAGGTATTGTACGGATAGAGAGGGCATAGCTAAGCATTTTTATCTTGATCAGCATCGCGAAATTCATCACTACTCAGTGGCCACGGCAATCATCATACCTACTTATCTAAAGCTTAGTACGTTAAATTGTGTAGAGGAGGCTATATATTGTAGGGAAAAAGTTTGGTTCAGCTTTTTACCTCTTTAGCAAGCCTATGACGATCCCTATTATGAACCCTATGCTTACTGGTCCTACTGTTAATATTCCTAAAACGGTTGCAAGTCTTTTAGCGGCTTCTACAGCTATTCCAAGGGTTGAGAATACCTCTGCTGGGGTCATACCCAAGCTCCAGATGGATAGAAAGGTTCCGAGAGCTATTATGGCTATGAACGCTAGTATATACCTTAGTACTTTCACAGATATGTAGCCGAGGGCTAGACCGAGTAGAAACTGTATTAGCATTACCACGGCTGTCGATGGTTGGGATAGTAGTTTAGCTATTAGCTCCCCTACTGTGGGGTCCCCAGATCTACACCTCTCTGCTACATATCTTAGTAGAGTAATAAATATGCTTGGTTTAGTCAGCGGCTATTCTTTTCTTCAGTTTCTTAGCTATAGCTATTATCTTCATAGCCACATCTACAGCTGTTTCACCGAATATATTTATCATAGGTTCCTTACCCCAGTCACCTCGATGATATATAGCGTCGGGTACTTTACCACCTATACTCTTTATAGCTTCCTCTATTCCCCACGGGATAGAGGCTCCTTCAACAGATTTTATCTCCAGAGGTTCTCTAGATCTATCGTAGAAAGATACTGTGTACCCCAGACTCTCAATTATTTTCAGTATTTCTTCGCTAAACCTTATATTAGCAACTGCTCTGATCTTTTCATTGTATTTCATAGCTGTTAGAACAGCTTTAGCCATATGCTTAGAAGCGCCGAATTCTGGAGGAGAAACAGCTTTAACTTTATTACCTATCCTCACAATTCTCCCAGGTATACCAGCTACATCGTTTACAGTTCTAGTGTATGGTTTCGGTAGAGCCATAACTATGTTTATACCTACCTCGGGGATTAGCTGGGATACTAGCTCTCCGTTCTCCTCTATAATCTCAACAGCTTTCTTAAGATTCTCCAGAACGAAGTATTTCTCAGCTGGTATATATATCCATGCTGTAGGGTTTACAGGTCCATAACCTCTACCTATATCTAAACCGTACTCGATAGCTATTGTTATAAATTCTTTAGCTATTTCAACAGCTTCTACAATAGGTTTCCCTTTAGCTAGTTCAGCTGCTATAGCTGCTGAGAAACTGCACCCGGTTCCATGGGTATTCTTCGTATATACCCTCTTACCCCTAAACTCCTTGAAGATACCATCTACGTATAGAACGTCTACAGATTCATCGCCTTCTAGATGGCCTCCTTTCACAACAGCTGCCCTAGCCCCGAGATCCTCAACAATTACTTTAGCTACTTTTCTAGCATCTTCTACAGACTTTATCTGTATACCTGTGATCTTCTCAGCTTCAAATCTATTAGGTGTAACAACTGTTGCTACAGGTATCAATTTCTTGACGAGAGCTTCTACAGCATCTTCTCTTAGTAGAGGTGCACCGCTTTTAGCAACCATAACAGGGTCTACAACTGTTGGGATACCGTAGCTTTTCAGAAGAGAAGCTACAAGTTCTACAACTTCTTTCCTGCTAAGCATACCTGTTTTAGCAGCATCAACACCTATATCCTCTACAACAGTCTCAAACTGAGTTTTTATAATATCTAGAGGTAGATCAAAAACAGCTCTAACCTCATAAGTATTCTGCGCAGTAATCGAAGTTGTAACACTTAAACCATGAACGCCAAGAGCTGCAAACGTCTTTAGATCTGCTTGAATACCTGCCCCACCACCTGAATCACTACCAGCTATAGTCAAAGCCTTCTTAAACATAAACATCACCACCACAGTATATAGTTAACTGTGTTACCTGAGAAGATAAATATTCTAAAGATAAAGCTACATCACCAAGCTATTTAGATAGCCTAGCTTAGAAAGTTTTACAACTAAATCTTTAACTATTTGAAGTAGAAAGAGATTATATAACCTTCTACTTAGACTTGAAACTACGAATAGTTATCATAGCGAAAATTCTTTTGCAAAAATCTCCTCGCTTAAGTACTATGATTTGATATTGTTTCTGCTATACCTCTATTAAACAATTATTTAAAGGATATAAATAGAGCTAGACATCTCTATGAATATACTATAGCGTTGAGGAATGAATATCTAGATACATAAATTTCGTAAGGTTGTTAAGAGCTTAAAGACTTTATAACCCCGTCTTAGAAACGTTAATCTAGATTTATAAGATGTGTGTCTAGATGTAATCCATAAGGTGTAGATAGGAATGGAGTATGTGTATGCAACTTTATTATTACATACAGCGAGGAAAGAGGTATCAGAAGAAAGCCTTAGAAAAGTGCTTGAAGCAGCTGGTATAAGTGTAGATGAGATAAGGTTGAAATCCTTTGTAGCAGCTTTAAGAGAGATAAATATAGATGAAGTTTTAAAAACAGCTACAGCTATACCGCTAACTCCTGTACCTACTGCTTCAACTCCCTCTCAAGCCACAATGCAGGCGCCTGCTGCACAGCCTAAGGAGGAGAAGAAAGAAGAGGAAAAGAAGGAGGCAGTATCTGAGGAACAGCTCGCTGAAGGATTGTCAGCTCTATTTGGTTAAAGCCTTGTGCAATCTAACAAAAGCATTAACTTAGATCAGCTGGCTATAAATAGATAAAATAAAAATGTATTTTTGAAATTGTATACTCAAAACGATGTAAGGTTATGCTATGTCTGTTATCGATACATCTATATTTCGTGTAAAATTATTCAATAACAAGGGATTTAAAAGAGCTCAGTGTACACAGTGTAAAGCTTTTTTCTGGAGTACAATTGATCGTGATAACTGTGGAGATGTTCCTTGTACTAACTATACCTTTATGGAGATACCTGTTAAAAGAAGTTTAAGTTATAGAGAAGTTAGAGATCTATTCATAGACTTCTTTAGGAGACATGATCATGAGGTAATTGAGCCTAAACCTATTGTAGCCAGGTGGAGAGAAGATCTATATTTAACTATAGCTAGTATAATTGTATTCCAACCTCATGTAACTTCAGGTTTAGTACCACCACCAGCTAACCCCTTGGTAATTGCACAACCGTGTATAAGACTTGAAGATATAGATTCTGTTGGTTTAACGTTGGGAAGGCATTTAACGAATTTCATTATGGGCGGTCATCACGCATTTAACTATAAGGATAAGCATATATACTGGACCAATGAAACAGTTGAGTATGCATATCAATTCTTTGTTGAAGAACTAGGTATACCTGAGGATGAGTTAACATTTAAAGAATCTTGGTGGGAAGGAGGTGGAAATGCTGGTCCTTGTTTCGAAGTTGCTGCAGGAGGGCTTGAGCTAGCTACTCTTGTTTTCATGATGTATAGAGCTAGAGATGGGAACTACGAAGAGCTTCCTATAAAGATAGTCGATACAGGATACGGTATTGAGAGGATAGCATGGTTTTCACAGAAAACACCAACAGCATTTCACGCTGTCTACGGTCCCCTAGTAAGTGAATTCCATAGAGTTGTAGAAGTTCTAGAGCCTAGGAAAGAGCTATTGCTAGTTGCTCTACAAGGTATGCCTAAGCTGAAGATAGGTGGTAGACAGGAGCTATTCAAATATGTTGCTGATGTACTTGGTCTTAACTTAAAGGAGGTAGAAGAAGAGCTTTCAAGGATCTTTGATGTCTACGCTATTCTAGACCATACGAAGACAGCTATGCTTATGCTTACAGACGGTGTTGTTCCATCGAATAGTGGGGAAGGCTATCTTGCAAGGCTTGTTATTAGAAGAACTCTTAGAAGATTAAATAAACTTAACAAAGAGGTGAAGCTTGTAGATCTTGTAGCCAAGCAGATCAACTTCTGGAGCGATATGTATCCCAACGTCCATAGGGCTAGGGATAGGATTCTAGAGATAGTTGAACTAGAGGAAGAGAAATATAGATCAACACTATCTAGAGCTTCAGCTATAGGGAGTAGGTATTCCTCTAGTAAACTACCTACATCTGAAGATCTTGTAGAGATTTACGATGCGCATGGAATACCCCCGGAGATACTAGCCGAAGAGATCGAGAAAAGGTATAAAGTGAAAATCGAAGTACCTGAGAACTTCTATTCAATAGTAGCTTCTAGACATAGCAGGCCCAAGGTTTTAAAGACTGTTGAAGAAGTTGCTCTGCCCAAAGATGTTGTTGAATGGATTTCTAAATACAGTTCAACAGAACCCCTATTTCATTTAGATCCCTATACAAAGAAGTTTAAAGCTAAGGTGTTGGGTGTTTATGGAAACTATGTTGTTTTAGATAGAACAGCTTTTTATCCTGAGGGTGGTGGACAACTAGGTGATAGAGGCTATCTCTACTTGGATAGAAAAATCTTTAAAGTCGTCGATACGAAGAAAGTTGGGGAGGTTGTTGTACATATACTTGAGAAATCTGAAGGACTAGAATCTGGGGTTTCTATCGAAGGTGAGATAGACTGGACTACTAGGTATAAGAGGATGAGACACCATACAGCTACCCACATTCTGTTGGGAGCTCTTAGGAATATTTTAGGAGATCACGTATGGCAAGCTGGCGCAGAAAAAACAGAGTATAAAGCTAGACTAGATATAACTCATTATAAAATGCCGACCGAAGAAGAGATTAAGAAAATAGAGGCTCTAGCGAATAATGTAATTGATAACGCTATAGATATAAAGGTATCTTTACTACCTAGAAACGAAGCTGAGAAGAAGTATGGGTTTACACTTTACCAAGGAGGTGTACCGATGACGCCTACGATAAGAGTTGTAGAGATACCTGGATGGGATGCGCAAGCATGTTTCGGTACTCATGTTAAGAATACAAGTGAAGTTGGAGTGATAAAGATCGTGAATGTTGATAAGATAGCTGACGGTGTTATAAGATTTGAATTTGTTGCATCAACAGCTATTCCACATTACATCTATCAAGTAGAAGATAAACTAAAGACTGTAGCTCAAGCTTTATCAGCAAATGTAGCTGAGGTAGATAAGAAGGTGGTGAGTTTTATAAAAGATGTAGAGAACTTGAAGAATTTGGTGAAAACCTATAGAGCTATGTATATAAACGAAATACTTAATAACATAGAAAACAGAGTAGAGAAGCTACCAACAGCCCATCTCTACATACACAAGATGGAGATAGATGATAGAGAAACACTTAGAGATATGATAATCAAAGCAATAGAGATAGATCCTAACCTAGTTTTCATAGGATTAATACCTATAGGGAAAAAGACATACATAGAGATTTCACTTGGAAAAGAAATAACTAGAAAAATAGATGCAAGAGATATCGTGAAAGAATTAACAAAAGAACTACCGATAAAAGCAGGTGGAAAACAAGATCATGTAACAGGCACAATACAAACAGATATAGAGAAAGCTACAGAGAGCATCAAGAACAAGATAAAGACTTTCCTAAGCAAGTAGAGCAAAACTAAAAAACCTACACATAACAGTAATAACACAGCCGCCTAAGGGCCCGTAGCTCAGCTAGGAGAGAGCGCCGGCCTTCTAAGCCGGTGGTCCGGGGTTCAAATCCCCGCGGGCCCGCCACACAAC
>Ga0080004_1116769_pt1 | contig 158217 bp, 171 predicted proteins | sample WasSprMetagenome_FD_69207 | JGI IMG/M metagenome (GOLD analysis project Ga0080004, IMG submission 69207) | Sulfidic aquatic microbial communities from Washburn Spring, Yellowstone National Park, USA - WS (SPADES assembly) (version 2) | ecosystem: Environmental > Aquatic > Thermal springs > Hot...
GCCTTAACGAGAGGCATGGGATGGGGGAGCTGTGAGCCCCCCGGACCGGCAGATGAGGGGAAGGGCGTGAAGCATCCCTTAACGCCGGAAGCTCCCGACTTCAGTCGTGGAGCAGCTCACCTGCTGAAAGGGATACCCCCTTTCTTAGTCCCATCCAGAATCCGATTCTTGAATGAGCGGTTCTATTAAAGCCTTGGAATGCTGAACGGACTATGGAATCTCGTATTTGTTATGAATTCTAAGCCATTCTTTTTTGTTTTTTGTACCCCGATATCCCCCGATCTGCCCATCTTTGAGCGGCAGTCTCGAGGGTAAATCAAAATCGCTGCCTTTAAATCTGTGCAGATCAATCCTGAGTTAAGTGAGGAATATGAGGATAACGGTTTACGACGGTGCGACAACGATAGGGGGGAATAAGATATACCTCGAGGAGGAGGGAAAGGGAATTTTCCTTGATTTCGGGATGAACTTCGCAAGGCATAGGCTTTACTATGACGAGTTCCTCAGGGAAAGAAGTTCGAGGGGAATATACGACGCTATACAGCTCGGGATGATTCCGAGGCTGAACGTGTACAGGAAGGATCTAATCCCCTCGGACCTCGATGTTTCCGGTTTTCCGAAACCCGATGTTTTTGCGGTTTTGCTGAGCCATGCGCATCTGGATCACTGCGGCTGCATCGGATATTTAGACGCGGAGATCCCCATTGCCGCAACTGCGACCACCCTGGCAATTCTGAAAGCGATGAGGGACACCTCTAAACCCGGCCCGGGAATGGAGGTCCCATACTTCTCAAAAAGGGTTCCTGCCGATGATAGCAGGGTGCTCGAAGCGAGCAGGTCGGCGAAGGATCCATACTACTGCAGAAGGTTCTACTGCACGGAAGAGATGGATGAAAGGTTAAGGCAGTTCTTCTGCGAGTCGCATAGGTCGAAGAAAATCGAGCCACCCGAATGCGGGAAAATCGACGAGCTTGGAATTCCCTTCGGCATCGAGGCCTGCGAGCTCGATCACTCTGTCTACGGGGCCTGCGGATTCTTAATCCAAGGGGACACCACAGTTGCCTACACCGGGGATTTCAGAGTTCACGGCAGAAGTGCGGAGAAAACCGAGCGCTTCCTGAGAAAAGCAAGAGATGCGTCGGTTCTCGTAATCGAGGGCACAAAGGCCGGGGATGATGGGAGAGTTTCGGAGCAGGAAGTCTTCGTGAACTGTCTCAAAGCTGTTGAGAATGCAAGAGGGCTGGTAATAGCCGACTTCTCACCAAGGAACTTCGAGAGGCTGGAGATGTTCGGAGAAATCGCGAGAAGGACTGGAAGAGAGCTCGCGGTTACGGCAAAGGATGCCTACATGCTCAAGGCCCTTGAATGCGCCGACGGGATTGACAGGATGAAGGACTGCAGGGTATACTTCGAGCTGAAAGCTCAGAGGGATGCATGGGAGAACCAAGTTCTGGAGCTTTACAGCGAAAAGAGAGTTGATCCTGCGGAGATCAGGAAGAATTCCGAATGCTTCATACTCTGCTTCTCTTACTACGACATGAAGCACCTACTCGACATAAGGCCCGAATCCGGAACCTACATCTACTCCTCCAGCGAAGCGCACTCCGAAGAACAGGATTTCGACTTCCTCAGGCTTAACAGCTGGCTCAGGCTTTTCAGCTTCGAGATCCGCGGCTTCAGGATTGACCAGAACGGCCTTCACTTCGAGAGGGGTTACCACGCCTCGGGTCACGCGTCCTCGGAAGATCTCAGGAGGGCGATCGAGACTGCGGATCCAGATGTCATAATCCCCGTGCACACGGAAAAAGCGGAATGGTTTCTGGAACAGTTTGGAGAAAGGGTGAAAACAGTCAGTGACGATGGTTCTGTCGAGATCTAGATGACCAAACCGAAGGGTTAATCTTGAGTCCGCGCATTTTTCCGAGCCCTAGTTCTAGCAGCTCATCCATAGTCTGGGTTTGGGGATTTGGATTGATGCTTACCTTTTTATTTTTGATTCTGGCTTAGCCTGTGGAAAAGCATTCGATTTACCATTAAATTTAAATAGTTAGAAGATACTAGTTTTATGAACCATTGGGAAGTGCCTTTAAATAGGCCATGGTTTAAAAACTACCCCTTGGGCGTGACTTTAACAATAGATCTCCCCGAAATGACTTTGGTAGACACGTTGAGAAATTCGGCTAAATTCTATGGCCACAGGGACAGCATTATCTATTATGGTACCAGGATGAAGTACAGGGATCTGCTAGACCATGTGGAGAGGCTTGCAACTTACCTGAAAAATCAGGGTATCAGAAAAGGTGATCGCGTTGGAATATACATGATGAATTCCCCTCAGTGGGTAATTTCTTACTTCGGAATTTTGAGTGCAAACGGAGTGGTAGTACCCATAAATCCCTTTTATAGGTCGCAGGAACTCGAATACATAATAAAGGATTCGGGAGTTAAGATGGTTATAACAACCGCTGACAGGGTTGCTAGCTTGGAGGGGCTCTACGATAAGTACAATGTAAAAATATTAGTGGGAAAACTTTCCCAATTTCTGCCGAGAGAACCAGAAATTCCCGTCCCCGAATTTGTAAAAGCAGATATGCCCCTAAAATTCGGGGATTCGTGGGATAATGCTTTAAAGGAAAGAGACCCTCCTCAAACAGAAATAACGCCAGATAATATCGCCATGATTCCCTACACTGCAGGTACTACCGGTACACCAAAGGGGGCAATTCACACTCATAGGACTGTTTTGAGCAATGCAATATCCGCAGCAACATGGGAAAGGGTAACCTCTTCCGCAGTTCATCTTGTTACACTTCCACTGTATCACGTAACCGGACTGGTTCATTCTCTGCTTTCCCCTGTGTATACGGGTTCCACGATGGTCATAATGTCAAGCTGGGAGCCTACAACAGCGTTAAAGGCAATCGAAAAATACAGGGTAACGCATTGGATTAACATCGCAACGATGCTATTTGATATTCTAGCGCGTCCAGAACTGCAAAATACGGATTTAAGTTCGTTGAGAGTCTGTGGCGGGGGCGGCATGGCACTTCCGCCGGCAATAGGAAAAAGGTTCGAAGAGATGACAGGTGTCAAATATATGGAAGGATACGGGTTGACCGAAACCGTTTCCCAGACCCATATGAATCCGCCGGATAATCCTAAATATGGTTCAATAGGCATTCCGGATTTCAATGTAGATGCTTTAATCATGGATCCCGAGTCGAAAAAGATATTGAATCCGGGAGAGCAGGGAGAATTAATCGTCAGCGGACCGGAGGTTTTCAAAGGTTACTGGAACAAACCAAAAGAGACTGAAGAAGCATTTGTGGAAATTAACGGAAAGAGGTACTTTAGAACCGGGGACATTGCCTTCATGGATAAAGACGGGTATTTTTACATCGTAGATAGATTGAAAAGAATGATCAATAGGGCAGGATTGAAAGTTTGGCCAGCAGAGGTGGAACACGTTTTGTACGGATTCCCTAAAATCAAGGAAGTGGCAGTGGTAGGGGTTCCCGATGAAAGAACGGGCGAAGAGGTCAAAGCATTCATAGTTTTAAAGGAGGAGTTCAAAGGAAAAGTAACAGCAGAGGAAATCCAGCAATGGTTAAAAGATAAGCTCGCCTCCTATAAGATTCCAAGAATTATAGAATTCTTGGATGCATTGCCTAGATCGGGGGCAGGTAAAATTGATTGGAGAAGTTTACGGGAAAAAGAAATTGAAAAATTAAAGAAGGGGAGGTGATCGGAAATGGAAAAGTATGTAATAAAGCCATTGCTGCAATCCTATATAACAGCACCGCTGGGTGTGGCGTATTTTATGGGCGACATGAGAACATATGTTACCACGGGCGTTTTCATGTGGTATCTTGATGGTGGTGATAGGAAAATTGTGATTGACAGCGGCATGGAGGCACCAGGAAGTAATGGGTTGGTGCACGGATTTCCTGCAAGAGGAGGAGGTGAAAAAGGCACAATAAATGCCCTTTCTTCAGTTGGTTTAAAGCCAGAAGACGTTGATATCTTAATATTGACGCACTTGCACTTCGATCATACCGCTACTACGCATCTTTTCCATAATGCAAGGATATACGTTCAAAAATTAGAATGGGAGTCGGCCTTTAATCCACCACCTCATATGAGGGCAACTTACGATATGAAATACATAGCGCCTTTGGAAAATATGGACCTAGCATTGGTGAACGGTGATTCGGAGATAGAAGGAAACCTGAAGTTGGTATTGTTACCAGGGCATACAAAGGGCCTTCAAGGTGTCGCTGTTCCGACCAGCAAAGGATTATTCCTGATTTCAGGAGATCATTTCTATACGTATACAAACATAACTCCGCCACGGGAGCCCTATAATCTCAAAGATTTGGCTGGGAATAACATTCAGCTTCCCCCATCAGCGCTGCCTTTTCTGCCTCCTGGGCTTCACATCGACTTGTCTGAATGGTTCTCAAGCTGTTTAAAGGCGATATCCGTAACAAGAAGAAAAATGATTATACCCGCTCACGATCCGACACTGCCAAATAAAACGTTTCCATAGCTGTGAGCTACTCCACGACTAAAGTCGGGAGCTTCCGGCATCCCAGAGCCAAAGCTCTGGGTTTTCTGGGCACCCATTTTTATAAATCTATTTTTGCGAAAAACCTCTGGTCGTCGGAGAAGTGACAAAACCGAACTCAATTATTTAAAAGTTGATTCCTGTATAAGGAGATGTTTCCAGTAATAAAGTAGCTCAAAGCTGCTGAGATGACAGTGGGAATGATGAAGCTGGGTCCTATGGTTTCGGCAACAAGCGTTACGCTGGCCAGCAGCGTTTTACTCGTTGCAGCCAGCAAAGCAGCCATCGCAAGCATAACATAACCCGACGGCTCTAAATTCAGGGCTTGGGCATATATTAACCCTAGGGTTCCGCCTATGTACAGCGTCGGGACAAAAAGTCCACCGCTTCCGCCGAAGCTCAGAGTTATGCTCGTGGCAACGATCTTGAAGATCAGAAGCCCGATTAGCATTGTCAGGTCGAACTCACCAAGCCCAGCTGTGGTGGTTTTGTGAATGAAATCGTAGCCAAGCCCAAGCGCTTCGGGATATAATAGACCTATAATTCCAAGAAGAATTCCGCCCGAGATGGCGATGTACAGCATCGAAAATCTGCCTGCAAGCTTTTCAACTGTTGAATTCGTTTTTTCGAAAACCTTTGTGAATCCCAAAGCAATTAGCGCTGCCAGAATTCCGAGAACAACCGCGTGCAGAAGTGAAGGAGTAGAAAAGTTAGGACAATTTGTACCACCGAAAATCTTTCCCGCTCTTCCAAGAGCAATTGCCGATGCGAAATAGGCTGTAATCGATGCAATGGATGCTGGTATGAATACTTCGGTCTCGATATCTCTCTTGTATGGTATCTCAAGAGCAAAGAGTATTCCTGTAAGCAGCGCTCTAAAAAAAGCCGAAAAGCCCGCAGCCGATCCGCACAAAAAAAGCTTTTTCACATCCCTTTGATTCAAACCAAGCCTTCTGGTGATGAAGGATGAGATGCCACCGCCAAGAAGAAGACTCGGTCCCTCAAGACCAGCGCTTCCACCGAAACCTATGGTCACGATTGAGGCAAGGGTTCTGCCTATGGTGTCCCTTAAGCTTAGAAAGCCGTTATGCCAGTGATATCTTTCGAGTAAGAGGTCAGTACCGCACCCGCTTTTCTTGTCCTCTGCCAGAAGTCTCACAATTAAGTATCCGCCGCATAATGCTATCATCGCCGAAAGAATTCGAAAAAACGAATTCAGGTTTGAAATGAGAAGAGATGCGGAATTAAGAATTCTGTAAAAGCTGTCCAATAGGGATATGGCCAAACCTATTGTAATGCCCAGCATCATTGGAAGCAACCAATCCTTTGCGAAAATTCTTCCATTCAGATCCAGATCATGCCGGGCCTTTGATCCTATCATCCAGCTTCGCAAAGCCAGCGGCACCATAAATTCTTTTCTCTTTTAATTCTCGATGATGGAGTTTCAGAGGTCGAATGCGGTTGTTGAAGTGAGGTGGAAGGAAAGCATAGAAGGGGGAGTTGAAGGTGGTGGAAAAGGCTGTGAACCTCGGATTTAAGGGATTCGGGGGCAGGAACCTTTTTTGTCGGTCTTCCCCAAAGGTAAGCTTTGTCTGTTCTTCGATGAAAGACAAAAATATTAAATTTTGTGGAGAAATTCGTGCATGAGCACCAAGATAATCGCCTCACTCGGCCCCGCTTCCCGCGATTTAAACACAGTCATAAACCTTTGCAAAGAGGGTGTCAGCGGCTTCAGGATAAACTTTGCGCACGGAAATGAGGAGCTGTGGAAATCAATGGTTGAAAATGTTCTGAGAGCTGAGAACATCTATTCAAAACCGCTGACAATCATCGGAGATCTCAGGGGGCCATCGATAAGGCTCGGAGAGCTGAAGGAGCAGATCACCGCTAAAAAGGGGGAAACCCTTAAACTTGTGCTCTCGGAAAGAAGTGAGGGAAGGGAGCTTCCGCTGCCCGTTAGGGAGGTCTATGAGCAGCTGGAGGTTGGCGATCTCGTAATCATGAGCGACGGAAAATTCAGATTTCGTGTTTCTGAAATAGGGGAATTCGTTGAACTTACGGCGCTCACGGATGCTGTGATAGGCTCCGGAAATACGATTGTAGTTGCGAACAAGGAATTCGACTTGCCGCTGCTGAGGGAAAAAGACCTTGCCGACATAGAATTCGCGGTTAAAAACAAGTTCAGCTACATCGGGCTGAGCTATGTTAGAGGCCCTTCAGACCTGGAAATGCTCAGGAAAGTCATAAAAAAGTCTGGAGGGGAAAGAACTGGAATAATAGCAAAGATAGAAACAAAATCTGCCGTTAAAAATCTTGATGAAATAGTTGAACTCTGTGAAGCTGTTCTAGTTGCAAGAGGGGATCTTGGAATGAACTTTGGGCTTGAGGAAATACCCTATCTGCAGAGGAAAATCATAAAAAGGTCGATCGAAATTGGAAAACCTGTGATCCTCGCCACACAGCTTCTGGAGTCGATGATAGAAAATCCAATTCCAACGAGGGCCGAAGTTGTGGATATAAGCACGGCAACCAGCGAGGGCGTCGATGCGCTCATGCTCACAGGAGAAACTGCAATTGGAAAGCATCCTGTAGAGGCGGTGAGATGGCTCAGAAAGATAATAGAGACGACGGAGAAAAAAATGACAGTGAATAAGTCCAGGGATGTTAAAGGGCTGAACGAGAAATTTGCCAAGGGAGTCGTTGAGCTGGCTGAAGACATAAATTCGAAGCTCGTTGTTTTCAGCAAATTCGGAAATACTCCCAGAAGGATAGCCCTCCTAAGGCCTGCGGTCGAATTCTACGTCGGAACGCCAGACATCGAAGTTGCAAGGGCCCTTAGCATCCTCTGGGGCATAAAGGCCTATGAGATAAGCGCGCTGGATTACGATGATGGGCTGGAAAGAACATATGAGTTTCTTAAGAAGAAGGAGGAGCTCAGATTCGGGGATCTCGTCATCTTGGCATATGGGCTGAAAGAGCAGGAGCAGGCTATAAAGCTCAGAAGGGTTAGCTGACAGTCTTCTGTCCCGCAGGATGTCTCAGCGGAATTCTCATGCTTGACATGAACAGGGAGCTTCAAGGACATGGCTAAGAGGATCGATGAGACAAATAAGAGAATTGATGAAACGAACAGGAGGATTGATACTGTAAATCAGGACCGATCTGAAGGCGATAAGGGAGGGGATGATGTGATAAGCTGGAAGAGCTGGTTTTGCCCGATCTCGGTCTACTCACCCAAGGAGCAGTTCTCAATTTCTCAATTTTTGGCGACCTTGCCTAGCCTCGGACTAAATTCTGATCTCCTCGCTGAAGGGCGAGTTCTAAGTTGTAAATTGTTTTGAGATTAAAAGAATCTTTTTAAGTATCATGGTGTTACCGTTTTCTTCCTTATCAGAGATTCGAGATCGACTTCGAATTTCTCAATTCTTTTTTCGAATGTATTCTTTTCAGTCCTGTAGAATATTCCCAGCGGAATTCTTTCCCTTTCCGTCATCTTGTTCAAGAAATCTCCCGGAATTCCTTCGAGATAATAAATCCTCCTTTCAATCCACTCCTTCGTCATCATATTATTGTACGTAACGCAAGGCTGCAGGATGTCAACCAAAGCTGATCCCCTGTGCCTTATCGCCTCCAAAAGGATTTCCTTGAGTCTTTTCACATGATAAGCATAGGCCCTCGCGATGAAGGTGTAGCCGCAGGAAAATGCCAGAAGCAGCGGATTCAGCGCCTCATGAGGGTTTGGATAATTCATCGCCCTGAGTTTTACTCCGGAAGGCAACGTTGGAGCTGCCTGGCCCTTCGTTAATCCATAAACCCAGTTGTCGTGGATTAAAACCTTCAAATCAATGTTTCTCCTTCCAAGGGCTACAAAATGCGCTGCGCCGATGCCGAGGATATCTCCATCCCCGGCTGAAACTATCACCGTGAGCTCCGGATTTGCGAGCTTTATTCCAGATGCAACGGGAATTGCCCTTCCGTGGATCGTGTGAACGTTGCTGCCCCTGATATAGTATACGATCCTGGAAGAGCATCCTATTCCGCCAACGATGACAAGCTTTTTTGGATCGATTTCCAGCTCCGAAACAGCTTCACGAAGCGCAGTCAGAATTCCGTAATTTCCACATCCAGGACACCACTGAATCCATGCATCCGTGCGATATTCATGCGCCTTCACCGAGAATCACCTCCCTTCTTCCACTAAGAGCCTCTTCAATTGCCCTATGAACTTCGTTAACATAAATGGGCCTTGCATTCAGCTTTCTCGCAACGCAGTCAATTTTGCAGCAGCAATTCAGGAGAAACGACAGCTGGCCGGAATTTGATTCTATGCAGAGAACCTTTCCGCTTATCTCATCCGAGATGTCGGGGAAAGGCCAGAGAATCCTAAGCTGGATGAACTTTGTATGAAATTCCGATTGCTCGATCGCTTCCAGTATCGCATTCTTCGTCGATCCGAAAGAAATTATCGTCATCTCAGCGTTTCTTTCACCATAAACGGAGTAACTTTTCTCCGCAACATTTTCTGCAAGCTTCCTGAATTTCCTAATCCGCTTGAGCATCATTTCCTCCCTTAAAACCGGGTCCTCGCTCGCAAATCCGTATTCATTGTGCTCGAGACTGCTGACGATCATCGTCGCCATCCCAACCGGAAGAAACGGGCTTATTCCATCTTCAGTGATCATGTATCTCAGATAATTTTCAGAAAGAGCGGAAAATTCCCTTTTCGGCAGGGGGGCGAATTTCTCCCTTTCCACGGCTGCAAGCGAGGAGGCTATGTACTTGTCGAGCAGATGAACGACCGGCATTTGGAGATCCTCCGCAAGTTTAAAAGAGAGCCGAACGTCTTCAATTGCCTCCTCATGATCGCCCGAAGCAATTACGGCCTTAAACGGATCTCCGTGCCCGGAAAAAATTGCATGAAGCAGATCCTGCTGCCCCGTCCTCGTAGCAATCCCGGTGCTGGGGGAAGCCCTCATCCAGAGCGTTATGACTATGGGAATCTCGGCTTGGACTGCAAGGCTTATCATCTCATTCATCAGGCTGACTCCGGGACCGCTTGTTGTAACCGCTGCCCTCAAACCGGCAATGCTCGCCCCAAGGGTCATTCCAATTGCTGAAATTTCATCTTCCGCCTGAACTGTTATCGTTTTTCCCCTGTTTTCCTCGAGAAAAAGGGCCTCATCCGTTGCGGGAGTTATAGGATAAAAGCTCATGAATTCGATTCTGGAAAAAAGCTTTGAAAGCGCAACAGCCTCGCAGCCCGTCAGAATTAGTTTCTCACGCCTTATTCCGTCGGGGATTTCGCCCCTCTCCATTCCGGCCACTTCCTCCAGCGCTATTTCCACCGCAGCCAGATTGATTTCGGGACTCTGAAACTGCTTTTCCACAGCTTTTCTTATCGTTGATTCGTCGAGGCCGAGCAGGTAAAGCCCTGCAGACAGCCCCATGACATTCAAAGCCCTCGAAACAGAGCTCATGGGCTTTTTCACAGTTTCAGAAAGTTTTCCGATCAGTTCTGCCATCGGAAGCGTTACCAGGTTCAATTCAAGCTTTTCCAAAATCTGACCCAGCGTAACGCTGCCATACGCCGCTTCTATCCTGCTTTTCAGTTCCCTGCTCATCGATGGGATTTCAGAAGCCTTCTTTTCAAGGCTGCCTTTATCACAGACCAGAACTGCCTTTTTTCTAAGATTGCGAAAGTGTGTGAAAACGCTCTCCGCATCCAGTGCTATCAGCGCATCCAAGGGCATTCTCAGCGCTTTCCCGCCGACCCTTATGTGATAATAGCTGTGCGCTCCGACTATGTTGCTGTGATATTCCCTGCTGCCGAAAACCTCGTGGCCCTTTATTGCGAATGCCCTCACCGCTATCTGTCCCGCAGACTCTATTCCGCCCCCCTGAAATCCGCCTATTGCTATGCTGAGGTCAACCCTCATATATCTCCTCCCTGTAATCGCTGTCCAAAAAAACGCCCCTGAAGATTCTGTGACCCCTTTCCATGTGACTTTCGAGCTCCAGAAAACTAATTAGGGATTTGCAGTCCTCACACCAGAAGAATTCTCCTTCCAGCTTGATTTCTGTGTAGAATTCACAGGAGAAATCCCTTAGGCTTATGCTCTCTCTTTTAGCGCAGAAACCCAAGTAATAGTATTTTATGTGAGGTGCCCAGTTTCCGCACCTCTCGCATTTTTTGCGCATGATTTTTCTGTTCTCTATTTCTTAAAAGATTTTTTGATTGCAAAAAAGAAACGAAAAAGGCTTTTGTATTTTCGCTTACTCTGATCATGAAGAGCAGAATAGCCGAAGTTTTAAAGCTAAAATTTGAACCAGTAGCAATAATCTGGAGCGATGAAATACCGGAAGGGGCAAAACGGTTCAAGAAGGGGCAGTGGGGGTGTGTCATCTGGATGCTGGCAAGAGCTGCAGAGGGCGAAATCGTTGCATTTGACAGGGAGCACTACGGCTGCCAAGGCGGCGCAACAGGACTCGGATTTGGAAACAGATACTACGATTTCATCGGGGGCATAGAAGGATTCTGCAGATTTCTCTCCACGGGTTTCAAGGGCTGGAAAGAGGAAATCCTTGAAAAGATTAAAGACGAGCTCAGAGGCGAGCTGTACGAGAAAATGCTGAATGGCGAGAGATATAAGAAAAGCCCAGAACTTGTCAGGAAGTTCATTGAAAAATTGCCGGCGGTTGAAATTCAGAAAAAATACGTCATATTCAAACCGCTGAGCAAGGTCGAGAACGAAGAACCCGTTGTCGTTGTATTCATCGCAAATCCGCACCAGCTCTCGGCACTCGTTGTTCTCGCGAATTACTCCAGAGAAACAAACGACAACGTGATCATCCCAATGGGTGCAGGCTGCCATCAGATAGGAATATATCCCTACAGGGAAATGAGTTCGGAAAGACCGAGGGCCGTTGTAGGGTTGACGGATTTGGATGCGAGGCTGAACGTTCGCGCTTTAATCGGAGATGACGTTTTCACATTTTCTGTACCATACAGCATGTTCAGGGAAATGGAGGAAAATGTGAAAGACAGCTTCCTGGAGATCGGAACCTGGACCAAGCTTATGAAATACGTATGATTTCTAAAAATTTAAAACCCCCACTCCTTCAACTTTGAATCCCACTTCCTGACCATTTCCATACCGATCTGGACTATCTTGGAGAGCTGTATCGAAGTAAAGCTTGCCCTGAACTTTTCGATGTCCCTAACGGTTCCATGGTATTCCTCAACCCTTATCTCCTCAACTACAGCCTTCTCCGGCTTGTTCTCCCTCACGAATCTGATAAAGCTTTCAATCTGCTCTTTTTCCCCATCCACAAGAACTATCACGGCTTCCCTTCCGTCTATTTTAGCATTTCTCGCTTCGAATTTTGGAATCAGGAGATTGTCTGCTTCCTCAAGCAAAAAAGCCCTGTAGCCGACTCCGCAACCCACTTCGTGGACTCTGCCTATTATCGTTATCTTCAATGCCATTGTTCTGAATGAATTCGAAAGGATAAATATTTTTCGATTTAATGAAAAGCTTTTTGCTCTTTCCCGAATTGCCAAAGCCAGATATTCCAGCGTTCAGAATTTTCGCTGACTTTTTTAGAAATTACAAACCTTTTTTATAAAAAATTTTAACTAATTGAAGCCAAGATCCTTTCTCTTCTGCAGGATCACCTTCTCTATCAGTTCAGCTGCCTTCAAAGGATCCTCTTCAACCAGCACTTTTCCTCCCGTGAGACTTTCAACTTCCTCAGTTAGAAGCTTCACCGCGGCATCGCTTCCAGTTACTGGAGGAACCGGAGAGACGTGGGTTGTTATCCCAAAAGCAACCGCGAATACGGCATCTATCGTTGCCTTCTGCTCCATGTACTCCGGAGCCGTCGCGGCTATCGGTAGCTGTGGTATGTCGACTCCGAGCGCGTCTGCCAGCATTCCGACAAAATAAGCAGCCCTGCCAACATCGGTGCATGTACCGAAGCTTAGAACTGGCGGAATTTTCAGAGCCTTGCAGACTTTCCTTAGCTTCTCGCCCGCGATTTCAGCTGCCTCGAAAGATGTCAGACCCGCAACCTGCAGCGCAGCGTTTCCGCAGCCCATTGAGAGAACAAGAATGTCCCTCCTTATCAGCTCCTTCGCTATCGTTACGGTATTGTAGTCATGCGGGCCGTTTTTCAGCGTTGTGCAGCTAACAAGGGCCACTATTCCCTTTATTTCCCCGCTCTTTATCGCCTCAATTAGCAGCTTCAGGTTGCCGCCGAGGGCCTTCAGAATCGCTTCAGGAGAGAAACCTACGACTATTTTCTGCTTTCTCTCAACTCTAACTGCCCTATTTTTATCCCTTTTTCTGAAATTTTCGATTGCAATCTCCACAAGCTTCATGGCAATTTCTTCAGCCTTCTCGGGCTCGTAATCAAGGCCATCATTTATTCCCCGGAATCTGACCAGTTTGCTAACAGGCACAATCTTAACTCCGTAGCGCTGGTATTCTGGCAGAGATGGTAGAGCACAGTTCATGTCCGCCGCAAAGACGTCGATGCATCCCGTTGCAAGGGCAAATTCCTGAACGATCCAGTTTCCAACTATTCCTGCAAAAACAGGACTGCTTATTCTCTGCAAAACCTCCTGGCCTGTCTCTATGAATCCGATTATCCTCAATCCCTTTGCCCCCGCTTCCCTCGCCCTCCTCTGCACGTCTTCACGCTCCGCCAGCTTTATCAATGCAACTGCAACAAAGGGTTCATGCCCATCGACGGCTATGTTGACGAACTCCGGATCTAGGATGCCGAGGTCAGCATAACTTTCGTGCGGCATCGGAGTTCCGAACAGGATGTCCTGAATTATCTCCAGCGAAAGCTGAGCTGCTAGGCAAGTTGCTATGCTCATGGACATGCTCTTCTTTGCCAGAGAAATGTAGTTGCTGTCTACATTTGTCATTGAAGATGCCCCAACTGTCAGCAGTTCCTGAAAAACGCCAGAAGGGGTTATTCCGAGCTTTTCCCAGATTTCTTTTCTCTTTTCTGGGGCAAAAATCTCCACTATCCTGCTCCTTCCAACGGATCCCAGATCAGCGATTACGAAGTCTGCAACCTTCACTGCCAGCTCCTTCACATCTCCTCTACTTATTCCAAGCTTCTCAGCAAACCACCTGAGCTTTTCCGCATCCTTTATCTCGTAGGGAGTTTTTCCCATAGCGGTTGCCTTAAGAGTTTTCGCAGCCTCCACAGCATGATACGTGTAGGCCTCGGTTCCCAGCATGTTTTTATGAACGAAGTTCCTTATCACCATCGCCGCCGCATCGATTCCGCATGCCCCATATGGCTTATCCTTGCCTATCCTGCAGGGACCCATGCTGCAAAGCTGGCAACTCAAACCGACGCTGCAGAATGGGCATCTTCCCTTTTCCTGCGCTTTGAAACGGTCAAAAACATTCGTTACTCCTTCAGACTTCACTTTTCGATACATCTCGTTAATGCTATCGTGGTAGCTAACCCTTTCCGATTCCATGGGGCAAATAGCTTGGCATTCATAAATCTTTGTTCCCGAAGATGTTCGCAAAACTTTATTTTCTCCCCAAGAAATATAGGCTGTGTTTGAGGTTCACATTAGAACGAAGCTTCCGGAAAACTGCGCTCTGGGCTGCCTCAGGGAGATTGCTAGGGATTGTGTGCTTAAAATCGAGGGTTTGGCAGTGAAGGATGAGTCCGTCAGAGGGCTACTTCGATTGAAGGCGAGGAGAATAGAGGAGATAATTTCAAACCTTCCCCCGCAGTGCGAGGCTTTGATAACCTCAGAAAGGGATGCGAGAATTCTGCTAAAAGAGCACAGCTGCTTTGTCGCGCTGCCCTTGATCGAATCGGGCTGCATTTTAACTTCTGTAGAGATAAAAGATAACTCTGTAACATGGAAAGCAATTTGCAGCGAGGAGGATTTCCTGAATCTGATTGAAAAACTTGAATCCGGAGGGGTTGAGTTTGAGATCAGCTACAAGGCCAAACCCTCGGGAAAAAGCGAGATCACTTTTAGGGAGGAAGAGGTTCTTAGATTTGCATTCGAAAAGGGTTATTTCGATTTTCCGAAAAAGATAAAGCTCGAGGAAGTCGCTGAGCATTTCGGAATAGCTCCCTCGACCCTTTCCGAAATCCTCAGGAGGGCTCTGAAAAAGGTTCTCGAAAAGTACTTCGGAGAACCATTTTAGGCAAGAATATTTGTTGAAAAACTGGGAAAAGGTTCAAAAAAGATGATCACCAGATGAACTTGGTATGCTGATCGACACACCCCGCAGACTGCATCTCGGAATTATCGATCCCTCAGGCAGCCTTGGAAGGAGGTTCGGTTCCCTGGGGGCGGGAATCGAAGGGGGGTATCTGGTAAGGATTGAGGAGAGCGAGGGGACAGAAATCATTGCCGAAAGGGAGGACAGAGAGGACATAGAGGATGCGCTGGAAAAGATGGACAAAAGATATTCGACGGGCTTTGATTTCCTGATAAAAGTTGAGAGAAAGATAGAGAGGCATGTTGGCCTAGGTTCCACGACTCAGCTCAAATTAGCCGTGGGTCTAGGCGTTGCTAGGCTCAAAAAAATCGATGCCGAAATAGAGGAGATCTCTAAAGCACTCGGGAGGGGAAAGAATTCTGCTGCGAGCACATATGTTTTCAAATACGGAGGGTTCGTAATCGATGGGGGGGTAAAAGGGGACTTTCCGCCGCTGGTTTTCAGGGAGAAGATACCCGAAAGCTGGGCATTCCTGCTGCTGATTCCAAGGGTGAAGAGGGGTTTTGATGAAAGGGAGGAAAGGAGGATAATGGATTCAATTTCGGGAAAGAGCGAAATCGCCGAAAAGATATCCCACAGAATACTCATGGGGCTAATTCCGGCGATAAGGGAGGGGAGCATAGAGGATTTCGGCAGATTTTTGTCTGAAATTCAGGTTCTGGTTGGAAAGCATTTCGAGGACTACCAGGGGGGCATTTTCAGGGAGGACGTAGAGGTCCTGACGGATTTTCTTAGGCAGAAAACATACGGCTTCGGACAGAGCTCATGGGGCCCGACACTCTACGGATTAATATACAGAAGGGATTATGAAAGGATAAAAGAGCAGGCAGAGGACTGGCTTTCGGAGCACGGAATAAAGGCCGCGGTTGAGCTGGGGGTTCCCAGGAATTACGGAGTTAATATTTTATAGTGCCGCATTTTTTTCCATTCATGAGGGTTCTAGGAATAGATCCCGGAACGAAGTCGATGGATCTCTGCCTTCTCGAAAGGGGGGAAATAGCCGGCGAGGCTTCCGTGGAAACAAAGGATGCTGCAGCAAATCCGGGAATTCTGATTGAGAAAATCAACGAGCTGAGGCCCTTGGATGTAATAGTTGTTCCCTCCGGCTACGGAGTTGAGGTTATGAGCATGGAGCAGATTCCAAAAAGGCTGCTTGAGGAGTGGTACTACACATTCGTGCTCGCAACGACAAAGGAGGAAATCGAAGAAGGCGTGGCGAAGGGTGTTGTGGGGGCAAACATATACTTAGCGATGGTGAAGTTCGCAAAGGAGCTCTACGAGTTCAGGGCAAAGAAAATAATGATTCCTGGAGTTATAAACCTCCAGACCGTTCCGCTGCACAGAAAGCTGAACAGAATAGATCTCGGAACGGCGGACAAGCTTTCCGTTGCCACTCTGGGGATACATGAGGTTGCAGAAGAATTCGGAATCGAATACAGCAAGGTTAGCTACATCCATGTCGAGCTAGGCTTCGGATACAATGCGGTGATGGGAATCGAGAATGGAAAGATAGTCGACGGCATAGGCGGTTCAATGACTCCCGGACCGGGATTCCTTACAGCCGGTGCCCTCGATCTGGAGGTTGCTCAGGCGGTTGGATTCTTTGACAAAAAGGACGTATTCACAACAGGATGCGCATCGATTGCAGGGGTCATGGCTCCTGAAGAACTGCTGGAAAAATCAGAAAAGGATTTGAAGGGAAAATTGTGCCTTGAGGCCTTCATTGAGGGCATATGCAAGGCAGTTCACCAAATGCACTACGTCGTGCAGAATCCGAAAATTATACTCCTTTCGGGCAGGATTTCAAGGCTTGAAAGGGTAAAAAAGGAACTGAAAAAGAGGCTCGATAAAATAGCCGAAATAAGGACAATGAGGAGTCTTGACGGCGCAAAACTTGTCAAGGAAACTGCCCAGGGCTACTCCGTTTTGGGAGATGGACTCTCCGGAGGAAAGTTCTCCGGCCTCGTGAGGCATGCAGAAATAGACATGGCCAAAGGGAGCGCCCTCGACTACATCCTTATACCCGGATTCAGGGAGAGTAGGCTTGGAAGGAATTTCATGAAGCTGAGGGGCGTGGGATTCAGAAATGCGGCCTTCAATCTTTCGCTGTGATCTTTTTAAATCTTTCAAAATCGAGAAGGCAAAAATTAATCAACGACCTTTCCAATTATAAGCTCAACTCCATTTTCCTTGGCCAGTTTCCTCATTTCTTTGGCCGCATCTTTCTTGGCGGTGAGCACAACCAGTATCTTTCTGGGTTCCTTTGAGTATTTTGCTTTAACGAGCTCGGCTTTTCTCAGGAGCTTCATAATCTCCTCTGCCGATTCCGCATAACTCGTGGCCTCACCGACTATCAGCGGATTTTCGAGGAATATGTCTATCTCCTCCCCGTCAACGAATCTTTTAGAGAATTCTGCTCCTTCAGGTATTTCGCCAGCCTTTTTCATTCCTGCCGCAAGGAACTTTCTGACAAATTCCTCAAAGGTTATTCCAGCAAATTTGCTCAGCTCACCAAAACCGCTTATCATCGCGCTTTCGAGAGAACTAACGCGCATGTCAAGTTTCCCCACTTCTTTCTCAAGCGAGTTCATACGCATCTCAAGCCTATCCAGTTTCCCGAGCATCTTGTTGAAATCTTCTCTGAGCTTTGCAATTTCCTGTGCATGTTTTTCGAGTATCTCGTCATGTCTTCTGAAGCCGGTGATCATGTCCTCTCTGAGCTTTGCAATTTCCTGTGCATGTTTTTCGAGTATCTCGTCATGTCTTCTGAAGCCGGTGATCATGTCCTCTCTGAGCTTTGCAAGCTCAATCTCATTTCTGTCCAGTCTTCGAAGGATTTCTTCGAACTTTTCGTCGTGCTTCTCCAGCCTTCGCATTATCTCCTCTAATCCCAGCATTCCAGCTACCGCATAGCGGAACTCGATATCTTCCTTCAGCAGAGCGAGCATCTTTGACTTGAGATCCTGCAGATTCACAGCTTAAGTTATTCAGAATATATATATGATTTCTGAGACATTGATCTTCAAGGGGGTGAACTACTCCACGGCTAAAGTCGGGAGCTTCCAGCGTTAAGGGAGGCTTTACGCCTTCTTTCATCTGCCGGTTCAAAAGCCAAGCTCCCCCATCCCATGCCTCTCGTTAAGGCATGGGCTATGTTTATGCACGCATTTAAATCCCTATCATATATAAGCCCGCATTTCGGGGCATCTGAACTCCCTTCCGTTGACTTGGGCAACATGCCCGCATCTATGGCAAGTCTTTGAAGTGTTCCTGACTTCCTTTTTGGGCAAATGCCTTACTTCTATGCCTTCAAGCAAAGCCCTGTATTCGATGTAGGTTTGGAGCTTTCTGAAGGGAAGAGAATGAAATCTCCTGTTAAGCTTCTTGGACTTGTCAAAGTTGTCCCTTATTCCAGTGAGATCTTCCATAACTATTATCGGCTTGGGGAACTGTTTAGCGTAGGCAACTATCTGGTTGGCTATTATATGCAGTTGCCGATCTACTTTCCTTCTCTCTTTACCTTTAAGCTCCTTGACTTTCTCCAGAAGCTTCTTTTCCTGAAGCTTCCTTCTAGTATGCCCGTATAGTCCCCTTATGCGCTTGATTTCTTCGCCTTTCCAGAAGTTGCCCTTCATTGGTTTGCTTGGATTCTCCTTTGAAATCGCTACCGCAACTGCCAGATTCCTTTCTCCCCTGTCTATCGCTATGACTGTTTCTGGCTCATCGGGAACTTCAACAAACTTCTTTAGAATGAAGTGAGCGTACCATTCCCCATCGCGTTTTACCATTTCAACTGTCGCGAACTTCCATTCTCCTTCCAAAGCTTCCTCGATTCTCTGCTTTTGTTTCCCTCCAAAGACTATTGGCAGGCTTATTCTCTCCTCTCTGTTAAGGCTCAGTGTAAGCCAGTAAGGAGTTAAAGCATTTGTTGTCTTGGAAAAACTGTAGCACTTCTTGTCGAAGCGGATGGAAATCCTTTTAAGCTTTAAAATGCTACTCTCTTTTCTGTTTTCCTCGAAGCTTTTCAGCATCTCGACAGCCTTATCTCTGGCTGTCTGGATTAAAGCTGTGTTCAGATTGAAGAGCTCTTTTGCATCTTCATAGCATTTTTCATGCAGAAAAGTTTTTGATTTTGAGTTGTAGCTCAGGTACCATTTGACGAGCTTGAAATACTCGTTGAAAGTTTTATTCAAAGCCAGGATTTTTGATTTATTCGGCCTGAACACCTTGCCTACAACGCATATCCGGACTTCCCTCTGCAAGGAGACACCCCAAGACATTTAAACACAGAAACTATTTAAGCTTGCCCATTCATCCCAGAGCTAAAGCTCTGGGTTTTCTGGACACTAATCTTTATAAGCACGAGGAAGTTTTCTCCGTATGGATCTTTGGAGCTTCATAAAAAAGTACTATATTGATTCTATAGTTTATAAGGAAGGTTACAACATTGTGAATACACTGACTTGGGCCGCAATTCTTGTACTGGTAGCTTATTTTCTTTATCGTTTTCTGGAGAAAAGATTCGAAATTGATGAGAAGTTTATTCTTGCAACGGTTCCGTATGTCTTTCTTGGCTCGTTCTCTAGGATCGTTGAGGATGCGGGTTTTCTTAATCCTCCAACTTCATACCTTTTCATGTCCCCTTTTATATTTTTCCTAATATTTCTCCTTGCATTTCCAATTCTAATTGTTTCAAGGAAAATCAAAAAATATTACACCCCCTACGCGTTTGTGGGTATTTTGTCTTCATTTGCGGTGTTGGTTCTTTTGATTCTAAACTTGAGAATCGTAAATCCACTTGTACTCCCGTCTTCTATTTCTATGGCATTGCTCGTTTCTTTTGCATTTTTTGCAATTTTCAAAACCACTAGAAATTTTGCCAGCTTCTCCGTAATGTTTGCACACATGTTTGATGGTTTTGCTAGCTTTATGGGGATAAGTTATCACGGATACGTTGAAATTCACGTGCTTCCGGGTTTTATAGTAGAATATCTGGGCCCAATAGCGCTGCCTTTGGTAAAGTTTGCAGTCATTGCTCTGGCCCTTCTCATCGTTGAATCCGAGGAAAACAAGAACTTGAGGAATTTCATAAAACTTGCTCTATTAATTCTTGGTCTTGGCCCTGCTCTGAGGAATGCATTGAGGATAACCTTTGCTGTTTAGCTGAAAAAGTCAAGCGTTGTTTGGGAGCCCTTTATTTTCGCATCGGAATAGCCGAATCTTTCAAGTATTCTCATTACCGCCGGAATTATTTGATGCTCGATGTAGTACTCTTTGTCAAGCTTCTTCAGCTCATATCCCTCTCTGCGTTTTATTTTTATATTTTCACCGTCGAAGTTCTCTACCATCTCCAGGGGATATGCTCTGTCTCCAACGTTTCCAGTCCCTTTAACTACAATGTAACCGATTTTTGAGCCGACTGGGTAAAAGATGCCTATTTCTTCAGCCTTTTTTGCGGCTTTAACGTGTGCCTGTATCGCTTCGTATTTTGATGGTTTCTTCGTTAAACCCTTGTATATTACTATATCTTCGAGCTTGACATTACCCTTTCTTATGTCCTCTATGATCCTCGAAACGAGTTTCATGGCCTTTTCCGGATTTCTCTCTCGCAGTAGTATCTCGATTACTTCTTTCTGTGCCCTCTTTGCCAATTCGCACCAATCGCCTCTTCTTACTTCGAGTCCTCTGACTAGGATTTTTCCTTCAATTGTTAGCCCCGCATATCTCTTCTTTTCAACAAAGAATATTGTTTTAAAAAGCTCGTCAAGCTCTATTTGGACTGGGAGCTCTTTGGATATCCTTTCTATTAGCTTATCTACCTCTTTTTTTAGCTCTTCGATTCCTACTGGTTTTGAAACAAATATACTGTCTGTGTCACCATAGAGAACTTTAAAACCCATTTGCTCTGCTATCTTTGCCGAAGTTTTTATGAAATGTCTTCCCCAAGCAGTTGTTGCTTCAGCACAAGCCTTGCAGTACCACCTCGCCCCACCCCATCCCATGTATCCATAGAAGGAGTTTGTCAGAATTTTCAGGGTCTGTTGTTTTATGTCTAGGAGCTTGTAATTCGGATCGTTTTCATTCATGTTTTTCATAATTTTCTTGATTTCTTGTCTTCTCTTGATCAGGGAAATGAGAATTCTCTTAAAAAATCCATCTGGCTGTTTTTTGAATCTGTAACCAACTTCGGGAGCTATATACTCCCCATTTGGGCTTAGGGTATCTGGGCTTATGTTGAAAGCTACCATTATTGACGGATACATACTAGCGAAATCGAGTTCAGCAACGTTTTCGTGTAGACCCCTCTCTGGTTCTATAACAAATGCTCCCTCGTAGGTTTCAGCAACCTCGGCTGCATTTGGGGCCACCTCTCCAACCTTTTTCGCCTCGCTGAGCAAAAGCCAGTCAACTTGCTTGCCCCTTCCAATTCTTGTTACATCATCTAATGGCAATCTTATCAGTTTCGCCATTTCATAGTGCATGGGTAGCAGTTCCTTTGCTATCATGAATGTGTGCATTACATCTCTTTTTGCGTGCAGCAAAACTTTTTCTTTATCCGTTTCCCAGTACTTGTTTATATCTCTAGCTTCTATGTCCTCCATATCTATTTTGGTTCCGAGAAACTCTGCGATGTTTTCGAGTCTCTTTATCTTGACTTCAGTGATTCGCATGGCTATGTCGTAGAGGTCTACGTTAAGTCTTCCGGCTATTTTTGGCCTGCCGCCCTTGAAGCTTATCTGGCTCCCGTCTCTGCCAATGTTTAGCGGAACTTTTAGTTTCTCGGCTCTCTTCCTTAAATAAGGCCAGTCGAATGCATCTTGATTATATCCGACGATAATATCTGGATCAACGGTTTTTATTATTTCAACAAATCTCTGTAGAATTTTTCTCTCTTCTCTTTCGCTGATGATCTCAAACTCTTTCTCTCCATCTCCCCATTTGACTGCGATTACTATTATTGGATCTTTTTCGGCGTCTGGCATACCAAAGGAAGACAGCATTTCGCAGTCAAATGCTAGAATTTTGAGGTCTGGAACCTCGATTTCAACTCGCTCAATTTCATCAATTTCATAGCTCTTTATTTTCCCTCCAATTTCTCTTCCTTTTATCTTCACTCCATCCATGCATGCTAGATCTTTGTCTATGAGGTAGCGATATGCAAAGGGTATGTCCGCTTCTCTAACTTCTCCGAATTCGGAGAAAATCTCTCTAAGCTTTGGAACGTGTTGTGGATGCTTAGCATAGATTACAAAAGCATCCTTCTCTTCCCCCAAAATCTTTACTTTTCTTCTCTCGTATGATTCCGGGGTTATTGCACCTTTTCTCGTTTTAACAACAGCTCTTTCTATTGTCTCTTCGTCTACGTCAAAAACATAAAAATAAGGTTTGAAGTTTTTGTCGTAGGCAATAAATACTTCCTCTCCTTTACACCAAAGTCTTATGATGGCTTTTTCATCGAGCGTGACATATTCTGCATCGAGTAGCAGACCTTGGATCACAACTTTTCTAATCTCGGGAAGATTTAAATTTAACTTGCTATACTCTCTTTGTGCTTTACAACTTTATTTCGGTTAACACTACCTGGAATCGGGAAAAGGTTGTAGAATTGATGAAAGAGATAGAATGCGAGGTAGTATTTCTGGATCTTCCTGAACACTTTGAAGCTTACATTGTGAACGGCATTATTCCTCCACAAGACTTCGGCTATTCACAGGATTTGAGGGCCTGTGAGCCTATAGTAAGATTTTGTTGGGAGAATGGGATACCGATATACTGTTACATAGAAACAAAGCTCTCGAAGGAACTGGTCGATATTCAAATGGAGATAGCGAGACTCATTTTGAAGACTAAGCTGAAGAAAAAGATAGACGTAGAAGAATGGAAAAGAGTGATAATGAGGGATATAGAGCTACGAAACTCTTCTGACGAGTATACAGAGATGAAAATTAGGGAGAACGCTAAAAAAGAAAACGTCTGCTTAAACTTATCTAGGCAATTAGAAAATGAACTTGGAGATTTGGGGGTGAAGAGAATTGTTTTGTATGAATTCAGAAGACCAATAGACAAGTTATACGAGCTTGCAAGTCGGGAGATGAATGGAGAAGAAGTCTCTGATGAGTATTGGCTTGAAGCGATTGAAAGACATATTGCGTTCGTTGATACGGTTATCGAGATGGGTTATGAGGAAGCCTGCAAACTCTTGTGGATTTAGGGGAGTTTACATAGACATTGAGGGAATAAAGCATGGTTATCTTTTTGAAGGAAAATTCGAGGAGAGCAGAACCGATTTTGATGAATTTATAATAACACCGACTTTTTTTAATGCTCACACACACTTGGGCGACTCAATTGCGAAAGATCCTCCATATATGGATTTGGTGAAGATGGTCGGACCGGATGGCTATAAGTTTCAGGTGCTTAGATCTAATTCATCAGATGAACTTAGAAGAGCGATCTTGGAGGAGATAGAGATAGCCATTAGATCCGGAACCGGTTATTTTCTAGATTTTCGCGAATCGGGAATGGAGGGGTTGAAGATTGTTGAAGGAATCAATCGTTTAATTCCTCTAGGAAGACCTAGAGACATTGAGGAGGCTTTGAAAATGAGCTGTTTTGGGTTTGCAATGAGTAGCGTTAGAGATCATGAGATCGATCTCTTATTTAGCTTAAGAAGAATTGCAAGTAAAAGGGGGATTATTTTTGCGATTCATGCTGGAGAAATGAATTGCGAAGACGTAGAAAGGACTGTAGAACTAAAACCAGATCTAGTGGTTCATATGAATCGCTGCCCAGAAATGCTGAGGCATTTCATGGAGGAAGGGATTCCAATTGTTTCCTGCATAAGGTCAAATGCTTTTTTTGACCTTCTAAATCCCGCGGTTTACAGAACTCTTGCTTCGTATGAAAACTGGCTTTTGGGCACTGACAACGGTATGCTTTTTAATCCTTCAATGCTCGAAGAAATGCATTTCTCGGCTTTAATCGTAAAGAATGATTGGGCGATTTTCAGGGGAGCAGTGTATGGTTTTCGAATTTTCGAGAAAAAATTTAAGTTAAAGAAGAGCTACATCGTTTTTCACAGGAAATGGAATTTTAGGAATTCGAAGAATATACTTTCAACTCTTGTTAGAAGAGCTAGTTTATCGGATATAGAGGCAATAGTTGAACCTCCAGTATCTTGACTGTTTTGGCTAGGCAAGCATTCCGGTTTAGCTAAAGAGACTGATCACTTTAAGGATTGATTTCAAATACTTCAAAGCTTTAGCATCCTAGAAAATTTTATATAGTCAATTATTGAAAAAATATATGCGAATAAAGCCTTTAATCCAAGCTAGGATTAGAGTTCCACTCAGTGTGGTGTTTTTTAATGCTAGTCCCAGCTATATGGTTTCTGGATCCGTTTATATGTGGCTGACCTCCTCCCCGCCCTGAAGGGCGAAAGGTTCCCCGCATCTGTTCGGAGTTACATCTGTCATCTGCGGGGCAGTCGGGGCGGTCAGAGATCCCCCAGAAAGTAGTATATATCAAAGGTTATAAAAACTTTTTGTTGCACTACTACTATGGCTATGGTTGCTCAAGGGCCTGACCCTCTTGAGGATTCCCCTCCTCAGCCTTTCGGCCAGCCTCTTGTAGATCATGAGGAAAAACTTGCCGTCCTTGTACATCAGCCTAGCCTCTCCGCTTCTTCGCCTTCGGCATCGTCCCTTTATTCGGATTGCTGAGCCAAGACTTGGCTATTGAAAGCGCTTTTTTCCTATTGATCTATGGTTAAAAGATTTATGTTTTTGACAGCCCAGTTCTCAAAATATTTCTCCACAGCTTGTCTTGTTGTGAAGAATAATCCTAGATCTTTTAATGAGATCCTTATAATAGGAGCCTTGTAAATATCTATAAACAGACCTTTTCTCTTAAGTTTTTCTCCAAGTCTCACTCCATCTGCTAATGCTCTCACTCCTATCCTAGATGATCGGCTCAGTCTATCTCTTGCAAGCAATATCGATATGTTTCTAAAAACATGAATAGGTATTATACTTTTATATCTAGTGTTAGAGATTATTGATAACGCCATTCTATTTCTCTCACCAAGATAAACAGGTAGGACGCTTCCTCTCCTCCCAAATGTTAGTCCTCTAACATGATAAGCAACAACTTCTGGAACAGAAATTATTTTATAACCGCAGCCCCACATTGGGCATGTTGTATAATGGCTGGTGGGTGGTGGGTGGGGCTCGGCCAGGTTTTTTAAAGTAGTGCTGTGTATATTACTGGGGGTGTTTAGTGTGGGGCGTGTAGGTGTCTTGTTCGACTTTGATGGTACTCTAAGTCCTCTGGATGTGAGTCGGGATGTTGCGAGGGTTCGCGATGACGTTGCCGCAGTACTTGGTGAGCTGGTTAAGAGGTATGTTGTTGGCGTAGTTAGTAGTAAAGACTGCAACTTTCTCCTGAGTAGGGTTCCGTCTCTGCACGGCTACGCCTGTGTTGACGGTCTCGAGGTTTTAGTCGGCGACTATCTAATACTTGATTCCGCGGTTACCAGTAGGGAGCTGCTTAAGTCTATTGAGGATGTGCACGCCGAGGCTAGAGGCCTGAGGGATGTATTTGTTGAGGAGAAGAGGTCTCTACTCGGCTTTCTACTGGGTTTTAGTATAGACTGGAGGAGACAAGGAGGGCCTCCCGAGGGTTTAGATCGAGTGGTTAGAGAGGCCACCTCTAGGGGGCTGCACGTTGTTAACTATCGGTACAACCCTTTTGTAGATATCTACATATCCAGAAGAGGTAAGGGTGATGCTGTTAAGATAATGAGGGCGCTGCTCAATCTGGATAAGCTTATATATGTAGGAGATGGAGAGAACGACGTGCCTGCGTTCAGCGTTGCCGACGTCTCCGTTCTCGTACGTCACGATTTCAATCGAGAGCTTAGGTTGGACGTAGACTACGAGGTCGAGTTTGGCGAACTAGCTAGGTGGTTGATCACTCATGTCCTTTCAGGTAGAATATCTTAGTTTACTACGTGCTATAGGCTTCGCAACCCTCATAATATTAGTAGGCTACGTGGTGGGTAAGCTGACTAAGCGGGCTATACGCTACTTGTTTACCAGAGTTGGTCTTGATGCTTGGTTTAAGAGATTTGCCATAGGTAAGGCTATGCTACGGGGTGGTTATACTGCCAGTGAGTTCTTCGGGGCTGTGGCGTCGTGGATAATATACGTAACAGCTGTGCTGCTAGCTATAGCTACAGCTAGTGCAGACCTAGGTGTCACAGCTTTGTCTGAACCTCTCTATTACACCGTCTCAGTATATGTCGCGGGCTTCGTCAAGGCTTTTATAATCTTGGTGGTAGGCTTTACACTTGTAGACGCGTTCATAGGGTACATATACAAGAGTACAGAGTTGAGAAGTGAGGTGATGTTTCTAACGCCAGTTGCTGAGTATCTGAGGATACTGTTCTACATAGCTGTACTGATATTCGCCTTAGAGCAGGGAGGTCTTAACGTTAGTACTCTCTACGTTATACTAACACCTATCATCTGGGGCTTGACCTTAGCTATGGTTGCAATAATAATAGCTAACGTAATACAGCAGGTTATTAGAAGATGAAGTTCTACTCAGTTATGTATCAGACATCAAATAGTAAAGGTCAGGAGCTTGTTGCACAGAGAATGGTTAAATGGGCTAGAAGGTTGGGTCACGAGGCCTGGCTTGTTACCAGCGTATATCACGATGGCAAGGCTGTGGTACCTCTCGACGCTGTTCTAAAGGGTGAGGAGGGCTATCTAGTACGCGAGGAGGATCCTGCCGTAGGTCTTCCGGTGATCAGAGTTGACAGCTTTAAGACATTCTGGCCTCCCAGGCGGGTGATGTTCAGAGACTTCATAACTGTACTGAGGAGGATCGACGAGAGGTTAGGTATCGACTTCATAGTGACACACTCAACATTATGGAACGGTCCTGAGGAGGTCTCTAGATGGGTTATGTGGAAGAAGCTTATGAGAGGTTTAGGTGAGGCGGTTGGTACTACGGTATACGGCCACATGTCTCACTATCAGCCGCCGGACCCTACTAGATACGACCTAGTTGAGAGAGCCTACAGAATGGCTTGGAACGTGACTACTCTACCCACGATCTTCAAGGCCGCGGATATAGTGATATGTGTCACAGGTATTGAGGCTGAGGAAATGATAAGTTACGGCGCTAGACCTGAGCAGGTTCACGTATTCCCGGCCGGGCTTGACGACGACCTAGCGGTGCTCATAGATAGGGCTAGACCTGAGGTGTTTCTGGAGAGATACGGCGTGGGCAGGGATAAGCTTGTGATCTCCTACCTAGGGACTGTGGAGGAGAGGAAAAACCCGCTGGCCGTCGTTAAGGTAGCCAAGAGGCTGAGGAGATTGAAGGATGTGGTGTTTGTTATCGCAGGTAGACCCGGGGATCAGTGGCACGAGGTTCTTAGAGAGGCCAGAGGCTTGGAGAACGTTGTGATTACAGGTGAGCTGAGTGAAGAGATGAAAGCCTCACTAATCAAAGCCTCGTATCTAAACATAGTCATGTCCAAAATGGAGGCTCTAGGGATAACTCAGATAGAGTTTATGTACGGAGGTGTCCCAGTAGTTAGCAGCGGCGTATACGGACAGAGATGGCTGGTGGCGAACGGCGTCGACGGGGTTCTGGTAAACGGGCCGGACGATATCGAGGGAGCAGCTAAGGCTGTAGAAGAGCTGATTAAAAACCCGAATAAGAGAGAGGAAATGTCCGCTAATGCACGTAGAAAAGCCTCATCACTCTTAATGTCTAAACTCATGGAGCAACTCCTAGACAGAGCTAAGACAATCCTAAAGAGCTAGCAACACAGCCAGACACGGGCTGAGATAGAGTGGGACTAGAATAAGGTGGAGTCTCAGCATCGTCGCTCTCCACCCTTCTGCTAGCTCCTCAACAAGCTCTGGAGGCCTCTCGTAGCGCCAGCCTACCGGGAGACCAGAGTGCTCCAGCACTAGAGGCGCGTTGCCGAAGAGGGGGTTTGTGGTGTGATAGATCATGCGAAAAGTTTAATAGTTTCGGTCCACTAGGCTTTTAGTGGTGTAGTTGTTGGTTAGAGTTGGATACATCAAACCTCTAAGACTTTTGGCTAAGAAGAGAGTGGGATACGTTAGGCCGCTAAGGATGAAACCTCATGGGCGTTAGGGTTAGGGTGAGATATGGGAGTGCATCGCTAGACCTAGTCGCGCTGGTGAACACAGGCTACGAAACCGATGTCCCAGAGCTCCTCATCCCAGTGGACGTAGCTAGGAGCCTCGGTCTCTGGCCTAGGCTACCTGACAACACCGTTGTGGAGACCTACAGGACTGCATCAGGGTTGATGAAGGTGTATAGAGTGGGGAGCCCGAGTGAGCCTACTTGTCGAAGACAACGAGGTGAGAAGCTCCAAAGCATATATAGTAATCTCTGAGTACACTGATGAGGTCTTGATAAGCGATCAACTGGCCAGCGAGCTAGACATAGCGATCGAGGACCCCGCCAGAGGGCTGTGGAGACTTAGAGGAGAACCGTTGGTGAGAAGAAGCGAAAAACCCGCCCCGCTGTAACTCACTCCAAGTTCCTTCACGACATCCTCATGCATACTAGAGATATATAATGCTTTGTAATAACGTTGTCTAAGGTTATAGAGTGCTGATTGCTTCATCTCTTAGTACTCGAAGTTTGTCTCAGTCTGTTTTAATAGTGGACACTTTTTATCTTTCTCGCTTGAGATGACGCCCCTCCTTCATTGACCATGGGATATCTATCTCCAGGCGGCCCTGTTTGATGTATCTCTCATGCTATGAAGAATACCTCTTAGTCACTAGGTAGAGGAAGTATGTGTCCTCAAGAGCTTGGAAGCCGTGCGCGAAGCTAGGCGGTACCCGCAGTGCGTAGCCAGACCTCAGGGTCGTACCTCGCAGTAGCTCTTCTATCGATGTTGTTACCTATACAATTCTTTAGCAATCCTAGAATTGTGTTGATTAAGCCACCTCCTGAAACACTGGTCTTCCTAAGGTAAATCCTCGTTAACATGTTTGATAAGGGGCTGTTTCAGTTTTCATAATTACTCGTAGTGTTTGTATTTATTGATGTCTATGATTTCTCAAAAAATTTATATGCTTCTGAATCTTTATATTTATTGGTGACTCTGAGTTTCCAAGATCCGTAGGACTATGAGGTCTCTGGCGACAGAGACTGAGTCGCTACGGTGAGGGGGCTCAGAGAGACCGTTGAGAAGTAGATGGCGGAGAGTCTGAGGCCGATAAATATGAGGGCAATGAACCGCCATCTACCGAGAAACGGCTGGGAAAGGCTTAAAAACATCGTATAGTATTGACTCTTGGCAGAGATGTGGATTGTGAGCAACGCCTTGGATCATTTGGCTATGGCTAGACATTACCTCGCTGAGGCTTACAAGCTTCTTGAGCGTGGAGACCCTTTCGATGCCGCTGAGAAGATCTGGGCGGCTGCCAAAGCAGGATTTGGTGCTTGAGAATGAAAGCGGCAAAGTAACTTTAACGGCTCAGAAAACACCATTTCTCCCTTCGGGAATACACGTTGACTTGTCAGATTGGTTTGAAAGTTGCTATAATGCTTTGAGATTTGCAAAGAAGTCGAGAATAATTCCGGGGCATGATCCGTCGCTTGAAGGAAGGACATTTGATTAACTTTTTTTAATCATAAGAGCGAAATATAGAGCGGAAGCTATCAGGGCCGAGAGTGCGCTTGCCGATATTGGAATCGAATAGGAAAGAAGTAGACCCGCATATAAGCATGAAAATGATATTAAGGAAGAAAAAATAAAGCTTTGCTTAACACTCCTTGCAAATTTTTTTCCTATTGCTGCGGGGGCAACAAATATTGCATAGGCCAAAATTGCCCCCACACTTCTGATCACTGATACAGCAGAAAGAGATATTATTAGAATTAGGATAAAGTCAAGAAATTTAACGTTAATTCCGGAAGCTTCGGATCCCTCCGGATCGAAAAGGTAGAACAGAAGTTTCTCGTAAAATATTCCAAAAAGGAGTAAAACCATTACAGCTGTTAAAATTAGATAAAATAGGTCTTTATCGGTGATCAGGTAAAGCTCTCCGAATAGAAATGACCAGATTTTGCCGGAAAGATTGCGTGTTAGGGATAGAAATGCAACAGCTAAAGCCATGGAAAGCGCAAAAGAAATGCTTACTCCGGTATCGACATCGTGAAATTTGGAAAAAACTGTTGCCATTGCCGAGAAGGCTATAGCAAAAGCCGCTGCAACTACAAAGTAGTCAACAGAGATACCTTGAGAAGAAAGAAAGAGAGAAAATGCCACTCCTGCCAAGGCTGAATGTGAAACGCTAGCGATTAAAAAGGAAGCCTTCCTGAAAACCGAAAGATTCCCCGAAATTGAGACAATAAGGGAAATCAGGAAAATAGCAATGAAACTATCCATGCTGATCACCATAGAGAGGATGAGCTAATCCCTCCTCGCAAATGACTATGGGTATTTCAGCTTTGTAAGCCTTGAGGAGGTTCTCTCTGTTAAATACCTCGTTAGGTTTTCCAAAAGCTATTAGCTCTCTGTTGAGTAGCATTACTCTGTCAACCGCATGAAGCACTGGGTTCACGTTGTGGACTACGGTTATAACTGTTGCATCTATTTTTTCTAGCATTTCCACGATCTTTTCTTGACTTAAAATATCCACTCCGTTGAATGGTTCGTCGAGAAGTATAATTCGTGGCTTCTTCGCTAATGCCCTTGCAATCAAAACCCTCTGTTGCAGTCCCCCGCTCAGTTCTCGGAAGAGAGTATTCATTTTATCCTTTATACCCAATTCCTCCACTATCCCTTCCTCAAAGTTCTTTGAACTCATTTTAATTACCTCGGCAACTGTTATTGGCAAGTCTATGGAAATTGAACTTCTCTGAGGTACATAGGAGATGAATCTTAGAACTTCTTTGTCCTTTCTCGGATCTTTTCCGAGAACTCTTATTTCTCCATCGGCTTTTAGGACCCCAATGATACACTTTAGTAAAGTTGTCTTTCCGGCCCCGTTCGGACCTAAAACAGCTACAAATTCTCCTTCTTTAATTTCAAAACTCAAGTTCTCAAGTGCGATCTTATTTCCGTATGAAAATCTTAGATTTTTCGTTGCAATCGCCGCCATAGGACAACAATAACGAGAGCTTCAATAAGGGCTAGACTTCCCAAGACGCCTAGGGCTAAAGAAACGACACTTCCTTCATTTTTGAACTCCGGATTTGAAAGCTTTGCAGCATTTGATATTAGCTTCGAGCTGTATCTGATTTCTGTCATTACGTCAATAGCGGAAAAACCGCAATTCAATTCCCTTGCTATCTCCCTACCGATATCTTCGAGCTTTGTCCCTTTCTGGTATTCGGCTATTACAACTATGCAGTTACCCTTTTTCTTTGGTATATCCGCTAGACTTGGAGGTACTTCTTCGGGAAAGACGAATGAGGTATTGAGCTTCAAAGCTGCGACAGCGTAGGCTGTGTGCGGATCCATGGCTATGAAATCGTAATGTTTAACGGTTCTGACAATGGATTCAGCATCGATCTGAGCTTTTCTAACTTCTTCTACGAATCTTTCAAATCTCGTTTTGTAAAATTCTTCTTTTTCCGGTTGAATCTCAATGAGCTTGTCTTTCACTTTTTCTGCAATCTTAATGGCGTTTTCCGGATAGAGCCAGTATGCATGATAGTTTTTTCCTATACCGGGAAAGCTTAGGATCGTAGCATTGTAATCACTGAAATCCAAACTATTTTTGCAAAATCTCTTTATTTCAGTTTCGAAGCTTATTATTTCTGAATTTGCCAGAATACATAAGTCAGATCTCGCCACTTTCTCGAAATCTTCACGGCTGGGCGAGTATAGGTGAGGGTCAGCATTTGCTGGGAGAACGAATTCAACTTCCCCTTCATATATCTCCCCAACAATCGGTTTTAGGTCTGGAATGGAAACGACGACTCCTCCAGCTTCGGCCAAGTATATGATCAGAAGGAGGGTATAGGCTTTCCACATGGACAGGTCACTCTTTTTCCGTATTTCGTTTCTATGAATTTCTCGAGTTCCTCTCCAAGTTCTAGGTCTATTTTTGACGCCTCAGCGCATATCAACTCTTTTTTAACCCCCAAATCCTCAAGCATACATTCGAGAAGTCTATGCCTCCTTATCAATCTTCTTCCCTCCTTCAGGCCTGCCTCGTTTAGAATTAAACCCTTCCTCTCAATATAAATCCCATAACCCAGTTCTGAAATTTTTATTAGGATCTTTTGGGCAGTTGACTTTGGTATCTCAAGCTTTTTGGCCAGATCGCTGGGGCCTACAACATATTCCCCATTTTCCCAAGCTGTGAACAATGTTTTTATTATCAACTTTGTTTCCATGGTGAACATAGTCCACAGCTTAAAAATATTTTGAAAAAGGATTTTATCCGCGAGACTTAGCTTTGCCAATGCCAGTTATCACGATGAACTGGGAAGAACTTGAAAAACTCGTTGGAGCAAACAGGGCGCTCATTCTTGAGAGACTTCCCATGCTCGGTTGCGACATAGAGAGATATGACAATGAAACAATTTCTGTAGAATTCTTTCCGAACAGACCCGATCTTTATAGTATAGAAGGCGTTGCGAGGGCACTCAGAGGATTTCTTGGAATAGAAACAGGGATTAGAAGATACGAGGTAAGAGAGGGGGGATGGAAGATATTTGTTGATAGAAGCGTTTTGCTGGTAAGACCTAGAATAACTGGATGTGTTGTTAGAAATTTGGAAATGAAAGACGAAGTTATTAGAAGCCTGATGGAGGTACAGGAGGATCTCCATTGGACTATCGGCAGAAATAGGCGTAGGATGGCTATAGGTGTTCATGACCTGAGCAAGGTTTATTTTCCCCTGAAATACACAGCTGTTGGCTCTGACTTTTCTTTCATTCCCCTTGATTCCGATAAGGAGATGAGCGTTTCACAGATACTCAGTGAACATCCGAAGGGCAGGGAGTTTGGGTTTATTTTGGAAGGAAAGGAAGTTTATCCGATGATTATAGACTCAAAAGGAGAAGCTATTTCATTTCCACCGATAATAAATGCGGAGAAGACCAGAGTTACCGAGAAAACTAAGGATTTGTTCATAGATGTAACAGGCTTTGATGAATACGTGGATAAGGCCTTGAACATTTTGGCTTGCATGCTCAGCGACAGGGGCGGAACTTTGGAAAGTGTGGAAATAATCTACCCAGAAAAAACTGAGAAATCACCGAACTTGTCTCCAAGAAAACTCAGGGTAAAGAAGAGCGAAATTTCATCACTTTTAGGTTTTGAACTCGCATCTAACGAGATAATTTCGGCTTTAGAAAAGATGAGGTTTTCCTGTGTCGAAGTGGGTGACGAATTTGAGATTTTGGTACCCCCTTATAGAGCCGACATAATGCACGAGTGGGATATAATTGAAGACATAGCGATTGGTTTTGGCTATGAAAGAATAAAACCTGAATACCCGAAAACGGCGACAATTGGCGAAGCTCATCCTTGGAATGAGATAAGGAATATAGTAAGGGAAATAATGCTCGGGTTGGGTTTCACGGAAGTTATAACCTTCACTCTATCCAGCGAGAAATACTATAAATACCTTGGAAAGGTTGCGAAACCTTGGGAAGACTACGTTCCCCTTATGCATCCGTTAACAACAGAGCATACAATAGTAAGAACGGAATTACTTTCAAAGCTCTTGGAAGTACTCGCATTCAATAGACACTGCGAACTTCCAATAAAAATATTCGAAGTCGGAGACGTTGTTATTGCTGGGAAGAATAGATTAAATCTTTGTTTTTGTATCATGAACTCAAAAACAACTTTTTCAGAGATAAGGAGTTATGTTCAAGCTTTCATGAGAGAAATAGATGTTGAATGGAAAACCGAAGAATCGGAAGATGGAGCTTTTATTATCGGAAGGCAGGCAAAAGTTATAGTGAATGGAAAAAGTGTAGGCGTCTTTGGAGAAGTCCATCCAAGAGTTCTTGAAAGCTTTGGAATAATCTACCCGGTGGTTGCTTTCGAGATAGATCTAACTCAAATCTTTGACTGCGGGGAGATTTTATGAAATATCTTTTGCTGATACCCGATGGAATGGCCGATTGGAGGGTGGAAAGACTAGGTAGAAAAACACCTTTGGAAGTTGCAGAGAAACCCAATATTGACTTCATTGCCAAGGAAGGGGCATGTGGGAAGGCTGAAACAGTTCCAAAGGGCTTTGAACCTGGAAGCGATGTAGCATGTCTGACTATTTTGGGAATTGATGTTAAGAAATACTATACTGGCAGAGGACCAATCGAAGCGATGGCAAAAGGCATAAATGCTAGAATGGTTTTTAGATGCAACCTTGTTAAGGCGAGCGATGTTATGCTAGATTATTCCGGCGGTAGAATAAGCGATGATGAGGCGAGAGATGTGATAAGGCATTTGAATTTGAAGAAGAAATATGATTTTATTGAGTTCCATGCTGGGAAGAGCTACAGAAATCTTTTGGTGATAAAAAAGGATTTTGAGAATGTAAAAACCTTCCCTCCTCATGATATCCAAGGTAAAAAGATAGCAGATTACTTGCCAAGAGGTGGCGAGCTCGCAAAAATACTCATCGATTTAATCGAGTGGTCAAAGAAGATTTTACCTGAGGTAACAGATAAAGCGAATATGATATGGCCTTGGGGAGGAGGAAAAATGCCGGAATTTCCAAAATTCAAAGAAATGCGGAATTTAAGGGGGGCAATGATTTCTGAAGTCGATTTACTTAAGGGTATGGCTAGGGGACTGGATTTGGAGTTCGTTGAAGTTGAGGGATTGACCGGGTATATAGATACAAATTACAAGGGGATCGTTAGACACGCACTGAAGTCCCTGAAAGAATTCGACTTTCTCGCAATACATACGGAAGGAATAGATGAAGTTAGTCACGAGGGGGATGTAGAGAAGAAGATTGAGGCAATAGAAATTTACGACGAAGAATTGGTTGGGAGAATTCTTGATAAAGCCGACTTGAGTGAACTGAAGATTATGATTATCCCGGATCATCCAACCCCAGTTGAGCTTAGAACCCATGTTGCTGAGAGTGTACCATTTGCAGTTTACGGGTTCGAAAGAGATAGCGTCAAGACTTTTTCTGAGATATCATGTATGGAAGGTAGATTTGGGCTGATGGATGGTATTAGACTGATGGATCTTTTTTTGAGGTGAATATATGGACTGGATTGAGAAGGAGAAAAATCTGATAGTTCCGGTTTACAAGAGAAAAGAAGTTATTTTTGAGCGGGGTGAAGGGTGTTATCTCTACGACATACACGGGAAAAGGTATCTAGATTTGGTCTCCGGAATAGCTTGTGTTGCAATAGGCCATTCTCATCCAGAATTTGTCGAGAAAGTTTACAGTCAGTTAAAGAAGCTCGTACAAGTCTCGAATCTCTATTACACGATTCCGCAAATAATTTTAGCTGAAAAGCTGAAAAAAATAACCGGAATGGACAAATTTTTTTTCTGCAATAGCGGAACTGAAGCAGTTGAAGCTTCTTTAAAATTTGCTAGAAAAGCAACTGGAAAAAAGAAATTTGTCGCATTCACCAATGGTTTCCACGGAAGAACGATGGGCGCCCTTTCAGTAACTTATAAAGAAAAGTTCAGAAAGCCCTTTGAACCTCTTGTTCAACCGGTGGAGTTTGCCAAGTTTAACGATGCTTCAGATCTTGAGAAAAAAGTTGACGAGAATACGGCTGCGGTAATTCTGGAGCTGATTCAGGGAGAGGCAGGTGTTTATCCTGCAAGTGAAGAATTCGTAAAGACAATCTTTGAGCTCAAGGAGGAATATGGTTATCTCGTTATAGTAGATGAAGTCCAAACCGGATTTGGTAGAACCGGAAAATGGTTTGCAAAGGAGCACTATGGTGTTGAGCCAGATATAATAGCAATGGCTAAGGCAATGGGTTCTGGATTTCCAATTGGGTGCTCGGCTGTTACAGAAGAAGTTGCTGAGAAACTAGAAAAAGGTGATCACGCGTCGACTTTTGGCGGTAATCCTTTAGCCTGCGCAGCGAGTATAGCAACTATCGAGATTATAGAAAAGTACAAACTTGTGGAGAATTCTGAAAAAATGGGGAAATACTTTATGGAAAGGCTGAGGGAGATGTTTAGTGAGGTCAGAGGGAAAGGTTTGATGATAGGTGTAAAGGTTCCGAATGCGGAGGAGATAGTGAAGAAGGGGCTTGAGCAGGGGGTTGTTCTTAATGCTACTTCTGAGGACAATCTCAGACTCGTTCCCCCGTTGATAATCAGAAAAGAGGACATAGATCTTGCGGTCGAAGTTCTCGCAAAGATCTTGCGGTAGTTTAATATTCGGTTCAATGATCACAAAGCTTTAAATATCCTGAAATAAATAATAAAGCTAGCACCTAGAATTAACTGAAGATAAATAGGGGCCGTGGGGTAGCCTGGTATATCCTTTCGGCTTCGGGAGCCGGAGACCCGAGTTCAAATCTCGGCGGCCCCATTTTTTTAACGAAGAGCATTTAATTAAGCGATGTCTAAGCTAGTAATATGAAGCAGATGACATCCTTTGATATAAAAGCCTGCGTCGCAGAACTTCAGAAACTCGTGGGAGGTAAAGTCGAAAAGATTTATCATTATCCTCCAGATGAAATTAGGATTAGAATTTATGCCGGTGATAAATACGACTTAATAATCGAAGCTGGTAGGAGAATTCACCTCACAAAGTTTCCAAAAGAGAGCCCGAAGTTTCCTACCCCTTTTGCGATGCTCTTAAGAAAACATTTGGAGGGTAAAAGAATAAGAGAAATAAAACAGCGGGATTTCGATAGAGTTGTTATAGTAGACTTTGGAGAAAAGAAAATCGTTGCAGAGCTTTTCTCTAAAGGCAATATAATTTTGATGGAAGGAGAAAAAGTGATAATGCCTTTGAGGGAAATAAAGAAGATCACAACAGAGAGAAAAGTTGATGAAAACAGAGAATTGGTCAGATATCTAGCTAATTCTGGTTTTGGAGGTCTTTATGCCGAGGAAATTTGTCTTAGATCTGGAATAGATAAGAAGAAGAAATTCTCTGAGCTAAACGAAGAGGAAAAAAAGATTTTAAACGAAGTTATTGAAAGGTTGCTTAACTTTGAACCAAAACCCCAAATAATAATAAAGGATTCGAAATTCATAGACGTAGTCCCGATGGATCTGCTTTTCTACAAAGACTTTGAAAAGAAATACTTCAAAACTTTCAACGAAGCTCTCGATGAATTTTATTCTAGAATTGCGATTGATGAGCAGAAAGAGAGTGAGGAAGTTGAAAAGATCAGGAAAAGGCTCGCCGTCCAAGAAGAAACTTTGAAAAATTATGAAGCAGAAATGAGAGAGTACAGAGAAATAGCTGATGTGATATATTCCAATTACGAGAAAATTAACGAAATTATAGAAAAACTCAGGAGAAGGGAAAAAGCTGAAAATGTTTTGAGTTATGATGAAGTTAAGAGAGTGGCTAAGATCAGACTTGATGGTAAAGAATTTGAGATAAACATTGATAGAGGAGTTCCCGGTAGCGCGGAGATTTATTATGAAAAGGCTAAAAAAATGAAGGAGAAGATCGAGGGATTAAAGTTTGCAATCCAAAAAACTTTGGAGGAACTAGAAAAAGAAAAAAATAAGCCAAAAATATTGGGTTTTAGAGTTACTAGAAAAAGGGAATGGTTTGAAGAATACAGATGGGTCATAACTTCTGACGGCTTTTTAGCTATTGGTGGAAGAAATGCAAGGATGAACATGGAAATAGTTTCGAAGCATTTAGAAAATAGAGATTTGTTCTTCCACACGCAAACACCGGGAGCTCCAGCTGTAATTTTGAAATTGGGGCAGGAAGCTCCGGAAAGTAGTTTAGTAGAGGCAGCAGAATTTGCTGCTATATATTCCTCCCTTTGGAAGGAGGGCAAACATTCTGCAGAAGTATACTATGTAAGACCAGAGCAGGTTCTTAGGTCGGCAAAAGCTGGTGAATATTTGCCAAAAGGAAGCTTTTACATAGTTGGAGATAGAAATTACATTACTGTAGAACTTAGATGCGCAATTGGGGTTGAACTTGAGAAGATGAGACTGATTGGCGGTCCTGTAAGCGCTGTAAAGAAATGGGCAGATTATTACGTGGAACTCGAGATAGGGGATGTGAAGCAGGAGGAACTTAGTTTGGAAATTGCGAGAATTTTAGCCGAGAAGGCTGGGGAGAATTCATACATCGTTAAAACAATTGCCAAACCGGATGAAATAATGAAATTTTTGCCTCCCGGCAAATCTAGGATAGTATGATTCTTGATTTCCCTTCTACCGAAAAGTCAAGGGAGCTAGCGAAAAAATACGGTTATGATGAGTTTATAATGAGAAGATGGCTGAAATTCTTTGGCGAGAATGCTGAAAAAATAGCTGAAGCGTTCGAGAGAGGATTACCCAAGTATATAAGAGTAAACACAATTAAAATATCTGAAGAAGAACTGCTAAATCGGCTCGAAAGCAGGGGATTTAAGCTGAAAAAAACAGAGGTACCTTATTGTTATGAAGTGGTCGAGGAGAAATATTCAATTGGTGCAACACCGGAGTATTTGATGGGATACTATTATATCATGGACAAGAGTTCTTGCATTCCTCCTTTAGCGCTCAATCCCAAACCGAACGAACTGGTCATCGACTTCTGTGCATCTCCTGGAGGGAAAACCACATTTATGGCTATGCTGATGAGGAACGAGGGATTGATAATCGCAATAGAGCCGCAAAAAGAGAGATTGCAGGCTTTAATAGATAACGTAAACAGAATGGGGGCGATGAACGTTGCGATTATGAATATTGATGCTAGGAGCTTCCCAAGATACGGTATAAAGGCCGATAAGATTCTTCTTGATGCCCCTTGCACGGGCGAGGGGATAATTTTTAAAGATCCAACGAGGAAGACAGATAGAGGTGTTAGAGATATCGTCTTTTGCTCAAATTTACAAAAAGAACTAATAATTGCAGCTTTTGACTGTTTGAAGCCGGGAGGAATCTTGGTTTATTCAACTTGTTCACTTACCCCAGAAGAAAATGAATTTGTAATCGAGTATTTGCTTTCGAAGAGAAAAGCAAGACTCCTAGAAATAGAATATGGAGAAAAAGCTCTAAATCTTACAAAAATTGACGTAAGCAAGGCTAGGAGACTTTATCCCCACATTCACCGCTGTGCCGGTTTCTTTGTAGCTAAATTAATCAGAGAAGAATAAAAAGCGCAAGTATAATATAATGTTTTGGGCAATGTTATTTATGAAATTGGTGAAGTTATGACTAGAAACGTTGTTATGGTTGATTATGCAACAAAGGTTAGAGAAATTTGCAGGATAATTCAAAAAAAGAATCGGGATCTGGAAGTAGGGCTTCTTCCCAGTTGCGAAGCCTGTGAGTCTAAAAAAATGGTGGGTGATGTACGATTTTAGATAAAAATTTTGAAACAATTATTTTTAAGGATAAGCTTGGAAGAGAGATTAAAATAAGGGCCTATAAACCGGAAGACATGGAAAAACTCGTGAACATGTATTTGAACTATGAGCCTGAAGATCGATCTCTTGGGCTTCCGCCGGTTGGTAGGTTTGCGATAGAAACTTGGCTCAGATATCTCGAGCAAAAAGGTTTTTCGATTGTTGCAGAACATAATGGAAATATTGTTGGTCACCTAGCAATAGTAGAAGATGAAAGTAATAAAGGTGTCGTCGATTTGGCAATTTACCTTACTAGGAGCTACCAGAATCAGGGAATAGGGACCGAAATGGTCAAAGCGATAGTGGAGTACTGTAAGAGAGTATGTTATAAGAAGATAAGCTTGGTTACTGACCGACTTAATTGGAGGGCTATAAGGGTTTATAAAAAATGCGGTTTTAAAACTGTCTTGGCGGGCTATGAGTTATATATGGAGCTACCTTTAAAGCCCGAAGCTTCTGAATAGTCTTTCCAAGTTTACGTTTTCCTCAATTAGTTTTCTCATCCTCCTTATTTTCTCCCCCCTCAGTCTTATTTTTCCGAAGTTTTCATGAATTTTTGCCATTGTAGTTGCAGTATCTGTCTTTGAAAGAATGATTGGAACTCCGTTTTTATCGGCCAAAGCCAAAATCATGGCGGAGGGTTCCAGGTTACCAGTCGCAATTACGCACTTTGCTCCACTTTGAATTGCTAGGTTTATGATCTCATCTCTATCCCCGCCAACTACTAGAGCATAGTTTCTCGCCCGTCTCAGTTGTTGAGATGCTGACTCGCTTCTCATTGCACCTACTATTACCTGTTCTATATCCTCATCCTTCTCCGATTTTACTAGAAACTCTCCATCTATGGCTTTGGCTATTTCTGAAACCTTTAAACTCATGAGGAATGGATCTTTTGGAATTATACCTAGAATCTCAAGATCGAACTTTTTAAAAACGTTCTCGGCCAAGGCTTTGATATAGGACTTTTTATAACCCGAAACTTGGTTCAGAATGACGTCATGAAGCCTTTCATCAAAGAGTTTTTTTGCAATGAGGATTTTGTCTATCACAAAATCGTTGGAATATTTTGCAACCATTAAAACCTTTGAGTCGAGTAGCTCTGCCAATTCGATATCGCAGATTCCAAGCGATGTTCCGGTTTGATAGTCTTGGGATCCTTCAATGATAACAACATCTTTTTTAAGTTTTGAAAAAGCGTCGAGTATTTCTTTCTTCAATCTGAGGGGATCTTCTGAAACAGCGAAATCGATGTATGGTTTATCTAGAAGTATTGGGCAAGAGACTTCTATATTTAGATCATTCTTTATGAAATGAACGTCTTCGTCACAAGTTTCATCTTTCAGCTTAAGCGGATTTAGGCCAAATGGCTTGAAATAACCGACTTCGTACCCCCTTTCTTTTAAGATCATCATAAGGGAAATCGCAACACCGCTTTTTCCGGAATAGCTTTCCGTTGAAGATACAAGTATTTTCTTCATTCTCACACCTCCAAAAACATTCTAAAGTCGATGGCAACACAACCTTTTTCAAAAACTTTCAGTGGATTTATTTCCATTTCAAGAACTGGATAATCCATCCCCAGTTGGGTGAATCTCAAAATAGTTTCCGCAATTGCATCTATATCCACGCCTTTTTCACCTCTTACACCTTTTAGGAGTTGGTAGGATTTAACCTTTTTTATCATATCATAGGCATCATCCCAGCTCAAAGGTGCAATCTTGAAAGACACGTCCTTGAAAACCTCGACATAAATACCACCAAGACCGAACATCACAACTTTACCGAATTGTGGGTCTTTCTTTAATCCTATTATCACCTCTCTCCCTCCTGAGATCATTTTCTGAACCATAACGCCTTCTATTCTTGCTTCAGGCATTAGACTTTCAACCCTTGAAACTATATCATAGAAGCTCCTTTTTATGTTCTCTCTAGTAACGTTGAGTTTTATAGCGCCTATATCACTTTTGTGGACTATATCTGGCGAAACGATTTTCAAGACGACCGGATAACCTATTCTATCAGCTATTTCTAGCGCCTCTTCAGCATTCCTAGCAATTCCGAAGGGAGCAATCTTTATTCCATAGCAGTCCAGAAGCTCCATACCCTCAATACCGACAAACTTTTTCTTTATTTTCTCGAAAACTTCTCTTGATTTCTCGGAAACATCAAACTTCGGAACCTCTCTCTTTTCGAAACTCATTTTTGAATATTTTTCGACAGAAGACATCACCCTCACAGCCCTTGAAGGATCAAAAAAGTTTGGAATTCCGTTCTCTATTAATCTGTCCTCATTTTTGCTATCCAATCCCATAAAGCAACAGAAAATAGGTTTTTTTACCTTTAAAACTTCATCTACAACTCTTTCAAAATCTATTTGTGCAGTCGGAGCCAGAATGGAGATAATAGAGTTCACGTTAGGGTCTTCGGATAAAATTTTTAGTGTCTTTATGAACCTTTCAGTATCGGCATCGCCGAGAACATCAACAGGGTTATAGAAGTTTGCAGAAGGTGGGAGAAGCTCTTTTAGAGCTTTTATGGTTTCGATACTAAAATTTGACATCTCAAGACCATATATTTCGACAGCGTCCGAGGCCATAACTCCAGGTCCTCCAGAGTTTGTAATTATTGCAACCTTTCCGATCTTCCTGTATTTTGATAAGGCGAACGAGAAATCAAAGAGCTCTTCGGCGTTTTCGGCAGTTACAATTCCACATTGCTCAAATGCCGTCTTATATACCTCGTAACTCCCGGCAAGACTACCGGTGTGACTTGAAGCAGCTCTAGCCCCACTTTCAGTTTTTCCGGCCTTTAGTACAACTATCGGTTTATCCTTTCCTACTTTTTTCGAAACCTCCATAAACCTCTTGCCGTTTTTAACGCCCTCAATGTAGAGCATGATCACATCCGTTCTATCATCTTCAGCAAAATATTCTAGGAAGTCTGCCTCATCTAGTATAGCTTTATTGCCCATGCTGACTATTTTGCTGAATCCAAACTTGGTTTTTTGAGCCCAAAGGGTTACTGCAAGGATAAAGGCGCCTGATTGGCTTAGGAATGCAATTCTCCCTTTTCTCGGCATGAATGGACTGAATGTTGCATTCAGATTTATTTCAGGGTTCATCACTCCAAGGCAATTCGGTCCAAGGAGTTTTATATTATATTTTTTTGCAACTTCTATCAATTTCTCTTCTAACCTTGCACCTTCAACTCCAGTTTCTTTGAAGCCTGCTGAGATAACAATAATGTTTTTTATTCCCCTTCTTCCACACTCGTCAACAACGTCTGCTACTGTTCGGGCTGGTATGGCGATTATAGCCAGATCAACTGTCTCTGGAAGAGAAGAAACTGAGGGATAACATTCAACTCCCTCTATCTCGGAATATTTTGGATTAACGGCGTATAGACTTCCTTTGAAGGCTTTTAAATTTTTGAGTATTTCATTGCCCACTGAACCTTTTTTTGCGGAAGCTCCAACGACCGCGACTTTTTCAGGATAAAAAAATGCTTTCATCAATTCAAGGCTCTTTTGGTGGATTAAAACTTTGCTATTTCAGAATTTGACTTCCATTTTTACAAGAAAAAATTTTATCTTACCAAATTTTTTCGTATTATGGAGATTGTTGTACCGGAGAAGGTTCTCTTTGAGACAAATGTTTACACTGTCGAAAATGATTTGAAAGCAAAAAAAGGCAGGGTGAGGATAACTGAAGAGCGAATTTTATTTGAGAGTTCGGAGGAAGTGAAAATAACCCACATATCGGCGATAAAAAACTTAAAAATACAGAAAGATAACAAAGTTGGCTACCTCTTATCCGGAATGATATTGCTTGCCGCATCATCTCTCTTACTCTCATTCGTTCCGAGGATTGATTCTTTTCTCTCAGCCATGATATTTTTTGTTTTACCAGTTGCGATGCTTGGAATCTCGTTTCTGCTCATCTACTGGTGGAAGCTTACTAGATCTTACTTTTTGGCAATAACCGTAGATTATGGGAGGGAGTTTAGGATAAGGAGTAAGAGCTTTGAAGATCTCCTGGAAATCGCAAATGCTGTTGAGCTTGTTAGAATTGGGGCAGTTAAAAAACTAACTCAAAAAAAGAACGGGGAGGCTAAAACCTTAAGCTATCTATAAAGGCTAGCCTTTTCGGAATTGGTGGATGTGTAGAGAGAAATTCTTCGATTGGAGACACTTTCTCTCTTTTTAGTCTTTCAATGTCGGCTCTCGTAACAAACGGGCTAGCTATCGTGTTGACGAGCGCATAAATGAATAGAGCCTTCAGTTTGCTCTCAGCCAATACCTCACTTGCGGAGGGATAGCGGTGATAGAAGAAGTGAATCTTTGCAAGACTTCTCTGCATGGAGTCCTTGCTAGTTGCCTTGACACCTTCAGTATCTGCAAAGTACTCCCTTAGCCTGCTGAACGCCAAAACAAGAACTTGAATGACAAAGGATACGACCACAGCTGCGATGCCTAATATCGCAAGCTGAGTTCCCCTATTCTCGTTGCGTGAAGAGGAAGCGGAGTGAATGAGCATGTAGCCCAAGTAAAAGATAATAGAGGGTAGAATCCCCAGGAAAAGCATGAATAGATTGTCTCTGTGTTTGTGATGCCCTATCTCATGCCCGACAACGGCTTCAATTTCATCCCTTGAGAGCATGTTCAAAAGCGAATCCGAGACGGCAACGTATTTCCCTGTGAGTATGTTTCCATATGCGAACGCATTTGGAGGACTGCTGACAACAACGGCCTTTGGAGCTTTTACTCCAAGTCTAGATGCAACTCTGTTTACGATCTCCTGCAATTCGGTGCTAGGCCTTGCTCCATAGCTGATGTTGATCATGTAGGGGGATATAAAGTAGATTATAAGGTTCACGAGAACTACGAATATCACTAGAGCTAGGATGTCTACTGTAATGTTTGCAAAGCTTATTATGGCGTAGATGATTCCTGCAGACACACCCACAATCAGCAGTAGTAGCAGTATCATTGATGTGTACAATGAAAAAACTCCAGCAACTCTCCCAGCTACTTTTGGTGCTACTGTACCTGCCAATAGGAACATTACTGCGTATCCGAGGATAGCTAATACCAGATATAGCGGATCGAAGATTAGGAACATAAAAAAAGTTGATTACTGGGCTTAAAAAATTTATGTTGGGTGAATTTTGATAATGTGCGTATGTATTTGATATTTGATACTAATTTGCTTGAGAGGATTCCAGTAGACTTTACAACTGAAAAACCTCGCGGAGATGAGAAAAGTTTAAATAAATATATCACCTCTAAAAACCAGGGGCAACTTCAGTCCTATGCGCAGGAGGGAAAAGGCTAGCTGTGATTTACAGGATTAATGCTATCGATGGATTGACTTTATCGTTCGCCTCGAAAGCAACGAAATCTGCTGATGGGATCTGATTCAGGTTAACAGAGAGCCCCGTGGGGTAGTGGTCAATCCTGCGGGACTCTGGATCCCGCGACGCCGGTTCGAATCCGGCCGGGGCTATTATTTTTTGGTTTCTTTTCTTTGATTTCTTCTTGAAGTGTTTTTGGCTTTTGAATGAAAAAACTAATAAACAGCTTTTGATGTCAAACGTTTAGCTTGTGGGCTGAGAGAGTTGTAGAATATATCATCCGAAGGCAGAACGAAGATGGCGGTTATACATTTTGCCAAGGTACGGAATCAAATGCTCAAGATACTTATTATGGCTTAAGCATTTTGGAGATGCTTGGAGCTCGATTACCTAATGTTGAAAAAAACTATAAAATGGCTGGAGAATTTTGTTCCGGAAGGACTCTATCAGTATTATTACGTGGTCAAAGCTCTTCAGATCTGCAAAAGGGAACCAGACAAAAAAACTTCTTAGGGATTTCATCCTCTCTTTACCAGCTACTAGAGGCGAGCTCAGAATCAAGGACATTTATTTCGAAGTCCCTTCAGAGCTTCTCTCTATATTCATGCTCACGGAGCTTGTAAGGATAGCTGGAATTGAGATCGACTGTAAAAGAACTGCAAATTGGTTGCTGAGTTTTAAAAACGACGATGGGGGTTTTAGTATGCGTGGTCGTTCGAATTTAAATTCAACTTATTATGCTGTTGCCCCATTGTACAATTTGGGTTATCAGGTTAATTCGCTTAGGGAAACTGTTGAATACGTACGAGAATGTGAAAAGCCTTATGGAGGTTTCACGTCTGTACCTGAGGGTACTAGACCCTATATGGAGCACGTGTACTATGGTGTGTCAACGCTCGCTTTATTAGGGGAACGTTTAAGATATCCAAAACAAACAGTCGAATTTGTTCTGAGATGTCAAAATTCGAATGGAGGATTTTCCAGATCGGAAATCGGTATATCAACATTTGAAGATACCTTCTATGCTGTGAGTGTGTTGAAAAAGGTAGGGTTAGAAACTGCTTCTTTCTAGTGTAAAGTTTTATAGAAAATAGGGATGTCATAGCAGTGAAGTATATTCTCAAACGCTTTTTCTAGTGTTTTTGACTAACTTTTAGTTCTCTTCCATTTCTTTTAGTATCTTGAGAACTTGATCTTTGAGCTCAGGGAAGTTCGTTTTTAATAGTCACCCAAACTAGCTCCAGGTCACGCCAAAGTACTCGTGAATCAATTTATCCCTCATACCAGCAATTTCTCTCCAGGGAACTTCGCGGTACTTTGCCCTCAATTCTCTGCTTAAATTCTTCGCCGCCTCACCAATTATCTCGAGCCCCCTCAAGACTGCATACTGTTTCTCCACATTTTTAAAGAATTCTTCTTTAGTCAGACCTTCTACAAATTTCTCTATGTTAGAGATGGCATCCAAAATGTGTCTTAAGTATGCTCTATCTCTCCTCATAAATGACTCGCATTTCCTTTTTCACATCTTCTATTATGTAAGAGCTTAAGCTACTGAAAATTCCGAGGTCAACTTTTCTTTTAAATACCTTTCTCAGCTCGTTTTCTATCCTAACTAAATCCAAGAGGCTTTTTTCGCTGTTTCGCTCAAATTCGATGGCTATATCTATGTCGCTCTTCCTGTTCTGCTCCCCTCTGACGAAAGAGCCAAAAATTGCCATGAACACTATATCGTTCTTCCTACAGATTTCAGCCAGCTCCTCCTCCAAGCCCTTTCTCCTTAGCTTCTCTGGCAAATTTTGAATCTCAATTTTAACACTCATGCCTTAGTTCAGATAACTCCTTTTCCTCATAAAGTTTTCCGAAACTTGGAATTGTTATACTTTGTCTATTTTAGTAAAAACTCTTTTAATTCTTTGGTAATAACCCTTTAGAGGGATTACTGCGATGCATAGGTTATTATATGACTAACAAGATCCTTATACGCCATACCTTTCTTTAAAGCTAAAAGCCTGAAGAGGTCTACTTTTATGTAAGTTCACTTTCTCAATCTTAGCTTGTTTTGCTTCTTCAACGAGTTCTTCCAATGTTTCTCCGACCCATTTTTCTTAGATTTTCATCTGTTTCTATTAATTTTTTCTATTAATTTTAAGCAGTAATCTTCCATTTCGAATTGTTTTATGCCAATCTGTTTTAGCCTTTAATCATTATAAAGCCCCAAGAGAAGCAAGGTTATTCTCAGGCCCCTCTCTACTTTGAGAGTGCCCTCCTTTTGCTCCCGGATATGGTAACCTTTTTAATACCTCAATTAAACTTTGAGTTAAAACTTCCTAGCTTTGTGCATCATAGTCTATTGCTACTATCACTCCTTCTTTGTTGAGAGCAAAAGGTTGCCGCAACATGCTTTGAAAGATTCTTGCCTGCTTACAACATTCTCATAACCCCGAGTCCTGAAAGGGATAGGTAACTGGCCGAAGACCCGGCCTGGGGATTGAACCCCAAACGTCGCCCTTTAGAGCGGGGAAGAGGTCAGAACTGCAAAGATGGTAGGAGAATAGTTCAGCGAATCAAAAACTTTTTGCCAAAAATATTTAAATGATGGGGATAGAGGCCATTAATTCCGTAAATCTCCTAACAGCTGCCATGTTTCTCATCATGTATGCTAGATCACCTTGGAGTTTTAACTTGCCTCCCACTATGAGAGTTATAGCATCTGCTTTTCCGGATACCAGCTGTTTGAATACGGCATACGGCCCAGAGAGCTTAAATCTTGCATTTGCTTTCTCACTTGGTGTAACTACAAGTAGGTTTCTTAGTTGTCCATGCCAGAAGTCCATCCACATGTAAAGAGCTGCACCACTAACTTCCTCAGGCTTTATGCCAGCAACCTTTTTGGCTATCACGTTGAAGTCAAGTTTGGAGAAATCATCGTTTATATCAAGTCCAAGCTTATTTAAAAATCTCTCCTCGGCTTTTCCCTTGAATTCAGCTCTTTTTTCCTTTGGTATTGTGTTCAGCATTTCAAGAAATCCCTTTAGTTTCTCTACATTTTGGAAATCCTTTAGAGCTTCTGAATCCAGCTGCACAGATACCAAATAGTCTCCCTCCCAATTTGCTGCGACCTTTTTGTATTGCTCGTCGCTATTTACTTTTTTCAACAACTCACTCATCCACTCTTTGGAAGGGAAAACGACTGCCATTTCTAATCACCTCATTTTTTAATTAATTAATTTTTAAGCCATTAACTGTGGGCTATCCAGCATTTAAAGGTGAAGCTTCCGGCGTTAAGGGGCTTGCTCTCTCCCCGTTCTTTCCGTTAGGACATGGCCTCTACTTGGGCCAACATGCCCGTATTTGCAATTTACATGTTTATTTATTTAAGCTTTTCTCATCCAGTCCTGAAGGGCAAGTTTTCGGCTATAAAAGTCGCTCACTTAAAATTCTGACTGAACTTCACTCATACTGAAAACTGGGCCATCTTTGCAGACTCGCAGTCCGTTTTTAAGAACACAAGACCCGCAAATGCCAATTCCGCATCTAATATACTTCTCTAATGAAAATTGGATCGTATCCGGTTTTAATCTTTTCTCAAAAATTCTATAAAGCTTTTTCAATAACTCACTTTTTCCACAGCAATATATTGCGGAGTACTTTTCAAGCACCTCTTGCTCGACTAAGTCTACAACTGTCCCCTCAAATCCGAAACTACCATCCTCAGTTGCATAGCTGGCGTTCTCAAAGTCTCTCCAGATAAGCTCATCCACACTCTTAGCCCCGTATATCACTCGCACCTTGTAATTGTTATTCAAAAGTTTCATGTACAGAAACCTTAGCGGTGCCATTCCTATGCCCCCGGCGATGATAAGTGCGTTATCTTTGAGCCGGAAAGCCCTCCCAAATGCACCTCTGACCCCGATCCACTCACCGGCTTTGATCTCAACTAATGCCCTAGTGGTCTCTCCCACAGCTTTCACGGTGAAAGTTTTTTCGGAGGAGAAGCTAAGGGGTATTTCCTCGTATCCTGGGACGTAAACCATTGCAAACTGCCCTGGAAGCGCATTGAAATTCGCGTTTATGTGTATAGTTGCTATATCTTTACTGTGTTTTTCCACCTTTACAACTTTCACTAGCATGCACTTTCATCATTACTTGGATTATAAAACATTTTGCAATTTAATTTATAATTCAATTAATTAAAATTTAATTTTAAATTAAAAAATTGAATTCCTAAATTTTTTTTTAATTTTTAAAAGATATAGTCTAAACTGATATGTAAAATGATTTTTAATTTTAAGCTCTAATGTATTTATTACAGTATTTTTGTAATAAATTGATTTAGGTTATCCTAAAATCCTCGGATTCAGCGATTCGTTTATTCCAAAAATTATAGGAATAAGGCCACTTTCGCGAATTTACCCCAGGTTAACTGCAAAAAGTCATGGGGATCACGAGTTGAAGGGGGCAATCCATTATCTTTGTTACAAAATATCTGGAATAAATTTTTTAAGATAACTTAATTTTTAAATTAAAATATAATAAATTAGTTTATTAAATTAAATTTTCAAATAAAATAAGGAGAAATAAATTCTATATTCTACTATTATTTTTTCTAGAATTTATTTTTGATCATACAGTATATTTTGGTACTATTATGATATTTTTAAAATTTTTATTATAAAATTTAGAGTAGGAAGAGTTGGAAGTTTGATAAAAACTTTGGGAGAAATTAGCGAAAACGGGAAGGGGGGCAGTTCAGAAAAAAGTGAGTGTCGAAAATAGAAGTAGAGTTCATTTTCTTATTACTGGAAAACTTCTGAGCCAATTCAGATCTGGAAGGTAAAGTCTTCTCAAATCCTTTAATCCAATTCTGAGCATTGCGAGCCTGCCAATACCTAGGCCCCAGGCTAGGACTTTTCCTTCAATGCCAAGAGGTTCCGTTACCTCTTTTCTGAAAACTCCTGCACCCCCCAGTTCTATCCATCCTAGGCCCTCCACGTAAACCTCAGGTTCGACGCTGGGTTCGGTGTAGGGGAAATATCCGGGTCTGAAACGAACGTTTTCAAAGCCCATTTTAGCGAAGAACGTTTTTAGCAAGCCTAGAAGGTGTTTGAATCCAATATCTTTATCTAAAACCACGCCTTCAAGCTGATCAAATTCTGGAAGGTGCGTTGCGTCTATACTCTCTCTCCTGTAGACTCTGTCTATACAGAAGGCTTTCTGAGGGGGTTTTGGATTTTTTGCAAGATATTTTATGGTTATTGCTGTGGTGTGCGTCCTCATGACAAGTTGCTTTGCCTTTTCTATGCTCCAGCTACCTCTCCAGCCGGTTGATCCTGTAATCCATCCATCTTCATGCGTTCTCTTGACTTTTTCGACGTTCTCGAAATCTATTTCCTCATATCGGTCTAGATAAAATGTGTCCTGCATGTCCCTTGCAGGATGGTCTTGTGGTTGGAAAAGGGCATCGAAATTCCAAAAGGCAAGCTGAACGTAGTTCCCCTTTATTTCTTTGAAGCCCATGTCAAGAAATATTTTTCTGCACTCTTGGATTATTCTTTCATATGGATGACTTTTTCCGCCGTAGATTTCAGCTGATGGAACTTTTATATCGTATTTTGCAAATTCTTTTCCTTTCCAGGATCCGGTGGCGATAATCTCTTGGGTTAGGTCTCCAATAAGCTCTCTAACCTCAATTTCGGGTTTTTTCAGAACTACAAAACTGAGAACTTTTCTTTCTTCGGTTTCGATGAGCTTTCTTTTTTCAAGTATCTTTTTCATTTCTTCGCTTATTTCCTCCCCCCTTTCCACTGAACTTAATGCATTTTTCTCATCTAGACTCAATTTTCCAGTTGCTATCACTTTTCCATTTACTATTTCTACGGATTTCTTTCTTCTTAGCCATCCGATTGCAATTTCGAAGTCTTTTCCGAGCCTCTTCTTTAGCTCTTCGATTTCATTGACTTCGGAAAGCAAGTTAAAGAGTTTCTCTTCTGGAAAGCCTTGCAAGAGGTATTTTTTCCCTTCAGCAGTCAATTTTAAACTTTTCTTTGTAGTCTCGAAAACATCTGCAAAACCTTTTTCCTTGAGGAGATACACGGCTTTCATAACAGCATCTCTGTTCAAGCCGGTAATTTTTGAAAATTCCTCGATGCTGTAGACTTTTCCAATTTCAGCTTTTGCTAGTACTTCGGCTTCAATTCTCGAAAGCATACAATCAATTTGGAAAAACTTTTAAAGATTTCTTTTCAATTATTTAAGGTGATTTTATGGAGAGAGTTGTCGAATTGGTAGAGAAGCTTAAAGGAGGGGAAATGAGAGCTGATGAACTCGTTGAAATGTGTCTGGAAAGAATAAGAGAGTTGAATCCAAAAATAAACGCATTTGTCACCCTGAATCCCAAGGCAATTGAAGAAGCAAAGGAGGCGAAAGATAAACCATTGGGAGGTTTACCGATTGCCGTAAAAGATAATACAGACACAAAAGGTCTTAGGACGACTTATGGTTCAAAGTTACTGGAAAATTATATTCCAAAGGAAGATTCTGTACTTGTTGAAAGGCTTAAAAAAGCTGGAGCTATTATATTGGGTAAGACAAATCTTCCCGAGTTCGGTCTAATAGCTTATACGGATAATGTTCTTTTTGGTGTCACTAGAAATCCTTGGGATCTTACAAAGACCGTTGGCGGTTCAAGCGGTGGAAGTGCGGCAGCGGTCGCTTCCGAAATGATTCCAGTTGCAACGGCAAACGATGGTGGGGGTAGTATAAGAATTCCAGCGAGCTTCTGCGGGCTTTATGGTCTGAAACCAACCTTTGGAAGAATCCCCTGGTATCCTTCTTTGCCTGTGTTCAATTCTTTAGTATGTGAAGGTTTTCTTACGAGATTCGTTGAAGACACAGCATTAATGCTTGATTTCGTGAAAGGGTGGGATTCTAGAGATATAAATTCGCTACCGGACGATGGAATAAGTTATTTTAAGGCCTTGGAAGAGCCAATTGACAACGTGAAAATAGCTTACTCCTCGGATCTCGGCTATGCCATAGTGGATCCTGAAGTTGAAGAAGTTGTGAGAAAAGCTGCATTCAGGCTCGAGAAATTTGGAGAAGTTGAAGAAGTGAAGATAAATGTTCCGTGTTTGGAGACCGAATTGACAATGAAAGTTGTCTTGGAATTTGTCTCCTTTATTTCCGATAAGCTCGATGAATGGAGGAAAGTTGCTTATCCGCCTTATTTATCCTTTTTGCCGATGGCTGAAGTTTTCAGTTATAGAGACTACATCAAAATAGAGGAAAAGAGGCTTGAACTATGGAGAGAGCTTAGAAAGGTTTTTGAACGTTATGATTTTTTGATAACACCAACTACTGCTGTAAAACCGTTTGAAATTGGAAAAATAGGCCCGGATGAGATTGCGGGGAAACCGACAACTCCGATAGGCTGGATGCCGTTCACGTATCCTTTTAACTTTACCGGACAACCTTCCGCTTCAATTCCGGCGGGCTTCAGCAAAGATGGGCTGCCTATAGGCATGCAGATAACCGGAAGGAAGTATGAGGATCTTAGAGTTCTCCAGATTTCAAAGGCATTTCAGGATATTTCGCCTTGGCAGAAAATAAAACCGAAGATCAAGTGAAGAGACGTAGAAATGGGTAAAAAAGCTTTATTTTCCAAGGCACCTCACAGTGCAATATTTTTTCTAAGTCTTTGTTGCTCAGAAATTTTGCGGCCTTTATAAACAGTTCCTCTCTTTCGGCAAATAGATCCCATAGTTTTCTGAAAAGATAAGCAGTCGAAAGTCTTTTTCCGAGATATTTTTTCCAGAGAAAATCGTATTCTTCAAGTTTTCCTCCGTCAAAAAAATTATTAACTACCTTCCCAGCTAAGTCACCGGCTATCATCGAGATTGGAATTCCACCTCCGGTATGGCTTATTATCATGCTTGCAGAATCCCCTGCGAAGATTACCTTTCCATGCACAGCTCTCTCAAATGGCCTGTCTATCGGAACAATTGCACCGACTTTGCTGATAATTTCCGCTTTTTTTAGGAATTGTGAGGAATAAGGGAAATCCTTTACAAACCTGTCAAGGACTTTGTGAATACTTTCATTTGAATATTTCTGCCTAAAACCGATTCCGACATTCGCAACTCCGTTTCCTTTGGGTATTATCCAAGCATAGGCCCCTGGACTTATAGCTTTTCCAAGAAACATGTATACTGTTTTTTCATCGCACTCAACGTTTCTCATAACATACTGTTTGGCAGAAGATATCTCGTAGCTCCAGAGATTAAGATCTTTTGCAATTCTTGAGTTTGCCCCATCGCATGCTATCAAAACCTTCGGGTTCTTCATTCCTCTGTTTGTTATTAGAGTGCCATTTTTATAACCTAGGATGACTTCTCTTTCAATTCTGTGTCCGCTTTCTGCAGCAATTGTTTGTATCATCTCATCTCTCCTGACAACGTGAAACTCAAAGTCGATTTCGTAACTTTTTCCGTTGGGTAAGAAAAATGAGATAGTATCGGTTCTGTTACTTTCGAATCTCTTCGGTAAATCAAAAAGGCTGTAGTCCTCCAAGTTTGGCAGAAGTCTTTTCATCTCCCTTTTTGTGGGTATAATTTCTCCGCACTTAACAGGATATCCGAGTTTCTCACGTTTGTCAATACCCAAGACTTCTAGTGATCTCGAAAGACTTCTCAGAGCAAAAGCGCCCGCAATACCAATTCCCGCGACTATAACATCCACAGTGGAAATGTGAGATAGTATTTTAAATTTTCTGGAAATCCATATAGTAGGTATCTATTTCATCATAACACTTTAGCAGCTTCGCAACTTCAACCGCAATTATATGGGCACAGGGACTCCTGCTTTTCAGGTTTATCTGGAAATCAGGACATGTGCAAAAGAATTCCTCGACTATGTACTCTTCTCTGCCAACGACCACGAAGAAGTCTAGATATTTTTTTACCCTTCGTTGATAGATATAATGGAAAGCTTTCTCTCCTCTTTTTCCATAGTTCAGGAATAGGGCCTTGTAGAGTTCGTATCCAACCCCTTTCTTTGCTGCTTCGATTACCTCACTCTTCAGAAATTTGTGAGACATCGATCCTCGAAAGCTCTAAAGTTGTTGATATTGCATCGATTCCGTCTATCCAGCCAATTATCTCGCTATCGTCCGGTATATTGAGCTCGGGAAGACTTTCTCCTTTGATAATTTTTGCACCAGCTCGAGCAATCATGTCGAATGCTAAATCGAGATTTCCTTTTTTTTCACTCTCAATTGCATCTTTTATGAGCTCTTTTAGGTCTTTCTTGCTGAATTTTCCTTCGAGGAAGTATTCAAAGGATGCAAGTACAGCTTTAACGGATTCTTTTGTGAGGAAGAATAAATCTTCCTTCAGCTCAGAATTAAATTCAAAATTTTTATTGAATATATTTTTAATTTTTTTAATCTCGTTCAAAGCTTCTGCTTTCTTAATTTCCCTTCTCTTAACTGCGTTTATAATATTGAAGCAGGCGATGATTACATCTTCGAGCATTTGATCAAATACTAAAAGTGTTGTAGGATCCTCTTCGCTAACCTTTAGCTCGTTTATCTTATCCACCCAGTTCTGTAGCCTCCTCTCGCTGTAGAATTCCATGACCCCATTTGGTGCGAAAATATAAGTATTTTCAGTTTTTTGGTGTTTTTAGTTGAACTCCATCAGCAAATCCTAGAGTTCATTTTGAGTAATAAAAATGATGCGGGCCTAAGACTATGTTTTAACATGGGAAAGATCATTTTGGATCTTCTATTCCTTTTTCACTGACTCTAAAGACTACCTCTCCCTCGGGTAGATGCGGAGAATCAACAAGTCTAGCAATTCTCAAGTCTCCCTTGCTCTTCTTAAGATATACCCTATAAGTTGCTGTGTGCGCAACGATGTGCCCGCCCACCGGTCTTGTTGGATCTCCAAAGGGTATGTCCGGTCTTGCCATGACTTGGTTCGTAACGACGACAGCTGCGTTGAAGAGCTCGCCAAACTTCATGAGGTCGTGCATATGTCTGTTTAGTTTTTGCTGTCTGTCGGCCAGGGTTCCCCTTCCAACGTATTCTGCTCTGAAGTGAGATGTGAGAGAATCCACTATAAGAAGTCTCACTTGCTTCCCCTCTTTCTTTAACTTTTCAGCTAACTCTTTCGCGTTGTCAACTAGGAGCATTTGATGGCTTGAATTATAGGCTTGGGCTACATAGATATTCTTCAAAACCTCGTTCGGGTCTAGATTTTTTGCTTGAGCCATTTGAATTATCCTTTCTGGCCTAAATGTATTCTCCGTGTCAATCACAATTGCGCAGCCGTTTAGACCACCCTTCTCTTCAGGTAACTGAACATTTACAGCTAGTTGATGACAGAGCTGGGTTTTTCCACTACCGAACTCTCCAAAAAATTCCGTTATCGCTTGCGTTTCTACTCCCCCGCCAAGAAGGCTGTCCAATTCTCGACTTCCAGTTGTGATCTTCTTCACGTTCCTTCTCCTTTCGAGGACTTTCTCACCACTCTCGAAGCCACCAATGCTTGCCATCTTTCTCGCATGTTGTATTATCTTCATCGCACTCGATTCACCAATTCCAGCAATTGAAGAAATTTCGGCAGGGGATGCAATAGCAATAGCTTCGATCGTCGTAAATCCTGCATCTCTTAGCTTTCTTGCTGTTTCAGGGCCAACTCCAGGAATATCTTCGAGATCATGAACTTCTTCTCCCATAAAGTTTTCTCTACCTTAAAGAATTAAGCTTTTTGCTCCTTTTCTTTGATTTCTTCTAGAGACTCTCTTACAGATTTGTTGAGCGCTATTTCACCTATAGACTTTATGTGTCTGCATATGCTCAAAAGATATATGCTCATTTGCGGGCTTGTCTTCATTTTGTCAATAATTCTGTTCTCCAGATCCTCTAGGAGCTGTATAGAATCCTCCGAAAGCTCTACATTGGATTCAAAATACGCTTTGGATACTAGCTCGAATGCATTATTAAGCTCCATTAGAAACTGCTTAGAAAGCTCAAGCTCAACTTCGTTCATTTTTGCCAGAAGTTTTGAAAAATCTTCTAAATTGTCAATTATTTCCTCTATTAGTTTTGCCACTGTTCTTATTCCTAGAATCAGCCTCAATTCATTCCATTTTGCTGGACTTGAAAACTCCCTAACGAGTCTGTGCTCCTGTCTAACTGCTAGAAGGTAGAGTCTGTCGGTATCTTCCTCTAGGTTTTTGAGCTCGGAGAGGAATGAATAATCTCGTTTTACTATAGCGTCTATTATCGTCTCTATTATCGTCTGCACTATTTGGCTCATTCTTTTGACGACACCGTAGACGTCGAAATCTGTGATTGTAAGGCATCTTAATACGATCTTGTCTCTGGTGTCTATTATTTCAATGCCTATTATGGATTTCACGATTTCGCTTATCTTCGCTATCAATTTTGGGGTCACTTTTTTGTCTTTTATCACTATTTCATCAATTCCTTGGATGTAGAGGGCGTAGAGGAACCTTTTTAGGAACTTTTCATCATATCTTTTTAAATCTGTTATTTCAACTTTTGTAATTTTGATGTCTTCTTTGAAACCTTTTGGGTAGAGCGTTATTACACTCTCTTCGATTTCTAGTACGATTTCATCACCCTGTTTAAGTCCATTTGCTTTTACCCAGTCTTTTGGTAGACTGACCATGTAGCTTGAACCACCGATTAGCTGCAGTTTTCTTGTTTCTATCTCCATATTATACGTAGTTCTAATATGTAGTAAAAATAACTTTCGTTTGATTTTCACTGGATACAAAATTATTCCAAATCATTCCGATGATTTTTTTAGTCGGGAATAGATCAAGTTATGTGATCGTGACGTATTCAAAAAATGTTTTCGTGCCCCTGACCAGAACTTGCAGAAATAAATGCTGGTATTGTGGTTTTAGGAGAGATAAAGTAGATATTATGCAAAGAGAAGGAGTTGAAAAGCTTTTTTCTATGGTAAAGGATGCAAAAGAAGCTCTGTTCACATTTGGGGAAAAACCGGATGTTTATGAAGGTTTTAGAAAAATTCTGAAATTAATGGGTTATGAAAGCTTTATAGATTATGTGGTTGAAATGAATAGAATTGCGATAAAACACGGCCTTCTTCCCCACACTAATGCTGGAGTTTTGGATAGAGAGGAACTAATGAAACTTAAGCCCGTGAACGCCAGTCTAGGACTTATGCTTGAGCAGGCAGTAGAACTCGAATGTCACTCTGAGAGTCCTGGAAAAAAGCCGGAGAAAAGGATAAAAACGATAAAAGAAGCTGGAAAACTTTGCATTCCATTTACAACTGGTATTTTGGTTGGAATAGGGGAAAAAGAATACGATAGGGCTTATTCGCTTGAAGTCATCGCGGATCTGCATGATGAATTTGGGCATATACAAGAGGTAATAATACAGAACTTTAAGCCTAAAAAAGGGACAAAAATGGAGAGTTGGAAGGAACCAAGCTTGGAGGAGATGCTGAAAGTCGTAAAGCTCGCGAGGGAAATTTTACCAGATGATATAGCGATTCAGATTCCTCCAAATCTGGTTGAAGATGTTTATCCATTTTTGAAGGCTGGTGCAAATGATCTTGGGGGAATTTCAGAAGTTACGCCAGATTATATTAACCCCGAAGCACCGTGGCCGTCGATAGAAAGCTTAAAGAAAAAATTAGGTCAAGAATTTGTTCTTAGGGAAAGATTGCCTGTGTATCCAAAATTCGTAAAGCTTAAATTGTATGGAAGTGCTGTGAATGAGCTAATAGAGGTGTATTCTGATGAAAATGGATATGCTCGTCCTAGATCCGTTCAAGCTCTTAGAGAATCCATATGAGACTTTCAAGATTGCGGACGAACTCCGAAAAAAAGCGGTTGGGGAGTTTGTTACTTTTGTTGTAAACAGGAACATAAATTTTACAGACGTCTGTATAAATGATTGCAAGTTTTGCGCCTTCCGAAACAGGAAGGGATTCAGACTCTCACTGGAAGAAATAAAGAGAAAAGTAGAGGAGGCTGTTGAATTCGGTTGCACAGAGGTTTGCATCCAAGGAGGCTTACTTCCGAATGCGGGGATAGATTTTTACATTTCTATACTGGAAGCCGTGAGAGAAGTCTCTCGAAGTATTCATATCCATGCTTTTTCACCAATGGAGATTTATCATATGGCAAGGAACAGTAAAATGGAAACAATTGAAGTTCTAAAAATGCTCAAAAGGGAAGGTCTAGATTCGATGCCAGGAACAGCAGCTGAAATTTTGAACGATTATGTGAGAAGCGAAATATGTCCAAAAAAGCTGAAAACAGCTGAATGGGTTAAAATAATAAAGGAGGCTCACAGTGTGGGTATTCCAACTACTGCAACAATGATGTACGGACATTTGGAAAGCTGGAAGGAGAGAATAGAGCATATACTTCTTATTAAAAGGATCCAGCAGGAGACCGGAGGATTTACGGAATTTATTCCGCTATCTTTTATGTGGAAAAACAATGAACTTGGTTTGAGGGCAAAAGGAGCTAGCGGATTCGAAGATCTTCTTGTGATAGCGATTTCGAGAATTCTTCTTTATCCAGAGATCAAGAACATCCAGGCATCTTGGGTAAAGCTCGGCATAAAGCTTGCACAAGCGGCTCTTAACTTTGGTGCTAATGATTTGGGAGGGACTTTAATAGAGGAAAACATATCAAAATCTGCAGGAGCAACTTCAGGCGAATTCCTAACTCCGGATGAGCTCAGAGAACTGATAAGAAGAGCCGGAAGAATTCCAAAGCAGAGAGACACTCTTTATAGGATACTAGATTAGTCAAATCCAGATGAGAATCTTTGTTCAAATAGCTCTTTCATATGTTTCGCCAGTTTCTCTCCAACTACTCTCTTTAAATCGCTTTCGCTCGAATTGAAAACGTTTTTAAGAGTCCCGAATCTTTCAAGTAGTTTAATAGCCTTCTTTTCCCCGATTCCGCTTATTGCCATTAGAACATGCAAAGCTTCTGTTTTCAGGTCTCTTAGGCTTTTGGAGATCGGAATTTTCGGTAGATCTACTAAATCTTTTCCGGCTCTTTTTTCAAGTGTTTTGAGGCAAATCATGGTCTCGTTAATCGATTCTGTTCTGATCAGACCAATTTCCATTTCTGCAACTTTCGCTTGGATTCCGAACCATTGCTCGAGGGTTATTCTGCCATCTAATTCTCCTTCGATAATTAGAATTGGGCATACTTTTTTTCCTTGACTCTCTAGCTTTTCTTTGAACTCTTTTAATCTTTCTAACTGTTCAAAAACTCTTTCTCTTACTTTTGTTTCTGCTCTGCCGAGTAGGCTGCTTATTAGATCAGAAAAAGTCTTTCTTTCTACTACATAGTGACATCTGTTTCCGATTATCCAGTAATCGATTACCAAATCCTGTACTTTGTCGGCAACTCCTTTAAGAAATTCCGGTTCATGAACATCAACTATTATCACAGAATAATTAATATTCAGAAATTTTAAAACTTTCTATCAAGTTTGAGCCACCAAAATTTTCTACTGAAAGCTCGCCTTTGGATAGGCAACCCTAGCCTAAGCAGATAACTTTTTTTGTTATATCCAATTTAAAATTTAAGGTAATGGGGAAGACTCGGAACTTTTAAATATCTTGTAATAAAGAATTATTATGGGGGTTCATAGAATTTCGAGCGAGGCGGCTAAGTATTACGCTCTCAGAGAAAAAATTCTGGGCTCGGCTATATCTTTACTTGGAGAAGCGAGTCTAAAACTGGAGCAACTTGAAAGAGAACAACTCGAGCTTCTCGGAGATCTATCTGCAAAACTTCTTCCTCATAGTCCGGGATACGCAGGAAAACTTATGCCTGTGATTGCAAGGCTTTTTTGGAGGTTAGCTGGGGTACCGGAGAAGGAGTTTAAATTTGTAGAGTTATCTCAGTTGGAGACAGAGATAGAGGGAATTAGAAAAAAGCTCAAATCTTAGTCCCAAAATTTTCTTGTTCTTATATAGTTTCTTTCTGCATCAAGGAGAGCTTTAAAGAAGTCATCTTCGTTTTCGAAGAATTTTGAGAGGATTCTTTTTGCAGTTTCAAAACCAATTCCATAAGTCAGCATTGCGAATACTCCCCGCATTCCATAACTTGCAATGAGATTTGCGATTCTGAATATCTCCTCTTTTTTCATCTCTTTTTTCTTTTCGCTTACTACTGCAATCATGCTGCTTCCACATTTTATGCATTTTAGAGTCAAATTCTTGGCCAGTTCTCTGTAATTTGCTCCGCAGTTTACGCAGAGGACTCTGCAAGTTTCGTTCATTAACCTTTCTTTAAATGCCTTCAAAACGGCTTCTGAGGGTCTTGTAAGCAGAATGTCCGGAAATCTATCTCTCGACTCGACTCCGATGGGAGTAAAAGTGTTGTAGACCGAAAATTTTATTTTTTTTCCAAATTCCCTAAAGAAAAGTTTGGCCCTCTCAATGTCTAGGTTTTCAACGAAGATTTCCCTTAGTGCTTCTTTGTAAATTGGTGTCCCTCTAAGTTTTATTATGAGGTTTCTCAGGTTTATTCTGCTCAGGTCTTCATCTTTGTCAAAGAAACCAAATTTTCTCGCAACCTTTACAATTTTCCACTGCATTAGCCTCGTGTCTATTATAGCTCTTTCAGCAAGGTTCTCAACGTCATCAACTTTTAAGATTGCCTCTTTTACTTCTTCGGGGTTTGCTGGGTATATCTTTACTCTATAAGGGTCCATCTCTATTGAAACGTTTGTTCCCTTTTTTAGGGAGAGGAGTAGGGCTAAAATTCTCCCTATAGCTTCATTCGCTTTGTGACCAAAACAAACATTGATCACAACATTTTTGCCAGAACCTTCGATTACCACATGATCATCACTCGGAACTGCAAATTTCTCTCCGTGTTCAGCAATTTTTTCTGTGACAAACTTTCTGCAGTTTTCATCACAAAATGGCAAAGAAAAACCTTCAAGGACTAGCTTTCTTAGCCTTCCAACTTCCTGAGCAACTTCAAATGGTACGGGTATTTCTTCCCCGGTCCAGGATGGTATTTCACCCTCCAAATTAGCCGGTTCAACTTTTACAACTTCTTTATCGACGCCTAGGATTCTCCACAATTCACCTTTCATCGCAAAAACTTCCCCGCTAAAAGTTGAAAGGAAACTCTCATCCAGATTACCGATCATCTTTCCGGTGGTCACGTCTATGACGCGGTAGCTTTTTTCATCAGGAATCATGGATATGTTTTCATAGAAATACTTCCTCGTTCTCGCTCTCGGAGCTATCTCCTCTCCGTCATAAAATATCCTCCATATTTCGGACAGGTATCTGCAAACTTCGTTGAACTCCTCAAAGCTGAGATTTCTATAGAAATAACATCGCTTTACTATTTCATATACTTTTTCGACTCTGATTCTACCATATTCGATTGCGATTGCGCATATTTGGTTTGCAAGGACGTCAAGACTTTTGATGTGAAGATCTGGCTTTTCGAGTTCTCCCTTTTTGGCTCTTTCAATTATTGCAACAGATTCAAGAATATCATCGAAGGAGTTCGCTATTATATACCCTACAGATTTTCTTCCCAGCCCATGTCCGCTTCTGCCAACCCTCTGAACCAGTCTTATCGCCTGTCTGGGGCTACTGAACTGTATTACTGCGTCAACGTGTCCAATGTCAATTCCTAGTTCCATGGAAGAAGTGCATATCAGGGCTTTCAACTCCCCTTTTGCGAACGCTTCTTCTGCGGAAACTCTTGCCTCCCTTGAAAGACTTCCATGGTGAACTTCTACTTTCAGAATCTTTTTCAGTTGCAGCCCCAGCGCTTCAGCGGTTTGACGGGTGTTTACAAAGATCAGCGTAGAGTTATGTGAATCGACTATGTTCTTTATCGTTTCAAGTTCGTTTTCTGGCTTTAGAACTTTGAACTCGTACTCTTTTTCTGTTCCCCCTGAAATTACTTCCGAACAGCCAACAATTTCAGCTATTTTTTCCGGCTCGCCTATTGTTGCGGATAGAGCCACTATTTGGAATTTTGCAATCTCTTTTAGTCTCTCTATTGCAACTAGAAGCTGGACACCGCGTTCGGTATCTATCAGTTCGTGTATTTCATCGATTACAATGAATTTTACATTTTTTAAAGCATTTCTTAGTTTTCTACCGAGAAATAGAATTTGAAACGTTTCTGGTGTTGTTATAAGTATCTCTGGAGGTTTTTTACTCTGTTTTGCCCTTTCACTCTCCTTTGTGTCTCCATGCCTAACGTCTACACTCATTTCAAGCATTTCAGCGATTTTTTTCAACCTTCTCAGCATATCCCTGTTTAAAGCTCTTAGCGGGGTTATATAAATCGTGCAGAATCCAGGATTTCTTTTTTCAAGCATCTTCTGAAATATTGGAATCATGGCAGCTTCGGTTTTACCACTACCAGTTGGAGCGACAATAAGTGTATTTTTTCCGGAGTAGATCGTATCAAATGCCCTTTGCTGGAGTTCTGTTAACTCGTAGATACCGACAGACTCCAAGGCTTTTTTCAGCTTCTCATCCACCAATGGAATTTCTACAGAAAGGATAAAACATTTTTGCACTATGCGAGAATAAACTTAGGGGGCTCGTGGGGTAGCGGATATCCTTGGGGTCTCCGGAACCCCAGATCCGGGTTCGACTCCCGGCGAGCCCGCTATTTGAAAAAACTTTCAACTAGTTTTATAGCGCAGAGATTTCCGCACATGCTGCAGTAATCTCCCCTAGCCTTTCTTCTTTCCCAAATTTTTCTAGCTCTTTCTTCATCCGGGGACAGTTTAAACTGTCTATCCCAATCCAGCTTTTTTCTAGCAATTGACATTTCATAATCCAAGGCTCTCGCTCTCTCTTTCTGACCCTCCTTGATCAAGTCTACGGCATGTGCAGCAATTTTTGCTGCTATTACTCCTTCCTTTACGTCTTCAACCGTAGGAAGTCCAAGATGCTCTGAAGGTGTTACATAGCAGATGAAGTCGGCTCCAGCCATTCCCGCTATTGCGGCTCCTATTGCTCCAGCTATGTGGTCATAACCCGCTGCGATATCTGTTACTAAGGGACCAAGAAGGTAGAGAGGAGCGTTATTCGTCACACTTTTCATCGCTTTTACCGAAGGCTCTATCAAGTCTAATGGAACGTGTCCAGGCCCTTCGACGATACACTGGACTCCTTTCTCTCGACATTTTTCTACTAGTTCTCCAAGAACGATGAACTCCATGTATTTTGCTCTATCTCCTGCATCGTGAATGCATCCTGGTCGAAAGGCATCACCTAGGCTTATAGTAACATCGTATTCTTTGAGAATATCCAACAAGTAATCGAAATTTTTATAGTATGGGTTCTCTTTCTCGTTTTGGAGCATCCAGCCTATCGTTATCGCACCTCCTCTGCTCACCACGCCGAGAATTCTTTTAGATTTTTTGAGCGTCTCTAGACTGGTCCAATTTACCCCGGCATGGATTGTCATGAAATCAACGCCATCTTTTGCATGCTCTTCAACAACTCTGAAAAAGTCGTCTTCGCTGATGTCACCAATTCTTTTGCAATCTCTAGCAGCCTCGTAAATCGGTACGGTTCCAAAAGGAACCTTAACAACTTTCATTATCTTTTTTCTTATCTCTCTCAGGTCTCCACCAGTTGAGAGATCCATTACCGCATCTGCGCCGTATTTCTGGGCAATTATGGCTTTTTCGATTTCTTCTTCAACGTTGATGTACTCTTCAGATGTACCAACATTTGCGTTCACTTTTGTGGAGCAAAGGAAACCTATGGCCTTAGGTTTTATTTCACGCAAAACATTTCTCGGGATTACAACTTGACCTTTAGCGATCAGTCTGAGAAGCTTTTCAACTTCTAATCCTTCCTCTTCTGCGCATTTTTTAACGAACTCGTCTTTCTTTCCCTTTTTTGCATCCTCTATTAGGGCCATTGTACGAAGTTGTGGTCATAATAAAAAAATTTTTGCTCAATCCTGTTCGGTCTTAACGGATTCTACAATCTTTTTGCCAGCTACGACCTCATCAACGCTATGGACAACACCTCCAAGACTTTCAATCATTCTCTTTATCTCTTCAAAATCGAGGTCGGTTCCGACTATGGTTATCTTTACCGATTCTGTTTCAACGTCTAACTCTGAGAGACTTATGTTTACACCTTCAACATTCTGAAGTTCACTGAGCTTTGAAGCGAAGAAGACAACCGACGGTGAATGAGGTTTTAAGACATCAAGGACGAGTCTTCTGATATTTCCCATGGGAAAAGATTATTATCTCTGTATTAATTTTTTTCTCATGTTCGATCTACACACCCATTCGGTTTTCAGCGACGGAGAATTGATTCCCTCTGAGATAATAAGAAGAATGGCCGCAAAAGGGAACGAAGGAGTTGCGATTACAGACCATGCAGATTTTTCAACCATACCGCTAATTCTAAAAAATTTATTGAAGCTTAAAGAGTTGGAATACGAGATAGATTTTCTGATAGGTGTAGAAATTACCCATGTACCCCCAAAACTAATAGGAAAAGCCGTTGAACTAGCTTGGAAGGAGGGTGCAGAGATAGTGATTGTACACGGAGAGACGATTGTCGAACCGGTATTGCCGGGTACGAATTCTTCTGCTCTTGAGGAGGAGATAAATATATTGGCCCATCCGGGCATTATTAGCGAGGAAGAAGCTGAGAAAGCTAGGGAGAATGGTATATATCTAGAAATCTCCGCAAGAAAAGGCCATTGTTTAACGAATGGGCATATTGCGAGAATTTCAGAGGAATTCTCCTGCGATTTGGTTATAAACACGGATATGCATTCTCCTTCTGACATAATAGAGAACGAGACCGCAGTTAGAATATTAAAGGGAGCCGGAGTTAAGAATTACCAATATGTCCTTAAGAACAATGAAAGGCTTTTTAAAAAGCTAAGAAAGTAGGCAGCTTTTTAGAATATCTCCAGTCATGTATTGAACTATTTTTTCTAGTTTTTTCCTTTCATCGACGTTTGGAAAATATTCCAAACTAGAGATACTTCTTTTTGAGAACTCTCTTATCTTTGAAAGAACTTTTTCGACTGCAGCATCTTTTCCAAAGTTTTTCTCGTATATCTGTGGCAAAGTTATGGATTCTATCTCGGAGCTCTTATCTTTCAAGGCTCTAAGATACTCTAGAAGATCGTCAACAAGTTGATAAGCTATTCCGAGATTATAACCATATTCGTATAGCTTCTCAGCAGCTTTTGAGTCTCTTGATACAACCTTGCAGGCTATTTTTGCTGAATATGCAAAGAGCATAGCAGTTTTCTTCTTTATACATTCAAAATAGTCATCTTCGGTAAAGTCTTCCTTAGTGCTATAATAATCCATTATTTCGCCTTCACTCATCATCGCCCCAGCTCTGGCCAATTCCCTAACTACTTCTTCACCATAGACTGATGTAAGTTCTACAGATTTCGAAATAAGCCAATCGCCAAAAACTAGAGCTAAAGCGGTGTCGTATTCTATATGCAATGGTTTTCTATTCCTCCTACTTTTTGCTCGGTCAATAATATCATCATGTACAAGGCTTGCGGTATGTATCAGTTCCACTGCAATTGCAAGATTTTTTAGTCTATCATAATTTCCGCCGCACATCTTGCCACTTATTAAAACTATTAGCGGCCTCGCTCGCTTACCTCCAGCGTAAATTACGTACTCTAGGGCTTTCTTTATTTTAGAGTTAGCTTCAACTTTTTCGACGAAACATTTCAGTTCCTTTTCAAACAGCAAATATTCTTCCCAACTCTCAATCACTAAAGTTATGAAAATCTTGAAGATATAATTTTTTTGCTTTGAATCGAAGTATCAAAATTTCTAGCTCAAGAAAATCGAAATTCTGCATCCAATCTTTATTTGGAGGGTTCATGATGGCTGGAAGTCCAAGCGAATGATTTTTTATAGGACTTTCCTTAAAAAAATTTTAAAAGCAAAGTCTTTTGGAATTTGCTTTGCTTTAAAATGAGTTACGGATAACTCGGCTCATTTAAATGAGACATTAAATTACTATTTTTTAATTAAATAAAAAAAACCAATTTAGTTTAAAACAGGATTTTTTCGAATTAAATGACTTTTATGCAAGATGATTCTGTTTGCACGCGAAAGACAATAGAAAAGCTTAAATACTCATTTAATACTAAAGTATTCTGTGAACAGATATGTTGGAGATGTCTGAGTCGAGTCTGGATAGGTATAAACATAATGGGATGAAGTTCTCGAGCTTTGGATTGGTCAGTGAGAGTAGATTAGTACCAAGGAAGGTTTTCTTTACCTGCGGAGTTGGGAGACATCCAGATCCACTTGTGAGCTTTGAACTCGCACTAAGGGATGCGGGAATAGAGAAGTTCAACTTAGTGACAGTCAGTAGCATCTATCCACCTAGATGCGAGATAGTATCAAAGGAGGAGGGATTAAAGGATCTATATCCCGGGCAAATCGTTTTCTGTGTTATGTCAAGAATGACTAGCTGTGAGACCGGAAAAAGAATCTTTGCAAGCGTCGGTGTTGCAATCCCTGACAATCCGAATTTAAACGGATACCTTACAGAGTACCACGGTTTCTGCAATGGCGAAGAGGGGAAACATGCCGAAGAAATGGCGGCCTACATGCTAAGGACAGCATTCGATATCGAACCTGCGAAAACTTTCAACGTTACTGCAAGCGCGGAAGTTGGTAAAAATGAATACACAACTGTCTTGGCAGCAGCTGTATTCGTTATATGATTCCTACAACTCCGATAGAAGTTAAAGACAGAAATTTTTTTGATCTTTTAAAGTCAATGAGCAAGACTGGATTTCAAGGTAGAAAACTTGGCGAAGCATTTGAGATCTGGCTTGAAATGCTTGAAGAAGAAAAGATAACAATTTTAATGGGTCTTGCTGGAGCAATGGTTCCAGCAGGAATGAGAAGAGTGATATCCTGGCTTATAAGAAACAGATTTATTGACGTTCTAGTTTCGACCGGAGCCAATCTCTTTCACGATATCCATGAGGCCCTTGGGTTCAAGCACTACATTGGAAGCGAGTTTGCAAATGATGTGGAACTTTTTAAGGAAGGTATAAACAGGATATATGACATTTTTGCCCATGATAGGGAGTTTAACCAAATAGATTTCATGATTAGCCAGATATTTGAGGAAACCGAAGGAGTTCTTTCCTCACGAGAGATAATAGAAAGAATAGCTGAGAAGATAAGAAAAGTTGCAAAGGAGGATTCTATCGTAATTTCCGCCTATGATGTAGGTGTGCCGATTTTCTGTCCTGCAATTGCTGACAGTTCCATCGGTATAGGTGCATCTCTAGCATCAAGGAGATGTATAGTGGATACAATAAAAGATGTGGAAGAATTAACGGAAATCGTAGCAAAATCAGGTAAAACCGGCGTTATCTATATAGGTGGCGGAGTTCCTAAAAACTTTATACAGCAAACAGAAGTAGTTGCGAGACTCAAAAACTATGAGGTTGCTGGGCACGAATATGCAATTCAAATAACAACGGATTCGCCACAATTCGGCGGACTTAGTGGTTGCACGTTTGAGGAAGGTATAAGCTGGGGTAAGATAAGCTGCAGAAGCAAGAAAGTACAAGTTTTCGTTGATGCAACAATAGCTTTACCAATTTTAGCGCATGGATTGATGAACACAAAAAGAAGAAACTTTCCAAAGTTTAGCTTTGACGGTGGAGTATCAGTATCATTCTCTTGAGCCAAAGATTATGAATACGGGGTTCTCGCTTTTAAATGCAGTTGCATTTGCCAGTTCGTAACTTCTTGAAATGTTTGCTATTACCATTTCCTTGAAGATTCCGAGTTCCCTCATTTTGTTCATTACAGCTATCGCTACTTCAATCCTAGCGGCGTTTACAACGATCTTTTTGGCTCTACAGACCTCAAGCATTTTATCTATATCTCTTGTTCCACCAAAAAAGACAAAATCGCAATCGTATTTCTTTAAAAAGTCTTCTCCTTTCATTTGGAGCACTTCAACGTTCTCGAGGTTCTTCAATTTTTCCTTAGCAAGCTCGTAGGCTTCTTTATTCTCATCTATAGCGTATACTTTTTTAACAAACCTTGCAAAGAATGCAGAAACGCTTCCAGTTCCGCAACCAATGTCTGCAAATACTTCATCACCCTTTGGTTTAAACTTAGAGAATACGATTCCTATTATTTCATCTTTTGTCTTTTTAACTTCCATCTCCCCCAACCTCACGCCTATCTTTCTAGCAATATCTTTTCTGATCCCTTTACCTTCGTAAACAACTTTTCCATCGTTTAGGAAAATGAACTTGTCTCCAACTTCTCTCGCAAGATCGTAATCATGGGTGGAGATTAGGATGGTTTTCCCTCTCTCTTTTAGAATTTTTATAATATTTACTAATTTTCTGAATGCAACACCATCGAGTCCGGCTGTAGGTTCATCCATGAGGATTATCTCGGGGTCCATTGCGATGGCTGAAGCTATTGTGAGTAATTTTTTCATTCCACCACTTAAAATCGAGCATGGGAAATTTTCCAATCCTTTTAGGTTACAAATCTCTATCGCTTCTTTTGAAAGTCTTTCAAAATCCTTTCCTGCATTTTTTGCTCCAAAAGCTACTTCCTGCCAGACTGTTGGGGCGATTATTTGGTCATCGGGATTTTGAAAAACCAAAGTAGCCTTTTTTCTCAACTCTTTCAGACTTTTTCTGTCATATTTGAGTTCTTTCCCGTCGATTATAATCTTCCCTCTATCGGGTTTCAGTATCCCAATTAGATTTAGGAGAAGCGTCGTTTTTCCCGAACCATTTCTTCCCATTATAACCGTAACGCCCCTATCTGCCTTGAAGCTTATACCTTTGAGAACGTAGTCTTTTTCGTACTTAAACCAAAGATCTTTCACTTCAAGCATGCAATCAACACCATTAGAGAAATTAGAAGAAGCGATAGCAAGAATCCTCTGCTTTTTGTATTTACTTCTGGAAATTCTTCGCCTCTAAGTTCCATCGCGAGGGAAGTTTTCTCTATTCTTTCCATTGCCCTTATGAATAAAGTTTTTGCTAACAAAGAAGTCGTTAAAAGTGAGATTCTAAAGTTTGAGTAGCCAAGTCGAATTTTTGCTGAAGTTTCGAATCTTTTCAATTCTCCGTAGAGGATCTGAATTGTTCTGTAACTTAGAAACATCAGTTCTGCCAAGAATTTTGGTAACCTAATTTTTCGCAGAGCAGAAACGAATTCCGGCATCGTAGTTGTTGAAATCAGATAGAATAGAACGCTTAAAGTTGCGACGGTTCTCTGAGCCGTGGAAATAGCTAATTCGATGGACTTATCTGTGATTCTTAGAATCCATAGCTCGATAACAGTTTTACCGTCTATGGTAAAGAGTATAACTAGAATTCCCGGTAAAATAAATAAAAATGGGATTTCAACAATTTTTAAATAGTTTTTTCCAACCGCATAAACTGAGAGAAGTGAAAAAATTACTATACAGATTGGCTGAACTCTTTCAGAAATCAGTGCAATCAAAAGGGCTGAAAGAGAAAAGTAAACGTTGATATTTCCCGATATGAGTTTTCTAGCCCTAATTTGTATTCTCTCAAGGTCTTCCATGCAAGCGTCCGATGATGTATCCTAGGATCAGGGCGCCAATTGCGACCTGAACGCTGAAAAGAAAGCCCTCGAGTTCTCCTGTTGGTTCAAATATTGGATTGAACCAGGGTTCGAAGTTTGGATTTATCTCTTTTATTATCTCTTGTGCAATCTCATCTGCACCGATCCAGCTCAAAAGAGCAAAAATCAAGCCCTACTCACCTCTCCTGCTTCAAGTCTTTTAACCACTTGATCAAAGACTGCTACAGCTAAGAAAGATTCTAGAATTGCAATAGGAATTTGAGTGATTGCAAATACTGCGAGGAACCGAATTGCAGATTCAATTATACCTCCAATTTCTTGAGTTGCTGGAAATGCCAACGCGAGCTGTATGGACGTAACAACGTATGTCATCACGTCAGCGACTGCTGTTGCTGCAAAAACAGCTATTTTCCTATTCTTTTTTGCAATTCTGTATACAATCCATCCAAAGAACGGGCCTATTATTCCCATTGAAGCTATATTTGCTCCGAGTGTTGTTATCCCCCCGTGGGCCAGAAGTAGAGCCTGATAAAGTAAAACTATAGCAGAAAGAACTGCTGTAATCGCCGGTCCGAACAAAACAACGGCTATCCCGGTCCCAGTTGGATGTGAACAACTTCCGGTGACTGAGGGCATTTTCATGGCGGACAAGACGAAGATAAACCCGATTGATACTGCAAGGAGAACTTTGTCCGTCCTATTGGTAATTTTGGACTTAATTTTCATCGCCCCGTAGATTAGGAAAGGCGTCGAGAAAATGTACCAAAAAGCGCACCATTCTGGAGGTAAGAAACCCTCGGCTATGTGCATCCAATCACCTTGACTTGACTTCAAAGTAATTTTATTTAAACTTTTCGGAACAAAAACTACAAAAAATTTTATTAGCGTAAGGCAAGTTGTAGCATGCTATATGCGGTCGGTTTAGGTCCTGGGGACAAGAAGTTGCTCACTTTCAAGGCTGTGGAAGTGATTAAGGAGGTTGAGGAGGTGATAGTTCCTGGAAAAATGGCTTATGAACTGATAAAAGACATAAAAGATTCGAGAATCGTGGAATTCCAAATGGGAAAAGGTTCCGACGTTGCTAAAAATCTTGCAAAAGAAATCGTGGAAAAAAAGAATGATGTTGCCTTTTGCTGTTTGGGAGATCCGATGCTGTATTCCACGTTTCATCATTTGTACCGCGAAGTTTTGAGGCTCGACCCAAACTATGATGTTGAGATAGTTCCGGGTATTACAAGTGTTTCAAGTGCATTGGCAAAGGCAAAAGTGTTTGTAGAGAGAGGTATGCTTATAACAACTCCAGAATTCAAAAAACCTGATGTTGTTGTTGTTATGAAGGCTAAAAATCCAAGAGAGATTGGAGAGAGACTCGTTAGTGAGGGGTTCAGGAATTTCTGGTTTCTCGAAAGACTTTTCATGGAAGGAGAAAGAACAGAAAGAGAATTACCCGAAAAGGCCGATTATTTCAGCATAGTAATTGCGAAATTATGAAAGTGTACTTTGTGGGATTCGGTCCTGGAGACAAGGAACTTTTGACTGTGAAAGCCTGGAAATTGCTTGAAAGTGCAGACGTAATAATATATCCTGGCTCTATAATAGAAAGAGAGGCCTTAGATGACTTTAAGGCTGAGAAAATTGACAGCCATGGAATGAGTTTAGAAGAAATTATTGACTTGATCGAAAAAGCTGTTAGAGATGGAAAAACTGTTGTGAGACTTCAAAGCGGAGATCCGAGCGTTTTTGGAGCACTTTGGGAACAGATAAGAGAGCTGAAAAAAAGAGGTATAGAATCCGAGATAATTCCCGGAGTCAGTAGTGTTTTTGCAGCTTCAGCGAGTTTGGGTGTTGAGCTTACGTCTCCAGATCTTGCTGGGATTGCTATAGTAAGACCAAAGGGAGATACCCTTGAAGAGGATTATCTTGAAGAGCTTGCAAAATTACCCCTAACTTTGGTGATACTTCTCGGAGCCGGAAAAATTGATTACATTGTTGAAAAGGTGGGGAAAGTTAGGGGGTTCGAGGAACCTTGTGCAGTTGTTTATAGAGCAACTCAAAAAAACGAAAAGAAATTCTTCTGCAAGCTTGGAGAATTGGTGGATAGGATGAAGAGCGAAGGGATAAGAAGAACGGCAGTGATAATAATAGGTAAAGCTTTGCTAGGGTATGAAGGCAGATCGCATTTGTATAGCGGTTCTTTGCTTCGAGAAGGACGTTGATAAGCTGAAAAATATTGTTGATTTTCTAAGAAAGGCATATTATGTGGAATTTGTGACTTACAGAAGAGATATATGGCGAGAATTAATGAAATTCGATTGTATTGTAGCCTACATAGCTTCCGGGATTATCATCCGTGGAATATCAAAACATCTAAGAAGCAAGTGGCTAGATCCGGCTGTGGTAGTTTTGGATAAACCTCTGAAGCATGCTATCGTTTTACTGGGTGGTCATAGATATGGGAATGAGGTTGCAATCTTTTTGTCCCAACTTGGGATCGAGCCAGTTATAACTACTTCGATGGAGTTTAGGGATGGCATTTGCGTGGGCGTGGGATTTAGGAAAAATGCGAATGAAAATGATATAATGAATGCGATTGAGAAAGCAATTGAGGAGTTGGGTTTGAGCGTAGGTGATATAAGGGTTATAGCCACTGTTGAGGGAAAGGAAGGAAGTGCGATAGTTAAGGTGGCAGAGACTTTAAGGAAACCTCTTTTGTTTGTAAAAAAAGATGATCTGAACAAGATGGATCTACCTGAAACAAGTGCGAGAAGGATAGGTGTTAAAAATGTAGCAGAAGGTTGTGCACTGTTTTTTGCGAGGGAAAAAAGGCTTTTGTTGCCAAAAAGGGTTTTTGGAGGTGTTACTATTGCGATCGCGAGGTAAGCTCTACGTGGTTGGGATAGGAGCCGGAAGGGGACTTCTAACCCTAAAAGCTCTCAAGGCTATAGAGGAATCCGAGTATGTTGTAGGGTATGAAAAGTATGTTAAAGAAATAGAAGAATTTGCGAAGGGTAAAAAACTGATCACAACTGGGATGAGAGAGGAAATGAAAAGAGTTGAAATTGCAGTCGAGCTAGCCAAGAAAAGCGTTGTGTCTCTAGTGAGTGGTGGAGATCCGAGCGTTTATGGAATTCTGCCATTTGTCTTTGAATTTTTGATGAAAAAGGGGGAAGATATCGAAATTGAGGTTATTCCTGGAGTTACTGCGAGTAGTGCATCTTCCGCTTTACTAGGTTGCCCCATAAGCGGGGATCATGTTGTTTTAAGCCTAAGTGATCTTCTAGTTCCTTGGAATGTGATAGAATCTAGGCTATTATATGCTCTGCGTGGTGGATTCGTAATAGCCATATACAATCCTTCAAGCTATTCTAGAAAGGAAAACCTAAGAAGGGCGCTAAGGCTTGTAATGGAGGAAAGAGGAGATCTTTTTGTTGGAGTTGTAAAAAACGCATTTCGTGAGGGGCAGAGTATCTCTATAGTAAGGGTGAGCGAGTTGACGGAAAACCCCGATTTAGTTGACATGAATACGACTCTAATAATCCCCAATTATGAAACAATCGTTAAAAACGGAAAGATGTTCACCCCGAGAAAGTATGAGGCAAAAAAGATGGGTGGGATAACTAGGGGCGCATTGGAGATAGTTGAGAGAAGTTCGGAAATACTTAAGAATATAGTCCCAGGAGACGGGTTGAGGGAAGAGATTCTGCGAAGGTGCATCGCTACTACTGGTGATCCTAGTATAAAGGATGCGATACAGTTCAACGGAGATCCTTGGGAGGGTGTTGAGGCAATAAAGAAAGGGAGCAGAATTATAGTTGATGTTAGGATGGTAAAGTTTGGGCTTAGAATTAGCTCTATCTGCGCTGTAGATTTTGCAAATGGAGATGACACCAAAACATCTTCTGGTCTCAAGAGCTTGGAAAAATTGATTGAAGGTAGTGTTGTTGGAATAGGAAATTCCCCTTCTGCAGCGATTACACTTTACGAGATTTCAAAATTTAGAAAACCGAGATTCATCGTCGCCACACCGGTTGGTTTTGTGAATGCTGAAGAATCCAAGCAACTGATTTCAAGCCTCGAGATACCATCGATAACGACAAAGGGAACGAGAGGGGGGAGCAACATTTGCGTTGCAATCTTGAACTGCCTTGTAGAATATGCTGGTAGATCCGATTGAACTCTACGAATATCCCGAGGAATGGTGTGCTGGAAAAGATTCTCTTGTTAAAAGCGGCCTGTTTATCTTGAAAAAAGACGGTTTTATAAGAAGGGGTATAACAACCGCAACCACCGCTTCTGCTGCTGTTGTCGCAGCTGTTGCTTCCCTTAATCACGATTTTGATACTGTAGTAGTCTCAACTCCGATTGGAATAAACGTTAGGTTAGACGTTGAGGCACAGAACGGTTTTGCGGTTGCTGAGAAGTTTGCTGGGGACCATGAATTTGACGTAACTAATGGTTTGGAGTTCTTTGCAAAAGTGGGAGGGAATGGGATAAAGTTCGGAGAGGGCATTGGAGAGAAAAAAGGTAAAAAAGCTGTCAGCAGATCGGCAATGGAGCAGATTATTAAAAACTTAGAAAGAGTTTGTAAATTAACCGGATACAGGGGAGGAGTTCTGATTGAAGTGCCTAATGGTAGGGAAGTAGCAAAGGAAACGAAGAATGAGGAACTTGGGATAAAAGGAGGAATCTCGATTTTGGGGACAACAGGTTTTGTTGAACCATGGTGTGAGGAATTAGTTAATGTAAAAATCGAAATAGCGAAGAGGTATAGAAAAATTGCGATTGCAACTGGGAGAAGAGCTTGGGAATATGCGAGAAAAAAATATCCAGATTTTCAGCCTTTTGTCTTTGGCCTACACCTCGATGAGATACTATCCGCTCACGATGGTGAGAAGATAATTGTGGGGTATCCGGGTTTACTCAAGAAATGGGCTGGAGATGAAGATTTGTTTAAGAAAGCAAAATCATTTGGAGCGGAGGTTGATCTGATTGTTGAGGATTATTGGAGTAGGGATATGTGAGGGGCAGATCACAGAAAGGGCAAAGGATATGATCTCCAGTGCTGAAGTTGTTTATGGAAGTGAGAGAGCTCTAAAATTAGCTGAAAAGTGGATAAGAGGAGAAAAAGTTCTTTTAAAGAAATTCTCGAGAGAGGTTTATGCTGAAATAGAGAAAGAGGGGGAGAAAAGAGATGTTGCAGTTCTTTCGACTGGAGATCCCATGGTTGCTGGTTTAGGAAAGTTCTTTAGAAAAGCAGAAATAGAGCCGGGAATTTCGAGTGTTCAACTCGCGCTTTCAAAGCTTAGAATCGACCTTTGTGAGGTCTTGGTAGTTAACGCTCATGGTAAAAGGTTCGAAATTGGGAAAAGAGATCTTTTAATCCTCGCAGACAAAAATTTCGATCTTTCCGTATTTGGAGATAAGCAGATCGTAATAATTGAGGACATTTGCTCTGGAGAAAAGATTAAGAAAGGTTTGGCTTCAGATCTCAAGGTAGAATCGAACAACGTGATAATTTACGTGGGTGATTAAATTGCGGGGCTTATTGATAGTTGGCCACGGCAGTCAGCTTGATCATTATAGAGAAGTAATGGAGAAACATAAGGAAAGAATAGAGAGATCGGGATTGTTTGATGAAGTAAGAATTGCTTTTGCCGCTCGAAAAAGAAAGCCGTCGCCCGATGAGGCAATAAGGAGTATGAAAAGCGATGTGATCTATGTGGTTCCATTGTTCATATCTTACGGACTTCACGTGACAGAAGATTTGCCTGAAATGCTCGGTTTTCCGAAAGGAAGAGGTAGAAAAGAGGGAATTTTCGACGGTAAAAAAATAGTGATCTGCGAACCAATCGGTGAAGATTACCTAGTAACACTTGCTATAGTGAATTCTGCTCTGAGAATTTTTAAATAAATAAAAATTTCTACTGAGATTTTCTCCTGATCACTATTTTCTGCCCTATAATCATCGTGCTCGGAATTAAAACAGTATTGGAATCTTTTCTCTCTACTACTGTGAACATTGTTCCTATGTCTTTTATGATTACATCACTTTCTCCGGCTATATCTACATTGTCGCCGATCTTGAAAGGTCTTGCGAGAAGTATAAAAAGTCCGGCGACTGCTTGTCCGAGTACTTGCTGAGTTGCAAACCCAACGACTAGGCCTATAAAGCCGCCAAGGGTAACTCCTGCCGTCCCGCCAGCGACACCACCAGCTACTGATGCAAAAAGTCCTCCTAGCCCGAGGATTTTTACTAGGCTCCTAATCGCTGCAGCCGTAGATGCTCCGTATTTCGGCTCACTCATAGCGTATAGGAGCGAAGCAATTGAAGAGATTATCATCCAGCCAATTGCAAGTGAAACTATTATAAAGATATAGGGTGCAAAATCTGAAATCATAGCCAAACTACGCAATGAGGGATACCTTGCCACAATCTCTGGGATGAAGTAGTGGAATATCCAGTTTAGAATCCCGAGTATGATAACGGCAACAATGACGTAAACGATAAGCCTAGTGAGGGCAGAACCGATCGTATCCTTTTCGCTCATAAAATTTTGTTTTGGGCACTGTATATAAATTTTTTAATTAGTGAAGCACCACAATCGATATCTTCCCCATATCTCGCCGGTTAAACCTCTGAAGAGGGAGATGCAATACTAAACCTCTCTGCCCTTGCAGAAAAATTTGCACTTTAGGACGGGGAGGAGGTCAGACTCAATGTTATAATTATTCAACGACCTCAACTTCCAATTTTCATTTACTCAAAGACCTAAAATTTCAACATCGATATCCATTGACCCCAAAATTTCTTTTCCTTTTCTTATTTGGCGAAAATGCTCTTTTTACCCAAACCGGCAGATAAGGAAGCGCAAAGCCCCTTAACTCCGGAAGCTTCGCCTTTAAATGAATTTTGATTATCTTATGTTCGATTTTGTTTTAACTCTCGAAATCAGATACGCAAAGACTGCTGCTCCAAAACCATTATCTATGTTAACAACTGCAACTCCTGAAGGACAGCTTTGGAGCATTGCAAAGAGTGTAGAAATGCCCTTTAAATGGACTCCATATCCTACTGAAGTCGGAACTGCAATAACTGGTATATCCAGCAAGCCTGCTATGACTGATGGTAGCGCACCCTCCATTCCAGCTACTACTATGACGCTGTCAACGTTATTTTCCCTTATAATTCTAACCGGTTCGACGATTCTGTGTAGACCCGCTACTCCGACATCGTAAAATCGGAGAACTTCTAAGCCTAGAAACTCTGCTGTAACTCTTGCCTCCTCTGCAACACCTATATCAGCTGTCCCAGCTGTTACGATTGCAACTTTTCCAATAATCTTCTCAGCTTTTCCAAATGTTGCCGTCCTAGCTGTCTCGTTTATTTCGGCACCCATCGATCTCAAGGCCGTCATTTGTTCTTTGCTGAGTCTTGTGAACAACGCTGGCTTCCCTTTTTTCTTATACTCTTCTGCTATTCTGACTAATACCTCAACCGGTTTTCCTTCGCCAAATACGGCTTCAGGTTTTCCAGCTCTTAAGTCTCTGTCTATATCGAGTTTTACGAGATTTTCAAGATAGTCTTCGAACTTCTTCATGGTACTCATGGATCGACTTAACCGTTATTTCTCCTTTCTTAATGGCTTCGATCGCCTTTGCAGCTGCGATTGCACCCGGAATTGTAGTAATATATGGCACTCCATACTCAACTGCAGTCCTTCTAATCTCATAGCCCTCTGTTTTTCCTGTTTTTCCGCTTGGGGTGTTTATTATTAACTGTATCTGACCATTTATTATCATATCTACGACGTTCGGTCTTCCTTGACTCACTTTTAAAGCCAGCTCGGCCTCGATTCCATTCTGTTTCAAATATTTAGCGGTCCCCTCAGTAGCGAATATCTTGAAACCCAGTTCCATGAATTTCTTTGCAATTTTAACAATTTTTGGTTTATCTGCATCCTTTACGCTGAGCAGGACGTTCCCCTCTAACGGTAAACGCATCCCGGCAGCTAGTTCTGCTTTATAGTAGGCCAGTCCAAAGTCGTAATCGATGCCCATCACTTCTCCTGTCGACTTCATTTCCGGACCAAGAACAACATCAACGCCTGGAAGCTTTGCAAAAGGAAAAACGGCCTCTTTTACTGCAATATGCTTCAGCACGGGTTTTTTGAGGTTGAAATCTTTTAACTTTTTACCAAGCGCTATTTTTGTTGCTATCTTTGCAAGAGGTATTCCTGTTACCTTGCTTACGAATGGAACCGTTCTGCTCGCTCTTGGATTTGCCTCGAGTACGTAAACAATACCATCTTTAACGGCATATTGCACATTTATCAGTCCAACAACTTTCAATTCTAATGCGATTTTTTTGGTATACTCTTCGATTGTTTCCATTATTTCTTTCGACAAAGAAATTGGTGGGATGACACAGGCCGCATCCCCACTATGCACGCCCGCTTCTTCAATGTGCTCCATAATAGCTGGTATAAAGACTTCTTCGCCATCACAAATTGCATCTACTTCAACTTCTATGGCATCTTCCAAGAATTTGTCTATAAGTATTGGTTTCGTCTCACTTACCTCTATCGCCTCGTTTGCAACTTCTTCGAGCATTTTTTCATCGTAAACAATTCTCATAGCTCTTCCGCCAAGTACATAGCTAGGTCTCACAAGAACGGGATACCCTATCTCTTTTGCGACTTTCTTCGCTTCTTCTATACTAAAGGCGATCCCCCCTTTTGGTCTAGGAATTCCGAGTCTCTCTAAAAGTTCGTCGAACCTTTTTCGATCCTCAGCTATGTCAATAGAATCGACTGAAGTCCCGATTATTCTCGCACCACAGTATTCCAGATCCTTGGATATATTAAGTGGTGTTTGACCCCCGAACTGTACAAAAACACCTTCAGGTTGTTCGTTCTCGTAAATGTTCATAACGTCTTCGCAGGTGATAGGTTCGAAGTATAGCCTGTCTGATGTGTCGTAATCGGTTGAAACAGTTTCGGGATTGCAGTTGACCATTATCGTTTCATAACCCTCCTCCTTGGCACTCAATACAGCATGGACGCAGCAGTAGTCAAATTCTATTCCCTGCCCAATTCTGTTCGGTCCTGATCCGAGAATCATCACCTTTTTCTTCTTTGTAGGAATTGCCTCATTCTCGTCTTCATAGCTTGAATAGTAATATGGTGTTTTTGCCTCAAACTCAGCAGCGCATGTGTCGACCATTTTGTATACAGGCTTAACACCTTTTTCTTTCCTTATTCTCCTAACCTCAAACTCTTTAATACCAAAGATATGTGCAATTTGTCTGTCTGAAAATCCGAGCTTTTTAGCTTCTTTCAAAATTTCTTTTGGTATCTCTTCCAGTCTGTACCTTTTTGCAAGCTCTTTTAGTTTTTCTTCAAAATCCACTATATTTTTTATCTTTTCTAGGAACCAAGGATCTATTTGAGTCAATCTGTAAACTTCCTCCACCGTAAATCCCTGCTGGAAGGCATAGCGTATGTAGAAGACCCTATCATGGCTCGGAAATCTGAGTTTTCTTATTATTTCTTCTTTTGTAACTTTTTTATCTTTTCCATCACAACCAAGTCCGTATCTTCCAATTTCCAGACTTCTTAGGGCTTTCTGCAAAGCCTCTTCAAAAGTTCTTCCAATTGCCATAACCTCTCCAACGCTTTTCATCTGAGTTCCAAGAACTTGATTCGCAGTTGGGAACTTGTCGAATGCAAATCTCGGAACTTTAACAACGACGTAGTCGATAGCCGGTTCGAAGCTTGCGGGAGTCTCTTTTGTTATGTCGTTGGGGATTTCATCCAAAGTATAGCCAATTGCAAGTTTTGCCGCTATCTTTGCAATTGGAAATCCCGTCGCTTTTGAAGCGAGAGCCGAACTTCTCGATACTCTAGGGTTCATTTCTATCGCAACCATTCTTCCATTTTCCGGATTAATCGCGAACTGTATATTGCTACCGCCGGTTTCAACGCCTATCTCTCTTATTATTGCAATCGCAGCATCTCTCATTCTCTGGTATTCGTAATCCGTAAGTGTCTGTGCAGGAGCAACTGTTATGCTATCTCCAGTATGGATGCCCATCGGGTCGAAGTTTTCAATCGAACAGATTATTACGACATTGTCAGCCAGATCACGCATGACTTCCAGTTCGAACTCTTTCCAGCCTATAACGCTCTCTTCAACTAGTACTTGACCTATTAGTGAAAGTCTTAGCCCTTTGGAAACTATTTCTTTAAGTTCCTCTTTGTTGTAGGCTATTCCCCCACCAGTTCCGCCTAAAGTGAAGGCCGGTCTTATTATCACAGGATATCCGACTTCTTCGGCAAACTCTAGTGCGGAGCCGACGTCATAAACACTCCTACTTCTAGGCACTTCTAGACCTATTTTCAGCATGCATTGCTTAAAGAGCTCTCTGTCCTCAGCTTTTCTTATCGCTTCTGCGTTTGCTCCTATTAACTTTACTCCGTATTCCTCGAGTATACCCATTTCGTCGAGCTGAATTGCCAAGTTTAGCGCAGTTTGTCCGCCAAGAGTGGGCAGTATGGCATCCGGAGTCTCTCTCTCAACTATTTTTGCAACGACGTCAGGGGTTAGGGGTTCTATATATATCCTGTCTGCCATTTCTGGATCTGTCATTATTGTTGCAGGATTGGAGTTGACCAATACAACTCTGCAACCCTCCTCTTTTAGAGCTTTGCAGGCTTGACTTCCGGAGTAATCAAATTCTGCCGCTTGGCCTATTACAATTGGGCCGCTTCCTATGACCATTATTTTATTTATGTCCTCTCTTTTCGGCATTCTACCACTCCTTTAGCATTTTGACAAAGTTGTCGAAAAAGAAATATGTGTCATGCGGCCCCGGTCCTGCTTCTGGATGGTACTGTACCGTTATTATCGGTAGTTCTCTGTGTTTCAAACCTTCTACAGTTCTGTCATTCAGATTTATCTGCGTTACTATGAAATCCTTGGGTAGCGTTTTTTCGTCTACAGCAAAGTTGTGATTTTGGCTTGAAATAAAAACTCTACCTGTTTCGAGATCTTTTGTGGGTTGATTGCTTCCGTGATGTCCAAATTTCAACTTAAAGGTCTTTGCTTTGAAAGCAAGGGCTGTTAACTGGTGGCCGAGGCAAATTCCTGCCAGTGGCAATTTTCCGGCAATATTTCTTATTGTTTCGATCGACTCTTTAACCCTTGCCGGGTCTCCTGGACCATTTGAAACAAAAACACCATCGGGATCCATTTCCAATATCTCCCTAGCCGGAAAGTTGAATGGAACTAGGGTGACATTTATCTCCCTCTTCAGGAGTTGCCTGACTATGCTCATTTTAACCCCACAATCTATCAGCACGACTTCGAACTTTCCGCCAACATCTAATCTCTTTGGTTCTTTTACGCATACCTTGTCAACGAGATCGATGTCCGATATAAACGGTTGATTCCTTGCAATCTCTATCAGCTTCTCTTTCTCAACATCAATGCCAATTGCGGCTTTCATTGAGCCGTAAACTCTAATCTTCTTTGTTAGCATTCGTGTATCGACTCCTTCAATTCCTACGACATCGTAACTTTTTAGAAGCTCATCTACAGTCATCTCACTCCTATAATTGCTAGGTTTTTTGCAAAGTTCTTTTACAACGAATCCCTCAACTTTTACCCCATCGCTTTCGAAGTCCTCCTTGCAAACTCCGTAGTTGCCAATTAAGGGATACGTCATCATTAGAATTTGTCCCTTGTAGCTCGGATCTGTCAAAGCTTCCACGTAGCCCGTCATGGAAGTGCAGAAAACTATTTCCCCCGTAGCTATTTTTTCTGCCCCGAAAGCCTTTCCCTCTACATATGTGCCATCTTCAAGTGCGAGTGCGGCCTTCATAGCATTTCCCTAAATTCTTTAACGATTTCCTTAAGCTTTGGAACGTCGAAAAATTTTCTTCCGGTAATCTCGTTACAGAGAGATTTGTAGATGAGTGAGCTTAACCTTTTTATATCTTTAGTCAGTTCAGGTGGTCTTCCAACGAGTTCTCTCCAGTTGGGTAAGCCCTTGTATCTCTTTACTCTCTCAAACCATTCAGTTTTTCTGTAGTAGATTCTGAGAAACTCTTTACTTACTTCAAAACCATCAAAACTGAATCGGCACTCGTCTGGTGTTCCAACGGCGTCAACTATCATGAAATTCCGATCGACATCGAAAGCCATTTCTATTTTTCCATCTTCGTTTTCCAATCCAACTTTTGAAGTCTCTCTCGTTATCAATTCATTTATTTCGAGTGTAGTATTCTTCAGTTCTTCAAACTCTGAATCACTAAGACCCGCTATATTCTTTGCCTCCTCGTAGCTCAAATATCTGTCTATATCCTCCAACTTGGTGCTGAAATCGATAATGGGTCTCTCTAATTTCATTCCTGCTCTTATCTCTTTAAGTCCAAAATCTTTTGGTGATACCTCCCCTTTTTCAATTCTTCTGAGCAAAGAAGAACCTTCGGGTATTTTGTTTCTGTATATTATTTCTAACGGTAAAAGGAAGTTTCCCCTCTCTCTCTTGAATATTGAGTAGTCGTAACCATTCTCCTTTTTCGGTCTAATCACCCTTACAAGTCTTATACGCATTTTGTTAGTGACGCCTTCCAGTTCGTCAAATCTCTTCAGCTTTTCATTTTCGATTAATCCAAGATAGTGTGTTTTCATACCCTTATCTTCTATTTTTTCAAAAAAGAAGGCCGAAATAAGGCATAAGGAACATCCTTTTCCTTCGATCTTGTCCGGCATTTCACCGTAATCAAATACGGAAAATCTATCAGAAAATTCGAAAATGCCTTCACCTAACTTTTCTGAGGGTTCTTTTATTACAATTAGATCCTTAACACTCCCCACTCTATTTCACCTCTCCATCAGACTTTAAGATCTCCTCTTTCTTTCTTTTTTGGTAATCTATTACAGCTCTTCGAACTCTTTCATCGCTTAAGGCAAAGATCTTTGCAACAGCGAGCGCAACATTTTCGGCTTCGAGAACGAGCATAGGAGCAACTCCTGAAGGCATTCTGATGCTGGAGAAAAGATCTATCCAGTTATCTTTTATCGGCGGTGCCGCTATCACCGGTTTATCGGTGTTTGCATCTACAAAACCGCTCAGGGCGTTACTTCTTCCAGCAACTGTTATGAAAACAACTCGGTCCTCTTCATAGCTTTTTAGAATGTTTAAGACGTGTTCCGGGGTTTTATGTGCGGATGCTATTCTTAAATCGCTTTCTATGCTGAAAAGTTTCAACTTTTCTGCTATTTGCTTGCAGAAATCGAGATCCGCTTTTGAACCCATCAATATTACAGCTTTTGGGTTTCTTGTAGACATCGTTTTTTGGTAAATGTAAGGTTTTTAAAATTTGTGTATAGATGCCTCTTATGGAGTTAATAAAAAAATTTGTCGAAAAAGTTGGCAGTGCACCTTGGTATAAACTCCTCGGAATGAAAATAGAGCTAGGAGAAAGGATTGCAATTATCTTGGAAGTTGAGGAAAAGCATTTGCAAGCACTTGGCGTTGCCCATGGAGGTGTTGCGGCAAGCGTTTTAGATTCGGCAATTGGACTTAATATAAATAGAGAACTAGTCCTTAAGGGGAAGGTTGCTGTTACCTCCCAGCTAAACATTCATTATTTAAAGCCGTTGCAAAAGGGAAGAATTAGAGCAGTTGCAAGACCGCTTTATATTGGATCCAAAGTTGCTGTTGGTTTTGGAGAACTTTTGGATGAGAAGGGTGAAACGCTAGCCGTTGCAACCGCAACTTTCTATATTCGCGATTTTGGAGGCGAAAATTTAGTAAAGTTTAAAGATTTGTGAATTAGGTGATGTTATGAAACTAGGTTTTGTGGGTGCTGGGAGGGTCGGAAGTGTTACCGCTTTTACTTGTTTAATGAATTTAGAAGTCGACGAAATTGCGCTGGTCGATATAGCTGAGGATTTGGCTGTTGGAGAAGCGATTGATCTCTCGCATGCGGCTTCGGCGATCGGAAAATATCCAAAAATATATGGAGGTAGCAATTACTCGCTACTAAAAGGAAGTGAAATAGTCGTCGTCTCAGCTGGATTTGCAAGGAAACCTGGGATGACGAGACTCGACTTGGCGACAAAGAATGCAGGAATAATTAGAGACGTATCAAAAAAGATTGTTGAAGTTTCTCCTGAGAGTAAGATTCTAATGGTGACGAATCCGATGGATCTGATGACCTACGTGGCTTGGAAAGAGAGTGGAAAAAGTAGAAATGAAGTCTTTGGTATGGGAAACGTTCTGGATTCCTCAAGGCTTGCAAGAGTTTTGCATGACATGAATGCGAAGTTCGAAAGAGCTTGGATTATTGGAGAACATGGAGATAGCATGTTCATAGCTAGAAGTATCTCGAAAATAGAAAGAGCGGACTTGGAAGCTGCAGAGAAGACCACAAGAGAAGTTGCCGCTGAAGTAATAAAAAGAAAAGGGGCAACGATATTTGGCCCGGCAGTCTCTATTTTCAGGATGATAAAAGCTGTAGTTGAAAATACAAAAGAAATCATGCCCTGCAGCGTCGTCCTTCAGGGGGAGTATGGGATAAAGGATGTAGCAATCGGTGTTCCGGTTAGACTTGGGAAGAATGGGGTGGAAATTTTAGAATTTAATTTGAGCAAGGAAGACCTAGAAAAGCTCAGAAAATCAGCAGAAATTCTTAAGGAAAGATTGAAAGAAATAGGCTATTGAGAAGGGAGAGGGCAAAGAATTTATCTCTATTTTAACCAATTTTTTACGTGGTTAGGGGACTTGAGAGGTATACTGCGATAAATTCTGGCGAGGCTGTTGCAAAATTTCAGATAGCGAAGAGAATACCGGCTGAAAAAGCCGGGAGTTTTGAAGAGAAGATGAAAATCCATTCTAGTTTGAAGAAAGAATTCAGAAAATATTTAAATGATGTTGAAATTCTTAAAGAGAGGCCCGAAGAATATTCCTTTCTTCATCTAAAGAGAGACATACTTTTCGAGATGCTCAAGGAATGCAAGTTTTGTGAGAGAAGATGCGAGGTAAATAGGTATGAGAAAAAAGGATTTTGCAAGTGTGGGGTTGTTAGCTATTTCAGCAGCGAGTTTCTGCACATGGGTGAGGAGCCTGAGCTAATTCCTTCGCACACAATTTTTTTCAATAGGTGCACCTTTGCCTGTGTTTTTTGTCAGAACTATGACATAGTTTACAGCGATGATTTTATCGCGGATCCTAAGGAACTGGCGTATATAATTGACAGAAGATACAGGCAGGGTAGTAGAAATGTGAATTTCGTCGGTGGAAACCCCGATCAGCACTCTCACACAATTGCTGAAATTTTGCTTTATGTTGAGTCGAACATTCCTATTGTTTGGAACTCAAATATGTATCACAGCAACGAACTTGCTGAAATAATAGAAGACTTTGTGGATGTCTGGCTCGGAGATTTCAAATATGGCAATGATAAGTGCGCGCTAAGGTACTCAAAGGTGCCGAGATATATGGAAGTCGTTCAGAGAAACTTTTTAAGGGCAAAGGAAAATGGTGAATTGCTGATAAGGCACCTTGTAATGCCAGAGCACATAGAATGTTGCACAAGCAAGGTTGTTGAGTGGGTCTCGGAGAATCTTGGGAGGGATGTGAGATTTAACCTTATGTTTCAGTATTACCCCACTTACAAGGCTTATGAGTACCCAGAAATCGCTAGAAGGCTGACCGTGGAGGAGATGAAAAGGGCATATAGTATTGCTAGTAAGAAGCTCACAAATCTCGTATGAATCTTTCTGAAATACTTGAGAAAATCGAGAAAACGATTGAAAAAAGGTTGCTAGAAAAGGAAGTTTATGAAGCCGAAGTTATAGTAAGGAAGGGGGATATAGTTGTTATTTTATCATCTGGAGCGATACAACCCGGCAACTCTGTTGCTTGGGTTGAAGACGGAATTTTTCCTTTTGGTTTTGTTGTAGATGCTAGGAAGACAAGAAATGGATTTGTATTGGCCGTAAAGGAGTTTGAAAGGATGGAGGGTGAAAGAATAATCGAAGCGGAGAACCTGCTGAGTCTGGCACTAAGGAGAGAAGCCTTAGAAAGAATGGATGAAATTCTCAATTTTGAATACTGGAGCGGAAAAAAGAATGTTGAAGCTCCTGCTTGGTTAGATAAATGGCAGAAGGAATGCTACTCGGCAGCCTGCTCGCTTGAGGAGGGTGAAATTTTACTTGTAATTGGACCACCAGGTTCTGGGAAAACTACGTTCATTGCCGAAAGTGCAAAATTCTTGTCCGAGAACGAGAGAGTATGGGTAACTTCTAATACGAATGTTGCTGTAGACAATGTTCTCGAAAAGTTGGAAAAAGCTATAAGGATTGGTCACCCCTCTAAGATAACTGATGATGCTAAGAAACATAGTCTGGAAGCTAGAATTCTCTCTCAAATAGATTTTAAGAATTACGAGGATTTTGCGAGTAGGATAGCTAATGCCTACAGGGAAATAATTAGAATGCAGGAAGAAATTCTCAAAAAGGGAAAGATAACGGTTGGAGCGACAATTCTAAAAGGAGCTATGAGTGTTGTTAGAAACTTCAATTTTGATACGGTTATAATCGACGAAGCGAGCAACACTTGCCTTTCGACAGCCCTAATAGCTCTAGAAAAGGCAAAAAAAGCGGTTGTAGTCGGGGATCCATACCAGCTTCCTCCCGTTTACGAAATAAACATTCCGAATTCATACAAGTTTTCAGCTTTCAATCATTTATACGAAAAGTACCGAAAAGCTCTTTGGCTTAGAAAACATTATAGATGCAATTCTGAAATAATCTATTTTTCGGCTAAAGAAATATACGGCAGACTTGAAATTGACGAGAGGTGTAGAAATATCAAAATTCCGAAAATAGAGACTACGATTCCGAAAATTGGTGATCCCATGAGACCCCTCGTTTTTATAGATTGCGAGGGTGAAGAAAGAAAAGTTGGATCTTCGAAGATAAACGAAGTTGAGGCCGAAATAGTGGTCGAAATTTGTGATGAACTGGTCAGCGTCTTGGATGAAAACGAGGTGGGAATAATAACTCCTTATGTGAGGCAAAGAGAACTGATAAGTCAGATGCTTGAGGATTTTGGAATTGGATGCGAAGTAAGCACGGTTCATAGTTATCAGGGAAGAGAAAAGGAGGTCATAATTTATTCTATAACAGCAACGAAGAATTTCTATTTTCCGTCTGATAAAAGGCTTTTCAATGTAGCACTAACAAGAGCGAGGAGCAAGTTTATTGCAATAGGAAATGCTAAAAATCTTGAAGGTAAAAATCTACTCCTTTCGAGATTTTTGAACTATGTAAAACAGCGGGACGGATATTTGGAATGGAGAAAGCTTTTTAGCTGAGCAATTGAGTATTTCTATGTTCCGAGGGGTTGCTATTGAAGTCGTACATGGGGATATAACAAAACTTGAAGTCGATGCAATTGTCAATGCTGCAAACACGCATCTTTACATGGGTGGAGGAGTGGCAGGAGCTATAAAGAGAGCTGGGGGAAAGGAAATAGAAGAGGAAGCTGTAAAAAAGGGACCCATAAAAATTGGAGAGGCAGTTGTAACTTCAGCCGGAAAATTGAAGGCAAAGTTCGTGATTCATGCTCCAACGATGGAGCTCGACTTCAAAACAGACGAACAAAAAGTAAGGCTGGCAATGAAAGCCGCTCTGAAAAAAGCTGAAGAACTTGGAATTGAGAGCATAGCATTTCCAGCATTGGGAACCGGAGTTGGTGGATTGCAGAAAGATCTGGTTGCGAAGATAATGGTAGAGGAGTTGAGAAAACACATAGAATCCGGGACCAGACTGAAAAAAGTCATCTTTGTGGATATAAACAAGGAACAAGTTGAGGCTTTTAGGAAGGAAGTCGGAGTGCTGATATGATTGGCAGATTTATTGCATATGGAAATATTTACGAGGGATACTTTGAGCTTCAGAAGAATAAAATTGTTTTTGAATCATTGGAATTTCCAATTGGCGCTGTGAAGTTTCTTCCGCCCGTAAGACCGAGCAAGATAATTGCTGTTGGCTTGAATTATACAGATCATGCAGAAGAACTCGGATTGCCAATTCCGGACGAACCCATAATCTTTCTTAAACCTCCAACTGCAGTAATAGGCGATGGGGATTCAATAGTGATTCCTAATTCTGCAAAGAGAGTCGACTATGAGGGTGAACTTGCGGTTGTTATAAAAAAGAGGTGCAAGAATGTTTCGAAAGAGAAGGCCATTGACTACATTCTAGGTTTCACTTGTTTTAACGATGTGACCGCAAGAGATCTGCAAGTAAAAGATGGGCAATGGACAAGAGCTAAGAGTTTTGACACGTTTGCACCTATAGGCCCATATATAGCGGAGATCGATGACATCTCGAAACTTAAAATTGAGACAAGGGTTAATGGGGAAGTTAAGCAAAAATCCAGCACTTCATGTATGATTTTCGACGTCCCTACTTTACTGGAATTTGTATCTTCAATAATGACGCTGGAGGCGGGCGATGTAATTGCAACCGGAACACCGGCCGGTGTTGGAATGCTTAAAAAAGGGGATTTAGTCGAAGTGGAAATAGAGAAGATCGGAATTCTAAAGAATAGTGTCGCTGATCTCAGCTTCAAATGCGAATGCTAGTTAAAAGGTTCTCTAAAAATCTCAGTTTTTTATAACCGAAAAACCTCGCCCTTCAGTTGCCCAAGATGAGGCTGCAACGTAGCCCTCTTAACAGAGACATGGAGCTCGGCTTTGAACCGGATAAAGAAGCGTAAAGCCTTAACACGGAAGCTTCGCCTTTAAATATGGATGGCTCACTTGCTTTTTAGGCAATATCTCTTGAAGTATCTATCTGTATTCCTTCATCGATTGTGAACCTGTAGAACTCGGTTATCGGCTTTTTACCCCTAATCTTTGGGAGAGCAAACTTCATTACAATTTTTTCTCCAATTCTTTCTGCTTCAACGTTTATAACCACGTCTGATAGATCGAGGACTCTGTAAACGATGTTCTCTGGATGGAATTTTTTGATCATATAAGCACATACTACAGTATTTTTTTCCTTTGCGATGGAATAAAGCTTATTCAACAACCACTCTTTGAGGCCCCACTCCACTTGTAGGTTTAGGAAGAATGAAAGGCTGTCGAGAACGACGACGTAGTCTTCATTATTATTCATGCTTTGGAATCTATCGGCTAGAAAATCGAAGATTTCTTTGTCTCTGTATCTGTCTTCGACAACAAATTGCCCATATTCATTGAGGAAATACTGTGAAAATACGTCGATGAATGTAATATCCTTCGTTCTAAATCGCAAAATTTCCATATCTCTTACGACATATTTAGCCGGGCGGTTTGTTGTTATGTAGTAGCTTTTAGATGAACTTGCCAAATGATAGAGGAAAGTTTCCGGCATTGCAATGGGATCGGCATAAAGGCATACAAAGCTACCAGCAGGTAGCCCACCATCTAATCTCTTGTCAAGAAGAGAAATTCCAGTAGATATACCTTTCTTAAATAGGAGCTTTTCCATTGACACTCCTTGTCGCGAAGTTATTTATACCTTGCCCTCATAATCATACTATATTTTTCTCTTTGAGCTTTTTTATTTCCTCAGCCGAGTATCCCAGCTTTTTAAGAATTTCTTCTGTATGCTCGCCTAGTTTAGGCGGCCTTTGGACCGAAAATCGGATTCCAGATATCTTTACAGGATTGTTGAATGTTTTTATCTTACCCAGTCCGGGATAATCGATTTCGACAATTACATTTCTGGCTATAGTCTGTGGGTGGTTTATCACTTCTTTTATCTCGTTAACCGCTCCGCACGGAACTCCAGCCTTTAAAAGGATTTCTATCCATTCGTCTCTTGATTTTTCCTTAAGCTTTTCAATTATAATCTTCTCAAGTTCTTCTCTATGCTTAAGTCTCTGCTGGTTTGTTTTAAATCTCTCATCTTTCAGCAGGTTTTCCAAACCCACGGATTTGCAAAAAGCTTCCCAATGCCATTCTGTGGCCACAACTATATTTAGGAGTTTTCCGTCGCCGGCTGGATACGGTTCGTAGGGTGTTGCAAGGAAATATTTTGTCCCCATTCTTAAATCCTCGTCCTTCATCCCCTCTACTAGGACCATATTCATCAGATTGGTCATCATGGTAACTGCGCAATCAAAGAGCGAAATATCTATTTCAGCCCCTTCCCCCGTTCTCTCTCTGCGCAAAAGAGCGGCGAGAATGGCGTAAACTCCATACATTGCTGCTAGGATATCTGTAATTGGTACATTTATCTTGCAGGGGGTCTCTTTTGTACCAGTGTAGCTTATTATCCCTGCCTCTCCCTGTATCAGCTGATCAAAGGCAGGTCGATCGCGATATGGGCCATCCTGACCGAATCCTGAAACGTGACAGTAGATGACTTTTGGATTTATTTTTTTCACAACTTCGTAGCCAACGCCGAGAGACTCAACGACACCAGGTACGAAGTTTTCTATTATAACATCTGCTTTCTCTGCTAACTTTAGAAAAATTTCCCTTCCTTCACCACTCTTTAAATCTAGTGTCATGGATTTTTTGTTTCTGTTCACGACTGCGAAATAAAAGCTTAGATCCCCTCTTATAGGTATCCAATGTCTAGCAAGATCGCCGATCTTTGGTCTTTCTATGTGGATAACCTCGGCTCCAAGGTCTGCAAGGAGGGTTCCAATATAAGGCCCAGCTACAGCCTGTGCTAATTCTAGAACTAGTAGGTCCTCAAATGGTTTCAAATCACAACTCCCTCCTGAATGCCTGAATTCCAGTTATGTATCTACCGAGAATTAGGGTGTGAATGTCATCTGTCCCTTCATACGTGTAAACGCTCTCTATATTTGCCATATGTCTTATCGGCGAATAATCGAGACTTATTCCATTAGCTCCGAGTATTTCTCTTGCTGTCCGTGCACAGAATCTCGCAACTCTTACATTGTTTCTCTTTGCAAATGATATCTGTTCTGGAGTTGCTTTTCCTTCATCCATCAGTTTTCCGAGCCTCCAAGCAACGAGTTGTCCTTTTGTTATCTCTGTTAGCATATCCACAAGCTTAGCTTGGATTAGCTGATAGGATGCGATGGGGGCCCCGAATTGTTTTCTGTTTTTTGCATAGTTCAATGCTGTCTCGTAGCAATCCATTGCCGCACCTATTGCGCCCCAAGAAATACCAAATCTCGCCTGATCGAGACAACTGAGAGCGGGTCTCAGGCCGATAGCATTTGGCAGCCTGTTCTCTTCTGGAACCCTGCAGTCACTCAGATAAAGCTCTCCAACGTCACCAGCCCTCATCGAGCCTTTTTTCTTAATAGCTGACTGTTTGAATCCTTTCATTCCTTTTTCGACAATGAAGCCCTTTATTCTTCCATCTCCGAGATCTCTTGCCCAAACGATTGCTATATCTGCAATTTCCGCTTCACTGATCCAAGTCTTGGTTCCGTTAAGAATCCACTCGTCTCCTTCCTTTCTAGCGTTTGTTTCCATGCTGGCCGGATCGCTACCAACGTTGGGTTCAGTCATCCCAAAACAGCCTATTATTTCTCCTTTTGCGAGTTTTGGAAGATACTTCTTTTTCTGTTCCTCACTCCCGAATTTCCATATTGGATACATCACAAGACCAGATGTGACTGCCACGAAGCTTCTCAGGGCACTATCGATTCTCTCCACTTCTTGGCAGATGAGACCAAAGGATGTGTAGTTCATTCCCGGGCAACCGTATTCTTCAGGAATAAAAGGCCCTAGCATTCCTAGTTCGCCGAATTTTTTTCCAATTTCTCTAAAATTTAGCGGCTCCTCTTTATGCCATGCTTCGGCAACCAATGGGGCTATCTCTTTTTCTAGGAATTCTCTTACAGAATTTCTTATAAGCCTCTCCTCCTCTGTGAGGAGTTCATCTATCCCGTAGAAGTCAACACCTCTAAACATCTTCTCACCGAAGATTCTTTTGAATTTTATTTAATAAGTTTTTCGGCAATGAATGACCAAAAAATAGATTAACTAGGACTTCTACGAAACTCTGGAACAAGCATCAAAGCCACTAGAATTAATCCTAGAACATTAGTGAGCGTTAGTGGGATTATTAGCATGATTCCCGCAACAAAGAGAACCGTTCTCTTTAAAATGTTCAGATTTCTCCTGAAGTACCCTACTGTTGCACTGTTAATTGCGATTGCAGAAACAGATACTAGCACTGCTCTTATCACTATTTCTGCCGGATTGTTAAGATGTAGAACTATAAGCAAAGCAGAGCCAGCAGGAGCTAATACAAATGAAAAGGCTATTAGGTACTTTACTATGGCAATTTTTGCCGCAACAACCGCAACTCTGAGGGGATTTTGTCCTGCTACAGCTGCTGCCGCATAAGCTGCGAGTGCAACGGGAGGGGTTACGTCTGCGAGGATTGCGTAATAGAAGGCAAAAACATTAACGCTGTAGTGGGCAACAACCTCAGGAAATCCTTGTGCTATTGCAAGCTTAACAGTTGCCGGAATTACCAAAGCTGATACTATAACGTAACTTGCAGTTGGTGGTACGCCCATACCGAGAATAAGGGTAAAGATTGCGAGAAGAAGTAGGGATATGTAGTAATTTCCAGCACTTATGAAGCGCACTATCTCTTCTATTTTCATCCCAAGTCCCGTAACTAGGAGTGAGTGCAGGATTATTCCAGCGCACGCACACGCTAGGGCAACTGGTATTATATCTAGAGCTCCATCGCTAAAACCTTTCAGGAGATCTCGAATTTTTACTCTCCTCACTAAACCGATTAGACAAGAGACAAATATCGCTGTGACAGCAGACATTGCGATCGTGTAGCCTTGGAAAATCATATAGATCAGGATTGCAATCGGTAGTAGCATGTAAAGTTCTCTTATAACATCCTTTTTCCTTCTTTTTTCAACATCAGTTAGTTTGGTTAACCTATGCTTTTTTATGAATAGCTCGAGATAAATCTGGAGGGATAGATAATAAAGGAGAGCCGGTAGAATTGTCATCACTATTAAAGTCTTGTAGTCTACCCCTATCACTTCCATCATTATGAAGGCTGCAGCTCCTAGAACTGGCGGAGTTATTAGCGCTGCCGTTCCCGTACCAGCTATGAAGGCTGAGGAAAATTTGTCATCATAACCAGCCTTTCTGAACGAGGGGAGCATCGTTGTTGCAACAGTAGTTGTGACAGCAACACCTGAGCCGGAAACCATTCCCATAACAGCGGAATAGACAGTTGTAGCTCTCCCGACATCTTGAGGAGATCTACCTAGGAAAGCCGAGGCAAATTCGGATATAAATTTGGTTATACCTATTGCTTGCAAAACGCCGCCGAGAATTGTAAAGTAAACTATATACTTTGCGGAAACCCCAAGTGGCAAACCGAATATTCCTGCTTCCGTTTCCATCCAGCTTTTTCCGATTGCTAGGGGAATGTCTCTAAAATTGTGGCCTATAGGGGGAGGAATATTGCTACCGAAGAGGGTATAATTGAGGAAGACTAGAACAATTGCCGGTAGAGGCCAGCCTATTTTGATGTTTGTGGCATATAGAAGAAGCAGAATCATTGTCCATCCTATTAGAACATCCAGATCTGTTGGAAAAACGACTCTGTATATTATTTTTTCATAATCGATTATTAAGTAAATAGTAGCAGGAAGGTAAAGCAGGAGAATTATGAACTTCCAGTTTACCTGCTTTTTTATAGCTGAAAAGATCGCATCGAGTGGAAACGTTGCGAACCAGAGAAGAAAGATCATAAAAGAGGCTGCAGGATTTTTTATTACAAGTGAGAGGATTATTGCACAGGGTAAAGACATCACCGATAATATGGCATCTCCTAAAAAACTCGTTTTTTTGCCGTAAGCAAGAAAGGCCAGAGCAGATATGCAGAGCATTAAGTGAATGCCTCTAATAAGATGAATTTGGTCGAAACAGTATCTAATGCTAGTTGGAAGCCAAGTTAGATATGGAATGAGATCGGGGTAAAAGAGAATAAAAATACTGTAAAATGCCAGTAATCCTCCAAAATATCTTGCTAAACTCATTAGATCACCCGCAAATGAATATTTTTGTCAAATATTTTGTAAAAATCTCTTCGTTTCCAAACTTCAGTTTCCAGCCATCATTTACCAAAATTTCACTCCTCTCCTCTTTGATCTCTGCGAAGAACCTTCCGTCTCTAAAGAAGTATTGATCAGTATAGTATGAAATCGAGGCTTCATTGTCGCTTGAGATCTTTTCTATGAACAGTTTGTTATTGGAAACTTGTACGAACAAAGTTATGCACCCTCCATACATAGAATGTCTGAATTCGAGTTCTAGTTTGTTTGTTGGAATTTTTGTAACATTATCTCTTGTTTCTAGGCATATGATCTTTCCCGGTTCTGATAAAAGAACAAATAATATAAAAATAATTAAAAAAATCAATTTCATTTACTTTAGCACTCCCTTTTCCTTGTAGTATTTCAATGCGCCCGGATGATATGGTACATCTCCCTTGTAAATCACGGCGTTTTGAATTGTTGTCTGCTTGGCAGCCGGATGCACAGCGTACAAATCATCCAGATGTTCGAAGGTGGTTTTAACGAGCATGTATACGAAGTCCTCCGGGAGATCCTTATGGCAGAATATGACATTGAGCGTCGAAACTGTTTGTACATCAGCTGGTGAGTCGTAGTATTCCTTCTTCATAACATCAGAGACATAAAGGCCCGGATACATTTCGTTCAACTTCTTTACGACGTCATCTGGAATAGCGACAAAGGCTATCTGTTTTCCTCTCTGTTTCAAGTTTGTTGCGAGCTCTGAAACAGAAGCTGTTGGGATCGTTCCGCTCCAGAAATAAGCATCAAGCTTTCCATCAAGCAAAGCATCTGCGGATTCTTTTGCACCTAGTTTTTGCCAGACTGAGAAATCTTTTGAAGGATCTATCCCTGCCGCGCTTAGAATTGCGAGCGCATCTATTTCAGTACCACTCCCCGGAGCGCCTGTTGAAACTCTTTTTCCTTTTAGATCGTAGACAGTTTTTATTCCGCTATCAGAGGTTGTTACGATATGGATTGGGGTAACATAGGTGACCCAAAGTACTCTAATCCAGTTTTGAGGTTTCTTCTCGAAGGCGTCAAGATTCCCGTGCCAAGCATCGTGAACGGACTTGATCAGCGAAATCCCAATTGTGTCATTTGGTGATTTGTAAACATATAGCAGGTTGTCAACACTTGCCTTCGTTTGAACCGCATTTGCTGAAATGTTCAAATACTTTGAATAAATGGAGGCGAGCCCTGAGCAATAATAAATATATACTCCCCCAACGGTTCCGGATGCTATTGTTAGAGAAGTTATTTTCGGCGTCGTTGGTGTAGGAGTTGGCGTCGGCGTAGTGGCTGGCTGGGGCTGTTGGCAACCGGCAAAAACTGCTACTAAAGCTACGACTAGCAGAATGGCAACAATCCCTTTTTTCACCATAGTCAATAGTGTTCTTTCACATATTTAAGTTTTTTGGAAATGTTTCTCCAAAATAATATGTTATTTAATAGTGCTAATTGGTTTAAATTTTGAGAACTCGATTAATACTTCATTTACTCTTATTTCCATATCAATTCCCATTTCATGTATGGGTGCTAGATGGTTCAGTCCTGCGCTTATGATAATTCTTGCCCTTTTTCCAAAAGGAAGACTGAATCGTCTGTCTGATGGATGAAGAACAGCAAGAACTCCTCTAAAGCCCCTTGAGCTGGCGGTTTCAACTGTTCTAAGCGCTATATCTATGGCATATCTGCTAAAACTTCTAACGGCCGAGATTATTACTCCGCTACCATTTTTCAACACAGAGCTAACTGAAGTCAGGCCTGAACGAAGAAGTAGCCACCCTGGGCTCATAGTTGTTCCAACGTAGCTTATCAGTTCCATAATCCTGCTCGGAACCATGTTCTCAACTCTAAGCAATGCTGCGTATTCGGGATAAGTGTTAATCCCTGCCGATTTTAAGAGGACGTCGTAGAACGTGTTTGAGATCGTTGCGATGCCAAAGTGACCGTTCGGGATTTTTTTGCCATTTATCTCCTCCCCCTCATCTGCAAAAAAGACTCCGTTATGGATAATGAAGGGAAAATCCTCCATTTCTGCTAAAACTTCTACACATTTTTCAAATTCTTCTTTCTTTATTATTGCCAGATTCGTTGGCACCTTTCCTTTCATTCTGTAAATGTCGAAATCGCTGGAATAAACGTTTATTTCGATCCTTTCGCTAAACTCCCCCAATCTTTCGAAGGCTTTGAGTCCTTTTAGGAAATCTATTCCTTCCAGTGTAATTTGTGATTTTCCATGGTTTCCCTTATTAACAAGGCCTCTCTGTTCAAGCTTTTTGAGGTGGTATCTTACTGTTCTTGATGTTATACTGAATCCTCTGTTTTGCAATTCTTTCTCTATTTCTTGGGAACTTAGAGGTCCGAATTCCGCAAGTATGTCGAGGATTTCTTCTTCAATCATTAAAAAAAATTGCTATAAGAGCTAATAAGTCTTCTGATCGATTATGGGTTCAACAATCTTGAACATCTCAACGTCGACGAGTCCCAGATCTGTTAGCTTCAATTTCGGAATTACTGGGAGAGCTATAAAGGATAGGGTTATTACGGGAGATTTCAGCTTGCATCCAAGATCTTTTAGCTTTTTTTCAATTTTTTCAAGCTTTTCAGCAACTTTTTCTGCACTTTCGTCACTCATAAGTCCGGCAATTCTGAGTGGAAGTTCGTAGAATTCTCTGTCAAAAACAACAATTCCTCCTCCGAGATCTATTAATCTGTTAACAGCGTTGCAGATCGCTTCATCGCTCGCTCCCACTGAGACTATGTTGTGAGCGTCGTGGGCTATTGTTTGAGCAATTGCGCCCCTTTTTAATCCAAATCCCCTGACATAGGCCTTTCCGATTCTACCACTAAATTTATGCCTTTCAATAACAACCGCTTTGAGGATATCTCTTTCAACGTTTATTCCTTCTACGAATTCCCGGCTCTCTTCAGTGATAATTTCACCGTCCAGAACTTCAATAATTCTTGCAATTCCACTCTTTATGATGAGATCCTCTTTTGATATTTTTCTGGCTTTAACGGAGTTTGTTGCTTCTTCTGGATATTTATAGAACTTAAATTCTGGCTTTTTACCTCCAACAAAAACCCTTTCAGCATCAAAATTTCTTAGATTCCGAAGAAGAACTATATCTGCAAATCTTCCTGGTGAGATCAGACCAGCTTTTATTCCGAAATATTCAGCCGGATTTAGGGTAACCATTTGCAAAGCTTTCATTTCGTCGATCCCTTCGGCAACTGCCCTTCTGAATACACTGTCAAGATAACCTTCATTGAGCAAATCTTTTACACTTCTATCCCCGTCGGTTACGAGCATCGTATATCTGTTTCCGGCAATCTTTTTTAGGGCTTTTAGATTTCTGCCTGCCGACCCCTCTCGGATCATTATTCTCATCCCAAGCCTCAGTTTCTCTACTGCTTCATTTAATTCTGTACTTTCATGATCGGAAAGAATTCCAGCTGAAATGTACGCATTCAAGTCTTTTCCGGAAAGTCTCGGACAGTGCCCGTCTACTATTTTAGCTTTTATTATCTTCTCAATTGCATCATCTCTGAGATCTAGGACTGCCGGATAGTTCATGAATTCTGCAAGGCCTATGACACCTTCAATGCTGAGAAGTTCTTCGAGTTCTTCAACACCTAGATATGCCCCCGAAGTCTCAAGAGGAGAGGATGGTACGCATGAAGGAACCATGCAGTAGAACCTTATTGGTGCAATCCTCGCTTCTTCGAGAAGGTAAATTATCCCCTTTTTACCCAAAACATTTGCAATTTCGTGCGGGTCAGCGATTATACACGTGTTTCCTCTTGGCACGACCAGTCTTGAAAATTCTGAAAGCGTAAGCATGCTCATCTCAACATGTGTATGGGCGTCTATTAGCCCTGGAACAGCGTATAGCCCTTTAGCATCTACCTCCTTTATTCCACTGTAGTTTCCAATTCCTGCTATCCTATCTGCGCATATTGCTATATCTGCCGGATAAATTTCCTCCGTAAGTACGTTGACAACTTCAGCTCCTTTTATTACTAAATCTGCTCTCTCTTTTCCCCTTGCTACAGAAATTAGTCTCTTAAGCTCATTCTTCGATAATCTCTCTGAGGATATCATCTTCGATTTCTATTTCAAATTCTTTAAGAACATTTAGAGCTTCTTCAAAGTTTCTGGCACCTTTTTTTGCTATGAGACCCTTAACATCTTCTCTAATACTCCATGGATAGACAATCCATTTCCAGCTCTCCATCTCCGATCCGAAGTAGTCTGGAACAAATGAAGAAGTCTTCTTATAGTCTAAAACTGCAGTTCTAACTTCTTTGGCCCCTAATGATAGCACGTGATCCTTGACTATGTTCATCGTTTCCCCGGTATCCACAACGTCATCCACAATGAGCACATTTTTTCCGTCAAATCTTGTATTCAGAGGTTGTGTTATAGTCGCCTTACCGGTAACAGTCGCCACTATCCCCCAGTGTTCTGTTTTCACGCTGTGCAATTCTCTAACACCAAGCAAATCTGCAAGAATCCTAGCAGGAACCCAGCCCCCCCTTGCAATTGCGACAATCGCATCAACTTTAAAATCGCTAGCTTTTATTTTTCTTGCAAGTTCCCTACAAAGCCTCTCGATATCATTCCAGTTGTAGACGTGACATTTAAACATCGGAAACCTTTATGTTGTGAGAATTAATATTTTTTGTCTTGCATTTGCAAAGATTTAAAAATCGTCAGTGCAACAAATTTCAAGCCCGGGTGGTGTAGCCCGGCCCAACATGTGGGCCTGTCGAGCCCACGCCCCGGGTTCAAATCCCGGCCCGGGCGCTATTGAACTCTTCATGATTAAACTCGGGAGCTTTTGCGTTGGCTCAATCTTCTTTAAAGGTCAAAAGGTTTATAAATTGCTTTTTGCAGTTTGAATTGTTGCCGGGGTTGCCGAGTCCGGCTAAGGCGGTAGACTCGAGATCTACTGGGCTTTGCCCGCGTGGGTTCAAATCCCACCCCCGGCGTACTTTTCTGAAAACATTTTGTGCAGTTCAAATGTTTATGTCATAGCCGGCAGCTGAAAGAAGGGCTATAAGCGTCTCGCGGATGCCCATGTACTTCCTTTCCTCAAACAGGGGTTTGCAGTCCTTTATGTCTTTTTCCCCATTCAAAAGCTTAACGGCAAAGGCCATGCAGGTCTGCTCACCGCATTTCTTGCAGTTTGTTTTGGGTAGATAGTTGTATACATCGAGAACACCAACAAAGGTCTTCTGCAGCGGCTTGCTTATGTCGATCTCGTTCCTCTTCTCCCAAGCAAGCTTAGCCTTGTCTTCGAGCTCCTTAAGAATGCTCAGAGCTTCTTCCCTGTCGCTTATCATCGTCATCGTCACAAAACCTCGCCGTGTATGGTTATAATCCTCTGCCCCTTCTTGAAGCTGATCCATCCTTCCTTCGCATTGTAGCTTGCATTGGGGAGCACTCTGGCGAGATAGGGGGCCACTTCCTTGAGATTCTCCACATCAATTCTCCCTATAACGCGGTACTTGCTCGGATCTGCTATGCATGGAAGAAGATCCTTTATCTCCATTTTTATCACTTCTTTAGCGCTTTAACTATCTCGCTTTCGAACGGGATTCTCCCTTGGACCACGATTTTTCCGTCAACGATCACGGCAGGAGTTGCCATGATCCCAAGCTCGACCGCTCTCTTCATGTCGGTTACGTATTCCACCTTTGCGTTTATCTTCCCCCTCTCCACGACCTTCTTAACAAGCTCCAAAGTTGCCTTGCATCTCGCACAGCCTGGTCCTACAACCTTCACCTCCATACTATCACCCCCAAAAACCAGCCCGCAAGGGCTGCTAATAAAACTATAAGAGAGACGTAAACCGCTGCCCTGCGAACTCCAAAAAGCTTAGCTATTGCAAGCATGTTCGGCAAACTAATACCTGGACCTGCCAAAAGCAAAGCAATTGCAGCTCCCTTTCCCATTCCGAGTTCCATAAGCATTTTCACAAACGGGGCCTCGGTTAGTGTTGCGAAATAGCTCAGGGCTCCGATTATTGAGGCCAGAAAGCTCTGCTGCAAGCCTTCTCCGCCCAAGTATGTTGAAACCAGTTCGGTTTCTTTCAGCAATTCCCCTACAACTCCCACGACGAAGACGCCGATTAAAAGCGGCGGTATTATCTGCTTAACGAAAAACCAGGTTTCCATGAACCATAGCTTGAGCTCCTCCTTTTCAAAAGCTCTGAAAGCATAAGCCAAGGCCAAAGCGATGAGTGGTGCAAAGATGGCGACCTTGAATTCGTAGCTTCTGCCCACTCCGAGATAGTTCGGAATCAGAAGGCTGATGATCAGCAGAAGGAGCAGATAAACGGCCCTTTTTTCCAAGATTTTACCGCTGAATGAAACTCTTTCCTCGCTGGCGATTTTTTTGTCGAATATGACAAAAAGGGTTATTCCAATGACAAAAGATGTTAAAATAGCGGTTAAAAGCCTTGCAAGTGCCATTTCAACTCCGAGAATTGCTCCCGTATATACAAGAGCAAGGATATTTGCCGCCGGTGCCGTCCAGAGAATTATCATCGCGGTGGAGGTCGCTCTTGTCTTGTGATAGATCCCGCTAGCAATAGGTATCACCGTGCAGGAGCAAACTGCAAGAAGGAACGAGGAGAAGATTGCGACCGGAAATGATTTCAGCTTCGAAGCGCTAGTTCCGAGATAGCTGAGAAGGACTTCTTTGTTCACCATCGCCATTATTGCTCCGGCTATCAGAAACGCTGGTACTAAGCACGTGAGCACGTGCAAGGCCAGTATTCAGCAAGCGCCGAAATACCTGCGTTTATGAGTTTTAAAGCTTCCAGTTCAGCTCCTTGCGGTATAAAGCTTCGCCCTGAGCTTAAGAGCAACGTTAACGAGGCTTATCAGCACGGGGACTTCAATTAAAGGACCTATAACCGTTGCGAAGGCCTGATCACTCTGAATGCCCCATATCGCTATCGCGACCGCTATAGCCAGCTCGAAGTCGTTGCTCGCTGCCGTGAAAGCAACGGCTGTTGTCTTCGGATAATCAACGCCAAGTTTGTAGGCTATGAAGAATGTTGCAAACCACATGGTCAGGAAATACAGCGCGAGCGGAATGGCAACCCTAAGGACATTGTAGGGAAGCTCGACGATGTATTCCCCTTTCAGCGAGAACATCACGACAATCGTGAAAAGCAACGCGACTGGAGTTATCGGGCTGATCTTCGGCGCCAAAACGTTTTCAAACCAATTCCTGCCTTTGAACCTGAAGCTTGCATACCTTGTTACCACACCGCCAATGAACGGGATACCAAGATATATGAAGACTGTCTTGGCAGCATCTAAGATGCTAACTTCCGCATTCACACCTTCTGCAAGCCCCAAATTCGTGAGGGCCAGAGTTATGAAGATGTAGATATACACCGCATAGAACAGTATCTGAAAGATTGCGTTGAATGCAACCAACCCGACAGCGAGCTCCCTGTCACCTTCTGCAAGCTCGTTCCAGACTATCACCATTGCTATGCATCTCGCTAGACCAACAAGGATAACTCCCATCATGAACCCGGGCATGTCCCTGAGGAGGGCTATTGCTAGCAGAAACATAACTACTGGCCCCACGATCCAGTTCTGCGTAAGAGAAAAGCCAAGAAGTTTCAGATTTCGAAATACCAACCATCTCTTCGTATTTAACCTTCGCAAGCGGCGGATACATCATCAGAATAAGGCCGATGGCTATCGGGATGGAAGTTGTGTCGACGCTCATCGCTGCCAGAATGGCTGAGATATCAGGATATACGTAGCCTAAAGCAATTCCGAGGATTATTGCGAGAAATATCCAGAGAGTGAGATACTTCTCAATTAAACCAGCCTCTTTTTCTCCATTCAATCACCTCTGGAAAATCGACTTTAATATCGGGGTCAATCTTTCAACTGCAATCTTTTCGATGACTTCTGCCTTGATGAAGATGAGACAGCAGATTTTCTGATTTTCGTCGCAGGCTGAGAGAATCGCAAGCTTATCTCCAGCTTTCAGCTCTGCCTTTTCCCTGAGCTCCTTTGGCAAAATTATCTGTCCCCGCTGATCAAGGCTAACCAGGGCTTCGAGATTGCAAACCTTGCATTCCATGTAATCAGTTTTTTCTGATTTTTTAAAATTTTCTGATTTTTCCAATTTTTGAGAACCTCAACTCTAACCAAATCAGGCCTTTTCTTTCAGCTTTCGAGCCATGCAATATATGCCTATAGACACTTATCTCTCTATATATAATTGTATTAGTTAGTATTAAATGTATATGACCGTAAAATTTTTATGCTTTTGGAGCGTGAGGCGACGAAGCGGAGGTGGAAAGATGGAGAGAGTTCAGAAAAATTCGGCTTATCTGAATGCGATGTCCACAACCGGAACGAGAACGAGAGTTAGAGATGTGAATCCGCAGAGCGGAATGTGCCCGATCTGCATAAGCGACTGCCCCTTTATCTGCGAGATAGCCCTGTCGACATTCAGGGCAAACGAGGCCCTATACCCGGAGACGAGATACTTCGGCGAAAGTACCGCTTCATCTCTGAAGGACTACGGCTTGGATTGGTCGCACTTCAATCTGCTTGCGAGGCTTAGGGGTGCAGAAGGAATTGCTCCCGACCCGGACGTGGCAATCTTTCCAAACGTAAACTTGGAATCGAAGATCGGAAAGACAAGGGTGAAGCTCCCGCTGGCCATGGGTGCCTTTGGATCTACAGATGTTGCAAGAAAATACTGGGACGGGCTTGCTGTTGGAGCGGCGCTTGCTGGATGCATCCTAATCATTGGCGAAAATGTCTGCGGAGTCGATCCAAAGTCGGAGTTTAAGAACGGAAAGGTCGTTAGATCGCCAGAAATGGAGAGAAGGGTGAAGAAATTCAGGGAGTTCTGGGACGGAAAGTATGGGGACATAGTTGTGCAAGTAAACGTCGAAGACAGCCGCTTTGGCGTTTACGAATACGCCATCTCGAAGCTCGAAGTCGACACCGTGGAGATAAAATGGGGACAGGGAGCTAAAGCGATAGGTGGAGAGATAAGAGTGAGGGATTTGCAGAGAGCGATAGAACTGAAGAAGAGGGGATACATTGTTCTTCCCGATCCAGAGGATCCGACCGTTCAGCAGGCCTTTAAAGATGGAATAATTGATGGCTTTGAAAGGCACAGCCGTGTAGGAATGCCGACGGAGAAGTCATTGATCGAATTTGTTGAAGAGATAAGGGATTTAGGAGCTAAGAGCGTGACTTTAAAGACAGGGGCTTACCGCCCAGCCGATGTTGCCTGGCAAATGAAGGCTGCTAGCGAAGCTGAGGTTGATTACATAACCTTCGATGGAGCAGGCGGCGGAACTGGAATGAGCCCAGTACCCATGATGAATGAAATGGGAATTCCAACGGTATACCTCGAAGCCCTTGTGCTAAAGGCAGCGAGAATCCTGAAGGAGAAGCACAAATACGTTCCAGACATTAGCATTGCCGGTGGCTTCATAAACGAAACGCAGATTGTTAAAGCAATTGCAATGAGCAACTTTGGAGACGGACCAATGATTAAGACTGTAACAACCGCAAGAGCGCCACTGACTGCTGTAATGAAGTCAGAATACTTTGTAAAGCTCGCAAAAGAAGGAAAATTGCCAAAGAGCTTTACTGAGGTATACGGAGACAAGCCTGAGAAGTTCTTTGCCTTGAGTGGCGAATTCAAGGCCAAATTTGGAGAAAAGCTCGGAAATGAGATTCCATGGAGTGCAGTTGGGCTTTACAGCTACCTCTACAGAATAAGCGTTGGCATGAAGCAGCTGCTCGCGGGAATGAGAAAGTTCAGGCTGGACTTAGTCAGCAGAGAAGATCTCGCGGCGTTGTCACAGCTTGCAAGCGAAGTTACCGGAATACCCATGATTCACAAGGTCGATGAAAAGGTCTTTGAAAGCATTCTTTCTTAAATCTATTTTGCTTTAAATTTTTCTTTCACAATTTGCACAGCAGAGCGAAATTTCTGAGTATTTTCTTCACAGACAAAAAATACAACAAAAAATAATTTATTCGACCTCTATCTTCTTTCCTCCACCAGCCTTCTTGGTCAGCTGACCTCCTCCCCGCCCTGAAAGGTTCATAAGTTCCCCGCATCTGTTCGGGAATACATCTGTCATCTGCGGGGCAGACGGGGTGGTCAGAGATTCCCCAGATATGGATTATTTGGACATTCTATTCAGACTTTCTATTTATTTAGGCTTTTCTATCATCCCCGCCCTGAAGGGCGAGGCTTTCGGTTGTAACCTCAAGGATTGGAGATCTTGCCGCCAATAAAATTTAGAGAATAAATTAAAAAATTTGAAAATCTGAAATCTAATTCTTCCTCCTGAGCAGATAAGCCGCTACAAGAAGTCCTGCAATTGCGAAGATAACTTCGAAGCCCGGAATGAACGGTTTCACAGGAGCGGTCGTAGCTGTTGTCGACGTTGCTGTCGCAGCTGGTGTAAAGACGGGGTGTAGGCACTGGAGTTTCAATGGGCCTAGTAATTGCAGCGAAGTAGTGAAGCCCTGCGTTTCTGCTTCATAGTAGTTGTATTGTTACGCTTCTGCTCCTCTTCGCCCTGAAGGGCGAAGAGGAGGTCAGGCAAGAATTAAACCTCTTTCAATTCATCTATAAATCTTCTATAAAAATTCCAAACCCTCTCGTTCATTACATGAAGCTCAAAAATGCTCCATTTTCTCGCTATTTCTGTCTTAAATTTCAAAATTTTTTCTATCTTCTCGCAATCTGTGACGATTGCAACATCTATGTCAGATAGGGTTGGATGCCAGTCTTTTCGCAAAACAGAACCAAAAATGAAGACTTTGCAGGGTCCAAAATACTGAAAAGCCATTTCCTTAATTTCTTCTGCGATCTCATCCAGTTTTTCAAGTATCTCCAAGTTCTTCTTTTTTTCCTCGATCAGTCTATCGACAACCACTTCTCAAACCTCCTTTTAAATTCTTCAAGCGACCTCATCATTTCTTCAATTTCCTTCTTCGAGTAAATCCTGGGAAAATATCTTGAAAGTATGTATGCATCCTCGATGTCTTTCAGCACAATCTCTTTTTCTTCGTAGAATTCTTTAAAGGACTCATCAAGCTTTCCAAGCTCCTGAAAAAGTTTTGTTAGACTGTGAACTCGAGGGAAATAACCGAGCTCTTTTGCGAGAATGAACTTGATGTAGAGTTGCAGTGCCTGTTCGATGTGAAAACCAGCTAAATCGTAAACCCCCTTCTCGGCAAAATATCTGGCTGCATCCTCAAATTTTCTGGCCTTTTCTGCAAAAACCCTAATTTCTTCTTTCACGTATCGAATTATTAACAAACATTAATAAAGCTTGCTCTGACCTCTTCCCCTGAAGGGCGATGCTTAAAAAATTTTTATGTTGTTCTATAGCCTCTTTGCAAGAGTCCTTTCATGTATCTTTATTGCCGCAATCGTAAATGTTATTAAAAACGCTAAAAGTGCCAGAAAGTCCAATGCCAATCCATAAAAACCTCTGTTTATGAAAAGCAACCTAACAATATCTGTGAAGTATGTTAACGGAGAAAAAGAGGCAATGATTCTTCCCCATGGAGGGAGCTCTTCTATGGGAATGAAAACCCCGCTTATGAAGACAAGTGGAAACTTGACGAGAGACGAGAGCATCATTGTCGTGGCCGGGACGTCCGTAGGCGGATAGGCTGATAACAGCACACTCAGAGCAGCAAAACACAGATTTGCGATTATCAGTGCCAGAAGCAGAATTATGAAGTTTAATAGCTGAATTCCGAAGAACAATGTCAATACTAGTGGAATTACCGAAATGGCAAATCCAAAAATAAAAGACGAAAGCATGTCACCGACTACAATTGCCCACATGGCAACTGGGCAGCATAAAAGCCTCTCGAGGGTTTTTGAACGGGTTTCCCAGGGGACAATTGATGGACCCACGGCCGTGGCGGTAAAAAATGCTGTCATGCCAATAAGACCCGGCAAAACGTCTTCAAGCGGTACGTTACGCCCAATCAGGTAGGCTAAAGCTAGGAACAGGGGAAATATAAGCCCGAATGTTACAACTGGACCCTTCAAGTAGTAGATCTTGATGTTCTTTCTGCTCACGACGAGGGAACACCTAAACTGTTCTACAAAGTCGCTCACAGAACCACCTCTTTTCTTTTTGTGAGTTTTAGGAAAACATCTTCCAGCGAAGGCATCATTGTGTTTAAACTTATAATGCGCAGATCATTCTTCTTGGCGTACTCGACGAGAAAACATATCACCGCTTCGATGTACTGGAGGTCCATGCTCTGAGCCCTTAGGTTTTCGGGAGTGTCTATAGCCGCGATCTTACCATGGTTTATTATTGCTATTCTGTGGCAAAGCTGGTTCGCTTCTTCCATGTTGTGGGTTGATAGAAAAACAGTTTTTCCTTCCCCGTCGTACTGGACTATTTTTTCCCGCAGGAGTCTTGCACTCTCAACATCAAGCCCTGAAGTGGGTTCGTCAAGGAAAAGTACTTCCGGATCGTTAACCAATGCCATACACAACAAAAGCCTCTGTTTCATGCCTTTAGAAAGGAATTTGACGAGTTTGTCTCTAACATCGTACAATCCAAACTCCTTTAAAAGTTCTGTGGCATTCTCTTTAATTTTTTTACCGGAAGGCCATATAGTTTACCTATCAACATCAGGTTTTTCCAAACGGTGAGATCCACATAAGCGTTTGAGACTTCTGGAACCACTCCGATGCGTTTCTTCACTTCTATAGGATTTTTCAAAACATCGTAGCCTGCAACGAATGCTTTGCCCCCATCAGGCTTTATGAGAGTGGTTAAAATCCTGATAGTTGTTGTCTTTCCAGCTCCGTTCGGTCCGAGAAAACCAAAAATTTCACCTTCTTTAACTTCAAAGCTTATACGATTCACTGCGGTAAAATTTCCATAAAGCTTCGTTAAATCCCGAACCTCGATCGCGTATCCCATATACAACGCTCACCTTTTTCCAAAATTTTCATAGTAGAAGCTTAAAAGGTCTTCAAACAGCTTCTTACGCTTGATCATGGATTCCAGTCCTGTTTTTAGTGCTTCAACACCTTTGCTTGTCAACCTATAAACGCGCCTTTCAGGAGCTCCTTCGACTTTTTCCCATTTCGACTCCACTAAGCCGCGCTCTTCCATCCTTCTTAGAAGTGTATAAACCGAGCCAGTATCAAGCTTGTGGCATCCGCAACTTCTTTCCTCGATCTCCTTTAGTAGCTGATAGCCGTGCATGGGTTTTTCGTATAAAATTCGCATTATTAGGAACTGTATCCACCCTCTTTCCGGATACTCATGCCAGCATCCACAATTTCCCGTTTCACACATCAAAATCTAACACTGTTAGATATATAAGTGTTATGCATCTAAAAATAATGACAAACTGCGATTACCCTAAACCTCTTTTAATGTTTTTTGAATGCCAAAAATTTTTTAACATACTCTTCTGCGTGCAGATATGCCACAATAAGAATCGGCTGTATCAAAGGCACCAGCGCCGGTGCCAGAGCTGATTTAGGGCCCAGAGCGGAAACCGCAATTGCAGCCGCAACAGACTGGTTTTTTGTGATGGAAATCAGCGCTACAGCCTGGTGATCTTCGTAGGATATGCGAAGAATCCTGCTGAGAATCAAGGAGAAAGAAAGCAAACCCAGAATTACGATTGCCTGATATGCTAGGATTAGCACTGAAACTGCAGAATTCGTAATTATGTTCAAGTACTGATTAAACACAAGCACAAAGACCAGCGCAAGCATCGAGAGCATGGTTGCAAGCGAAAGATATGACCTCAAGTTTTTGTCCACATAAGACAGCCCCCTTTTCCTTGCAATCGCGTACCTTGTAAGCTGGCCGACAACAAGCGGAAGGACCAAAACTTCGAGAAGAGATGCTATTATGGGCTCTACCAAAAGAGGGACGGCTGTGTTAGTGCAGTAGATGCCTATGATTGCAGGAATTGCTGGTATTCCCACAAAAAGGGATAATATTGCCAGTGCAGTGGCCAGCTCTATATTCCCCCCGCAATGAGCACGTATCCCAGAGAGGCGCTTGACGCGGGAACTGTATTAGCAACAACATACCCGACTCCCACATAGGGATCGCCCAAGGTTGATGCCATTAAAAAGGCCAGTGCAGGAGAGAGAACAAATACGTAGAACACCGAGAGCAAGATCTGTCTCCATGATCTGAAGCTCTTTAAAAGTGAATCCGTTCTGAGTTGCACCATCGACGGATATATGGTCAAAATTGCCAGAGCTACTACCAAATTCGAGATTGCGGCTTTGTTGGATACTGCGAAGGCGTTGAAAAAGAAGCCTGCTAATAATGCAAGGATTGCGGAAAGGAAGGTGTACACTATTAAGTATTTTCTAACATGGTCTGCAAGCCACAGAAGGCATCATCTCCGAGATTGCGATCAGAAATATTCCAAAAGCGTGCGCCGCAAAGCAGAACGGGCAGAAGTAGCTGTTAAGGACGGCATAAGTTGCCAGAAAAGCAACACCGTAGACCCCCGAAAAACTCCACAATTTCACAAAGGCTCTGGGGATTCTACCTGAAAAAACTACTAACGCAAACACAAACCAGCAGAAACCGAAAAGCGCGGGGAGATACGAGGGGAGAGAGAAAACCCGGATTGAAACACATACCGGACAGACCGGGATGAACTCAAAAATCAGAAGATATCCGGAGTCTATGATACCAAGAATTGCGATGGATACCGCCAGAATCCTCGCAGATTTCATTTAAACACCTCGATTGCGCGCATCACTTCATTTGAGCCCACATAGATCTTTGTCTCGTTGTTCAATATGATCATCGTCGGGACATATTTCAAACCAAACTGCTCTGCAATTCTGCTGCATTCTCCTCCCATACTTTCACATTGCAGAAGGTTATGCTGCCTTCTTTGCAATCTCCTCGACATAGGGCTTGACTTCTTGGCAGTGAGAGCAGTAATCGCTAAAGAAAAAATAAATTTTGGAATTCTCAGCGGAGATCGCTGTAGGAGGATAAACAAGGTTCCCCAGAACAGCTGAAAGGATTCCGGCCAAAGCCACCATTGCATAGGCTAGTGTGCAGTCTCATGCGACGATTCCCTGCCAGATGAACTTGAGCGACACGTATAGGAACACGAAGCCAAATATCGCCTTTATAGCCCACGAAGGAACTACTTTGACCAGTCTTGCACCTATCTGAGCTCCGATAATCGTCCCAATACCGAGGCAGAGAGCTGCAATGACGTCAACAAGCCCCTGATACAACTTGAACGCTCCGCTCACAACGGCCATGCTTATGAAGGACGCAAGCGAGGTGCCCACAGCAATCTTCACAGCGGAACCGAGGAGATAGATAAAGGACGGAACAAGAGCATAACCACCGCCAAGTCCAACTATCCCCGTGATTATTCCGATAAAAAAGCCTATCGTTCCCTTAGAGGATTTTGAGCCAGGAACCTGGTTTCCTGTCCTTTCCGGCATCTTCCTCTTGATTATTCCCTCGTATACCATCCTAAGGGCAACGTACAGAAATGCAAAACCTAGGATCAGATTTAGAAGCCAGAGCTGATCTGCGATGTAGAAGAAGATTATGCTTCCAACAGCTGCGCCAATTGCACCGCTCACAGCGACAATCTTTGCTGTTGAGTAGTCGACGTTCTTCATTCTTATGTGCCCGATCGCTCCAGAGGTTGCCGTAAGAATTACCGCCGTTATCGTCGTGCCAATTGCGATGGCCAGAGGATAGTTGAATATGAACGTGAGCGACGGCAGCATTATTACGCAACCTCCAATGCCGAGCAGGCCACCAAGGCTTCCGGCTATCAGACCGGTTATGAAAAGAAGGATTGCAGTTATCGCGTCCATTTTCATCACCTTTTCGATCCATTACTTTTCACCTTTTTCGCCCGTCAGAAACTCAAGCGCAGGTGTTGCAGTTGCGAAGATCGTCGAAGCCAATGCAAACCTTGCAATGAGCAGGGTTTCAGCAATTTCTCTGTCGCTGACCCCAGCTCTTTTGGCTATTTTCGCGAACATCTCTGTGCATGTCTCGCTCCCATAAGCCGCTGCTGCGGCGAGCATTATCAAATGCTTGTACTTCGCTGGAATGCTCGGAAGCTCCATCACAAACTTCCGCTCATTCATCTGTCTTTCAAGCCATTCCGGGCATATTTTCGCAAACAAAACCTGCGGGCGCGGTTTTTCTCCAATTATTTCCTCCATCTTTTTCAAAATTTCCTCAACTTCCATTTCAATCACCTCCTAAATAGCTCCTATAAACTCTTTCTCCCTAACAGCCTTCATAGCCTTCTTGGAGAGCTGCTCAAGCGAATCCGAAATTTCTGGCATAAGTCTAGCCGGAATTCCCATGAACATGTGCTCTGCTGGGGTATCTGTTGCTTCTCTACATCCGTAACAGCCGGGGCTGATGTTGATATCACCACTGAGATAGGGGACAACAGTTACGTCGACGCAGCAGCACTGGAAGATCGAGGAGTTGAAGCTCAACCTTCCCCCTTCTCTGAAGTTCCTTGCAAGGCAGAGCCACATGATCTGCTCTGGAAAACCTTCGACCACAACAACATCGGGTTTGAATTCAAACTTCCCAAGAGGTCCTGCAACAACCGCTTTAGTTTCGTCGAGCTTTATTCTGGGTATCATGCTCATCGTTTTTGCTCCTGCCTCTTTCGTCATGAAAAGGCCAAGAGAGACAAGCATTTCCCCGCTCGCAATTCTCTCTGGCAATGGAGCAAATCCCAGCGCAGATCTGGCTACGGGACATGTTAAGTCTTCTGCTGTTAGCTTTAACGTTTTTCCCCTTCTGGCAAGCATCAGCAGCTGGCAGTACCTAGACTTCTTTTCAGGCGATGGGATCTTCGGAATCTCTTCACCCGATCTCACGATCTTCACAGCTATCAGCGGGGAATCGAGCCTGAGAATGCTCTCGACTTTTTCACTTAAACTCTTTATCTCTATATCCATATTCTATTGCAGATCGTAAGATATATATAATTATGATTTCAATTTGTAACCATGGACGAATTGGACAAGAAAATTATAGCGATTCTCCAGAAAGACGGTCGGGCTCCGCTGACACAAATAGGCAAGAAACTGGGACTATCGCATGTGGCTGTTGGCAAAAGGATTGAAAGACTTTGCAGAGATCTTATTAAAGTCTCCGCTGGTTTAAATGCGGAAAAAATGGGCTTTCGAGTTGCGATAGTAAATGCTGAGGTGGAAAGCCCCGAAATTCTACAAGAGTTGCTCGAAAAATTCTCAAAATGTCCGAGAATCGTCTTCCTTACGACTACAACTGGAGCTTACAATCTGATGAGCATTATGGTCGCTGAAGATGCTGATACGTTAAATGCAATACTCCAAATCTGCTCGGTGAGGTCGCAGAAAGGGATAAGACGTTCTGAGGCCATAGTTGGCGAGGCACCAAAGGTTCCGAAATACCTCCCGATACCCATAGCAGATAAAAAAAATGAGGATGCACCTTGTGGGATAAACTGCGGAAAATGCCCTCGTTACGGGGAAAAGAAGTGCCTTGGATGTCCTGCGACTGTTTACTACCGCGGTCCCCTTTAATTCAATCCGCTGGTGATTATTTTTTGTTCTTGGAAGCGTTTTTTCTGAGCTATATGCGGATCGCGCAGAAAAAGCAGAATAATTGTCGAAACTATTAACGGTACGAAGAGCATAATGGAGAAAACGTAATGCATACTGTCTAGGAAACCTTCTGTCATTAAGGCAAGTGGAAGCTGATTAAACCTTGCAATTGATGCGAGAAAACTCATTGTCCCGGGATCTGGAACTTGGTTTCCGTAGTTCGGAATCCATTCGCTCATCTTGGCTGTGACAAGAACACCTCCAACAGCCACTCCAAGAGTTTGACCAACAGTATTCATAAGCCTAAGAACTCCGTTGGCCATCCCGGCTTTCTCTATCGGAACCGAGCTGAGAATTACGTTCATCGATGGCGACATCAGCATCCCCATTCCAATTCCCATCGGAACTGTGAGCATGAAAAATTCCCAGAATCCGATATTTACATCGACATGGCTCAAGTTGAACAAGCCGAGGGAATAAAGGACAGCTCCAAACGCCATCATATATTTTGGATTCATCCTGTCACTAATCCTTCCAGCAATCGGAGCAACTACAGAATTCATTAGGGGCATTGCAATCAACCAGTATCCCGCTTCTTCGGCGCTTAAGAATTTTAGACCCTGAAGAAAGTACGGAAGCACGAACAAGGAAGCTGAAATTCCGAAAAATAGGATAGAAGTTGCTGCTATACAAACACTGAAGTTTCTAATTTTGAACAAATTTAGGTCGATCAGAGGTTTATCATAGTTCATTTCGCGGAAAATGAAAGCAAGGATATATGGCGCTGATATAAGGAAGCATGCTATCGTCTTCTCGTCTCGCCATCCCCAGTTCTGTCCCTCGATTATGCCGAGAGTTAGCGTAAAAATTGCAACTCCAAAAACTGCGACGCTCGGCAGATCAAGGGCCATTCTCTCTCTTGCGCCCAAGGGTGGCAGAAGTAGCAGCGCACCAAAAATCGCGAAGATTCCGACTGGAACATTAATGTAGAATACCCAGTGCCAACTCATGTGAGTTGTAAGCCATCCACCAATTATTGGTCCCAACGTAAAGCTTGAGGCCATAAGTATCGCGTTCAGTCCCATAACCTCTCCACGTCTACCTGGTGGAAACAGTTCAGCAGCGATTGCAAGGGTGTTGCCGCTAAGAATCGTCCCACCTACAGCCTGGAGGATGCGAAAAACAATCAAAGATTCGACATTCCAAGATTGGGCACAAAGAAAACTGCTTACTGTGAATATGGCCATTCCTACGATGAAAAATTTGTCCCTTCTTATCATGTCCCCCAGCCTTCCTGAAATTGCTAGGAGAACGGCCATAGTGAGTGTGTAGGCATTCACAATCCATTGCAGATCAGTCATTGTGGCTCCAAAATCTTTTGCTATCTGTGGTAGGGCAACATTTAGAACGCTAACGTCCAGCAGTACCATGAAAAGCCCAGCGCTGACAGGAAGAAATGCAAGCCAACTTTTTATGAGGCTCATTTTTTCCTCCTCTTTGCGAACTTTAAAGTCAGAATAATTCCGATTGCAAAGAGTGCTATAACTGTAACTGTGAGAGCATTTAAAATGGGTCTCTCTCTGACTGCTATTGAGATCGTTATCGGACTTGAATCTTTGAGATAGCCTTCCTCATCTTCGTATCGGATTTTCAAAGTCGCTGGATAATAGCCGCTTCCGGCATCCTTATCGGCCTTTAACTTGAAATTTGCAACAGCAACTTCCCCAGCTGGAACAGAGCCTACAAAATACACCCCCGATTGTGATTGACCGATAAGCCCACTCCAGGAACCTGCTCCTGAAATAGAGAGGGGTGGAGAAACCGAAAGCTCCACGACTACATTTTTCGCGTAGTTTCCAGAGTTTCTGAAAGTAACCCTGATCTCGTTACTTGAATCTGGATATAGCTCGCCTGAAACAGAAAGAATTTCAAATTTTGCAGTCTTGGCTGAAATTGGAATCGAAAAGCTTTGAACTGTTATCAGATCTCTTGCATCTCCAACTCTAAACCTCTCGATTAAATAGAGCTTCGCCTCAGCACTCACGGACTCCGATATCGCTCTAAATTTCACGCTTCTCTCCTCTCCGGGCTTGAGCTCGTCAATATATGCAACTGAGCTCGTCGGTATTATGTTCGGTGGTGTTGAAATAAAAAGCTCTATTTCGCTAATCGTGAAATTGTTCGGATTTCTTATGGTTAAATCTAAATCTCCGCTAACTCCCAGAGCAACATTGGAATGCACCTCCTTTATTTCGAGCGGAGAACTCATGACTGCTATATCAATACAATCGCTTTCGGTTATTTCATCTTCCCCGAACTCATTTTTGTATAAGATGGAAATCTTCCCGCAGTAATTTGAAGGCGGTGCGGAAGAATAAACGTAAAACTTCAGTTCAACTTCTTCCCCAGTATTGAGATCTCCGAGGAATTGAGAGTTCTCCGTTTTAAGCAAGGGAGTTTCAAAGCTAAGTAAGGCTCTCGCTTCTTTTAAATGATCCAGAATCTTAATCTTTGCAAAAACGGCTCCCCTTCCCTGAACTGCAATCATCTGCGATTGAGTTTGATTTCCGTAAGGGCTTGAGGTTCTGTATGTCTGCGGAATTATTTTCTGCTCTGGGATTAGGCTTTTTACTTCTTCGACAATAAAAGATGTATGATTCTCGATTTTTAGGCCTATATACTTTGAAACCCTTGCATTGTCCGCTGTTAGGATCAGTTGAACTGGATACATCTGCATTTCGGCATTTTTTGCAACTCGAAGTCTAAAAATTGCTTTAGCTCTCTCTCCTGGATTTATAGTGCCTAAAAAGGCTGAAGATGCTTTTGCATCTGCAAAAAATGGTGGAGTTACATTCAAAAGTAATGTAGCATTTTTCAGCTGGTATGAGCCAGAATTTTCAATTTCAATCTCTAATCTACCCTCTTTGCCCTCTTTAAGATCGTATCTAAGCGAAGTGATCTGGAAGTCGTAATCTTTACCTTCGACTTTAACTTTCCCGTATACTGTTTTTTCGCAACTGGAGTACACTAGGCTATTTGTTTGAAGCTCTATTTTTGTATAGTGAACTTCTATTGGGAACTCGTATTCCCCTGGAAGAGCAGACTCGTCAACTTTTATCTTAATTTGAACACTCTTAGGAATGCCACTAGGCATGTCGCCGAGAATATGCTCTATGGACTCAACTTCTATGGGATAATTGTTTTTTGGTTCAATTCTTACATTTTTCGCAGTTGCAAGTGCTGGTAGCAAGCTTGAGAGATTTCCATCAAGCGGGAAACTTGAACCGGTCACAACTTCACTTTGAATTACGAGTGTCGTTATTTTTTCATCTCCCGGTGGAATCTTTTCCGGAATAACGGCATAGAAATTAAAATCTATGCTATATGCTAGAGCTGGAGTCAGGAAAATTAAAAGTAAGCAGATTTCGAATTTAATTCCCATGCAAAAGGGGAAAAGATAATGTTTATAAGTGTATCGGAATCCGATACAAATAAGTTGGATGCTCATGTTGAAGGTCCTTTTGGTTTTCTGGGCTTCAAATTCTTGTATCTAGCTTGATGACTTGTTCAGGTGGTCACTTGAAAGCAAAGTCTCCAAATTTGGCTAACTCTGTTGACACTCTCCACGGCTAAAGCCGGGAGATTCTTGCTTCTAAGGCTCTCATCGGTAGGCTGTTCACAGCCCTTTTAGGCTCCGCGTTCCCCGTTAACGCTACCTCCATGGAGGTAGCCTATGTTCAGGACTCCTTCTGATTATGTAGCTGAAGCTCCAGAAGTTGTTTATCATCGCGTTGCTCTTTTTTATTATCTGCTGGGCATTGCAGAGCCTATTAATGGAGCGTATTTTTTTAGAGATGCTTTGGACATTCGAAACGCCTGTAGCATATATAAGCCTGCCTTCTTTCAAAGTTCAGTTCATTGTACAGCTTGGCACAGCTGTCAGAAGTTTCTATAGGGCAGTCTTCGATTATGGAAGTGTTCGTTCTCTTCACTTCAAACACCTTTCCCGCTTCAATGTATTTTTAAAGGTATATTATATATAAACCTATCGACAATTCATCCCACGGTTAAAACTGTAGGCTTTCTTGTCGAGTTTTATGTAATCAGCAATCTCTTTCAAAGCGTGTTCGAGAACTTTCTCTGCCTCGTCTTTTGACGTCTTTGCCAATTCGAAAAGAGACTCGATAAATTTATACCAATTTCTGAGTCTAGAAAGCTGAATAAGGATATCTTTTCTGGTAATAATAAATTTAGAGAACTCCTCAAGTTCATCTGAATTCAAAATCCCAAATCGGCTTAGAAGTTCTAGTTTTTTTAGGATAACTTCCCTTTCTTTAATCTCAAATTCTCTTAAAAATTCTTTTCCCCTATCTGTAAGTGAATAAATTCTTTTTCTTCCGTCTTTTCTTGCTTTGATTAATTCTCTGCTCTCGAGCTCTTTCAGAATCGGGTATACCGAGCCCGGAGAAGGTCTTTGAAAGCCTTGTTCGAATTTTCTGATCAATTCATAACCACTAGCCTCTTTTTTTTCCAGTTCTTTTAAGATTAACAGCTTCAGGTAACCTTTTATCACAACTCTACTTCTCGTTAAAATATAAAAATTTCATCCAAGTATTTTCTGACCATCTGTTTCTCTAAAGGCGAAATTTTCTTTTTCATTTCAGTATTAAAAATCCTTTTCATTAGCCCCGGAGGGATTCGAACCCTCGTCGCCGGCTCCAAAGGCCGGCAGGATTGACCACTACCCCACGGGGCTTACGCTTAGTTGGTATTAGGATTGATTAATTTTACTTTCCTTGACTAACAATATGCATATTAGTGAAATGAAAGAAGCTACTAGACAAAACTCGAAAGACAGTTGATAGGCTTTGACGGGATATCCCCCATTAACTTTACCAATCGAGTCCATAAGGTATCCCATAATCGTTTGAAAGATTCCTGCTCCTATAAACGGGAAAACATTAATGAGACTAACTGCTAATCCTGTCATTCTCAATGGAAATAACTCCTTGACAATGGCATACGCGATAGGTCCTCCGCTCGAGAATAGACCAAGACCGAAGGAAATAAGGCTTATTTCTGTAAGATTTAGTTTTTCTGGAAACAAAACAAGGGGAAACCATAGAATTAGGAATCCGAGTCCGCAGAGGACTAGTACTATCTTTCTTTGGCTAATAATGTCAGAGATTCTGCCAAGTATGGGCGCGCCGAGAATGCTACCTATCCCAAAGATCATCAGAACCGTCCCAGCCATGGGCTTACTCATTTTGTGAACGTCTATTAAGAAAGGCCCGCCCCATAAACCTTGGAATCCCATAACTGCTCCGTATCTAAGTAATGATGAAATTGCGAGAAGCCAGAGAGAGGAATTATACAGAAGAAGTTTTAGATCCCCCCTCTTAAGTCCCTCTCTTTTAAAATCTGGCGGTGAATCTGCCACAAAAAAAGCGGACATCGCAAGGAGGATAGCTGTGATAATTCCAATAGTGGCAAAAGTTATTCTCCAGCCGACTTTCTCGATTGAAACGGCAAGTGGAAAAGACGAGAAAATAGCCCCCAAGTTTCCGACTGCAAACAAGATGCCCATTGCGGTTGCAAACTCGTTATGCTTAAACCAGATTGATATTACCTTGACAGTTGGAATGTAGATACCTGAAACTCCTATGCCTATTAAAAGTCTTGATAGTATCACAATCTCATAGCTTGGAGAGAAAGCGAAAAGGAAAACTCCGATAAGTGAGACTAGGGTGAAGATCAGAACCGTTTTCTTTGCTCCTTTTGTATCGCTTAGAACCCCAACTGGAACCTGAAGAACAGCGTAAGGATAAAAGTAGAGAGAAGAGAAGATTCCGATGGCTAGAGCCGAGATTCCGAACTCTTTCATTAGGTCATTGGCAATAACCGCCGGAGATGTTCTGTGGAAATAAACAAAGAAGTATATGCTTGAGAGAATTACAAAAATCAGCCATTTATTTGATTTCAAATCTGAGAAGCGCACCGATACCACCTAACTTTGAGATTATCTCTCCAGGCTCAAATTCGGAGCTTAGTATTATCACTTTTCCGCCCATAGTTCTGACACTCTCAATGAATCCATCAATATCCCATTTTTCTCTCTCCCTTAGAAGGTAATCGTCCGAGACCAGAAGCGTCTCTATTGCCCCGTATTCGTGGGCTTTTTTTACGTCTTCGATTCCATAGGCGACTCTTTCTCCTTTTGAAACTCTTTTTAGAAACAAATCTACCATTTCTGCTTCTTCTGCAAGCCTTAATTGACCTATGAGCTTATCTATCTCTCTTCTTTTTAGAACTTCGATGAATCCTCTTTTTCCAATCCCGGCTGTATCTACGATGAGGGCCTTTCTAGCAATTTCTGGATTTTTCAAAGAGATAAAATTGTAAAAGTCCTTTTTTGCGAAACCCGGACCAGCTATTACTAAGAAGCGAAAGTTCAGATTTTTAATTTTTTCCAGAACTTCTGAGAAAAATTCTTCTCTTTCACTGCTATATCCTTTTGAGTAACTTCTACTTTCTTCGAATACCTCCTCAATCCCCCACTGGCGAAGTACACCAGCAATAGCTTCGCCCTCTTCAATCGTTAGTATAACTATTTCCGGTCTTTTAGAATTTTCAACGGCCTCTTTAAGTCTTTCAAGTTGTTCTTTTCTCCACTTTTTTATTATGCTCAGTTCCCTGCCCACTGTTATATTTAGAGTATGAAAGCCGGAAGCTTCAATTCCAGCAAAGATTTTTCCAATTATTCTTAGCCTGTTAGCAAACTTGTGAAACTCAACTTTTTCAACTTCAATACCTACTCGGACAATCATGAACTCTTTGTCGCTCCTGAGCTTATCATCGCTTTGAGTTGCCCTCCTTGTGATGGAGAAAACTTTATCACCTTTTTCGATCAAGAATCTGAGATGCCAAAGATCTTCAATCGTTTCTGGAATCAATTTGATTTCTCCTTCGCCGTTTCGAATATTCTCCTCAATTATCTGCACAGAAAAAGTATGTCTCGATTTTTAAACCCTCACTGATTAAACATCGAAAAGTTTTGTTGTTATTTAAATGCGAAATCCATTTTGCAAAAATGGTAAATTTAAGAAATTGCGTTATATAACTTTTTGCGCTTTTAGCGAAAGACTTAAAAGATAAGTGATATTGAAAAAATCATGGTTGAGTTTGTTAGATATGGAGGTGGATGAATGAGGGATGTATACCTAGTTGGCTTTTTGAGAACGCCTTTTTCTAGAAGTCGACCCAAAGAGCCTCAGAGAGACGTTTTTCACATGATCCGTGGAGATGAGTTAATGGCAGCAGTTCTCGACAAACTACCCGAAAAAATCGGGATTAGAAAAGAGGATGTTGATAGAATTCTTGTTGGATGTGCTTTTCCTGTTTGGGAGAATTGGGCATATGGTGGTAAATCGCCTGCATTACTCGCTAGGTATCCCGCTGAAGTTTCAACAACCCTTATGGACATGCAGTGCGCTTCCTCGATAATAACTGCGATGTATGCTTATCTTGAAATTGCGAGCGGAATTGCGGACGTTGTCATCGCTGGTGGATACGAACACATGACAAGAGTCCCGATGGGAGCAGAGAACCCCTACGTCAAAAGAAATGAAAAACTCCTGAGTGATGAATACAAGGATTACGACATGGCTGTAGGGTTTGTAATGGGCCTAACTGCAGAAAAACTTTTTGAGGAAGCAAAAGAAAAGTTTGGAATAACGAAGAGGGATATGGACGAATGGGGAGTAAGGAGCCATAGACTTGCGGCCAAGGCTTTGAATGAGGGATATTTTAGAGGAGAGATACTTCCAATTGAAGCACCTCAGGCTGATGGAAAGAGAATGATCGTGGAGCACGATCAATCTATAAGGCCGGATACAACACTAGAGGCTGTTGAAAAACTTCCCCCTGCTTTTAAGCCTGGAGGAGCGATAACTGCCGGTAATTCCTCTCCATTGAATGCCGGAGCGAGTGCGATAATGTTAGTGAGCAGAGAAAAAGTAAAAGAGCTTGGAGTTGAGCCCATAGCAAAATTCAGAGCTTTTGGTTATGCTGGAGTTCCACCCAATGTGATGGGCAAGGGTCCCGTACCTGCGAGCAGAATGGCCCTTGAAAAGGCCGGTTTGAGTGTTAGAGACATAAGTTTTTGGGAAATAAACGAAGCTTTCGCAATAGTCCCCCTCTATGCAATAAATGAGCTGAAAATAGAACCTGAGAAAGTGAATGTAAAAGGCGGAGCAATAGCAATCGGACACCCGCTCGCTGCTAGTGGAGCAAGGCTAATCGGAACTCTTGCTAGGATTTTGAGGGAAAAAGGCGAGGACTACGGATTGGCAACGGCGTGTGTTGGCGGCGGACAAGGGGCGGCATGTGTGCTGGAGAGGGTTTGATATGAGAACTTCCGAAGAGTATAGGCAGGATTTGTTCAAAATGAAACCTAATGTATACGTTGCCGGTAGGAAAGTGAGAAGGGACGATCCACTCCTTAGAGGAGGGATAAATGTAATTTCTAAAACCTTCGACCTCGTAGATCATCCAGATTTTAAGGACTTACTGATAGCGACTTCCCACCTTACTGGAAAGAAAATAAACCGCTTTACCCATATAAATCAATCGGCCGAGGATCTGATGACGAAACAGCTCATGACTAGGAAGCTGTGCCAGATTGTGGGCGGTTGCATCCAGAGATGTATGGGCTGCGATGCGATAAATGCTCTTTCGGTTGCAACTTTTGCGGCAGATGTTGAAAATGGTACCGATTACAATAGGAGATTTGTGGAATATCTGAAAGAGTTCCAAAACAGAGATCTAGTTGCAGCCTGTGCTCAGACTGACGTTAAGGGTGATAGAAGCAAAAGACCGCATGAACAGGATGATCCCGACATGTATGTTCGTGTTGTCGAGAAGAAAAGCAACGGCATAGTTGTGAGAGGGGCAAAGAATTGCATAACCATGGCTAGCATCGCCGATGAAATCATAGTCGTACCTACTAGAGCTATGACGGAAAGAGACAAAGACTATAGCATTGCCTTTGCAGTCCCTGCGGATGCTGAGGGAGTCAAAATTGTTGCGAGAACTAGCCAGCTCCGAGCACCTAAAGGTCTTGAGATGCCCCAAGGAGAGATAGGAGATGACGAAAACATGATAATCTTCGACAATGTTTTTGTTCCTTGGGACAGGGTTTTTATCTGCGGAGAAAACAAATTTGCAACTTTGGCAGCGTATCTTTTTGCCCTTTTCCATAGACATAGCTATACGGGTTGCAAGCCCGCATCTACAGACATAATAATGGGCTTTGGAGCTCTGATTGCAGAATACAACAATGTTTATGACAGACACAACATAAGAGAAAAGCTGGTGGACCTTGCAGCGATTGCGGAGCTAGTATTTGCTGCGGGAATAGCATCTGCTGTAAAGGGAATAAAGACCCCGGCAGGTACATTCATACCCAACGAAATATACGCAAATGTTGGTAGGAGACATGCTGGACTCAATTACTATCATGAACTGCAAATACTTGCAGAATTGGCGGGAGGTTTGCCAGCGTGTCTGCCGTTTGCAGAAGATTACTTAAATCCAGAGTTGAGACCGCTGATAGACAAATATATAAAGAGGAGAAAAGAAGTTCCTCCGGAGAACGTGTATCGCTGTCTCTTTGGAATTTCAAACATTCTTTGCAGTTCCCTTGGAGGCGTAATGGCCGTAGCTGGGGTTCACGGAGGGGGTTCTCCGGTTATGGAGGACATAGCGATCTGGAGAAGTTACGATTTCGAGGAGAAAAAGAGAATTGCAAAATATTTGGTTGGAATTAAAGACTAAAATTTTATTATTTTTATAATTTTTGATTGAAGAGGAGCAAAGATTTAAAACATATGAGAGGGATATAAATGATGGAAAAAATAATGGAAGGACTTTACAGGATTGAAGTCCCATTGCCCAACAATCCGCTGAAATCTCTAAACTCCTATGTAATAACTGGCAAAAGACCACTTATTATCGATACAGGCTTTAACATGGAGCAATGCTACGCTGCGATGCTTGGCGGGCTAAGGAAGCTTGGTATTGAACCAAAGAAAGTGGACGTTCTTGCGACACATTTACATGCAGATCATCTTGGTTTAGCTGGAAAAATTGCGAAAAATCTCCTCATTAGTAGGATAGACGCTGAAATGGCAGTAAAGGGAATTCTTAATCCCGATTACTGGAAAGATTTGACGGATTTTTATGCCAGAAATGGTTTTCCGGAAGATGAAGCTAAGAAGGTCGTAAAGATTCATCCTGGCGTGAAATATATTTCCGAACTCACTTGTGAAATTACGTTCCTCGAAGATGGAGAAAAAATAGAATACGGAGATTTTCTATTGGAAGTAGTCTCTACTCCCGGCCATACTCCAGGACATGTCTGCTTATACGATAAAGAAAAAAAGGTTCTATTTTCTGGAGACCATATTCTTTTCGATATAACACCCAACATAACTTTTTGGGAGTTCATGGAAGATTCTCTTGGCAGTTATCTAAAAAGCCTAGAAAAAGTTTACAGGTTAGATGTCGATCTCACTTTGCCAGGACACAGGAACTTTCGCGGTTCACATAGAAGGAGAATCGAAGAAATAATTTTTCACCACAAAAAGAGGCTTGAGGAGGCTTTTAACGCAGTACAAAAAGGTAGCAGCCTAGCTTGGGAAATAGCACAGAAAATAACTTGGGATCTTGTATATGAAAAATGGGAAGAACTTCCTACAATGCAGAAATGGTTCGCAGTTGGCGAAACAATTGCGCATCTTGAGCATTTGACATTGCAGGGAAAGATAAGGAAAGAAGAGAATGATTTTATAAGATATTTGCCATAGCTTTGTTTCTAATCATTTGACAAAAAGGATGCCAAGCCTTGCCCCTTCTAGGGGCAGTGGGTGAAAGATGAAAAGGACTAACGCGGTTAAGCTAGTGGTGGACGAACGGAGCGGGGTGGGTGAAAAACGCTAGCTGTGAAGTGATGAAAATGAGGGCGGTAAACCACAAACTAATGATCCGCCCTAGAAAACTTCGCCCTTCAGGGCGAGGAAGAGGTCAGTCAAAACCTAAATAACACCTGCAATTTCAAGGATATGTTTATCTATTGATTTAAATTTGGAATCAAAGATAACCTTTCCTTTTTTCATTACTATTGCCCTTTCGCATTTTTCAGCGATTTCGAGGTCATGTGTTGCAACAACTACGGTCCCATTGTAGCTAGTAATTATTTCCCCTACAAGCTTTCTTGTTTTTGCATCAACGTTTGCTGTTGGTTCATCAAGGAAAACGATTTCTGGAGTATATACGAGCACACTCGCTATTGCAACCTTCTTTTTTTCACCACCACTTAATCTAAATGGAGGCTTTTCAAGAACGTCTTTAAGTCCGAAGAGCTCTGAAAATCTTCGAATTATTTCTTCCATCTCTTTTTCGGTCAATCCAAGCTGTCTAGGAACGTAAAGAAGTTCATCTCTAACAGAGGGGTTGAAGAGAAAGTCATCTGGGTTTTGAAATACAACTCCGACTCTTTTTCTTATTTCTTCTATTTGTTTGTTTGTGAAACCCAGAATTTTCACTTCCCCCTCACTTGGTTTTAACAGACCGGAGAGCAGGAAAATCAGAGTTGTTTTTCCGCTCCCGTTTTCGCCTATTACTGCTACTTTTTCTCCCTTTTTAATTTCTAAACTTACATTTTCAACGCCTAGACTACCATCAGGATATCTATAGCTCACGTTATTGGCGATTACAGCGTAATCCACCACAGAACAATAAACGCAACGATCGATATATAAGAGATTTCGGCTATTCCGAATTTCCCCTTTACAGCGATCACCTTGTCACCTCTTGAAATAATTGCGAGTTGCAAAATTTCAGCCTTTTCTAGGCTTCTAAGAAAGAATAGACCCAATGCCTCCCCTCCTTTTTTCCAAATTTCTCTGTGACTTCCTTTGCTAATTCTCCTGCTTTCACGGGCTATCATGATATTTATTAGATCCCTGAACATGGTAATAATATGACTGTAGGCAAGCCACAAAGGTTTTACAAATGCATCGGGAACTTTTAGGGCCTTCAATGCTGAGCATATTTCGTAAAAACTTGTGCTCATTACGAGCATCTGGATTGAAATTAAAGAAATTAGGACACGAATTGCGAAGGCAAATGGGTAAGAGATGTCTGAGAAAAGGAAGGGTAGTACAACGATAAATGAGAATGTTGTAAACAGCCAAACTCTTTTTATAATACTCTTTAAGCTAAGTCCAAGCACAACCGAAACGATCAAGATTGAAAAAAGCAGAAAAAGGAGTTTTTTGAGCTCAAAGGTTGATACGGCTAACAGAACGAACAATAGACTGGAAAATAATTTTACCCTACCGTCAACTCGATGGATTATACCTTTTTCCTTGTACTCGTGGATCAAAAAATTCTGAAAATATCCTGAAGCGTTTTTAAGGGTTCTTTCTAGAAGAATATGCATACTTTAGACCGATAGCGAGAAGCAAAACTATTACCAATCCAATAATTCCGCTTATCAGTGTCCCGAAGTATGGATCAAGTCCAGGAATCGTATAGTCTGGAAAAATACCCTCGTAAATCTTGTTTTCCTCAAGTCCAAGTATTTCAGCGGCTTTATCCAGCGGTTCCGAATATCCAACTTCTTCGGAGAGATATGCAAATACGGGCGTGAGGATTAGCAGGATTCCTACGATTACGATTGGAACCTTTCCAATTTCCTTCTTTTCCAGTGCTTCAGGTCTTCTTGTTGCAATGTAACTAACTGCGCTGGCTGTTATTATACCCTCCACTATTCCAAGTGCTGCATGCCAGCTACCCATCACCGGAACTGTTATGCCCAATCCGTATGCGAAGCTTGTTGATAGCCCTATTTCTACCCCTGCAAAAATTGCCGCAACTGTTATTCCTATCCAGCCGGCGAAGAAAGAGGCAATGGAAACGCCGAATCTCTTTAGGGCTCTATAAATGTAGTAACCTAGGAAAACATTTACTATGGCCATATTCCAAACGTTTGCACCCCATGCTGTTATTCCTCCGTCGTTAAAAACGATTGCCTGAATTGTCAAAACTATCGCCATTGCTAGTGCTCCTGCGTAGGGTCCTAGCAGGATCGCTGCCAAAGCTCCACCAACAAAATGTGCGGAGGTACCTCCCGGAATCGGCCAGTTTAACATTTGGGCAACAAATATTGCTCCTGCGACAACCCCGAAAAGAGTTGTAAGTTTCTCTTTCCTAATCCTTATCATCGAATAACCCAAAACCAGCATTGAGAGAATAAAGAATGTCGCTGCAATGTTAAGATCCAGATACCCATCGGGAATATGCATGGAATTTTTGATGTTAGTTAAGTTGATAAACTTTTCTGTTTTTTATTACTTAGTGTTACAAAAATTAAATTTTTTCAAACGCAAACATATTTAATCTACGACCTTTCTTCTGCTATGAAGCTTGTCACTTGCGGACTGCCATATGCCAATGGAAAGCTTCATATCGGTCACATGAGAACTTACATTCCTGCAGACGTTTATGTGAGATTTCTTAGAATGATGAACGAGAAAGTAATTTTTATCTGCGGTAGTGACTGCCACGGAACACCTATTGTTGTGAATGCAGAAAGGGAAGGTCTTAAACCGGAGGAGCTTGTTGAGAAATATCACGAACATTTTCTCAGAGTTTTTAAGGAGCTAGCAGTTGAATTCGATTTCTTTGGAAAAACGACTGAAAAATACCATCATGAAAGGACTAGGGAAATTGTTAATAGGCTGATTGAGAACGGATATGTTTACAGTAAAGAAATCGAGCTAGCCTACTGTGAGAGCTGCAAAAGATTTCTACCTGACAGATACGTTGAGGGTATATGCCCATACTGCAAAACTCCCGCAAGAGGGGACGAATGTGACCAGGGTTGCGGGAGACATTTAGAGCCGGGTGAGATACTTGAACCAAGATGTAAAATATGTGGGAATAGAGCAGTGTTCAAAAAAAGAACGCATTACTTCTTCAAGTTAACGGCTTTCCAGGAATTTCTAAAGGAATATCTTTCCAGACTTTCTGGAACTGAGAACGCAATAAATTATGCCAAGGAATGGGTCAACAATCTCAGGGACTGGTGCATAACTCGCGACCTGGAATGGGGAGTCAAGTTCCCTCTAGATGAAAGTCTTGTGCTTTATGTATGGGTAGATGCTCCGATCGGCTATATAAGCTTCACGGAACAGCTGACAAACGATTGGAAGAAAATCTGGATCGATGGCGAGGCAGAAATAATTCATTTTATAGGCTTAGACATAGCGTATCATCACTGCATTTTCTGGCCTTCAATGCTCAAAGCCGCTGGCTATGCCCTGCCCAGCGCAGTTGTTGCAAGCGGCATGGTTAAAGTGGAAGGGAAAACATTCTCAAAAAGCAGAGGCTACGTTGTCTGGGTAGAAGATGAGTATCTGAAGGCAGGTCTAAATCCCGATTATTTGAGATATTATATTGTAAATTACACCAGCCATGAAAAAGATCTGAACTTCTCTTGGGATACGTTTAAGGAGAAGGTGAATAACGAGATCATAGCAACTTTTGGAAACTTTTTGTTCAGAATTCTCAGCTTTGCTTGGAAGAATTTTGGAAAAATCAAAATGGAGGTTGATGGAGAGATAATGGAAAAAATTTCAATGACAAGGGAGAGAATAGTGGAAGCCATAAAAAAGTGGGAATTTAAGGTTGCAACTGATGCAATAATGGAGTTGGCTAGTTTTGGAAATTCTTACTTCCAGAATTCTAAACCGTGGGATTTGATAAAATACGATAAAGATAAAGCTATGAAAGTTGTTGCAAACGCATTGCAGCTCGTCAAAGCCCTAGTTATATTCAGCTATCCACTCATGCCGAAAAGCATGGAAAAAATCGCGAAGAGCATCGGACTAGACGTCAGGACTTGTTCGATTGATGATGTCATGAAAATAGATGATGAGGTAGTTATTTCCAAGCCGGAAATTCCTTTTGAAAAGATAGAAGATGAGGAGATAGAGAAACTTAAAAAATCCCTTTTCGATAGGTTTGCCGAAAAACCAGAGATTTCTATAGAAGAATTTCGAAAGCTGGATATAAGAATCGGGAAAATTTTAGACGCTAAGAAAATAGAAAAAAGTAAAAAACTTTTGAAGCTTCTTGTAGATATAGGAGACGAAAAAAGGCAGTTGGTAGCAGGAATAGCGGAAAATCACAGACCGGAAGATTTAATCGGAAAACTAGTAGTTGTTATTGCAAATTTAAAGCCCGCGAAGATAATGGGTGTCGAGAGTAAGGGAATGATTCTTGCTGCAGACGTAGGGGGTAAGGCGGTTTTACTTGTTCCTGAGAAAGAGGTAGCAGCTGGGACTAAGGTTAAATGACGAAACCTATTAATTTTTGAATACTACTTTTTTTGTGGAAAGAGTTGAAGAATATCTCGAAGCAATATATGACCTACAAAGAAGGGGAAAGATAGCAAAAACTGGAGATATTGCCAAAATTTTGAATGTAAAACCAGCCAGTGTAACGGAAATGCTTATAAAGCTCAGAGAAAAAGGGTATGTAGATTATAGCCCGTATAGAGGTGTTGTTCTTACCAAAAGTGGTGAAGAAATTGCCGAGAGAGTAAAAAAGCGCTATTCAGTGGCTTTTGGATTTTTTAAGTTTATAGGTGTGGAGGACTCAATAGCCTCAAGACTTGCCTGCGAGCTGGAACATCATTTGAACGATGAGGTTGTTGAGAGGCTTAAATCTTTTTTTGGAACTTGTACAGATTGCAAGAAGACAGTTAAAAGACTGAGTTGTGTAGGAGATGGTGTTTATATAATAGTTTCAAGTCCAGGGAAGCCGAAATGCGGGGAGAAAGTGATAGTCGAAAAAGGGATTGCAAGAACTGAAGATGGTATAGAAATAAACAATAAAGAGGTTATTCTGGTAACAAAATTTTAACTGCATATAGCTTTTCAAAGAACAATTTTTCTTCATCTATTATCTCAAAAATAAAACCCCTCTTTTTAATCTCGTCGAAAACTCTTGAATTTAGAGATGAAACGACAATTATAGCTCTGCCTTTTTTGTCCATGAAATCCCTTAGTGTATCGAGAAATTTGCAGATCACCTCAATTCCTTCTTTACCTCCATTGATGCTGCAGTCTTCCCAAAAACCCCTTTTTAGTTCGTTTTCTAGTTCAAGATATGGGGGATTGAATAGAACGAGTGAGAACTTCTTCTTTACCCCCTTCGCGATATCGGTTCTTATGACATTGAGTTTTTTCTTTTTCAGTTCTCTAACGGCAAATGGGGAGATGTCGGTAGTGAGTAGAAAACTACACTTATCAACTAAATTTTCTGCGACAAAACCGCTTCCGGCTCCGATTTCAATTACAGTGTCATCCTTTTTCACTTCCTTTAATGCGGCTCTAAGAAGGAGCTCACTGTCTTCAGCCGGTTCGTATATCATCTACGACCCTCATAAATCCACTAGCTCCAATTTCCTCAGGTCTTCGAAAAGCCAGTGTTGTATCCAAGTTCAGTTCTATGCCGCAGACTTTTTTGAACTCTCTAACTATGGTTTGCATTCTTTTTCTCTTCATTGAAAAAGCAAAGGTCACAAACTTTTCAAAAAGATCTCGGTTCTTGACAGTTATCTTTGGTTTCGGCTCTATTAGAACTATTGCAGAATCAACCTTGGGTACCGGTCTGAAATTTTCTCTACCAACTACCTCCAAAATTCTACAAGTGCAGTATGCTTTCGAAATCACCCCCAGCCTGCTATCTTCCTTGCAAAGCCTTTCAGCAAACTCTTTCTGTAGCATTATTACCGCAAGATCAAATTTGTATCTAAAAAGCTTGAAAATCAGTGGAGAGGAAATCTCGTATGGAATGTTTGAAACGAATTTGTTGAAAATTGGAAAATCGATATCAAGAGCGTCTGCATGTATTAAACGAAATCGCCTATTTGAGATTTCATTTTTGAATCTTTCCTTCAACTTTTCGATCATTTTTAGATCCTTCTCTATTCCAATAACTCGGGAACTTCTCAAAAGAATCGCTGTAAGGTTCCCGGTTCCGCAACCAACTTCAAGAACAATGTCATTTTCTTTCAAATCAGCATATTTCGCCATTCTTTCTGCTATTTTCCTGTTTACCAGCATGTGCTGGCCTAATCGCAATCTTTCCCACCTCTAAACCGATTTCAAACCAGGCCCATGCCCACACGATGCATTCAAACGCTTTAACCAATTCTCCTTTTTCCAAAAAATATCTACTGTCCTTTTCATATGCCATTATGTTATTTATGAAATTTCTGTCCCCGTAGATCTTCGGGATTTTTTCTTTTAGCTTCTCAAGCCACTTCTCTGTCTCCACTTTGAGCTCTTCTTCGATCTTCAACTCTCCTCACCTTCAGCTTCAGCCCATCTCTCGAAATCACGAGTATCTCGTCCCCCTTTGATAGCTCCTCCTCGGATTCTATGCTCCATATCTCCCCCCGAATTTTTGCAAATCCGTGTCCGTCTTTGAACTCTAGAACTTCTCCCCTAAGTCCAACTACTTCACCCACTAAGCTCCTCTTTCTCCTGACTTTTACTATCTTAATTATTATAAAAGTCATGACTACAGCAATTCCAACGCCAATTCCTATCGCAAATTTTAGGAAGAAATCGTAAAACTCTTGTGGCATCAGAGGTTCTTTCACCAGAACCGTTAAGCCAAGCATAATAGAAATAATGGATGCGACACTAAGAGCGCCGTAGGTTGGAGTTAAAATCTCTGCAATTAAGAATATAATACCAAGAAATATCAGGAGAATTCCTAAGTAATCCAAATTTACAAATCCAAGTCCTGCCAAAGCTAATAAAAGAAGAATTGCTCCGATTATTTCTGCAAACATTCCGGGAGAAGTTAAACCAAATATTAGTAAATATATTCCAACCATCAACATCACAACAGCTATCGCGGGATTTGAGATGAAACTATAGATTTCCGCCTTTAAAGGCCTACCAACCTCGATTATCCTGTATGTTTTTGTATCTAAGATTTTTTCCATCCCATTGATTGCGATCTTTCTACCGTCAAGTTCTTTTATTAGTTCATCTCTGCTGTTCGCAAGAATCTCAACAATTCCGAGTTCATATGCTTCTCTTGCAGTCAAACTCAATCCTTCAGTTACAAATTTTTCGGCAACTTCAGCATTTCTCCCTCTTACACTCGCTAAATCCTTCACGTAGCTTGCTATATAATTTATTGTTTTGTTTTCGGTTCCCGGAGTCATTCCGACTGGGGTAGCGGCCCCAACAGCCGTACCGTTTGCTAGAGCTGCGATGTGGGAAGAGAGAAGAATTACAGTTCCAGCTGAAGCGCAGATAGACCCTTTTTCAACGTAGGCTACTACGGGAATTTCACTTCTCAGAAACATTTCAACTATTTTCTGCGTAGATGAAAAAAGACCTCCTGGAGTGTCGAGTTCTACAAGAAGAATTTCAGCATTTTCTTTTTTTGCAACTTCGTAGGCATTTTGAATTTCGACAACGGTTCCCTCATTTATCTCTCCCTTTATCTTTACAACTACTATTTCTCCTGCGCTTGCAACAGTTAGAAGTAAAAACAATAGGATGAAAGTTTTCATGCTAAAGTTTGTAGCCTATTTTTCTTAGAAACTCTTTTCTCTCCTTAATATCTTCGTCTTTTTCAATTCCTTTGCTCTTAAATCCGTCTACAACTCCAATTATCCCCCTTCCCTGTTCAGTTTCAACAACTATGACTTGGAGTGGATTTGCAGTGGCCGCAATTATACTACAGACCTCTGGAACCTCTTTTATTTTTCCAAGAACATTTATGGGATATGCATTTTTTATAAAAATTATAAAGCTATGCCCGCAAGCCAGTTCAAGGGCTTTTTTTGCCGCCAGTTCTCTTAGTTCAGTATCGTTTCCTTCATGCCTCACAAGGCATTTTCCAGAGGCTTCACAAAATGCAAGTCCAAATTTTATTCCAGGTACCGAATTCACCAAAGCCTCGTAGAGATCTTCTACTGTCTTTATGAAATGTGCGATTCCGAGAATCACGTTGCAGTCCTTCGGAACATCTATTCGGACAACTTCGAATTTCATAGTTTTGAGTTAACAGATGAAATTATAATTTTTTCTGCTATTCTAAATCCATTCCGGTATCCTTTGCTTTGCTATCAGATCTCCAAAGCTCTCTCTTTCTCTTATCAGGGCAACTTTTTCGCCACTAACGAGCACTTCAGCGCATCTAGGTCTTCCGTTATACTGACTGCTCATCGCAAATCCGTATGCTCCTGTGTCCAGTATAACGAGAATATCTCCTTTCTCAATCCTAGGGAGTCTTCTATCCTTTGCGAGAATATCTCCGCTCTCGCATATTGGGCCAACTATTGTGTATAGGTCCTCTTCCCCTTCCTTGTTTGCAACGAGAACGCGATGATATGCGTTGTACATAGCCGGTCTGATTAGAATGTTGAAGCCCGCATCAACGGCTACAAAGTTCTTGTATCCTTTCTTTACAGCATTTACTTTGGTTAGTAGAACTGTTGTATTTCCGACGATGCTCCTTCCCGGCTCAAGCCAAAGTTTTGGCTTAGATCTCAACCTAGCTCTAATATCTTCAAAAACAGGAAGAACTGCTCTTGCAAGATCCATCGGGGTTGGTGCACCTTTTCCTTCGTAGTCTATTCCAAGCCCCCCACCCATGTCTATAAATTCTAGTCTTACCCCTATTTTCTCAAGCTCTATTGCAAGTTCTCCAATCTTTTTCAGGGCTTCGACAAATGGTAACGTCTCAAGGATCTGACTTCCGATGTGGAAGTGAATTCCAACGGGCCTAATATTTTTGCACTTCATTGCAACTTCATAAGCTTCTATGGCTTGCTCCATTTGTATCCCGAATTTCGATTCCTTTAATCCGGTGGCTATTTTTGGATGTGTTTTCGGATCTATATTCGGGTTTATTCTAAAAGCTATTTCAACCACCCTGTCGTACTTTCCAGCGATTTTATCTAGAGTTTTTAGCTCATCTAGGCTGTCCACGCTGAATTTTACACATGCCGAGACTCCCATCTCTATTTCATCGTCACTCTTTGAGTTTCCGTTAAAGAGGATTTTATCTTTTGGAAATCCTGCAAGCAAAGCCATGTAAAGCTCTCCAGCGCTGAATACGTCTGCTCCAAATCCATTTTTTGCTATTATTTTCATTATTGCGAGATTATTGTTCGCTTTTACTGCGTAAAGAATTTCGCAGTCCGGAAAAGCTTCTCTATATGCGAGGATATTTCTTTCAAGCTGTTCTTTGGAAGTCACATAAAGTGGTGTTCCGAATTTTTCTGCAAGCTGTAAACTCGAAACTCCTTCGATAAATAAAATACCGTCTTTTCTAGAAAGCATAATTAAGAGAGCTCAACTCTAAGTTTATCGGGATCGTAACTCCAGTCTGACGGCAAGTATCCCTTCTCCTTGTAATAGTTCGAGAGCCTCCAGATCTTGGCTTCAATGAGCTGCAAACCTCTTCTGTTATGTAAGTCTTTTTTATGAATTTCAAGATGTCTCCTGAGTTTTAGTGCTTTCCTTATCAACGCTTTCAAGTCTTCCGGATATTTCGGCTTTATGCCGTTCTCAATTAGAATATCCATGAGTTTTTTACCTGTAACTTGTTTTATAGAAGGTATGCCGTATCTGTCCCTCAAAATCATTCCTATCTGCGATGGTTCGTATCCTTCATTGTATAGCTCCACTATTTTTTTCTCTACTTCTTCGGCACTCATTTCTACCCATTCTGGCGGGGAGTTTCTATAGACTTTCTTTGAACCCGATTTACCCTTTCTGCTTTTGTGCATTCTGGCCATTTTTAACACCTTTTTATGCCAAGTCTTTGCGAGATTTAAAGATTGCGGAGCCTCATCAAAGGATATCTAAGCTCTTCACTCCACTCTAATACGGCCTCAACTCTTTCCCCCTCGAATTCAACAACAACTCTTGCTTTTAGTACCTCCGGAGAGAGGGAAGTGTAACCAAAGCTTGACGTCTTTAGCTTTTCTCTATCTATTTTCACTTCCGCATCGATGACGTATGGTTGAAGCCTCATACAGCTTTCCATCGCTTTTTCAAGAATTTCTGCATTTTTTTCCGATACTGGTGCACCTATAAACTGGTGAAACAAAGCGCCGAGCTTTATACCCGCCTCAAACGCCGCAAATACTTTCCGCATACACATACACCCGGGTATATTGCATACAGTATAGAAATTGCAATTAAAAGGTAGCATATTTCCACAATGAATATGGCGAGAACGAGAAGAAGACCGAGGAAAATAAGGGGGAGCCCTCTGACCCTTTTATATCTTAAATCACATATCATAAGAAATGAAAACGTAAACATCGCGAAGGCCAGAATTTCTTGACTCGCGTTAATTCTGAGTAGCGAGGTTACTAAAATTGCATTTACAGACGTTGGAATTCCTAGAAAATCATTTAAATCCAAAATGTTGAACCTAGCAAGCCTCAATATTGAGAATGCAAGGAGGAGGGATGAGAAGGCGAAAAGATTTGGATTTTTTAAAGAAACTATGAATGCCGGGTAAACAGAGAAAGAAACACAATCTGCGAGAGAATCAAGTTCCTTTCCTATTTTGCTCTTCTCTGTCTTTTTTGCGATCCAGCCATCCAATCCATCGGAGATTAGGGCGAAATAAAAGAATGCAAAGCTCCTTTCGTAATCGTAGATTGAGTAAACTAAAGCTGTAAAGCCAAAAAGGGCGTTTAAAACGCTTAAAGAATCCGCTAAACTAACTTCCTTGAAAATCTTCATTTCTTACCGCCACGGTCTCTCCGGCTCTGACCTTGTCTCCTATCTTTTTGACAAACCTGTAACCCTTAGGCAACTCTAAAACAACTCTTGATCCAAAAATTATCATTCCAATTTTCTGCCCTTTCTCAATATTCTGGCCCTCTTTTACGAAACACAGGATCCTTCTTGCAAAAATTCCTGCAATCTGTATAACCCTGTAAATTCCATCTTCTGCCTCTATTATTATCTCGTTCATTTTTACATTACTCTCCCTTTTATAAGCCGGGCTCAGTTTTCCCTCACGAAAAATTAAGCCTACTACTTTCCCCTTAACTGGAGACCTGTTAACATGACAGTCGAACGGGGACATGAAAATCTCCATTCTTGTATTGTCAATGTAATCTATTTTTCCGTCTGCTGGTGAAACCACACCTATTCCTATTTCCCTTTTCGGATCTCGGAAAAAGTATGCTGTGAAAATTGAAAATAAAATAAACGGTATTGAGAGGGGATAGTAAAATAGTGCAGTTACGATCGATATCGCTATGAGAGTTGCTAGAATTCTAAATGCGCTTCTCTCGATCAACTCCAACACCCTTGAGGATTTCATCTTTCAGGGAATAAATTAATTCTGCAAGTTCGGGCAATATCTTAAAAACTATGAATGCTATTATCACTAATGCCAGAGTTGCCAGAATTTTCGAAATTATATGATGGGCTATGTAGAAACTGTTCTCCCCGAACCAAGAATAAGAGTAACTTGCTAGGACAAAGACGTTTCTTAAAAGATTTAGGAGGTAGATAACGGGAACAGAGACAAAGAATGCTTTGAGTTTTCTCGAAAATTCCGCTTTTATACCGAATATCGCACCAGTAAAGAGCGAAATACTCTCTATAGCTGTGCAAGCTAGTATTATTTCTACATAGCTACCATTGAGTTCCAGTATTCTTCCATCTACCGAAACAGGAAATCCGAGAGCTCTGCCAACTATAGCAGAGAGATTTGCAGTTTCTCTTATTATCCAGTCATTCAGCAAGTCAATGAAAGCGAATGGGAAATAAATTGCGCATGCAAGAGCTGAAAAAGCCGTTGTTTCGACGAGAGTTTGGGAGTTCCTTACAAAAATGGCATTTGCTAGAAGAAGAAAAAACAGAGAAGCTAAAATAAAAACACCCGTATTGTAGTAGTCACCAACATTTGCAAAATCAATTGCCTTGAGAGCAGTTGCAATTGCAAAAATGCTCCAGCTTACCAATCCGAGAAATCTTTTTCTCGTGAAAATATAGAGGAACATTGGGATTAGAGATAAGATTGCAATATCTTCTGAAAGCATGGGAGGAGTTACCAAATTTGCTTTTAAGTCTTGCTACTGAATGGTCAGAGCTTTGACTATTGAGTTGCAAAAGCTTTAAAAATCTCGGCTGTTAGTATTTAAGATCGAGATGGAGAACCTGAAGCTTGTAGAACTACTCTTAACTGCAGAGATCTTTAACAGATTTGAGAATCTAACTGAAAATGACATTCCAAAAGAAATAAGAAAAGTTCTGTATAGCAAAGGTAGCCTTAGGAGACCCATCGTAATAAAAGAGGAAATGGTGAGAATATACGCTGGAAAATCGAGCGATTTACCCTTCATTGAATACAATCCCTTAACGAAGCAGTTTAGAATAACTTCATTCGAAATAGCTGCAAAGTGGTTTGCTTCGAGAGGACTGGATCTTATAAGGAGAAACCCAGTTTTAGCTTATTATTATGAAAATTTCGACTCTCTAAACGTTTCCTATGAACTTGCAAGAAAGTGCAATCCGCCGATTCACGGTGACAAAGAGTGGATTTTGCAAACTATTTCTGAGCTCGAGAAGAGCGAGGAAATGAGGGAAATGCTAAGCTTGGTCAGAATCTTCGCTCCAGAAGACATAAACGTGGAGTTTGATTCCGTTGTCCTGAATGAGGAACAAATGGAAGAAATAAGGAAAATAGAAGTCGCTTTAAGCGAAATTGAATATTTGCGGAAAATAGGTCTCACGGATATTGGTAAACTTTTGTTTATAGGCCCTCCGGGAACCGGCAAAACGACGACGGCAAGAGCTCTGGCAAAGAAATTCTACCTTCCACTCCTAGAAGTTAGACTTTCAATGGTTACGAGTCAGTATCTGGGTGAAACATCGAAGAACATTGAAAAGATATTCGAGCTTGCAAAGAAAATGAGTCCGTGTATACTTTTCATAGATGAATTCGATTACGTTGCTAAAATGAGAACAAGCGACGAACATGCTGCGATAAAGAGGGCGGTAAATACTCTTCTCAAAGCAATTGACGACATAAGCCTAGTAAATGATAGAGTTTTACTAATCGCTGCTACAAATCATCCCTCCATCTTAGATCCTGCTGTTTGGAGGAGGTTCGATAAAGTTCTGGAATTTCCCGAACCCGAAGAGAGGATAAGGAGGAGGATTTTTGAGCTATTCCTGAAGAAAATCGATGGGGACTTTGATATCGATGCGCTCGTAAAGGAGACAGAGGGATTCACAGGGGCGGATATAAAGCTAGTTGTTAGAGAAGCCGTTTTGAAAGCATTGCTTGATGGAAGGAAGAAAATATTTCAAGAAGACTTGCTCAATGCGGTTGATGGGATAAAGAGAAGGCTAAAAATGAGATATGATAGTTAAACTCCTTGGAACCGGTGACTCTCCTGGAACTCCAATTCTGAACTGCCATTGTGTTACCTGCGAAGATGCGAGGAAGAGGAAGTGGGAAAGAAAGAGATTTTCAATTCTCGTTAAAAATGGGGATGCAACAATTTTAATCGACACGTCCCCGGATTTAAGGCGACAGCTATTGGATAACAGCATCGAGAAGGTGGACGCTGTTATTTGGACACATTCTCACTTTGACCATATTAGCGGTTTTGGAGAGTTTTACAGAGTTCAGGGAAATGTAATTGCGTACACAACTCCGTCAATTCATGAGAGCGTTGGGAAGTTCATGCAGTTCATGGAATACAGAAAAAGAGAGGTGGAGGTTTTTCAGGATTTTTCGATTCACGGTATTAAATTCACACTTTTCCCAGTGAATCATCCACCTGTGGATGCGGTGGGAGTCAAAATAGAATGGAATGGTTTTAAGATTGTTATCTCCGGAGACACAAATGTGGAAATCGGGGAAAAAAGCTTGGAAGAGATGGAGAACGCTGATCTGCTAATAATCAATGCAATAGCGCCGAGTGGAAAGTTCAGAAAGCACATGAACGCTAGAGAGGCTATGGCTCTTGCTGAAAGACTGAAAGCTAAAAAAGTAGTTTTATCCCACTTAGGACATTTTTATCCACCTCATAGAATTGCCGTTAAAAACTTTCCCCTTGGTGAAGACGGGCAGACATTTTATTTTGGAGAGGGAAAGTTAGATGAATACTTTGGGGATTGACATTGGAGGAGCAAATCTTAAGATTGCTTCGGACAAAGGATTTGAGATAATATATTTTCCGATGTGGAAGATGGCTTCTAAACTAAAAGAAAAGCTTGAGGAGATGGCAAGGAATTATGGTGCTGAAAGAGCCGGTGTTGTCATAACTGCAGAACTTTCTGATGTTTTTAGAAATAAAGAGGAAGGGATAAAGTTCGTCGCCAATATCTGCAAGGAAGTTTTCGGAGAAGTCTACTTCTTGGACATTTACGGGAACATTAGCAAAGAAATAAAGGATCCAAGAATATTTTCTGCAAGCAATTGGGTGGCATCTGTTAAATTTTTACTTTCAGAAGGATTTAGAGATTTCCTATTTGTGGATATGGGATCGACGACAACAGATCTCATTCCTGTAAGTGACAGGATCCTTTCCGGTTTGACAGACTTTGAAAGACTGAAAAGAAGGGAATTGATTTATTTTGGAGTCCTCAGAACACCCACCTTTTACGTCTTGCGTAGTTTTGAAAATGCAAGACTCTGTCCAGAATATTTCTCGATCATGGCCGATGTTTTCAGGGTGACCGGTGATATTACCGAAGCGGAATATAGCTGCGAAACTCCCGACGGGAGAGGTAGAAGTGTAGAGGAATGTATGAGGAGAATTGCGAGAACTGTTTGCAGCGATTTAGAAGAACTTGGCGAAGAAAAAGTAAGAAAAATTGCTTTTAATGCAAAAAAAGCTATGATAAGAACCCTATCTAGAGAGATAAGAAGAAAGGTAAGAGAGTATAATCTGAAGAATGTAATAGCATGTGGAATCGGAGAGTTTCTTGTTGAGAGTAGTTGCAGTTGTTTAAAGCTCTCAAAACTTTACGGAGAAGTTTCAAAGCTTTTTCCGGCTTTTGCTATGCTCAAGCTTGTCGAAAAGCTCTGAAAAGTAAAGAATCTCGCAGGAATGCTCGACGTAGCATGCCTTGTTAAAGGCATCCCTTAAATTCTTTCCAGCTGAGTAAATTCCGTGACCAGATGCTAAGGCTACACCAAAATCTCTTACAGCCATTGCTATTTCTTCGACATATTCCTTACTACCAAATTCTCTGTGAATAACGGGGATAGATCCAAAGTAAAGCCTTCCTTCTAGGTCAAGCGGCTTAATCTCTTTCATTTTCAGACTCAGAACAACGTTATAGACCCCATGGCAGTGAATTACTCCCCTGAAGTCCGTAAGTTCGTATATTTTTGCATGCACAGCTCTGTCTCTTGAAGCCAATGGATCATCGATTGGTACGAAATCGGACGAATTTAGAGATTCAAGATTAGCTCCAGATTTTGTTATCAGAATTCTTTCATCTTTGAAACTCATGTTTCCACTTGCGCCATCTATAAGTCTTGCTTGGAAAAGCAGTCTGCCTATCTCTATTGCCTCTTTTATCATACTCTGAACAAGGCGAAATCTTTAAAAAACCTTTTCTCTACAATATCTAGTGCCCGGTTGGGCTTTTTTGGGTGAAGATATGGAGGGAAAGATCTATAAAGGAACCACAACAGTGGGCCTTGTTTGCAGGGAAGGAGTAGTGTTGGCTACCGAAAAAAGGGCCACGATGGGAAGCTTTATAGCTAGCAGAACTGCCAAAAAGATCTATCAGATAGCGGATAGGATTGCAATGACAACAGCTGGGAGCGTTGGGGATGCCCAGTTCCTAGCTAGGTTGATAAGAGTTGAAGCCAATCTATACGAGATAAGAAGGGAAAGGAAACCTTCTGTAAGGGCGCTTGCTACGCTCACGTCAAACTTGTTGAATTCCTATCGCTTCTATCCATACATAGTTCAGTTGCTGATAGGGGGCATTGACGATGAGGGAGCAAAGATTTTCTCTATAGATCCTATAGGAGGAGCAATTGAGGAGAGGGATATTGTGGCGACGGGAAGTGGAAGCTTAACAGCTTACGGAGTACTTGAGGACAGGTATTCATCTGAACTTGGGGTTGGACAAGCTGTAGAATTGGCGGTAAGGGCAATTTTCTCTGCAATGAAACGAGATTCTGCTTCGGGAGATGGAATAGACGTTGTGAGGATAACAGAAAAGGAATATTACCAGCTTAAACCTGAAGAAATAGATGAAATAATAGCCAAATTTAGAAAGTGAGATGGAACTTGATGAGATAAAGAAGAAAGTTAGAGAACTGGTTCCGAGCAACATAAGGATTAAAGACATTGAATTCGAAGGGCCGTTGTTAGTTGTATATATCCAAAATCCACAAGAGTTAGCAGGAATTGACATTGTAAAAAAACTCGCTAAAGAACTGAGAAAGCGGATAGTGATAAGACCCGATCCAAAGATTTTGAAACCCAAAAATGAGGCAAAGGAAATAATAATGAAGATAGTACCTGAAGAGGCAAAGATTTCAAGCATCGAATTCGATGAAGAGAACGGAGAAGTTATAATAGAAGCTGAAAAGCCTGGAGTTGTCATCGGCCGCCAGGGGATAACTTTCAGAGAAATAATGAAAGAGACAGGCTGGAGCCCCCGTGTTGTAAGAACTCCCCCGATAAGGTCTAATGTTATAGAGAGTATCCGGACTTATCTAACCAGTGTAAAGGAGGAAAGACAAAGTGAACTAAGAAAGATAGGAGAGAGAATTCACAGAAAAATATTGCCAGATGGAAACTGGGTAAGAGTTACTTTTCTTGGGGGATGCAGGGAAGTTGGTAGAAGCTGTTATCTGCTCCAGACGAGGTATAGCAAGGTCTTAATAGACTGCGGAGTTAATGTGAGCAATATATCTGAAACTCCTTATCTCTATCTTCCCGAAGTGCAACCGCTCGATTCCCTCGATGCTGTAGTGATAACCCATGCACATCTAGACCACTGCGGTTTAGTCCCCCTTCTCTACAAGTATAACTACCGCGGTCCGATCTATGTAACACCACCGACGAGAGATCTTATGGTACTCCTACAGCTGGATTTCATCGAAGTAGCCGGAAGAGAGAAGGAAGCAATATACAGTTCTGCAATGGTTAGAGAGGCTTTGAAGCATACGATAACACTTAACTATGGCGAAGTAACAGATATAAGTCCGGATCTCAGGCTCACCTTCTACAATGCAGGCCATATACTTGGCTCAGCTATAGCTCATTTCCATATTGGGGAAGGTCTTTACAATATTGCCTTTACGGGAGATTTTAAATTCGAGAAAACCAGGCTTTTTGATAAAACTGTGACGAACTTTCCAAGACTTGAGGCGCTTATAATGGAAGCAACATACGGAGGAGTCAACGACTTTCAGCCTTCTAGAACTGAAGCGGAGCAGAGATTGATCGAGATAATAAACCAAACTGTTGAAAAGGGGGGTAAAGTTTTGATACCGACTTTTGCTGTGGGAAGAAGCCAGGAAGTCATGGTCGTTCTTGAAGAAGCGATAAGAGAGAAAAAACTGAAAGAAGTTCCTATATACATAGACGGAATGATCTACGAGGCAACGGCAATTCATACGGCCTATCCAGAATATTTGAATTCTGAGCTTAGGGATATGATACTGTATAATGGAATTAATCCATTCATAAGCGACAGTTTTGTAAGAGTCGATTCCGCTGAGAAAAGGGACAGTGTAATTAACGATCCTTCTCCGTGTGTGATACTTTCACCTTCCGGTATGCTCAACGGCGGACCTGTTATGGAGTACTTCAAGCACCTAGCTGAAGATGAGAAAAACACTATAGTATTCGTTGGTTATCAAGCAGAGGGCACTCTTGGAAGGAAAGTTCAAAAGGGCTGGAAAGAAATACCGTTCCCAACGAATGGGAGAAGAGAAGTTATAGACGTCAAGATGAGGGTGGAAACTGTTGATGGTTTTTCGGGGCATTCTGACAGGAAACAGCTTCTAAATTATGTAAAGTTTTTGAATCCAAAACCTTCGAAAATAGTGACAGTTCACGGAGATGAAATGAAATGCGTCGAACTGGCTTCGGCTATTTACAAAACTTACAAGATTGAAACGAGAGCTCCTCTAAACATGGAAACGGTCAGATTTCTTTGAAGGTTCATCATCTGAGCTAATAAGAGCCCTCAGGGCCTCCATTCTTACTTCTAACGGCATTTCTTCGAGTATGACGCGCTATTGTGCTGCTTGGGTTGTAGATAACGATTATGTATAGGCCTAGACCAACGGAGACCCGGTCATTATGTACGTGCCATAATCATAGAGATAGTATGTGTATGAGTAACCCTCAATTCACTGCACATAATTATATAAGTCAAAATACAAAGACCTCGACAGAGCTTGATGCGAATACTATTATGTATATTGTTCCTGAGAAGCCGCTTGGCACAACAACCCACGTACTTCTGAAGTAGCCTGGCTGTAATGTACCACTACCCTGCCCTAGGAACGTGAGTATGTTCCAATAGGTATCATTCAACTTACTGTACTGACTCTGAAGCTGTCTATATTGGCTCTGTAAAGCTGACTACTGGGACTAGAGTCCCGAGTACTGGCTCTGCAATGAGCTGTATTGCGATTGCAGTGCTTAGTACTGGCTCTGTAGGCGGTTGTAGTTCGACTTTAGTTTGTGTAGTTCGCCTCCAGCGTATTGTATTGCGTTTGTAGTGTTTGGTATTGGCTCTGTAAGTTCGCATACTTAGCCTCAAGGCTCGTGTAGTTCGTGTAAGCCATAAACCAGAGAACCGCAAACACCACAGCCACAACGGCCAAGGCAACCAAACCGGCTAAGTACGCCTTAACCGACGCCATGTAAAATAGCACTGTTTAGAAGCTTTTTAAGTACTATCCACGTTGTGTTACTTTACGTGTTTTGCTGCGTGTTAACTGTTATGTTTATGGTTGGTATTGTTATGTTGATTTGGGCATGGTTATGTTTATGGGTGGCAGCGTTATGTTGATTTGGGTTGGCGGTGGTATTGTTATGTTTAGTAGCTGGATGTACGGTGATTGAGTCTGTGACCCGGTAATAACTGGTGTGCGCCAGTATGTTCGGTGTTGCTGGTGTGTATGTTATTGTCACGTTACCAACGATGTAGGCGTACTGGGCGCTTGGTAGCACATTGCTAATGACTAGGTAGTAACCACCACTGGTTAGCTGTGCTGTGCTCAGCATAATCACCGTGTTGAATGTTGTCGACTCGCCACTGTAGTAATAGGCTGGGCCCATAAAGGACCAAACCTCCTGCCTATAGAGGCTCCTGAAGTAGTTGAACTGGTCTGGCGTGAACACGAACAACCTAACGGGGCTTGTTGAACTTAGGTCCACACCTAACTCGACGTATTCATCGCTTGTTGGCAGGTTGTACTGTATTGGTAAGTATACGTAGTACTGCGGTGATAGGCCCTCATTAATTACGGACACCGGGATCGTCACTGGGCCACTGCACCAATTGCTTAACTCGATCACCAACCACGTGGTGTTCTCAAGCTCTACCGAGCATCTGTAGGATTGGAGGTACTGTGGGATGTCTATGTTTGGGCCCGGTATCTCGGTAACTGGGCATGAACCAACAATCACATAGGCCAGCCGATGACCAATGTAGTATCCGTAGTACGTGTAATTACCATCAATTAACTCCTCCCAATGGAGTGGCGCCTGTGATTGTAGCTTCTGTACGTACTCACTCGGTGTGTAGCCACTTGGGTACAGAACCTCCTCACCAACCATGAGGAAGCTCTGGTATTGGCTTAGGTATTCGCCCAAGTCCTGGTTAAAGCCGTAGTGGCTTATTGCCGGGTTCTGAATCATTGTCTCTAACCTAACATAGGCGAAGATGCTCAACCACTGGCAATACTGTAGTGGTGGGGCACCACTCGACTGCCTGTACTGATTCACGATGCCAATGAATTGGGAGACCCAGGCTGGGTCTATTGTGGATTGCGTGTATGTGAGTGCTGAATTCGGCTGTGTGCTTACTGAACTGGTGGTGGCGCTTATTTGTTTTGAGTCTGTGGTGGGTGCCTTAGGGAACCATGCAGCACCAATGACCATGAGTAGTAGTACCAAGCCGATTATGAAACCGGCAATAGCCTTACCACGCTTACGCCTCCTAGGTCTACCCTTACCTCCAACCATACCCATAGCTTGACGGAACTACGTATGTGGGTACCTCACTACCCCTACTAACAACCCTTGGTTGTGCACGAACAACGTGGGATGGCGGTCTAATTATTTGCTCAACATTTGGGAATATCCTCCTCAGCACCCTCCTAACATCCTCTGTAGTACCCTGTAAGTAACCCCTCATTATTGAGTACCTATCAATACCCAAATCATCAAGCGTCTTCACGACAACGTCCACAATGGCATCCTCAGTGTTTGGGCAACCCCTCTCCCTACCCTCCCTAAGCATCTTCGAAACAGCGCTGGCGACCTCACTCACGATCTGCCAATCATCAAAACCAAGCCTACCCAACCTACGATATTTCGCGGCAAACTCCATCAAGTCCATCAACCCATCGAAGAAGCAACCACCAGAATCACGACCAGCACTCATTGGGCAAAACACCCCATGCAGGCAATTAATGAACCAACACCCAGGGCAAAACAATCCAAAGGCGACATTGAAATAAGCAGTTATTGGTGAGTTTTTAAGCATTGCTATCGTTTCTATGTACTACGATCCCCTAGGCAAGTAATCAACAACAAACCCTGGGCGCGTATTTGATGTACCACTGCCTGAGCTCCTCGTGCCTAGGCGACCAGTAGTGCTCTATCAACACCCTGAACTCGCTCGGCGGCGCCCTGCCCTGCAGGGTGTTCACAATCGACTCCGGCACACCCTGGCTAATCATGTGGGTTGCAAAGAACTTACGCAATTCATAGAGCTCGAACTCACGGTTAAGCACCTGCCTAGCAACGTCCTTAATCTCCCTACGAAGCCTTGATTGATCAAAGGGTATTAGCTTACGCTTTGCGTTCTCAATCACGTCCCTACTGAAGAGGGTGCTCGCCTCCCACGCCTTGCTCATTTTCTCGACCCAAGACTCCCTATGCGGGAGGTAGGTGTCCCCTAACCCCACTCGAGAAATTCCGGCCTCAAAAACGCCATGAAAGCGCGCTTTGTTGCAGTCACTTGCCGACCCTGAGCATGGCGTGCTCAAGGTTCAAGTCATCAATGCTTAGCAGGAATGGCTCGCTAATTATAACCCCTTGGAAATTTGGAAAAATCTTCAGAATTTCGTCTGCCTGAATTCTGCTTGCTATCATTTCATGAATATTTTTTGTTTTTGTAAGACAGTAGAATATTACTTCGCATTTGCACTTTAGAGCTAGTTCTATCATTAATTCTCCCTGCCAAGAGCCGAGAGTTGCGACGATTATTATTCTATTAAAATCTTCCAAAGAATCTAAAAAACATGGAATATCTGTGTCTCTATCAAGCAATCTGAGATCCAGTTTCAAATCTTTTGCAAAGTTTTCGAAATCCTTTTTATCTCTACCTACTAGGACTATCAAATTCCGCATACGTTCCTTGGCTTTGAAAAAATATAAAGGCTTCGATCGTGAGCCTGCCACTATACCAAAGGGCGGTTTTCAGTTGTAATTGGGGCTTCCGATTTTTTGTTAAAATGGAAAATTTTAAAATTAGATAGAAAAATATCATTTCATGAATGATGTGGAAAAAAAGTGTCTCTCTGCGCTTCTTAGTATCCTCGAAAGCTTTTATGAGCAGATGAGATCTGGAAAAATACCCGAGATTGAAATTGCTACTAGGACGAAGTTCAACATCGAATTCAATGAAAATTCGGGAGTATGGGTTTACGGAGATAGAAAATCTTTAACTTCGGCAAAAACGGTTAAGGGTGCCCTCAAAATACTAAAGATGGCCTATGTGATAGGCTTCCTAAAGGAGCAGTTGAAAGTCAATAAATCCTCGACGTTACGAGAGCTTTATTACATAACTGAGGGCTGGGGTTATGCAAAGTTCGATGATCAGGATGAAAGCGACAGATTAATCGAAGATCTGGAAATCATATCTGGCTACCAGAGAGAGCACTTCCACATAAGACCTGAGGAAGATGGAGCAACAATAATAGGGCCGATAAGGATTCGGGAAGAGACGAGGAGAGGAATGAAAGAAATACACTGCCAAGACGACGTCGGCGAAGGAGGATATCAGATTCCTGTGAACGTTGATAAATTGCAATTTGTAGAATGTGATGCGAAGTTCGTAATTGCGATAGAAACGGGTGGTATGAGAGACAGGCTTGTTGAAAATGGCTTTGATGAAAAGTTCAGCGCAATAATAGTTCATTTGAAAGGTCAGCCTGCGAGAAGCACAAGAAGGTTGCTTAGAAGATTGAACACAGAGCTCGGCTTGCCTGTTGTTGTTTTTACAGATGGAGATCCTTGGAGCTATAGAATATTTGCGAGTGTAGCTTATGGGAGTATAAAATCTGCCCATCTTTCTGAATATCTTGCCACTCCCGAGGCGAAGTTTTTGGGTGTGACACCATCCGATATTGTCCGGTATGACCTGCCGGCGGATAAACTGAACGATGAAGATATAAAGGCTCTGAATGCAATTCTGTCTGATCCTAGGTTTGACACCGATTTCTGGAGAAAAGAAATTAAACTGCAGCTCGAACTAAATAAAAAATCTGAACAGCAGGCTCTGGCAAAATACGGTCTAGATTACGTGACAGATGTATATCTCCCGGAAAAACTTTCGGAAATGGGAATAATTTAAGTATTTAAATTTTTAAAAATTAAGCTTTATAGGAAGGTATTATCTTTTTTGCGTATGTTTCTAGCACGAATTTCGGGTCTGGGCCCATGTTTATTAGTATGAAGTGCTTAACCCCTGCTTTTACGAATTCCTCTACTTTTTCCTCACAATCGCTCGGTGTTCCGGCAATTGTAAACTCCTCTACGACTTCGTCTGGCAAAAGTCTGCCGAAGTCTTCGTAAAGTCTGATTGTTTCATCGGATACGATTATTTCAGAGTATAAATCATCCGGCATGGGAATTTCGATTCCATAAACTTCTTCAACCATTTTTGGGGAGAAGGCTATCTGGTGTTTTATTTTTTTCAATTGAGAAATCGCATCTTCATATCTTTCGGCTATGGCGGTGTAGATGTATATTGCTGGCTCAAAATTTTCGAGTTTTCTTCCGACTTTTTCCGCTGATTCTTTTATCTCACTTAAATGCTTTTTGTAAACCTTTGGACCCTGTGAAACCGGTATCCAGCCATCTGCAATCTTCCCAGTAATTTCTCTTGTTTTTCTACCATTTGCAGCGAAATAAATTGGAATTGGATTTCTTTTCGGCTTTATCTGAAGAAATGCTTTTTTTAGCTTCCAGAACTTTCCCTCAAACTCCAAACTTTCTTTCTGCCACAGGTATCGAATTATTTTTGTGAATTCCACCATTCTCTCTACTGGCCTGCTCCACTGTATCCCGAACTGCTCAACGTTCATCGCTTCACCAGCTCCTAAGCCTATAATGAGTCTACCGTTTGAGATTTGATCAATGGTTGCGGTCAACTGTGCAAAAACTGCTGGATGAATTCTGTGCGGATCAGAGACGCATGTCCCCATTTCGATTCTCTCCGTTTGTGATGCTATTACACTCAAAATCGGCCATGGATTTGGCACTGTACCAGTTGGTATCATAAGCAGATGGTCTGCAGCCCAAATAGAATCAAAACCTGCTTTTTCGGTTCTCACCCCAACTTTTATGAGGGAATCAACAGTTGCAACTGGAATTGGCAGAAGTTGGCCGAACTTTACCATTTTTTCTCACCTAGATTCTTGAAGCCAGGTATACTGCTTCATAAACGGCATCTCTTATCTTTCTAGGCTTCACACAGTCTCCAATTTTGTAAGTTGGGACTTCAAAATCTAGCTCAAGATTTCTGGGTCTCATTCCGGTTGCCAAAACAATGCTATCGCAAGCTATCTCTAGTTCTTTCCCCTCACTTTTTCCAATCACTTTTCCGTCCTCAATTCTTTCGGTAATGAAATTGCATATCCATTTGACATTTTTGTTCTTCAATTCTCTAATCAGAGCAAAAGCGTAGTTCCTTTCCAAATCAGAAGCTATTGACGGCAAAATTTCCAGAATAGTAACGTTTTTGCCTTTGTATGCCAAGTAAAGTGCAGCTTCGCAGCCTATTCTTCCTCCGCCCAATATAACTACTCTGTGCCCGACTTCAACTTTTCCTGTAAGTACGTCTACAGCTTTAACTGCTCTCTCAACTCCTGGAATTGCCGGAACATCCTGTTCTGCACCTATTGCAACAACAACGAGGTCCGGCTTGATCTGCGATATTTCCCTTTCTATGTTTTTACAGTTAAGAATAACCTTAACATCCTTAACCTGTCTCCTTAGCCACTCCAAATACTTCTTTAGATCTGATTTGAATTCTGGGATTGAAGCCGGAATCAAATTCCCGCCGAGTTCGGAACTCTTCTCCAAGATAACGACTTCATGTCCCCTTAAACTTGCAACTCTCGCAAATTCTAGCCCAGCAACTCCACCGCCAATAACAGCAATTTTCTTCTTTTCTTCAGCTTTTTTGATTTCTATATCTGGATTCAGAGAGCACTTTGCCTCAAACTGCCTTAAGCTAAAGAGTCTGTCGATGCAGTCATTGCATCTCGTGCATGGACGAATTTCATCGATTTTTCCATTTTTTATCTTAATCACAAATTCTGGATCTGCGAGCAAGGCTCTTCCAAGTGCTACAAAGTCTGCTTTTCCGTCTTCGATTATCTTTATCGCCATTTCGGCCGATATCCCACCTACGGCTATCACGGGGATTTTTACTGCGGATTTAACCCTGAAAGCTCCGTCGAGCAATATACCTCTTTTAACCAACATCGGAGTTATCGCAAAACTGCCGCTTACATGCAGACAGTCTACTCCAGCTTTTTCTAACTCCAAGGCAAATCTTAAAATTTCTTCATCCGAAACGCCACCATAGGAGGGATAGGAACCATCTATCCTGAATATCGTGGGAATTCCAACTTTTTTAACAGCCTCAACTACTTCGAGTGCGAATCTTATCCTGTTCTCAAAACTGCCACCGTATTCATCACTTCTCTTATTTGTATTCGGGGACAAAAATTGACTGAAAAGCCAGCCATGAGCGCCGTTTATTTCTACTAGATCAAAGCCGCTATCTTTAGCCCTCCCAGCAGCTTCGGCGAACATTTCTATTATTTCCTTTATTTCCTCCTTTGTCAGCTCTCTTGCAATTGCCTTGAAGCTGTGCCTACCGTGCATGAACATTGTGTACTCCACTTTTGATGGAGCAATAGGCTCATTGCCCTCTATTTTCGGACTTGCACATCCTCCCGGATGTAGGAGTTGGATTCCAGCAATTGCTCCGTTTAGCTTAATCTCTTCAGCAAGCTCGTTAAGCCCTATGCAAAACTTATCAGAGTAAATCGCCAGTCCACCATGCAAATCCCTTCCTCTCTTATCAACACAGGCCCCCTCAACGATGACTAGTCCGACACCGTTTTTTGCGAATTTTTTATAGTGTCTAATCATTTTTTCTGTAACGTATCCCTCTCTTGCCATGTTCAAGGCCATTGCGGGCATAACGATCCTGTTAGGGATCTCCAAATTCGCAATTTTTCCGGGTTGCAAAATCTTCATGAACTTGATTTAACTTTCTGAAATTTAAATCTTTTTTTTAGTGAGAGAAAGATTGAAATATCGAGAGAAAAATAATTTTTGAAAGCGGGGTGGGGTAGTCAGGTAATCCCGGCGGGCTCATAACCCGCAGATCCGTGGTTCAAATCCACGCCCCGCTATTTGCGATGTTTACACCCTACCCTGCTTAAAAGGCAAGCGCAATGTTTTTAAGCAAAAAGTTCAAACATATTTCAACCCGCCTTAGCTCAGCCTGGTAGAGCGCGGGACTGTAGTTTGCGCCTCCGCGCAAGCGGAGATCCCGGTGTCCCCGGTTCAAATCCGGGAGGCGGGACTTTTATATTTTCATTTAGAATTTTAACTTTAGGACTCGATTTTAGCGTCACAGATTGGGATATTGCTTGAATTGTTTGCTGAGATTCGTTTAGCATTTAAATTTTGATTCCATAAAAATACGCAAAGGAAATCGTACCTAAGAGAATTAGTGAGTAATTTACAATTTTGTTATCGGATCTAAAAAGTTTCAGTGCGAACTTTTTACCGGAAATCGGATAAAAAGGTGCAAAGGGTGTTTTTGTGAGTAGATCGGCAAGTATATGTGAAATTATTCCAAGAAAAATGAAAAAAGACATCTTTATATCTCCAAGTAGAATGAAAAATGTAAAAAAGAGAGCAAAGGCAAAAACGAAATTGTGGGTATATATCCTGTGTTTAATCTTTAAAATTAAATCTATGTCTGGTAACAGGGAGAATATTACTGCAGATACCACGTCTTTTGCGGGGAATAAAACCAGAAAAGGTGAGAAAAGAAAGAGAGAAAATCCAAGATGCCCGATTCTGTTCATATCCCAAAATTAAAATCAAATAATTTGGATAAGAAGGTTAAGAAAATTTCAGATTTTCCCTTTCAGCAGTTCAGCACCTTTTTCGACTTCGATTTTGGTATCAGTCGGCAATTTCATCGAAGCCCTTCTAAATGCTTCTTTTGCGAATTCAAAATGCTCTGGTTTGATCCATATCGACATTATCTTTGTTCCGGGCCTAACTTGTGCAGCTCTGCCAACAGGTCTGCCATAAGCGGCTCTCATACCTTGAGACACTCTGTCCGCTCCCGCTCCCACGGCCATTTTGTGCTCTCTGAGAATATGGTGCGGATAGATTCTGACCTTAAGCCTGTAGTTGTTTGAACCAACCATCTTTGTTAAGTATTTGTTTGCCATAACCCTCGCTGCCTCTAACGCGTTATCTCTTATCTGCACCGCATCCTTTGCAACCAAGGTGAGCATCACAGGAAACTCTGCCTGTAAATTTCCCATATCGAACATTTTTACTCTCGTTCCAGGGGCTCCATCGATGTATTCTATTCTAGTATAGGGCCTTTCAAGTCTTCTCCACATCCTTGCCGGTTTCCTTGCCATAAGGCGAATTCGAGGAGAGTAAATAAAGCTTTCGTGCAAAAGACTTTTTAACATGATGGATTCAATCATCACTATGAGACTGAAAAGTGGCGTTTACGGGCTTGATGAAATCCTCGACGGCGGTTTCATAAATAATACGATAAATGCCGTATATGGTTCAGTTGGGTCTGGGAAAACAGTTTTCTGTTTAAATTTCCTGCTGGAAGGTCTCGAAAATGGGGAAAACTGTGCTTACGTTTCTTTTGATCTTGAGCCCGAAGATTTTTTGAGAGTTGTGAAGTCGATGCATTGGGATATTTCTAAAGAAATCGAGGAAGAAAGAATGAAAATTGTGACTTTCTATACCGAAGACAGCACTATCATAGGTGAAGATCTTTATAAGATACTCAAAAATTACCAAAGGATCGCAATAGATTCGTTTACACCTTTAATCGTTTCCACGGAAGGAAAGGCGAGGAATGAAGTGAACTGGTTTTTCAGAAACATCAGGAAAAGCGCTACAGCTCTAGTAACAATTGAAGAGCCGATGCAGGGATATGAAGCGGGTTCTAATGTTGCCCTTTACCTTGCCGATTCGGTGATATCCCTTAAATCAACCGGCTACAGCGAACCTTTCAGCAGAACGCTTAGAGTCATAAAGCATCGAATGTCCTCGCATTCGGAAGAAGTGTATCCGTATTCTATAGTAGAAGGTATAGGGATCGTCGTGGAAAAAAAGAGATGCGAAGGGTTTGAAATCGAAGACATTCCAGGAATTTCCAGAAGGTCCATGGAAAAGCTGAGAAGGATTTGTAGGGAGGGATATCTAACCAAAGAAGAGTTTGAAAAGGTAAAAAGGAGAATAAAATGCTAGATCAGCTTAGGGAGATAACAAAAAGGCTCGCATCGGATCCCAGTGTTGTCGTTTCAGCAATCTATAGAATCGACGGCACACCAATTGTAACCTTCATAAAAGATAAAAAGTACATTTCGATTCTTGAATGGCTTGAAAGTCAAACGAAACTCTTGTTAAATCTGATGGCAGAAAACAGCCTTAAGAGTGTTGAGTTCAAGACAAGAGATTACGTGATGATAATATACCCTCTTTCGGGATCTCTGGTTTTAGTTGTAATATCAACAAGCGAGGCCTCTGTTTACAAGCTCAGGATTGATGTTGAGTCTCTTAAGAGGATACTAAATGTTTGAAGTTTACTATACACAAGAAATGGAACCGAGGAAAGCACTTGAGGATATAAAGAAAGGGATGGGCTTTGAGCCATCTTTGGCGATATTTTTCGTTGCAGGAAAAATGGAAAAACCCGAGCTTTTAAGACTCAATTGCAACTCAATTTCTGTACCCGTTGAGGGGATAATAACTCCAAATGGTGTCTGGAGCAGGGGAGTCTTGGCATTGGTAACCGATGCAGACGCTTCAGTCAGAGTTTTTGAAGGAAATGCAAAAGATGTCGTTGGAATGATGGAAAGATCGAGAATAGGCTCTTTTAATCTTCTGATTTATCCGTTGATATACATCAAAAGTAAGTTGACTTTTTTAAGAATTTTTTTGAGTCTGAGTAGAACGAAGAGTTTAGATAAAGCCTCGGAAATTTTTGGGGAGATTATCTATCCAATGAACACACTTTTAAGGCCATTTAGAGACTCTAAGAAAACCGCCTTAGCTTTGAATATATTCCCACTTGAAATAGGTATTGGGATTCCCAAGATTTTTTTGAATGGAAAGTCGATTGGAAAAAGTATTTTAAATGTCTCTTTAGAAGAAAAATTGAAATGCGAATTTAATGATACTTACCCTGAGAGAGGAAAGAGTTTTGAGGAAACCTTGGAGATTTTGTCTCAAGAACTTGCAAATGCAAAGAGAGTTAAAATTACTAAAAAAGGCTTAGCAATAAAAGAAATCGATGGAAAACCTGTGAAAGATTTTTTGCGAGAAAACAAAATTTTTATAAGAGAGGATCTTGAGAATGACTTGATTCAACAGAGGTTTTTTGGAGCAAGTCCTTACGGTATTTGTTTTGTAAGCAAAGAAACCTATGGTTCAGCCCCGCTTGGGGTTTTTGATTATGAATTAAAATTTTATCCTTCGCTTTTTGATACTGATATGTTTTTCGATGATGCACTCTTTGCTGGCGAATTTATTCGAGGAGGGGTAAAGAGAGTTCTCGAAAATGTCAGAGAGACAGACTTTGCAATATTTGACCATCATTTCATGTTAATGTTCGAAGAAAGAGTTGTTGAAATTATTAAAGAAAAAGAAATTAGTTATGGGGTTTTTTCTTCTTGTCCCTCCTTTGCAGGTAGATTGAAGAGAAAACTAATGAGTGAAGTTGAAAACAGCATTTATATAAATTCTAGTCTTACGATGGCTTTCCTAAATTTTAAGTGATAGCAAGAGAATTGCCATAAAGAGTATTATAAGAGGATAACTAACTGTATAAATCCTTATCGCATTCAAAATTGTTGAGTTTATTTTCCATCCAGCTTTTTTTATTGATAGAATTGAGTACGTCAACGGAATAAACATAAAACCTGTGAAAACAAGCTGTTTTGGAATAATTTTAGTAATTGACAATGTTACAATAATGAATATAGTAATTAAAAATATAAAGAAAGAGATTATAAAAAGGGTGAGAGGGGGTGCTATGACAGCAAGTGTTTTGTAGCCTGCAAGATTGTCGGCAGAATAGTCTTTTATATCCTTTAGAAGCACTCCAGAAATGTATAGAAGAGCGAAAATCGTTGCGAAAAATAAACCAATGCTATTGACAGGTGAGAAAAAAGTCCAGAGCGTTAAAGCAAAGCTCGGTGTAACGATGATGTATGTTAGAATCTCGGTTCTGTAATCTTCCTTAAATCTTCTAATCTTTTTCCCCAGAAAAATCTTGTCAGAGTAAATCCATGTAAGAATGGAGCAGATTAAGAACATTGGTACTGCAATTGCGTCTTTGGCTAGCGAGATCATTAAAGCTGAAAAAGCATAGAAAAATAAAACGAAAATTACCACTTTTCTCCTGTTTTTGAGGAGAAATATAGCATGCTCTCTTCCATCTCTCGCATCATCTTCTGCATCGTTTACATGATTCCAGAGATTTATTGCGGTAAAGAAGAAAAAGCAGAACGCATAGGAAATTGCGAATTCCAAAATTCCCGAATCTGAGAGAGAAAAAGCGAGAAAAGAAGTTAAAGGCAAAGGATAGGCAATATTAATCGGTTTGGATCCAACTTTCAAAAGATTAAAATAAAATTTTAGGCGAAGAATATCTTTACCTTCTTGAAGACTTCCTCCGCCTTCTTCTTTTCCTCCATACATCCCCACCAATTAATTAGATACAATCAAAATATTTAAATTTTTTCTTTATTATAATAATAATTACTACTACAATTATTATTTTCATGCAAAAGATGCACAGGAAAAAAAGCTTGAAAAAGAACTCAACTGGAAAAGGCTTTTAGCTTCTCGTAAAGCATTGGCAAGAAAAGACCGACATCTGTAACAATTCCGATTGCTTGGTGTGTCCCACGATCCATGAGCTTCATCACAGTGGCCGGATTTGTATCCACGCAGATTGTTTTCACCCAGGAAGGCAGAAGATTGCCCACTGCAATGCTATGCAGCATCGTTGCCAGCATCAGTACCATATCTATTCCTTGCAAGGCCTTTTTCATCTCTGTCTTTGCAACCATTACATCTGTTATAACCTCTGGCAACGGGCCGTCATCTCTAATCGATCCAGCAAGGATGAAGGGAACTCCTTTGCGAATGCACTCGTACATAATCCCCTCTCTCACGATTCCCATTTCTACTGCCTTCCTTATTCCTCCTACTGACATTATCTTGTTTATTGTATACAAATGATGTCTATTACCCCCTGGTACAGGCCTTCCAGTTCTTATATCCATACCGAGTGAAGTCCCGTATAGGGCAATTTCGATATCGTGAACGGCCAATGCATTTCCGGATAGAAGGAGGTCTACAAAGCCATCCCGTATCATTCCTGCAAGCGCGTCTCTTGCAGCTGTATGGTTAACCGCCGGTCCAGCAACGACGGCTATTTTACCACCGGCTCTCTTTAAATCTACAATTTCCTTCGCAATCATCTCTATCATCTTCTCCGTGGGTCTTTCTGATGAAACTCTGCCACCCATGAATTCAAAGTAGGTTGATTTTCTTGGTCTTTCAGGCGGGATTATTCTAACACCTTTTTCCCCGATAACGACTAAATCTCCTTTCTTGACCTCGTTTATCGAAAGACAGATTGCCCTGTTATCTCTTATCGTGATTACTCTGTCCATCGCAATTCCTTCTACTTCCAGCCATCTCCCTTTATAGCAGACAAAGGTTCTGTGGTTCGTAGTAACGTAGAAATTCTCTGGCAGAATTCTGTCTGCCGGAGCTGGCTGAAGTTCGACCTCTTCCGCTTCGGGGATTCTCGCTCCCATTTTGTGCAATTCTTTCAGGATGAGGTTCAAGTGATCCTCATTTTCACCGAAAACAATCATTCTGGCGTAGCTGTAGTCCTCTTTCCTCTTTCCTATTCTAAATTCCAGTATCTCAAATTCTCCATCGAGATCCAGGATCAAGTCCAGAACCTTTGGGAAGATCATTGAGTCTATAAGATGCCCCTCAAATTCGATCTCTTTGGCGATCATAAGACTCGTTAAGGTAGCGGATTAAATAATCTCTTGTCTCGATTATCGAAGCCGCTTCTCTTGTCTCGATTGTGAAGTAACCTTTGAATTTATTGAACGGAAAAATCTTGAGATCCACGCTTCCCTTACCTAAGGAAAGATGCTCATCTTTTTTCCCATTGTTGTCGTGAACGTGAACGTTAGCGACCCTGTCAAAGTTTTTAATGAAAAAATTGTTTCTCTGGATGTTGTAATGACCAATATCGAGAGTTAGGGCTAGGCTAGTTTCATCTAGAATTTTCGACAGAGCTTTTTCAATTTCCCCCTCTATTGCTATGGTATTTTCGAGAGCCAGGGTAACGGGACTTTTTTCGATAAAAGGCCCCAGTTCCTCTCTTATTACTCTTTCGCAGTGTCTCTCGTAGAGCTTCGGATCGAAATAAAAATTACCATTGTTCATGAAGCCGGGATTCCAGCCAATATGAAATGTTATCAACTTAGCTCCAGCTTTGTCGGCCAAGTTTATAACTTTCTCCATTTCCTCATAGCTCGCTCTTCTCATGCTTTCGCTGATCGAGATGAAGTTTGTACTCGTTGCTGGTGCGTGTATTAGGAGCTCAACGTCGTAGCTCCATATTAGCTCTATCAGTTCGCAGTGGCTGAGAGATTCGAGGCTGAAAAGTGGATGATCCATCAGGATTTCAATATGATTGAATCCGTTATCCGTTATGAAATCAAAGGCCTCTCTAACATTGTGACGGACGTCTGGCTGTGCGCCTATCTTCATGGCTCCACCATTGTTCCGATCCCCTCTTTTGTGAAGAGCTCAAGAAGTATCGCATGCCTTTTTGAACCATCGATGATGTGGACTCTCTCCACACCTCCCTCAAGCGCTTTTGCAATGGCTTCGAATTTTGGAAGCATTCCTCCCTTCAGTAAACCTTTTTCATGCATTTCTTTCAGTTCAGAAAGCTTTATCCTGGAAATCAGAGAATTCTTATCGTTTACATCTTTCAGAATTCCCGGAACGTCTGTGAGCATTATAAGCTTTTTCGCTTTCAGGGCGCTCGCTATATCGCCAGCAACGCTATCGGCATTCAGGTTGTATATGTTTCCGTTTAAGTCCGCTGAAACCGGGGAAACCACTGGAATAAATCCACTATCGAGCAGTATTCGAAGTATTGTTGGATTTACGAATTTAGTTTCTCCTACAAACCCTAAATCGATCATAACTTCTTCAAAACCCTTTTTCAGTTTCATCATTTTCTTTTCGGCAACTATAAGAAGACCATCTTTTCCACTGAGCCCAACTGCTTTTCCACCATTCTTTATAAACATTGAAACGATTTTGGAATTTATCTTTCCATCCAAAACCATTTCCACAACTTCCATTGTCTCCTTGTCCGTAACTCTCAGCCCCTCAACAAACCTAGGTTTCAGACCAAGTTTCTCCATCTTTTCTGAAATCTCTGGCCCGCCCCCATGAACAACTACAAGCTTAATGCCGATATAGTGTAACAAGATTATGTCTTTAACTGTCTCTTCAAGAACTTCATCGCTCACCATTGCGTGTCCGCCAATTTTTATTACCATTGTTGTTCCGTGAAATTCTTTGATGAACGGCAGAGCTTCAACAAGGATCTCAACGTTTTGCATGGATTAAGATTTTGCCTTGTAGTTAAGATTTTTGCTCAGACTCGATTTTGAATCTTTCCTCGTTTTTAGCCATCTTATTCTTCACTGCTTTTAGTATGTCAATTTCTGCAACGTCGCAGAAGAAAAGCAGATATATCATCACATCTGCGAGTTCTTCGGCTATTTCATCCCTTTTATCTTTTAGGAGTCCCATTTCCTCCTCAAGGCTTCTTGTCCACTGAAAAATCTCCATTAATTCGGAGACCTCTATTGCCATCGATACTGCAAGATTTTTTGGACTGTGGTACTTTTTCCAACCTCTTTTGTCTCTAAATTGTCTCAAAATCTCTATTATTTCCTCCATTTCAATCTCCAAACGTTATTACTGGGCTAGTTCCAATCCTTTTTGCCCCCATTGCCCTCAGGACCGGTTTTAAAAATTTGACTCTAGCCCTATCCACAACTATGTGCACGGCTGCAGCCCCCTTTGCAAGGGGGGAAATGGTTGGATCGAAACCCTCGTTTGTTAGGTAGTCCACTATTTTCCTTAAATCTTGCTCCCTCGGAACGTTAAAGTATAAGCTTACAAGGTTTCTGGAGTTTATTACCTCTTTTATATCCGTTAGCAGGTTCTCTAAAACTTCTCTCTTTTCCCTATCCTGCAAAGAACTTTTGTTGGCAATAAAAACGGAGTGAACTTCCATGAGAACATCTATTATCCTGCATCTGTTTTCTTTGAGCGTAGTTCCGAATTCTGTAACCTCTATTATCAGATCAGCCTCGGGAAGAGGAGGAAGAATTGAAGCCTCTGTTTTTCCTATGGGATCAAAAACAACAGCGTTCAGTCCGTGTTTTTCGGCATATTTCTTCGCGATTTCCGGAAATTCAGAAGCAATATATACAGTTCTGTTTCCCACTATCTCCTTGAAATCATCTACACTTTTTACATTCGGATAGACTTCTTCAGAAATTGCTGCAACGAGTTTTGTGGGTCTAAGCGGCAGGTAATCTATAACTACCACGTTGCTGAGACTCATCTTCAGCTTCCAGTTTTCGAGTATATCTCCTCCTGTTATTCCGGCGTCTCCTTTCCCGAGTTCGATGTATAGTGGCATTATCTGCGGTCGAACTTGCTTAAAAATTAGTTTTGGGTGGTCTACATCGATAAGATAGCCTCTTTCACTTTTTCCAAGCCTGTAACCGGCTGTCTGGAGCGCCTCCCAAATCGGTTTTTCAAGGTGACCATCAGGAAAGTAAACCTTGACAAGCATGCAGATGCTTGGATACCTGATTTTAAAAACTATTCGATTGCATCGCCGATTGCAATATTCGTCGCAAATGAGACAGCTGAAAGACCCGTTTTTTTGCAGAATTCAATTGCTGAATCAAATATAGCAGCTTTTGAAACTACGAGAGGTATTCCTGAATTGAAACACTTTTTTGCAATTCCAAGAGAAATTCTGCCTGAGAGAAGGAGATAGGAATTTCCCAAGTTCTCTCCATTCAGCAAAGCGGAACCAATTGCTTTGTCAACAGCATTGTGCCTTCCAACATCATAAGCTCTGAAAAACTTCTCCCTTCCAACTATCACTGCCACGTGGTATCCTCGAGTTCTCCTGTATTCCTCTATCTCGAGAAGAGAGAGACTCCGCTGCAAATCTTCAAGCTTGAATTTAACTGCATTTTCGATTTTTTTGCAGTCAATTTTATTCTGATTAGTCTGATTGACGTTTACTATCACCGCATTTTCAAGGATTTTTACATCGACTTTTTCAATGCTGTCTGCTATCCCCTCCGAGATTATGAAACCCAAAGCAAGCTCTCTTAGCATGTTCGGTGTGCATGCTAACTCGTTGGGAGTCCCGTTTATAATGAATGTAATCTCCCTCTCTTTTGCGATCTCTAGCGGTTCCCCTATAATTTTGATCATATTTTTTGACGTTCCAGAATGCCTTAAAAAATTTCTCTTTTCTGCCTTATCCCCGCAGCTGGCTATTGCATCTTAACGTTTATTCCGAAAATTTCCTTCGCATGTTTTCCATTACAACTCCAGCTGACGAGAACTGTTTTTGGATTAGAACTCTATTTCTATTTCCCTCTTTTCTTTAGCCGTGCAGCCAAGAAAAGGCTGACCTCCTCTCCGCCCTGAAGGGTGAAGGTTCCTGCTAAAGCAGAGAGGTTTGGGACTACATCCCCTCTTCTTGAGGGTTTAGTCCCAGGCCGGGTCTTCGGCCCATTACCCCTTCCCTCTCGGGACTCGGGGTTATGAGTATGTTGTATGCTCCTACTAAGTCTGCATTAAATACTTTATTCAGTCTTGTGCATTTGAATAGTCCACGTTTAACTCTTTTACCACATCTCTCGCCATGAATCGGGCACCTAGATGATGTATATGCCTCATTTACGTAGACCACCGTTATCCCATATTCTTCTGCAACCTCATGAATTCTTCTCAGCAAGTAGCCATATGTCCATACATGGACATTGTTAAAGTCTCCA